>Ga0208138_100043_pt1 | contig 105492 bp, 109 predicted proteins | sample AntRauMetaRauer3_FD_184786 | JGI IMG/M metagenome (GOLD analysis project Ga0208138, IMG submission 184786) | Saline lake microbial communities from Rauer Lake, Antarctica, in enrichment culture - Antartic Rauer Lake 3 Metagenome Rauer3 (SPAdes)... ... | reverse complement strand
CCGTCGGCACCGGTGTCGGTCCGACCGTCATCGGCCAAGGTGAGGTCGTCGGCATCGTCAAGGCCTATCTCTCGCGTGTCGGCACTGGCCCGCTCCCGACCGAACTCGACGGTAACGACACCGAAGAAGAACTAGCTGACTTCATCCGCGAGAAAGGCGGCGAGTTCGGCACCGTGACCGGTCGACCGCGCCGGATCGGCTGGCTCGATATCCCGATGCTTCGGCACGCCGCTCGCGCAAACGGCTTTACTGGGATCGCTGTCAACCACATCGACGTACTGGCTGGTTTGGACGAGGTCAAAGTCGGCCACGCCTACGAACTCGACGGCGAGGAGATCAAAACGATGCCCGCGACCACCGAACGCTGGGGCGACTGTGAGCCAGTGCTCAAATCCTTCGAGCCATGGCCGGAAGTCGACTGGGCCGACGTGGCTGAAGAGGGGTACGAGGCGATTCCGGCCAACGCCCGCGAATATCTCGAATACGTCAGCGAGGAAGTCGGTGCACCGATCTATGCGATTGGTGTCGGCCCGGGCCGCGAAGAGACGGTCGTTCGGGCCAACCCCTTCGGCTCGCAGTAACGGCACAGCCCAAAAGTAACACTTACACTGGTTTGTCGACCTTCCTTCGGTATGAGCGAAACCGTACTTCTCGTCGGTGGCGGCGGCCGCGAACACGCCATTGCCCACGCGCTGGCCCCTGACTGTTCACTGTACGCGGCTGCGAGCAACCGCAACCCCGGAATAATTCGGCTCGCCGATGGGTTTGAGAAACTCGATGAGACCGACAGCGAAGCGATTGTCGACTACGCCGAGGACGTTGAGGCCACCCTCGCCATCGTCGGCCCCGAATCCGGCCTGCAGGCCGGTGTCGCCGATGCCCTCGATGAGGCCGGGATCTACACTTTCGGTCCACAGGCCGAAGAAGCCCGCATCGAGACCGACAAAGCGTTCCAGCGGCGGTTCATGCAGGACAACGACATTCCGGGCTGTCCGATCTTCGAGACGTTCGACGACATGGACGCGGCCTGCGATTACATCGACGACAGCGAGATCGATCTCGCGGTCAAACCCGCCGGACTGACCGGCGGCAAGGGCGTGAAAGTCATCGGCGATCAGGTCGACAAGGAGGGCGCGAAGGAGTACATTCGGAGCGAAGACTACGACCGGGTCGTCCTCGAAGAGCGATTCGTCGGCGAGGAGTTCACCCTACAGGCGTTCGTCGCCGACGGCGACCTTCGGACCACCCCAGCCGTTCAGGACCACAAGCGCGCCTACGAGGGCGACGAGGGACCGAACACCGGCGGGATGGGCAGCTACAGCGACACCGGCTTCGAACTGCCGTTTATGAACGACGGCGACTACGAGGCCGCCGTCGACATCATGGAGGCGACCGTCGAGGCGATGCCCGAATACAAGGGCATTCTCTACGGCCAGTTCATGCTGACGAGCGACGGGCCAAAAGTCATCGAGTACAACGCCCGCTTCGGTGATCCGGAGGCGATGAACACGCTGCCGGTCCTCGACACACCGTTCATCGAGGTGCTGACCGCGGCTCGTGATGGCGAGGAACTGCCCGAACTCGACTTTTCGGGTGAGGCGACTGTCTGCAAGTACGCCGTTCCGGCAGGCTACCCAACCGATCCGGATTCGGGTGCCAAAATCACGGTCGACGAAGACACGGTTGGCGAAGGGCTGCTGTTCTACGCAAGCGTCGACGAACGCGATGATGGCCTCTACACGACGACCTCTCGATCCTTCGCGGTCGTCGGGCTGGCTGACAGTATCGACGCCGCCGAAGAGATCGCTGACGACGCGCTGGCGGCGGCTGGCGACGGCCTCCGTATCCGGCACGACATCGGCAAGGCCGACCTCGTCCAGCAGCGTGTCGACCACATGGCCGAGCTTCGCGGCGACGACTGAGCGGCTCGCCCACTCAGCTTTTTAAATAATCTATTCGACGAGTACAGTCTCAGTATCGGTTTATAAGTAGTCAGAGATTACTGCGGATGCTATTTTAGGGATACCGGACGTACAGCAAGATGTGAGTTCCCCACAGGCCGACAGCGAGCGACGACACGACCGACTCGAACGCCATCCGACCACCGGCCAGCGCAACTCGCTGTGGTCGTGGCCCGAGGCCAAGTCGCCGCTCCGGATCGTCAGCAACTATCTGGTCGTCTGGCTGATTCGCCTCTCGCCGAGCCTCCGACTCAAAAACTGGCTGGCGAGTCGACTCGGAGTGACCGTCGGCGAGGGCGTCTCGTGGGGCCTTGAGTCGACGCCCGACGTGTTTTGGCCCGAACGCATTACGGTCAACGACCACGCAATCATCGGCTACGACGCCACCATTCTTTGCCACGAATTTTTGCAGGACGAGTACCGCGTGGGTGACGTCGTTATCGGCGAGCGAGCGATGATCGGAGCCGGGGCAGTCATTTTGCCGGGCGTCGAGATCGGCGAGGAGGCCCAGATCGCGGCGAACTCACTGGTGGCCCACGATGTTCCCGCTGGCGAGACGGTTGCGGGAGTTCCAGCGAAGATAGTCGACCGACAGCATGACGAGGCGTCGACCGATCCCGACTCTGTCGACGAGTAACACCACCATCGTCCTCACATTGGCACGGCTTCCTGCGTACTTGACGCGTCTCCTCTTCTACGGTGGCAACCGGTCTGCTGACTGTCCTGACTGTCCTGACGCTGTACCGCCGTGGAATCCTCATATCGATTGCCGCCGCTCGATTCTGGATAGCGAGTTGACCACGCGATCTGTACACAGGCCATTATATACCTAATAGAACATGCACAGAACCCTCATAGGGTATTATCGAACACGACTCGGTATGGCACGCGTCTCCTACCAGCACCGTCTGGACACACTCCGTGAGGACGTCCTTTATATGTCGGAGCTCGTCATTGATCGACTCCGACTCGCGTTGACCGCACTCGAAGGGACCGACGAATCGCTAGCCCACGAGGTGATCAATGGTGACAACGAGATCAACGACCTGTATCTCGATCTCGAAGGCGACTGTATCGATCTGGTCGCCCTCCAACAGCCGGTGGCCTCGGATCTCCGATTTATTGCGGCCTCGTTCAAGATCATCACCGACCTCGAACGCATCGGTGACCTTGCGGTGAACTTGGCCGAGTACTCGCTGTCGACCGACCGGATACGCTTCCCGGATGTCGACATCCAGACTATCGGCAGCGTCGTCACTGTGATGGTCGAAGACGCGATGCGTACCTACGCCGAGGCAGACCGTGAGCTGTGTTACGAACTCGAAGCGCGGGACGATAGCGTCGACCAGCAGTGTGAGACCGCCTCCGAAGCAGTCGTCCGTGACCTGCTGGCCCGCGATGAGTCGACTGATGTCGACCTCGAAGGCCTGTTGGCCGACATCTCGCGGCTCCTGTTGACCGTCCGTGATCTCGAACGTATCGGCGACCACGCAGTCAACATCGCGTCTCGCAGCCTGTATATGATTCAGAACGACGCTGATCTGCTCTACTAAACTATCTCTGTCCCCGTTGCTCACTCTTGGGTCAGTCTGATTCGGACGATACTACCATCGCTTTTCGACGTCTCAATATCGAGGTGCCCGCCGTAGGCGTCGACGATCCACTTCACGAGCCAGAGGCCGAGTCCGCTGCCATGGTTGAGCGGGGTGATCTCTTGGTCGCCTGTAATGAGCCGCTGTTCGGCCTTCGGGATGCCCGGACCGTTGTCGACCACTTCGAGTTCGACAGTCGAATCGAGTTCCGTTGCCGTAACTGTTGCCTGTGGGTTCGAGGTATCGTTGTGACGAATCGCGTTATCGAGGAGGCTCCGAACGACGATCTGTAGCTTGTCGTTGGCACTGACACACAGCCCTGCCGGAACCTCTGTGGTGATCGATGCTGACTCGAACCGTGCGTTACAGTCCGCGATCACGTCATTGACAAGCGGTTTCAGTTCGACCGGTCCCACCGTAACCGTCTCACCGAGTACTTTCTCGATTGTGTTGGCCTCGTCGCTGAGTTGGGATAGATCCGAGGCCTTCTGTTTGATTTTCTGTGCGGCCCGCCGAGTGTGTTCCTCGTCGGTGGATTCGATGATGTCCGTTGCCATCCCCAGAACGACCGTGAGATCGTTTCGCAGATTGTGTCGCAGGACACGATGGAGGACCTCCAGATGGCGCTCCCGCTGTAGCTCGTCGGTGATATCCGAGTAGATCGCAAACCCGTAGCGATCCTTGTATGGAATGCCTCGGTAGACGAACTTCCGTTCGCCCTCGTCGGTCATGCGCTTGACGATGGCTGCGTTCGACTCGCCGTCTTGGGTTCGCTGGTCGAACTGGGCTGCCTCCTCACGTCTGGTTGCTGGAACGATTAGCTCGTTGAGTGGTTCGCCGATTACGGTCTCGGAGTCGTAGCCGAACACGTCGACGAATGCACTGTTGGGATGGACGATGATCGGTTCGCCATCAACAAGCTCAAACTTCACAACGGCATCTTCGAGCTCCTCAAACAGATGTCTGAAACAGCCTTCGGAGTGCTGGTGTGTTGAGTGCATGTATTAGAACTGTGCGGTTGTTTCAACCGACGCCTGAACATCGGCGGTGAACTTGGATTCACGCACAACTGTCTCGGCGTTCCGACGGAGTGGTTTCCAGACCGACCGCACCTCGCCGAGTGGCTCACGAACTGCCTCGGGGGCCGGGGCGAGTGTCACATCTCGGTGGTTGCCCCCGTTCTCGAGTGTATCGAGTGCATGTTGAAACTCCTCGATGTCGGACGTGAGGTCGTCTTTTGCCTCGCTGATCTCCTCGCTGATATCTCCAGCGCGCTCGTTGCGAGCGATAACCAGCGTCTGTTTGGCAATTCGTTGGCTCAACATGCGCTGTCGACCGGCGATGTTGATCTCGTCGGGGTACTCGCTACTACTCGCCAGTGAGGTGTAGGCTGTCACGACATCGTCGCTCAATATCAACAGTTCCTCATTGGTGTCTTCGATGGTCGTCACCGCCGCCTCGTAGTCGGGGTTGGTGAGTGCAATGTCGTCTTCGCCCTCGCCCACAGTGAAGTCGGTGAGCTGACTGCTGAGGTCGACGACGAGATCATCGAGTTGGGAGACGCTGTCTGCGATCTGTGTGAGCGCAGCGGTCTGCTGTTCGGCGGCCGCCGACACTGTTTCGGCCTCCGCGCTGGTCTGTTCGCTCACGCTGATTACGTCGTCGATCATCCCGACCATCTCCTGTGTCGACTCGGCCTGCTCGTCGGTCGCATCACTGATTGACTGGACACCGTCGTTGGCCTCGTTGACGCGGTCGGCAATCGTCTCCAAGGCTTCGAGTCCATCCGCTATCGTCTCCAGGCCCTCCTTGATGGTCGTCCGCATCTCACGGATATCGCTGGCTGCGTCGGTCGTCGTCTCCTGGATCCCGTCGACCCGAGTTGCGATGTTTGTCGTCGCCTCCTGTGTCTCCTCGGCCAGCGATTTGACTTCGTTGGCGACGACCGCAAACCCGTCGCCAGCCTCCCCAGCCCGGGCGGCCTCGATGGAGGCGTTCAACGCGAGGATGTTGGTCTGATCAGCGATGTCGTCGATCAGATCTACAATATCGGTGATCTCGTCCATCTCGGATTCGAGGTGGTCGATTCGGTCGACGGTGGTGTCGGCCTGTGACTGGATCTCTCCCATCGTTTCCATCGACGCCTCAGCGAGGTCCGTCCCCTCGGTAGCGTGACCGGCGGCCTCTTCGGAGAGCGTTGCGACCTCGTCGGCCGAGGAGGCGATCTCCTCTATGGTGGCCGAGAGATCGGTCAGTTCGTCGCCAGCCGTCGAGAGTTTCGTCGTCTGTCTGTGTGCGCCCGCAGCGATCTCTTCGATGGACTGGCCGACCTCCGTGCTTGTCTGTTGGATCTCCTCGACACCCGTCGACACCTGTTGGGTCTCGGTTGCAACCTCGACACCGAACGACTGAATGCCCAACAGTGCCCCGTCCAACTCGGCAAGCATCTCGTTGACCGACCCCGAGAGATCGGCCAGCATCTCGTCTTCTCTGTCAGTTTCGAGCCGAACCGTCAGATCACCCGTGGCTGCCTGTTGCAGGCGTCTGTTGATGACTGCTACTCCCCCGTCGACTCCTGCCTCCGTATTCATATTTGCGTGTATGTAGGTCTAGTATAAATAACACATTGTATCACAAACTTTCACACTATAGAATTAGCATATACAAAAAATAGAGCTATTTTGCTGTCTAGATCAAAAAATAGAGGTTGGAACTTACTCTGGGCTGTTTTTGCATACCAATTACCAAATTATAACACCTATATTTGAACATACATTTGTTTGAAATCTCACCCCTAACATGTCCTAATACTTTTTAGAAGTATATTAAAACATATGTGCATAGTCTTTTGGCCAATGCATTGCCCGTATTCTATCTATGTGAACTCGACACACAGGGTAGCTACGAATCTACTGGCGTCGACAGCGTGTCGTCGTGGAATCGAGACTGTAGCTACGCTGGCCCTATTGAGACGGAATCGCCTGCTAGAATGCCGACGCTGCAGTATCACTGTGACAGCACACCAATCAACATCGGTACGTCGGAGTATTGAGGTCGAATACTGGGTGATCGACGAGGAGGGTCGACTGGTCGAGCCTGACGGACTCATCGAGGCGTCGCCGGGAGCCGAACGCGAGTTCGTCGAACCCATGATCGAAATCAAGACCACCCCCTGTGAGTCGACAGCCGAACTCCGGAGGGAGCTGTGTGGGCGAATTCGAGCGGTCCTCCAGCGCGCTGCTGAACTCGACAAGGGGCTGGTTCCGTTGTCGACACCGATCACCCACGAGGCAATTCAAGAACTGCCGAGCGAGCGAACGCGAATTCAAAACGACGTCATCGGCGGGGATTTCGAGTACGTCCGCCACTGTGCGGGAACCCACATCCATTTCGAACAGCACCCCGGCCACGAAGTCGACCAGCTCAACACGCTGATCGCGCTCGATCCGGCGCTAGCGTTGGTCAACTCCGGGCGGCATTTCCGGGGCGAAACGCTGGCCATGGGCGCGCGATCCGAACTCTACCGTCGACTGGCCTACGACGGACTCGCCCATCAGGGAGAGTTGTGGCCCTACGTCGCTGACTGTGCGGAATGGACCGACCGGCTTGAGGCTCGCTACGACGAGTTCTTGCAGACAGCCCTCGCCGCTGGCGTCGACCGGACGGCTGTCGAATCCTGTTTCGATCCCGAAAGCGCAGTCTGGACACCCGTCCAGCTCCGCGAGGAGTTTGGCACCGTCGAGTGGCGATCACCGGATACCGCATACCCAAGCGAGATTCTCAGGCTCTCCGATCAGATGGCAACGATTATTGATGGGATCGGCAAGACCGAGCTCCGAATCGGTGGCGAGAACGGCTCGATTACCGACAAGGAGATCGTGCTGCCGACGTTCGATGCCGTCTCAGAGTACGTCGACGCTGCCATCGAGGAGGGGCTTGCATCCGAGTCGGTGCGGTCCTACCTCACACGGATGGGATTCGATGTCGAGGCCTACGAACCAATCGCCCACGAAGTTCAGGACGGGTACATTACACAACACGAGGCCAGACAGCTCCGCGTTGAGTATGCTGATCGGCTCCGTGTCGATATCCTGCAGACACAGCCACTGGAGGCTGACTGACAGTGGTCGACGCTCTGTGTGAGTCTACTGGGACCCACCCGCCTTCATAACAGAGTTGTGTGTCGTGGCCACACGATGGAGCCACAGATTGCTCTCATGAGCACGACACACACCGTTTGGCTGTATATGCGAACATGTTCGGATCGGTTCCAACGCAGTGGGAATCGGATTCTGGAATTATCTACTATCCCTCCAAACTACCAGTTGTACATCTATGAGTAACCATATTGGCGCACCCGGACGGGGTATCTCACGCCGCGAATTTTTGGCTGCAACCGGTGGGGCCGGCGTGTTCTCGCTGGCTGGCTGTTCGGCACCGACCAACAGTGCGATGGAAGGATCGGCCACCAGACAGGTGGATGGATCGCTTCCCTCGACGAGTCCGCCCGAGGTCGTCAACGTCGACGAGCAGGGCAACTCGGTGACGCTGTCGTCGGTGCCCTCGAAACACGCGGTTCACCCGCTCGACTCGATGGGTGGGCCGGTCGAACTCCCGCGTGTCTGGGCGTTCAAGGCTGACGACGGGCAACCGAGCGTCCCCGGTCCGATCCTGCGGACGACCGAGGGTGAGGATATGGAGATCACCTTCGATAACGCAAACGGACAGCAGCCACACACGCTCCACTTCCACGGCGTTCAAAAGACTTGGGAGAACGACGGCGTGCCGACGACGACGGGAATCCAGATCAACCCCGGCGAGCAACACACCTACTCCATTCCCGCGAATGTGCCGGGGACGCATCTCTACCACTGTCACTACCAGACCCACCGGCACATCGATATGGGGATGTACGGGATTCTCCGCGTCGACCCCAAGGGGTACGAGCCGGCCGACAAGGAGTACTTCCTGACGTTGAAAGATTGGGATTCGCGGCTCCCGCGGATGATGAACGGCGAAAACGTCGACTACAGTCCGCGTGACCGGAACCCAGACGTGTTCACGATGAACGGCAAGAGCCTGCCGCGAACGATCCATCCCGAGGAGGGGTCGCCGATCATCGTCGACTCGGGGGATACCGTCAGGCTCCACCTTGCGAACTCGGGCTACATGTCCCATCCGATGCATCTCCACAACCATCGCTACCGAGTCGTGGCCAAAGACGGCGGGCAGATCCCCGAGGCAGCCCAGCACGAACAGGACGTTACCAATGTTCCGCCAGCGGGCCGCCACACCATCGAGTTCGAGGCCGACGCCGATCCCGGCATCTACCTCATGCACTGCCACAAGGTCAACCACGCGATGAACGGGAACTTCTACCCCGGCGGGATGGTCAACGCCATCGTCTACCGGGATGCGATGGATACCGACATCTTCGCACAGCTCATGGAGTACGCGGGCTACGAGGGGTAACTATGACCGCAAATCGCTCACAAACGGCACCAGTCGCACGGCGAACCGTACTTCGTGGCACCGCGGCCATCGGCATGGCTGGCCTCGGCGTGGCCACTGCAGGACCAGCAGTCGCCCAGTCCGGCAGCGAACCAGCCTACGGCGACTGGTTCAGCAACGTCGACAACTACGACGGAACCGTCGACAAACGCGGCACAGACCAAGTCACGATCACTGTCGGGGCATCGGGCAACAGTGGGGCGTTCGCCTTCGGACCCGCAGCCGTCCACGTCGACCCCGGAACGACCATCGTCTGGGAGTGGACCGGCAACGGCGGGAGCCACAACGTCGTCGCCGAAGACGGAAGCTTCGAGAGCGAACTGGTCGGTGAGGCCGGACACACCTTCGAGCACACTGTCGAGGGCGAGGGGATCATCACCTACGCCTGTTCTCCCCACAAAACAGTGGGCATGAAGGGTGCTATCGCGGTCGGCAATGTCGAGATGGCCTCGGCGGAGACAGCAGACGGGGAGAGTGAGTCCGATAGTGGCGACGGAATCGACTACGGTGGCTGGTTCGAGGGTGTCGGCAACTTCGACGGCACCGTCGACAAAACCGGCAGCAACGAGGTGACGGTCACTGTGGGAGCCGACGGCAACAACGGACCGTACGCCTTCGATCCGCCAGCCATCCGCGTCGACCCCGGAACGACCATCGTCTGGGAGTGGTCCGGCAACGGCGGGAGTCACAACGTCGTCGACAATGACGGTGGCTTCCAGAGTGATCTCGTGGGCAAGGGCGGCACAACTTTCGAGCAGACGTTCGAGGAACGTGGTATCGTCAAATATGTTTGCACACCCCACGAGTCGATGGGGATGCGAGGGGCCATCGTCGTCGGCTCGCCGGAATCCGACGCTGGCTACAGCCGTGGTGATCTCCTGACCCTCGGTGGCGGGGTCGGTCTCGCTGGCGGTCTCGTTGCTCTGTTCGGGTTCGGAACAGCCTCGGATTCCTCACAGTCGACGGACTGAGGCTTCGCCACTGACGATTTTGTTTAAACAAGCGTGTTGACCGAAACCGCGTTAGGGACTGGCTGTCGCCGCAGTAGCGATGACCTACTCCGGCGCGACGATCCGATTTTCCGACTCGTTCGGCGTTGGCAGATCCTCGACGAACTGTTTGATCATTGTCTCCTCGGCGCGGTGGAGCGTCTCGCTACAGGTCGACTTGGCGATGCCGACTTCCTCGGCGAGGTCGGTCAACGAACAGCTTCGTGGGGTGTCGTAGTAGCCGCCTTCGACCGCTGCCAGCACTAGCTCTTGCTGTTTCTCCGAGAGCAGTTGACTCGTGTGGAGTCGCTCTTGGATGTACTCGATGCGGAACTCCAAGCCGAAGTTCCGGAGTTGGGTGCCGAGTTCCGAGATTCGTTCGTGGGAGCCGGTCGCGTCGACAGTCGCCGTGCCGTCGCTGATTGTCACCGGCATCTCGATTGGAAGCCCCGAAGCTTGGGCCGAAAACTGCAACAGCGGCATCGTGGTCTCGAACTGGATGGTTGCCTCGCCGTCAGTCTGCTGAATGATTGAGAGCTCGGTGATCTGGTCGTAGCTCTCGATTTCCGAAAGCAGAGAGTCGGTCTCCGGGCCAGCAATGCGTACCAGCCCGAACCCGACCTCGTCGCTGGGCACTGCCGCCAACACAGTGAACGTCGTGTCAGGATGCGCTCTTGAGACATCGCCGATCCAAACCTGCTCGGGCAACGTAATGACGAGCCGGGCCTGTGTCATCGCTGGATCACTCCGGTCGACACCGGTTGCGTCGACTGCGTTGCTACTGACATGCGAACACGTTCGGCCTCGTCTCATATACAAATATGGATGAACATGTTCGGGGTGGAGCTACTCCTCTACTCGCGGTGCCAATACGTGCAGTGCCACGCTACCATCGATAGTGCAGGGTGAAATTTCGCGGTTGCCATCGAAGCGAGCGATATCGCCAGCAGCAAGCGTATCGATCTCCACGTCGACAGTGAGTGTTGTGTCGTGTTTGCGTGGCTCATTCCAGTCGACTACCTACTCCGGACTATCGGTCGCATAGATCGTCCGACCGAGTTACTGTTGAATGCGAACGATCCCGTCTTTGAGAACGGTCCGGTTGGGGATAATGTGTTCTTCGCCGTCAGTTTCGATTCGAGTAACGAGGAGGTCGACCTCTTGGACGATCCCACGCTGGCCGCCGACTTTCACTTCGTCACCGATACTGTATGGCTGATTGAGGAGGAGATACACCCCGGCAGTCCCCGAAGCCAGCAAATCCTGTGTGGCGAGTGCAGTGAACACGATCAGTGCCAGCGCATAGGCCCCCAGCAGAACGATCAGCGCGAGTACCGCGACGCCGATCTGACTGAGAGCGATGAGGATTGCCACGAACAACACGCTGTATTTGGCGAGCAGCGGGATGAGGCCAATTTCGGGGAGTTTGACCCCACGAAGCCGTTCGGAGACCAACAGTTCGACTTTGTCGGCGACAACAACGCCGACGACCAGAATAACGATTGCAATGAAGAGCTGTGGCAGAAATATGGCGACCGAACTCCAAAACAGACCGACAAACTGGAGGTCTGCAACCGTGATCGCCACGAAGGTCGCCAACAATATGGTAAACACGCCGCTGAGCTGTGTGATAATCCGCGCCGTTGAGGTCCCGAACTCGTTTGTCGTTCGCTCGAAACTGGTTCCCTCAATCGTCTCGACGACGCCCATTCGCTCAAGCAGTCGACTCGTGACGCCCATCACACCGTAGGCGAGCAGCATCCCAATCGTGAAAATAAACACCGCGAGCCAGATCCGCGGCGAGATCGTGCCGAAAAACTCGTCGACGGAGAACTGAAGCGGCCCGTGCATGAGTTAGTACTCCTCTGGATCGAGTTCGAGTATCAGTTTCCCACCTTTAAACGCTCGGACCAGCCCGTCGGACTCCGAGAGCACAATTGCGGTCGCATTGGTGTCGCGGGTGATCGCCCCACCGGCCATGTGGCGTGCGCCGAGTCCTTTGGGGATGTCGACGCCCTCGGCGCTCGGTTCGAGATAGCGGTAGGCCGAGACGATCTTGCCCGAATCCGAGATGACGAACGCACCATCGAGCCGTGAGAACTCCTTGAGCATCACGTTCACGATGGGATCGCCGACGTGGACGTGGGATTTCTCGAAGGGGTTGTACGACAGCGGGCGGGATTTGTTCATCACCTTGCCGGCGTCGCCGACGACGAACAGCGCGCCGACGGGTTTGCCCTTCTGGCCTTTCCGGCCGAGTTCCAGCGCGACTTCAAAGACGTCGCTGATCACGGTCGGATCGGCCCGAGAGTTGGTAAACAGATCGTAGATCCCCGACCGCATCGACTCGTCGACGCGGACACGACTCGTGAAGTCGGCGTCGTCGCTGAACAGCGAGCCGATACAGGCGAGCACGTCGCCCTCGCCGACGAGGCCGTCGTCCATCGCCCCCTCGATCCCGAACCGAATTCGGTCGGTCACGTCCGCGAACTGGATCGGCAGTTCGACGAACGTGTCGGCCTCGACCGTGTTTTCGGCGCCAACCACCACCACGTTCTCGATCCCGTCGAACCGCTCGTGAAACGAGCCGTTCGGCGAAAAGAGAAATACACCGTCGACGTCCGACACGAGGTCGGTAAGAATGTCGCTGAGGGAGGTCATTGCTTCTTTTATATTCGCGCGGTTAATAAAGTTTTAATCAGGGCGTCAGACGTCTGGCTGACGTATGTTATGTGTCACCGGGCCACGGGATGCTGTCGGAGTTGACAACGATCCAGGCAAGACCAGCACCGACCACCCACACGCTGAGTTGGAAGAGCTGACTCGCGAGACTGCCGAACGTAGCAATAGGATCTGTTACTATTAGGATAAGAAAGGCGAACAGCAACGTACTGACGTACCATCGGAACAGATCGCTCCACCGAACGTTCGGGAGGTCGACGGTCGATTTATAAGTCAACCAATAAGAGCCGACGAGTCCAACCGCAGTACAAACGCCCATTATCGATAACTGAGTGAATGGATCTGGAGGGCCGAAGATACCGGCAAGCGTGAATCCGACAATTACAGTCAGCACAGCACGTTTGGTAAACGCTGTCCGAGCCGTATCTGCCATTGTATGAAGTTGTCAATATATTCAATCTATTAATATATGCATGAACTCGTTTGTCGTCGGCATGTATATTTAGAGGCTCCTACTGTCGGCGAGCGAGGGTTTGAAGAACCGGACCAATGCTGTTCGCTTCGCTCCCTGTTTTAAACCTGCTCAGCAAAACACCGCCCTCACATTCTTTCGAGCCGATTTATGCGTGGGAAGAGATTTGAACTCTCGGACCCCTACGGGACAGCGTCCTAAGCGCTGCGCCTTTTCCTGGCTTGGCTACCCACGCGCGGTTGGATATAGTGGCCATCCCCGCTAAGAAACTGTCGTTCTGGTCGACGGCAGACACTCTGTCTCATACACCACCTTCGCCAGAGGAGTTAATGCCGTCTGCCGGATACGGAACAGTATGTACCGTGCACGGGACCGGCTCGAACACAGCGACTGGCTGGAGCAACTCGACGAGGCGGGCCAACAGTTGGACCTCAGCCAGTCGACACGGTCGACGGCGGGGGATCTGTTTCTCACCCATGTTCCCGACGAAGAGCGGTCGAAGCCTGCGGTTGCGGCGGCGAGTCTGTATGCGGCGGCGCTGATCGACGGCGAGGAGCGCTCACAGCGGGCGGTTGCCGACCGGCTCGACGTCTCTCGACTCAGCATCCAGTCTCGGTGGAAAGATATCATGGCGGATGCGGGGTTCCAGCCGCCGAACTGGTAGCTATCGGGTCTCTTCGCGGCCGGTTCTGTCGGGCGTCAGATTACCGTGACGGTCGATTTCGCCGGTGACGATCCGCGTCGACGAAATGCGCTTGCCGTCGTCGGCCGGGACGTGGTCGACCACTTTGATTTCCAGTGGGTCGAGTCCACGCTCGTTGCGGAGGTCATTGATTCGCTCGGCCCCGTCGACGGTTTCGGGCGACACGACGAGCGCGTCGAACTGTGGCTCGACAGCGATCCCAGTCGGCTCGCTCAACGGTCGGATCTCGAACGAACGGTCGTACTTTTCGGCTAGCGGTTCGAGCTCCGCTCGGAGGTCGGCGGCTCGCTCCTCGAAGGAACGGACGTACCGCTCGACGTGTCTAGTTTCAGGAGCGAGTTCGTCGTTGGTCAGGCCAACGGTCACATCGCCCAGCGAGAAAGCCCGCTCGAACAGCGCGTGGTGACCGTCGTGGACGGGATCAAAGGTCCCGCCCAGCGCGACATTCATACTGCCGGGTAGCGGTCTACGAACTTAAATATCCACACACTACGTCCGATCCACATCCGAACTGTCGCTTTCATCGTCCGTTTCGTCGTCGGATGCGGCATCTTCGACGTCGATATCCACCGGTTCATTTGGGTCATCGGTCTCGTCGTCACCGTCGACGCTGATCGTCACCGGGCCACTATCTTCCTCGTCGCTGCTGCCGCCGAGCCGATTGTCGAGGTTGAACACGGTGTTGAGCTCCTGCTGGACCTCGCCGACGACGCCACGGACGAGTTCGCTCGGCGCGATGGCTTCGTACTCATAGGGGTTGTTGCCCGCGCCGTCGCTTTCGCGTTTCTCTCGGAGGACGGTGTCTTCCTCGTGGAGTTCGGCCAATGCCTCACGGACGGTGCTTGGATACAGTCCAGTGCCATCAGCGACCTCGTCGCTCGTGCTGTGGGGGTTTTGGCGGAGATAGACGAAGATCCGCGCGCGGGTTTCGGTGTCGAGAATCCACGCCAGTAGGTCGACGATCCCCTGATCGAACTCCGAGACGGCCCTGTCGGCCTCCTCTTCGAGCCGGGCTTTGGTTTTCTGGATCTCAGCCCGTGGCCCGTCGTCCTCATCATCTACATCCGCATCGACACTGTCGACGTCGATGGTCTCGTCGGACTCGTCGTTAGGATCTGGGGTCATGATAGCGAATATCGGCCCTCTGGCGGCAAAAGCGTTTCTGTCGGTCGACAGGCAACGAATCGGCTACAGAATGAGCGACTCACAGAGGCCATCAAGCCCCTCTTCGGCCATTAGTTGGCGCTGGCGCTGGCTCCCGCTTTCGTCGTCGAGTGCGTCTCGAATCCCCTCGACGCCGAGTCGGTCGGCCTCGCGGTCGACGATCTCGGCGAGGTCGATCACGTTCTCACCGTCCTGTGATATAAAACTCGCTTCGTGGCCGTGGCGGATCGCTCGCCACTTGTTCTCGTCGAGGAGTTCCCGACGCAGCTCGGCCGGTGGTTCTTCACCATCTTCATAGCGGGCGGCGAGATCCTCCACGAGCGCGTGAATGTATTCGACAAAGGCAAGGACGACCTCGGGATCGGACTGGCCGTCGGGCGTCCGAACCTCGACGGTGCCGTGGGTCGTGTGTGGCCGCACGTCGAACCAGAGTTCGCCGCGGTCGTTGATCGAGCCAGTTTCGACCATCCGCTGTTCGAAGGCGTCGTACTCGGCGAAGTCGTCGAACTTGGTCGGCACACCTGTGTTGGGAAGGTTCTCGAAGATCTTTGCGCGAGCCGACGACAGGCCCGTATCGAACCCGTTCCAGTACGGCGAGTTCGCCGACAGCGCAAGCACCGGCGACAGATACCACCGGAGTTCGTTGACGATCCAGACGGCCTTGTCGGGATCGTCGACGCCCACGTGGACGTGCAGCCCCGCGGTCGTGTTCCGATGTTGTGGGTACTGAATCCGATCTAGCTGGGCCTGATACCGGGGTTTGGTCGCGTGGTCGAGCTCCTGCCAGTTTGCCGCGGGGTGGAGTCCAGCCGCCGCAATATGGAACCCGTGGTCTTCGGCGTGGTCGACCAGTGCTTTACGAACGTCTTGGAGTGTCGACCGCGCCTCCCCGGTCGACTCGATGAGCGGCGTCTGGGTCTCGATGGTACACTGAAACAGCTCGTGATCCAACCGATCTTGCAGGATTTTGGGCGGCTCCGAGTTGTAAACCAGCTCGTCGATGCCCGAGACTGGCCGTCCACTGTCGTCGACAATAAAAAACTCCTCTTCGATACCGAGCGTTCCCATCCGGCTAAACGTCTCCGACGCACCAGTCTCCATTAGTCCGCCGTATGTAACGGACTCGTAAATACCTCCTGAAGCCGGTGACACTCAGTCCCCCGAGTAGGGTGTGCCTACTCGCTGACGGCCACGCTGTTTCCGCCCGCCAGTCGGGTTCTAAGATGTAAGCCGAGGAGGACGACAGTTGCGATGGTCAGCACGATCCCGAAGGCCAGTACGCTTCCCGAGAGCGGCGTCAGTCCGCTGCCGATCTGTGAGCTGATGAATCTCCCAGCGAGTACACTCGCAACGGTAAACACCAGAATACCACCGATGTTGAGTAGTGCTCCGGGCGATTCGGGGACCGTTCCAGCGTCGTTCAACAGCACCAAGACGAGTGCGAGCACGAACGGTGTTCCAACAGTTCCAACAGCCAACACCAGTACCAGTTGCTGCAGGAACGAGCCGCCGATGAACGCGCCGCCAGCACTCAGCAACGCCGTCGCAGCCAGCAGCGCTCGGTAGCGGCTGTCGCTCACGTCGATCTTCCAGTCGAGTTTGTCGGCGACGACGTACGGTGGCACCAATGTGTTACCGCCAAGCGTCGACACCGCGGCACCGAGCAGCCCGGCGAGGAACAGCGACTGGGCGGCCCCTCCGGCAATCGGTTCGAGCGCTTGGGCCGCCGACACCGCCGTGAGTCCCTGGGGGTCGACGTTCCCAAACAGCGCGCCGGCGACGACGAGGAACGTCGCCACACTGAAAATACCGAATGCCGCGACCATCGAGATGCCAATGTCGAACCGAGCGAGACCGGCATCCTCGGTGGTCCAGCCGCGGGCCCGCACCGTGTAGGTCTGCATCGTGATGATCGTAATGTGGACCGCACCGCCAAGAATCCCCGCAGCGACGAGCGCACCGTCGACGCCGGCAGGGATCGTCGGCACGAGACCACCCGAGGCGGCGATGAGATCTGTCGGTACGATAAACAGCGAGGCGACGAAGGCCACCACAATCGCCGAGACGATCACCTTCGCGCCGAGTTCGGCGATCCGATACCCGCCACCTGCAAGCCCAATCGCAAGCACAATCGCCCAGAAGCCGCCCCAGAGCCGGGCGTCGACGCCGGTCAGCAACCCCGACACATCAGCGAGCGTCTTCATGATAATCAGTTGGGCAAACCCCGATGCAAGCACGACGTCGGCAACGAGCAACCACGCCCACTTCGAGCCGAGTCGACGCTCGACAGTTTCGACGAGACCCTCCTCGGTCGACAGTGCCAGTTTAGTGGCGAGATACTGTGCGATGGCCCCAAACAGCGCCGAGATAACGACAACCCACAGCAGGCTGTAGCCGAAACTCGCACCGGCCGTTACCAGCGCCGCTATCGTTGCTGGCCCGGCGGCAATCGCCCCCGCCAGCCACGTTGGGCCTAACGCCGAGACCTTCTCCGATACTGATCGATTAGCCGCTGTCTGTTGACGCATACTCGGCGGTTTTCTTCGGGAGTGGTAAAGCGTTATTACTCGGTGCTACCACCGAAGAACCGTTATCGTTTTCGAGCGACAATACCGAGGTGGTCGGCGTGGAACGGCTCTAATCGCTCGCTGTCGACGATCTCGTAGGCCGAGGCTAACTCCTCACGGACTCGCCGAAAGACCGTTTCCGGGTCGGCAGTGACGTCCTCACTGCGGGCTTTGATTGCGAGACACAGCAGCCCGTCGTCAGCGAGGAACTGGGCGTTGTCGACAGCAACCGCTGCCTGCCCGCGGGTTGCAACATCCTGCACGAGCAGATCCAGATCGCTCTCGACGATATGCGCATAGCTCTCCGGCTTGCGGGCGTCTTTCAGAAGTGGAAAGAGATTCGACCGGTCTTCGGCGACGCCAATGAGATCACGCACTGGTCGGGGGGCGAACTCGATGGCGTACGTCGGCCCTGCGAAATCAGCGACGTGGCTTACGGTGGTGCCGCTTGCGGCACCCAGATACAGCACGCTATCGACGCCGGAGAGGTCGACTGCCATCCCCGATTCGAGCATTGCGCCGAGTTTCGAGCGTCCAGCATCCCATAGTCGCCAGTCGCCATCGGTCGGCTCGCCGTAGACCGGGGTGCCCTGCGTCGACAATCGCTGTTGACCGTCGAAGTTCCGGCGTTCGACGCCGTCCGGAAGCTCGGTCATTGGCTTGCCTCCTCGTCATCAGCAGCCCGAGCACGGATTGTCGACATTCGGTCGGCGAGTTCCTCGTGAATTTCAGGCCGCGGCTCACCGCTGTAGTGGTCGATGCGGGCTCCAATCGAGAGTTTGCCCGCAAAGGCGCGGGCCGCCGAGCCACGGTCCTCGGGGCGTGTTCCGTTGACGTACTCGTGGGTGTAGATAATGCCGTGTTTGGGGGAGCTAGCCCGCCCGGCGAGATGGGCGAATAGCGCGTCCTCAGCACCCAACACCTGAACGGTGCCGCTGGGTTTCTTGGCGAGGGTTTCGAGGCCGCCAGCCAGCGCGATCAGTCTGGCCGCTAACACTGGACCGGCCATTTCGCTGAGGTTCGGCGCGACCTCCGGGGCTTCCCGCTGGATGAACGCCCGGAGTTCGTCAGCCTCTGTGGCGAGGTCGTCGACCCGTTCGGCAAGCGAAATAACGCGGGCTTCGAGCGGGGTGGTCGGATCACGGTCGACCAACTCGCGGGCGGCTCCAACGCCGGTTCCCACGTCGTCGAACAGCGTTCCGGCCCACTCGCTGAGTCGCTCGGCGAGTTCGTTGGCCGTCCGGTCGGCATCATCCATCGCCCGGACGGCGTGGAGGAGCTGTTTGTCGTCGGCCTGCTCACGGTCGACAACGGTCGCTCGTGTGGCGGTGATCGTCGCTTCGTGAAGCAGGTCGTAGTATTCGGATTCGCTTTCGGCGAACCCCGCGTCGACTGCCAGTTCGGGCCAGTCGGCGGGGGCCTCGGCTCCACCAGAGTCGATGGCTTCTCGGGCCTCATCGACTGATCCGGGCTCCAGTCCCGCGAACCAGCCCCGGTCGGTAGCATTCTCGGTCATACAGCCCTCTTCTCCCTCGGGCTGTATATCGCTCCCCCTTTCGAGCTGTGGATGAGCAACTACTTTGGGCGAGACGGCACATCCCCAACCATGCTTTCATCAGGCGAGCCAGCTCCAACGTTCGACCTCGAAAACCAACACGGTGAGACGGTCTCGCTTTCCTCCGTCGACGGCGAGTATGCAGTGGTTTACTTTTACCCCCGAGCCGACACGCCGGGCTGTACGACCGAAGCCAAAAGTTTCCGCGACCAGTTCGCCAAGTTCGAAGAGCGCGGAATCACCGTCTTCGGTATCAGCGATGACCCCGTCGAAGATCTCGCAGCGTTCGCGGAGAAACACGACCTGCCGTTTGAGTTACTCTCCGACCCGGATGGCGAGGTCGGCCGCTCGTACGACTCCTATGGGGAGAAAAATATGTTTGGTCGCACCTTTGACGGCGTGTTTCGAAACACGTACATCGTCGCTCCTGACGGGACCATCGCACGCGCCTTCGAAGGTGTCTCGCCAGCCGACCACGCCGATGAAGTCCTCGACGCGCTGACCGAACTCCAGAACGCGTAACGAAACTCGAATCCTCGGCGCTGAACACACCTGCTTTCCGCTGAACTGTGCGTCGACTGAATAGTTTCTCGGGGTGCTAGTTGTAGAATGTCTCTGTCGGTTTAGACCAAACCGTGACTGGTCGACTACTCAGTAGCCCCGAGAGATGAGGTAGTCGGCGAGATCAGCAAGCAGGTCACTGGCCTCGTTGTCGGGGAGCGCGTTGAGCCGTTCTTTGCTCTGTGCAGTGAGGTCTTCGGCCATCTCGCGGGCGTACTCGATGCTGCCAGCGTCTTCTAACTTCTCGACGGCTGCGTCGATCTCGTCTTCGGTGACCGACTCGATGGTCGACTGGCTGAGCAGGCCATCGACGTCGACGCCCTGTTGGCGGGCGTGAAGCGTAATCAGCGTCTCCTTGTTCTCGATAAGATCCGAGCCGCGCTGTTTACCGAGTTCCTCGCTCGGCACCGTCAGATCGAGGACATCGTCCTGAATCTGGAACGCCTTGCCCGACTCGATGCCGTACTGATACATCGCGTCGACGATTTCTTGATCGGCATCCAACAGCACTGCCGGGATCGCCACGGCCGCCCCGTAGAGCACTGCCGTCTTGCGTTCGACCATCTCCAGATACTCCTCTGGGGTTAGATCGTCGCGGGATTCGAAGGCGACATCCAGCGACTGGCCCTCGCAGATCTTGGTACAGGTCGACGACAGCAGGCGCATCGCTTCGAGCGTGTTTTCGGGTTTGCCGCCGACATCCGCCATGATTTCGAAGGCCTTGGAGTACAGCGTGTCGCCCGCCAAGATTGCAGTTGAGGTGTCGTACTGGTTGTGGACCGACTTGACACCCCGCCGGAGGTCGTCGTCGTCCATGATGTCGTCGTGGATTAGCGTGAACGACTGGATGACTTCGATGGAGACCGCTGCGGCCATCAGGTCGACCTCGCCACCAGTCACTGTGGGGAACGCTCGGTAGTCGAGCTCGCTGGGGTCGGTGTCGGCAAGCGCCTCACCCACCAGCAGCGTCGCAGTCGGTCGGAGCCGTTTGCCGCCAGCCTCTAGGATGTATCGGGTGGCCTCGTACAGTCGTTCGGGGTCGGCCAGTGGCAGGTCGACGTCTATCCCGTCGTTGATGAGTTCGCGGCGCTGGCCGATTGCCGCGAGGACTCGCTTTTCGGTGGCGTTTTGCGTCATTACTCCACCAGTTGAATGAGATTGCCGTTGCGCGTGACGTGCAGATCACGGCCCAGCTCGTACCCCTGACTCTCACAGAGATCAACGTAGGGCGCAAACCCTTTCAGATCCTGGTGAGCCGGAATGATGTTCTGTGGCTGGAGGGCCTCCAGCATCTCGAAATGACCCTCCTCGCGGAGGTGCCCTGAGACGTGGATGTCGTCGTAGATGCGTGCGCCCTGCATCTTCAGGAGTCGCTCGGACTGGTAGCGCTGGCCCTCGTTTGTCGGCTCTGGAATCACCCGTGCCGAGAAGATCACCTTGTCGCCCTCGTCGAGTTCGTAGGGGGTCTCGCCGCGGCCCATCCGGGTGAGCATCGCCCGTGGCTCGCCCTGGTGGCCGGTGACGATTGGCAAGTAATTTTCCTTGCCCTCCTTCATGATGCGTTTGAAGGTTCGGTCGACCGACTTCCGGTGGCCGTACATCCCGAGATCCTCGGGAAAATCCACGAAGTCGAGGCGTTCGGCCGTTCCCGAATACTTCTCCATCGATCGGCCCAATAAGACGGGCTGTCGGCCCATGTCCTTGGCGAACTCGACGAGCGATTTGACGCGGGCAATGTGGCTCGAAAAGGTGGTCGCCACGATTCCACCGTCGTAATCCTCGACCGACTGCATCACGTCTCTGAGATGCTCGCGGGCAACCGACTCGGAGGGCGTCCGGCCCTTCTTGCCGGCGTTGGTACAGTCCTCGATATAGGCGAGGACGCCGTTGCCCTCGCGGCCGATCTCGCGGAACCGCTCCATATCAATGGGGTCGCCGATGACCGGCGTGTGATCCATCCGTTTGTCGAGGCCGTAGACAACGGCCCCTTCAGGGGTGTGGAGGACGGGGTTGATGGCGTCGATGACCGAGTGAGTGACGTTGACGAATTCGAGGTCGACCTGGCCGCTCGACCCGATCGACATCGTCTCCCCGGCATCCATCTTCACGAGGTCGTTGTCGACGTTGAACTTCGACTCGTCGTCCATCTGCTGTTTGACCAGCTCGATGGTGAACGGCGTGGCGACGATCGGCGCGTTGTAGCGGTGGGCGAGCTTCGAGATCGCCCCGATGTGGTCGAGGTGACCGTGGGTCGGGACGATCGCTTTGACGTCGCCTTCGAGTTCGCTCATGACCCGGTCGTCGGGGATCGCACCCATGTCGATCAGGTCGAGACTGTGCATCTGTTCGGTCCGGACGTCGTCGTGGATCAACACCTGAGAGAGGTTGAGACCCATATCGAAGACGACGACGTCGTCGCCCGCACGGACGGCCGTCATCTGTCGACCGACCTCCTCATATCCGCCGACTGTTGCGATTTCGATTTCCATAGTTTCAAATCCTGCACAGCCCACCCACACCGTTCGGTGTGGCCTGCTGTGCGTCGAGCCGCGTGCAGGGGCCAAGCCCCCGGCGTACTGCGCGTCGGTGTGGCCCCGCTGTGTCGGGCAGCCGCGACCGGCCGTCGCCGACAGTTACCCGCGGGTTCGTTGGTAGGTGGCCGTTGGACGTGTGGTGTTAAAAACTACGTGGGTTCTCACGGTTTCGTCGAGGCTGGCTGTGCCGTCTCAGGCCGCCGCATCGATCAGTTAGCGTGGGTATGTCGCACTGTTCCGGTACGTTTATTACCGAAACAGGTGGCTGTGACGGTATGAGTGGACGACCCCTCGATGTTCTTGAGGCGTCTCTGAACGAGACGGTAACCGTCGAACTGAAGGATGGCACGGCCGCTGTCGGCATCCTCTCGGGCTACGACCAGCATATGAACGTCGTACTCGACGCCCCGGGCGAGGAAGCGGACGCCGACGCCCTCGGTGATCTCACGGTCGACTCGGTCGAAGACACAACCATTATACGCGGCGATAACGTCGTCTCGATAACTGTATGACCGGATCAGGAACCCCGTCTCAGGGCAAGAAGAACAAAACGACACACGTCAAATGTCGACGCTGTGGCGAGAAATCCTACCACTCCCGCAAAAAGGTCTGCTCGTCGTGCGGCTTCGGTAAATCGGCGAAACGACGCGACTACGAGTGGCAGTCGAAAAACGGCGAGTAACTCCGTTTCTTCTCGCTTCTATCCGTTTTCGTAGACAGGTACCTAACTCGACTTCGAGCCGTACGGCCGTCTGTGCGGTCTCAGTACTGGACTCACAGCTAGCGTCTCGGCTCCCGTCTCGGTTCGTGTAGGTATGCACGAACCTGCACATTACTGCACCGTAAAATCCAGTGGCACAGCACAAACACGGGGTTTTTAGCTATCGACTCTCCTACGCCCTGTATGGAACACGGCCGGGATTCACGCCAGCAGTCCGTCGACGGGCCGACGGAGAAATGCGGTGTCGTCGGAATCGCTACGGCGGATCGCCCTGTCGCACGACCGTTGTACTACTCGCTGTACGCGCTCCAGCATCGGGGCCAGGAGTCCGCGGGGATCGTCACCCACGACGGCTTCCAACAGCACAGCCACGTCGACATGGGGCTGGTCGGCGATGTGTTTGATGAGGGCGACCTCAACAACCTCAACGGCTCGACGGGGATCGGCCACGTCCGGTACCCGACCGAAGGGTCGATCGGCACCTGTTGTGCCCAGCCCTTTTCGGTCTCGTTTAAATCGGGCTCGCTGGGACTGTCGCACAACGGCAACCTCGTCAACGCCGACGAGATTCGCGAGGAACTCGCCGGGCTGGGTCACGCCTTTACCTCCGATGGCGACACCGAGGTCATCGCCCACGATATCGCCCGGAACCTCCTGGAGGAGGACCTCATCCGGGCGGTCAAGCGAACGATGGAGCGGATTCACGGCTCCTACTCGCTGACGATCATGCACGACGACGCCGTCATCGGCGTCCGTGACCCCGAAGGAAACCGCCCGCTCTGTATCGGCAAACTGGAGGATGGCTACATGTTGGCCTCCGAGTCCGCGGCCATCGACACCCTCGATGGCGAGCTGGTTCGGGATGTCAAACCCGGCGAACTCATCGTCCTCGACGACGACGGCTCCGGCTATGACTCCTATCAGCTCGTCAACAAGGACAACACGGCCCACTGCTTTTTCGAACACGTCTACTTCGCTCGGCCCGATTCGGTAATCGACGAGAGCCTCGTCTACGACGTGCGGCGCACCCTCGGCGAGAAACTCTGGGAGGAAAGCGGGATCGAGACCGATGTCGTCCTGCCGGTTCCCGACTCGGGGCGAGCGTTCGCCTCCGGCTACGCGGATGCCGCCGACGAGACCACTGCCGACGGCGAGCCTCGCCCGAGAGACGACGAGGGCGTCGAGTTCGCCGAGGGGCTGATGAAAAACCGGTACGTCGGCCGGACGTTCATCATGCCGACACAGGACGAACGCGAACGCGCCGTGCGGCTCAAGCTCAACCCGATCAAGAGTACGATCGAGGGGAAAACGGTCACCATTATCGACGACTCGATCGTCCGGGGGACGACCTCGAACCAGCTGATCGAACTGCTGCACGACGCTGGTGCCGAGGAGGTCCATATGCGCGTCGGCTCGCCACAGATCCTTGCCCCGTGTTATATGGGGATTAACATGGCGACCCGCGAGGAACTCATCGCCGCTGACAAGTCGACCGAGGAGATCCGCGAGGAGATCGGCGCGGACAGTCTGGCGTATCTTTCGATCGATGCCATCGCCGAGAGTCTCGACACCGACCGGCTGGACCTCTGTCTGGGCTGTGTGACCGGCGAGTACCCTTACGACATCGACGGTGAGACGACCGACCGCGAAGTGAACAGACCGGTCATCGGCGAGCCCAAACCGTTCGCGGCTGACGACTGAGCGTCGATTCGTCCCGGCCTGTTTCAGTGGCACTTATTTCCCGTGACTCATAGCAACTGGTATGAGTGATTCAGCACGGACGCTCGGCCGCCGGGACGCACTGCGTGGGTGTGTCGGCCTGGCCGCGACCGCAGCCGTCGCTGCACAGCCAACAGCCGCACAGGACGGAAACGAAACCGCAACACCTGGCAACGAAACGACCGGAAACGAAACCGCAACACCTGGCAACGAGACGGCCGACAACGAAACCGCAGCGCCGAACAATGAGACGGCTGAAAACGAAACCACAACGCCGGACAACGAGACGGCCGACAACGAAACCGCTGCACCGACCGACTCGGAGGAGATGGATACTGCCAACGAGACCGCCGAGTCAGAGGGATCAGATGGCGGGGCGTCCGGTGCTGCCGGCCCCCTGTCGACCGAGGGTGTCGTCGCCGTCTTCCTCGGTATCCTCGCAGCGGCCCTATTTTCGCCGCTGCTGTTCGCGCTCATCATGAAGACAGTCTATGACGACGAGACGTCGGACGAAACGGCCCACGAGTATCGCCCGGAGTAGTCCGCGCGACTAGTACACCACGTACAGCATTCCGTAGACAACGATCCCGAGTGTAAAGGAGATGAGCCACAGCACCGCCGCGACCTGGCCGACGCTCCGGTGTCGGCTCCGGTAGATCTCCTCGACCGGTCGGCTCACTGCCAGCAGAATAACATAAAACAGCAGCGGGACACAGATGATCGCCAGCAGAATGTGGATCGCCAACATGGGGAGATAGAAGAACTGGTAGACTGCGTCGGGACCGCCGAAATCGGTGGGGCCTTCGAGACTGACGCGATAGAGGTAGAAGACCAGAAACGCCCCGAAGAGGACGAACGAGGCCATCATTCGTCGGCGGTGGGTGTCGACATCGCCGCGTCGGATCGCCCGCCAGCCGCCGACGATCGCGCCGATGGCCACGAAACTAATGACCGCATTGAGGTGTGGGACGAGATCGATCAGGGCCTGGCTCCGGGGGAGCAGCCACGCCGGGACGACACCGCCGACCGCGCTGAACACCAAGCCAAGCGAGACGATACTCAACGCTGCAGTCAGCAGTGGGACCTGCTTTTTTGACACTAGTTGCATACAGTGACTTTGGTGATGGCCGGGCAAAATCGTTTGTTTGTTCGATGGAGTTGGGACCTCGACGGCAGTCGGGGGCGAGACATGGATTCAAATTGGTATATGAGGGGGACCCCCACTGAGGCAGAAAATCGACAACCCTTTTAGTAACCCTCGGATACCATTGAGTGCGGAAACACAGACAAACCACACGACGAGCGTGGGTAGCCAAGCCAGGCCAACGGCGCAGCGTTGAGGGCGCTGTCCTGTAGAGGTCCGCCGGTTCAAATCCGGTCCCACGCATCGTATGGGTGGACTCAACCACCAAAGCGATGCTCGGTGTTGTCTCTACGACAGCACCCACGCACAATTCTACGGAACACAACACCACTGAGCAACTGCTCTAATACGTACTATGGACAGTCGACTACTGTGAGGGCGCTGTCCTGTAGAGGTCCGCCGGTGAGACAACGGCTTGCCGTTGTCGAGCCCTACAAGACGCAGCACGAACGGAGTGAGTGACCGTCTTGCTCCGGTTCAAATCCGGTCCCACGCATCGTATGGGTGGATTCAACCACCAAAGCGATGCTCGGTGTTGTCTCTACGACAGCACCCACGCACAATTCTACCGAAGCTACACCAACAAGCGACAGTACTGTCCGGTTGCCATCTGCCAGTGAGAAACGAATCTCGTAGTGTCGTGTATGAAGTAAACGATCCTGGAATACCACGAGCCGAGAAATCTCTCTCGAACGTGTAGAAATGAAGCGCGGGCGTGTCGGTATCCTACGTCGACTCGCCGTTGCTTCAGGTCAATAGCGGCGGTAGCCACGGATAGCCCTGTTGGTCGGCAACGCCCGTGAGAGGTGGTAGCAGGCAAGCGGTAGGCTTTTAGGGAGTCCTAAAGAACAGTAGAGGCAACGAATGGTCGGAGACAACGCGAGTCCGTGTTGGTCGGGGTGCATGGACTGTGCTGTCACGATCGGCGAACCGAACGGTTCTGAGGCGATCCATGTCGAACACTAATACACTCATCGAGACAACCGAACAGCAGCCGACACAGCCAGCCGTTGAGCGGTCGGCCGACACCGAGAGGACCGTCGACGACCCGATCTTGCGGCTCGACGGCGTCACCAAGGCGTTCGGCAGCGAGACGGCCGTTCGAGAGGTGTCGCTCAGCGTCGAGCGGGGCGAGCTGTTGACGCTGCTCGGCCCCTCGGGCTGCGGAAAGACGACGACCCTCCGGATGATCGCCGGGCTCGAAACGCCCACCGAGGGCGAGATCGAACTCGACGACGAGCTGGTGGCGACTGACGGCAGCGTCACCGCCCCCGAAGCCCGTGATGTGGGGATCGTCTTCCAGGACTTCGCGCTGTTCCCGCATCTCTCCGTGCGCGAGAACATTGCCTTCGGACTCACCGAGATGGACGACGCCGAGGCTGAGGCGCGCGTCGACGAACTCCTGGAGCTGGTCGACATGCCTTCTCACGGCGAAAAATCCCCGACCCAACTGTCGGGCGGCCAGAAACAGCGGGTTGCGCTGGCCCGCTCGTTGGCTCCCGAACCCGACGTGCTGCTGTTGGATGAGCCGTTCTCCAACCTCGATGTTCGGCTCCGGGTCGAGATGCGCGAAGAGGTGCGGGTGATCCTCAAGGAGGCGGGCGTCACTGCCATCTCTGTCACCCACGATCAGGAGGAGGCGCTGTCGATCTCCGACCGCGTCGCCGTGATGAACGACGGCGAGATCGAACAGCTCGACCGCCCCGAACGCATCTTCGAGCAGCCCAAATCCCGGTTCGTCGCCTCGTTCCTCGGCCGGGCGAGCTTCCTGACATCCTACGTGTACGACGGGACATTAAAAACCGGGCTGGGGACGTTCGATGCGGGGACCCTCGACGGCTACACCGAGGAGTACGAGGGGATCGCCGCCGACGTGCTCGTCCGGCCCGACGACCTGCGGGCGGCCCGCGCCCACCCCGACCAGACCGACGGTGAGGTGACCTCCCGGCAGTACGTCGGCCCCTCCTTCATCTATCGGGTCGATCTCGACAGCGGCGATACGGTCCACTGCCTTCACAACCACGTCGAGGACTTCGAACTCGGCGAGCGCGTGACGGTCGATCTCGTCGCGGATCACCCGCTGGCGTGGTATCCCCGCGAGGGAGCCGACGCCGAGAGCTGTTCGGTCGACGGCGAGGGCAATTTCTGTTCGTTTACTGACTCGTTATAAAAGGCTGCTCGGCGGTTCGGTATCCGGGCGGCTCAGAGCAGGAGTGGAAGCCCGAAGGCGACGAGCAACCCGACCACGAGCACTGCGCCGCCTTTCATGGCCTGTTCGGTCGTGAACGACTGCATCGGCGAGGTGACTCGTCCATCGGGGTCTGTCTCGTGTGCGTGATCTGCCATACATGACTGTTAGTCGTCGACTACTAAAACGCACCTATCGAGGCCATCGGCGTCTCCAGGACCAAGCCAGTCGTATTAAGCATCTCCCCGAAAAGGAACGGGTATGACAGACACGCAGCCTGACGACCAGTTCATCCGCCGGGAGTGGTGGAAGGAATCAGTCATCTACCAGATCTACCCGCGGAGTTTCAACGACACCAACGGCGACGGCGTCGGCGACATTCCGGGCATTATCGAGAAACTCGACTATCTCGACGACCTCGGCGTCGACATCATCTGGCTCAACCCGGTGTACGAGTCACCCAACGCGGACAACGGTTACGATATCGCCGACTATCAGTCGATCATGGACGAGTTCGGCACGATGGACGACTGGGAGAATCTGCTGGAGGGCCTTCACGACCGCGACATCAAGCTCATTATGGACCTGGTGGTCAACCACACCTCCGACGAACACGAGTGGTTCGTCAACTCCCGCGATACGGACAGCGAGTACCACGACTACTACATCTGGAAACACGGCCGCACCGACATCGAGGGCTTCACCGGCCATGCGGGTCCCGAAGACGAAGCCCCGCCGAACGAGTGGGAGTCGTTTTTCGGCGGCCCGGCGTGGGCCTACGACGAGGAGGTCGGCAAGTGGTATCTCCATCTCTTCGACGAGAAACAGCCCGACCTGAATTGGGAGAATCCCGACGTTCGGGACGAGATCTTCGAGATGATGGAGTGGTGGCTCGACAAGGGGATCGACGGCTTCCGGATGGACGTGATCAATCTGCTGTCGAAGCCCGATTCGGTCACCCAACACGACCCGCCGCTGAACACGACCAATATGTGGGAGACCTTCGACGGCCCCCGAATGCAGGAGTTCCTCGACGAGATGTCCGACCGCGTCCTGGAGGGCCGGGACGTGTTCGCCCTCGGCGAAATGATGGGTCGGATGGATATGGACACGGCCCAGGACTACGTCGAGGCCGAGGGGCCTCTTTCCACGCTCTTCCACTTCGATCACGTCCTGTTGGATCACGGCGGGGCAATCTGGGAGCGCAACGACTGGGATCTCAATGACCTCCGAGACGTGCTCAACCGCTGGCAGTACGGCCTCGCCGAGAAGGGCTGGAACAGCATTTATTTGAGCAACCACGACCAGCCCCGACTCGTCTCGCGGTTCGGCAACGACGGCGAATACCGCGAGGAGTCGGCCAAACTCTTAGCGACCCTCGTCTTCACGCTCCGCGGCACGCCGTACATCTTCCAGGGGGCCGAAATCGGCATGACGAACTACCCCTTCGATTCGCTGGATGAGTTCCGAGATGTCGAGACGATTAATCCGGTCCAGAACGCCCTCGATAGCGGCGCAATCGAGAGCTTCGACAGCGTCAAACACGCCCTGCGGCAGAACAGCCGGGACAACGCCCGGACGCCGATGCAGTGGTCCGACGACGAGAACGCTGGGTTCACCGATGGCGAGCCCTGGATCGGCGTCAACCCCAACCACACCGAGATCAACGTCGAGGCTGCCCGCGCCGACCCCGACTCGATCTGGAACTACTACCGCGAGCTGATCGACCTCCGGAAGAACAGCGACGTCAGCGACGTGATGGTGTACGGCCACTACGACGTCCTGATCAACGACCATGAGGAGGTCTGGTCCTACATCCGGACGCTCGGCGATGAGCGACTGCTTGTGACGCTCAACTTCGCCGAATGGGAGGGCCACACCTGGATTCCTGAAGCAGACGTCGACTTCGACCCCCACGAGATGGAGGCCGAACTCTTGCTTTCGAACTACGGGGCCGACCAGCGGGCGACCGACGTCGACGCGTGGGCCTTCGATCTCCGGCCGTGGGAAGCCCGTATCTACCGGCTCACGGAGAGCGACTAACTACACTACTCGCTCGGCTGTTCGGTTCGTTCGAGTCCTCGAACCTCCTCCGGGTCGAGTCGCCACCCCTGAGTCGAATCCAGCGAGTCGGCCCGTTCGAAGCCGCTTATGAACCAGCCGTTGTCGTCGAGCGTTGCGATGAACTGCTCGAAGGCCTCGCTGTCGGGGTCGACCGAGTGGACAGGGCCGGTGACCGCGACACTCTGCCAGTCAAACCGTCCCCGAATATTAGTCACGAGCAGGCGGGCGATCGCCCCCTCGGAGATGGCGTCTGCCTTGGTCGACTGTGGGCCCTCACTGAGAAACAGCAGGGCCACCGACTCGCCGTCGTAGCCGAACGACAGCGGCACGCTGTAGGGGGTCCCCTCGTCACACAGCGAGAGGATGCCGTATCCCTGTTCTTCCAGGAGCCGATCGATCTCGTCTTGACTCATCGGGGTGCCGCTAAACTGCGCATAAAGGTTCTGAGACATGACAGCCTAATGTCGACCACGGAACGCATAGGCTGTGTTGGCCGATACCACTACTGTACTGATCGTGTGGTGGTTCGGTTAGTCGGCGAGTCCCGAGGCGATATCGACTGCCAGCAGTGCGATCCCGGCGGCGAGACACACGAGACCGATGAGCGTGGTCGCAGGCTCGGGAAAGACGACGAGCACAGCCCCGACGAGCAGCAAGGGTGCGTAGGTCAGTGGGTCGACGAGCGAAAACCCCTCCTCGCTCGGATCTGTCGTTTCGGCGATCCAATCGGCTTCTGTCGGCTTGGTCGACGCCGATGGTTTGCTATCGGTCTCCGACTGGACCCCGGTGGACTCACGGCTCATGGAATGAGTAATCGGTGTGGAGTTTCCTCAACGCTTCGGCCACCCTCGGACAGGTCGAGACTTCGGACGGTCGACGTCGTCGTTAGCGCGCCGATTCAACACGGACGAGGACGTGATAGACTGCCCACGCCGCCCAAACGAAGACGGCAATGGCAATGACGACGAGTTCCTGCTTGACAAGCAGCGAGCCGGTCAGCTGGAGCACGATGAACTCTAGCAGGACGTAACCGCAGAGGACGGCGAAGATATCCCAAAACGACCGCGGGTTCCTGAGGCTCGGCGCTCGCATAGGCTTTCCATCGCCTCACAGCCGTATGGCTCTGTTCGCCGACTGCCCGGAGACACGTCAGGTCGACCGGCCGGACGCGTTTTGCGAGCGAGCCCCCAAGTGTGGGTGTGACGTTGCTGGGTACGCTCGGTCGACGGCTCGGAGCAACTGGACCGCTCGCGCGGCGGCTCTACGCCGAGTACCGGCGGGTGAATCTTAGCTTCATGGCCAGCAGCATCGCCTACCAAGCCTTCGTCTCGCTGCTGCCGCTGTTCGTCTCGATCTTCCTCCTCGTCGCGCTGGTGGGCGGTCGGGGGGTCGCAACGGTGGTGCTGTCGACCACCGAGTCCGCGCTCCCAGCGGCGGCCCAGCGACTGTTGGCTCAAGCGATCCAAAGCGAGATTTCCTCGACGGCGACCTCCGCGGTGAGTCTGCTCGTCCTGTTGTGGGGCTCGCTCGAACTGTTTCGCTCCCTAAAGACTGCATTCGCGACGATCTACGGCACCCAGTCGACCAACTCCCTACTCCACCAGCTTCGCTACGCGCTCGTAGCCTACCTGCTCATGCTCGTCGCCATCGTCGCGGCGGTTGGCGCGACGAGTCTGTCGATCCTTTCGGAACTCCCGTTTGTCGACGCTCTCAGTGTCGTTGCCCTCCTGATCGGACTGACGGCTGTCTTTCTCCCGGTGTATTACCTGTTTCCGGATGTTCCGATGTCGACTCGCGGGGCGCTGCCGGGGGCGGTGGTTGCGGCGGTCGGCACAACCCTGCTCCAGCGACTGTTTCAGTTCTACATTCAGTACGCCGCCGATCCGGACGTTGCGGGTGCGCTCGGGGCGATCCTCGTTTTGCTTGTCTGGCTCTACTTCGGGAGCTACGTCTTGTTGATCGGGGCAATCGTGAACCACGCCCTGTGGGAGCAGCGGACGGCGTGAGCAGTCGTCGACTCCCCGACCGCCGCCGCGGACCGTCGGCCTTTTGCTCACCCGACGACAAACACGGATAGCTGAATGGCCACGTATCATATCGAGACCTACGGCTGTACGTCGAATCAGGGTGAAAGCCGCCAGATAGAGCAGGCGCTCCGTGAGGGCGGCCACTACCCTGCCGACAGTCTCGACGACGCCGATGTCGCCATTCTCAACAGCTGTACGGTCGTCGAAAAGACCGAACGCAACATGATCCGCCGGGCCGAAGAGTTGCAGGAAGAAACCGCGGATCTGATCGTCACCGGCTGTATGGCCCTCGCACAGGGCGAGGAATTTGACGAGGCCGGAATCGACGCCCAAATCCTGCATTGGGACGAGGTCCCCGACGCCGTCCTCAACGGCGAGTGTCCCACCGTCACGCCCGACACCGAGCCGGTGCTCGACGGCAAGATCGGTATCCTGCCAATCGCCCGCGGCTGTATGAGCAACTGTTCGTACTGCATCACCAAGTTCGCCACCGGGCGGGTCGACTCCCCCTCGGTCCAGGAGAACGTCGAGAAGGCACGCGCGCTCGTCCATGCCGGGGCCAAAGAGATCCGCATCACCGGCCAAGATACGGGTGTCTACGGTTGGGACGAGGGTGACCGCAAACTGCCGGAACTCCTGGACCGAATCTGCTCCGAGATCGACGGCGAGTTCAGAGTCAGAGTCGGGATGGCCAACCCCGGCGGCATTCACGGTATTCACGACGACCTCGCAGACGTGTTCGCCCGCCACGACAAGCTCTACAACTTCATCCACGCCCCCGTCCAGTCGGGCAGCGACGAGGTCCTGGAATCGATGCGCCGCCAGCACAGAGTCGGCAAGTTCCGCGAGGTCGTCGACGCCTTCGACGAGCGACTCGACTCCTGGACGCTCTCGACGGATTTCATCGTCGGCTTCCCGACCGAAACCGACGCGGATCACCAGCAGTCGATGGACCTCTTGCGGGAGGTTCGCCCCGAAAAAATCAACGTCACCCGTTTCTCGAAGCGGCCCGGCACCGATGCGGCCGATATGAAGGGCCTCGGCGGGACGCTGAAAAAGGAACGCTCGAAGGAAATGTCGGCAGCCAAGATGGAGATCGTCGCCGAGGCTTACGAGGCGATGATCGGCACGACCCGGGAGGTACTTGTGGTCCAGGAGGGAACGGGCGATTCTGTCAAGTGTCGTGACGGTGCGTATCGGCAGATTATCGTCCAAAATGCCAGCGACCACGGGCTCGAACCCGGCGACTTCTGTGCGGTCGAGGTGACGAGCCACCAGACAGTCTACGCCTTCGGGACGCCGGTTTGACCCGACCCGGTTTTTCGATTACTCCTCGGTTTCGTCGTCCAGCGTGATGCTCTGAGTCGCGGCATTCCGGAGCGCGTCGGATCGCCCATGGCTGCCAGGGGCAATCGCCAGCGTCCGGAGGCCGTAGTTGTTGGCCACTTCGAGGACCGGTTTGAAATCGGTGTCCCGGGAGGCGATCGCGATCGTATCGCCCCGGCCTTCGACCGCGAAGCGGGCGGCATCGACCGCGAGCTTGACGTCCACGTCGCCGCTGGTGACGATCACCTCAAAACCGCGGGCTTCGGCAGCCTGAATCAGGCCGGGGGTGGCGTGTTCGTCGACGTAGAGCCGGGTCGTCGCCAGCCGACCGGTCTCGGCGGCGGCCTCTCGAATGTCGTCGAGATCGACGTCGAACTCGTCTCTGAGTACGTTCGGCCCGTCGACGAACAGCCCGACACCATCGAACCCCTCCTCGTGTGCAGACGGCATTACCCCCAATCGACGACGGGCTACTAAAGACGTGCCGTTTCCCGGCCGGTCGACTGGTATCCCTCGAACAATCGCCCCAACACAGGGTGTTTTGCATCTCGGATACATCTCGGCCATAGACTTATTAGCTAGAATTAATAATGATAGATATATGGTGTCAAGTACCACACCACACACCCCGTGCGCCATCGATCGGCCGATGAACGATCACGGTGCGCTCATGCTCTCCGAGATCACCGGCAGCCGGACCTTTCAGGTCGTCGAGTACGCCACGCGGGAGGTTCGGGAGACCCTGGAGTTGGCGGCCGACGGCGCGGTCGTTCGGGTCTGGCTCGAACCACTCAGCTCCCGGGGCGACGCGTGGCGGGCGGTCGCCATCGAGGGTGGTGTCGAGACGACACCCGGTGGCACCGAGCTGCTGCAACAGCCAGTCACACTCTGATACGTATATCATCGATAATAACACATACACGGAATATCACGGGCTTTATTTGCGTATTGAGCGGTATACTACGTATGGAGCAGACCCCTCCAGACACTGACGGCCGATCGTATACTATTGTTGACGATATGAACGAACATGGTGGCATGACCGTCGTCGACGCTTCGACGAACAGCACCTACCAGCTCGTCGAGTACGACAACGAGAGTCTCCGCCGCGAGCTGTCGTCCCGCGATATCGGTGAGTCGGTAACGCTCAAGCTCGACCGGGCGGGCGTTCGCGCCAACGTCTGGCGGGCGAGCCGGGCCGAACCGGTCGTCCTCGCGGCCTGATCCATCAGTACCCACTGTCTCGACGGCGGTTGGTCCCCGCCTGCTCTTCTGTCGTGGTACATATACGCACTACTCAGTGGTCGGTCCAGGAACGGCCAGTCACCGCTGTCTACCGCTCTCTGTGAGTAGTCACTACAGCCGATAACAACACCTTACTTTCGGCGGATAGAGCTATTCGTATGGCCCACCGACACCCGCCGCTCGCCGATGTGCATGCGGCCACCGGGGCGTCAGCCACCGCGTTCGGTGGCTGGGAGATGCCCGTCGAGTTCGACTCGATCCGGACCGAACACGCCACGGTCCGCGAGTCGGTCGGCATCTTCGACGTCTCACACATGAGCGAGATCGAGGTTGCTGGCCCGGATGCGACCGAACTGATGGATCGGCTCACGACCAACACCGTCGGCGCGCTCACACCGGGTGAGGCCCAGTATGCCTGTATCACCCGCGCCGACGGCGTCATCCTGGACGACACCGTCGTCTACCGATTGGCTGATCAGGATGGCGAGGCCGCCTATCTGTTCATCCCGAACGCGGGCCACGACGGCCAGTTCACCGACTGGTGGACCGACCACCGCGAGGAGTGGGGTCTTGAGGCGACTGTCGAGAACGTTACCGAGCAGTGGGCGATGTTCGCCGTGCAGGGCCCCGAATCACCCGACCACATCGCGGCAGTCGCCGAGGAGTCAGTTACCGATCTCTCGCGGTTCGAACACACGAAAAGCGAGATCGCGGGCGTCGACTGTCGGATCGCCCGAACCGGCTACACCGGCGAGGACGGCTTCGAAATCTTGTGTCCAACCGCCGACGCCGAGGCTGTCTGGACCGCCTTCGACTGCCAACCTTGCGGGCTCGGCGCGCGTGACACCCTCCGCATCGAGATGGGGTTTCTGCTGTCGGGGCAGGATTTCGATCCCATCGACGAGTCACGGACCCCCTACGAGGCCGGAGTTGGGTTCACGGTCGACCTCGAGACAGAGTTCGTCGGCCGCGACGCGCTTTCCGACCAGCACGCCACGGGCGTTGACCAGACGTTCGTCGGCATCAGGATGCTCGACCGCGGGGTGCCACGCGAGGGGTACGAACTGGTCGACGATGCGGGCGAGCCGATCGGTCATCTCACATCGGGTACGATGAGCCCGACCCTGAACGACGGGATTGGCCTCGGTTACGTCGATGTCGGCCACGCAACAGCCGACGAGTCGGTCAGTATCGTCGTCCGTGGCACCGAAAAGCGGGCGGAAGTCACCGACGTACCGTTCCTTTCGAAGTAGTCATAGACACTACCGAACAATACACACCAATCACCACAGATGAGTTTTGACGTACCCGACGACCTGACCTATCTCGAATCGCACGAATGGACGACCACCGACGACGAAACGGTTCGCATCGGTATCACCGAATTCGCCCAGGACGAGCTCGGCGATGTCGTCTTTGTCGAACTCCCCGCAGTCGGCGACACAATCGAGGCCGGATCGGCCTTCGGCGTCGTCGAATCCATCAAGGCCGTCTCGGATCTGTATGCTCCGGTTTCGGGCGAGGTGACCGCGGTCAACGAGGAGCTGTTCGACCAGCCCGAACTCGTCAACGACGACCCCTTCGGCGACGGCTGGATGCTCGAAGTAGAACCGAGCGACGAGGCGGCGTTCGATGAACTGCTGTCGGCCGACAAGTATCGTGACCAGATCGCATAACCGGATCACAAACCAATGACACAGACAGACGGTAGTCCCTTTGCACCACACACCGCCGCAGAAACCGCCGCCATGCTTGACGCAGTCGGCGTCGACACCGAGGCCGACCTCTTTGATATCCCCGACGAGGTCGCCTTCGACGGCGCGTTCAACATTGAACCGCGCAGCGAACAGGAGATCCGGGGCGAACTGCGACGACTCTTTGCCCGCAATGACGACCTCACCGAGTTCATGGGACGGGGCCACTACAGCCACTACGTCCCCTCGATCGTCGACCACCTCTCGGATCGCGCGGAGTTCCTGACCAGCTACACTCAGTACCAACCCGAGATCACACAGGGGTTCCTCCAGGCGCTCTTCGAGTACCAGTCGATGCTGGTCGAACTCACCGGCCTGCCGATCGCCAACTGTTCGATGTACGACGCCGCCACCGCGCTGGCCGAGGCCGCGCTGCTGGCCGACCGCGTCCGCCAAACGAGCGGCTACCGGGTCCTCGTCCCCGAATACCTCCGCGACGGCAAACGGTCGGTGCTCGAAAACTACGTCGACGGCGCGGGGCTGGCAGTCGAGTCCTACCCGATAGACGACGGTAACGTCGACCGCGAGGCCCTCGCGGAGCTCGCCGACGAGGAGACGGCCATGATCTACGCCGAGAACCCGACCGTTCGCGGCACCATAGAGGAAGGACTCAGCGAAGTCGGTGGGATCGCCGACAACAATGAGGCGCTGTTCTGCCTCGGCTCGGATCTCGTCGCCCTCTCGCTGCTCGAAGAACCGGCCAGTGTCGGTGCGGACGTGGTCGTCGGTGAGGCCGACGTGCTCGGTTTGCCGACCAGCTACGGGATGGGGCTCGGCATCTTTGCGACCCGCGAGTCGTTCCTCCGGCAGGTCCCCGGCCGCTTGGTCGGTGTCAGTGAGGACGCGGACGACCGGCGGGCCTACACGCTCACGCTGCAGACCCGCGAACAGCATATTCGCAAGGAGCGGGCGACCTCGAACATCTGTACGAATCAGGCGTGGGTCGCCCTCCGCGCGGCGATCCATATCGCGTCGCTCGGCCCCGACGGACTGGTCGATCTCGCCGAAGACTGCGTTCGGGACGCTTCGGCGCTGGCCGAGCGTGTCGACGGAATCGAGGGCTATCAGGCCCCCGTCCACGACCGACACCACTTCCGGGAGTTCGTGGTACACACGGATCAGCCAGCGGCAGCGATCGCTGCCGATGTCGAGGCTGCGGGGTACGCGATCCATGCGATCGACGACCACCTGCTCCAGGTCTGTCTCACCGAGACGAACGCCCACGCGACCGATGGGTTAGTCGCTGCCTTACAGGAGGCTGCCTGATGATCTACGATCAAGCCCGGTATACCGAGGGAGACAAACACGAACCGCTGTTGTCCGAAAAGGACACGTCGACAGTCGAGGTCGACGAGACCGACTCGCCGCTCCCCGACGAACTGACCCGCGACGAGTTGACCCTGCCGGGTCTCTCGGAGCCGGAGTTAGCCCGTCACTACACCCGGCTTTCGCAGATGAACTGGAGCATCGACAGCGGCCCCTACCCACTGGGATCGTGTACGATGAAGTACAACCCCAAATTCACCGAGGATGTCGCCGCCGACCGAAACGCGGCGATCCACCCCGACCGCTCGGCCGACAGTGCCCAAGGGAACCTCGGCCTGCTATATGGGCTCCAGGAGTACCTCGCCACCATCGGCGGGATGGACGCGGTCACACTCCAGCCACCCGCAGGCGCGGCTGGCGAATTCACTGGAATTCTCGTGGCCAAGGCTTACCACGATCATCACGGCAACGACCGCAGTGAGGTGATCATCCCGGCGTCGGCCCACGGCACCAATTTTGCTACTGCTGCGATGGCGGGCTACGACGTGGTCGAACTCCCCTCCGACGAGGGTGGACGCGTCGACCTCGACGCTCTCAAAGCCGCCGTCTCAGAGGAAACCGCGGCGCTCATGCTCACAAACCCCAACACGGTCGGTCTCTTCGAGCGGGATATCGTCGAGATCGCCGAGATGGTCCACGACGCCGGTGGGCTGCTCTACTACGACGGTGCGAACCTCAACGCCCTGCTCGGTCGCGGTCGCCCCGGCGACATGGGCTTCGACATCATGCACTACAACGTCCACAAGACGTTTGCGACACCGCACGGCGGCGGGGGTCCTGGAGCCGGACCTGTCGGCGTAGTCGACGAACTCACTGAGTTCCTGCCGAGTCCCCGAGCCCGGGAAACCGACGATGGGGACTACGAACGGTTCGACCCCGACCACTCGATCGGGAAGGTCCACGGCTTTGCAGGCAACTGGCTGGTGTTAATCAAAGCCTACGCCTACATCGCTCGGCTGGGCGACGAGGGGCTGTCGGATGCCAGTGCGAAGGCGGTGTTAAACGCCAACTACCTCGCCGAACAGCTGGAGATGAACGTGCCCTACGGCCCGTTCCACCACGAATTCGCGGCGACTGCGGGCGACCGCGATGCTGCGGATGTCGCCAAACGAATGCTCGATTTCGGCGTCCATCCACCGACGACGAAGTGGCCCGAGATGGTGCCCGAAGCCATGTTGACCGAGCCGACCGAGATCGAAAGCAAGCGCACGCTCGACACACTGGCCGAGGCGTTCAACAACGCCTACAGTGATACCGACGAGGCGATCGAGACCGCCCCGTCGCGGACAACTGCCAGCCGAATCGATCAGGTGAGCGCGGCGCGGAATCCACGCCTCTCGTGGCAGGCCCTCGACGGCGAGTAGTCGCTCTCTACCGGCTTGTCGACTCCCTTCGACGACCAACCGTTATGCCGTTTCTCGTCGAATAACTCGGTATGGATCTCGAACTCACAGGCAACGCTGCACTGGTCACCGCCTCCAGCCGTGGACTCGGCAAGGCCGCCGCAACTGCCCTCGTGCGTGAGGGCGTCGACGTTGCCATCAACGGCCGGGACGAAACAACTCTCGAAGCTACCGCAACCGAACTCCGCGACGAAGCGGCCGACGACGCCCGTGTTCTTCCAATCAGCGGCGATCTGACCGACCCCGACGACATCACGCGGCTCGTCGAAACAACAGTCGAGGAGTTCGGGCGACTCGACCATCTCGTTACCTCGGCCGGTGGGCCACCCAGCGGCTCGTTTCTCGACACGACCGACGACGAATGGTACGAGGCGTTCGACCTCCTGGTGATGAGTGTCGTCCGACTCGTGCGGGAGAGCGTCGACCATCTGCGGGCCGACGGCGGCGGGACCATCGTCACGATCACCTCTCGGAGCGTCAAAGAGGCCCTCGACGGGCTTGTGTTGTCGAACTCGGTCCGGATGGGGGTGATCGGGCTCGAAAAGACCCTGTCGCGGGAGTTGGCTCCCGAGATTCGAACGAACGCCGTCCTACCGGGAGCACACGAGACAAGCCGGATCGAGGAGTTGATCGAACAGGGCGTCGAGCGCGGCGAGTTCGACGACTACGACGAGGGACGGGCCGACTTCGGTTCAGGAACGGCACTCGGCCGGATCGGCGAGCCGATCGAACTCGGCGAGACGGTCGCGTTCCTCTGTTCGTCGGCGAGCAGCTATATCACGGGCCAGTCAATCGTCGTCGATGGCGGTAGCGGTCGGTCCAACCTGTAAGTAGTGAGCCTCGGCAGCTACCTGTTTTCTCCGGATGTCGCAGTGCCGCCGGAGGCTCCGGTCTGTCCCCGTATCGAGTCCAGGAGTTCTCGTTCGGTCGTAACCGAGTACCGACCAGTGCCGAACACCAGAACTCCGAGAGACGCCACGAGGACGGCCGTGTTGAACGCGTTGACCTCTGCGGTCGCCATCGCAACGAGCATGACGGGCACCATCAGTGCCGCCCCGAGACGGCCAGCGATGCCGAACACGATGAGGGTGGCGGCGGTCAGTTCGATCACGCCGACAAGCGGAACCAGTAGTTCCGGAGCGGGAATGCCAAGCTCGACGAAGAAGTCGACCTGTGAGCCGTAATTAAGCAGTTTTTGGGAGCCAGGAACCACCAGCACGACGAGAAATATCCGCAGCGGTATTGGGCCCCATTCCGGAAGTCGATCGATCATTGTCTGAGTACAGTGCCAACCCGGGTTTGTATAACTGTTTTTGCCGCTGGGATTTGTTTCGGGAATGATCGGTTTGTGTCCGTCCCGACAGCCACGTCAAGATCGACCGACGGGACGGAGTACTCCTCGGGTGGTTACCTGATAGCTTCGGGAGCCACCAGCGGCTTAGGAGTCTGCCTCGAACGGACTGTGTTGGTCACAGCCACCGGACCGACGGAGGATTTCACCATGGATATCGCCGACATCGTTTCGGAGGAGTACGAATCGTTTGCCCCGGAGACACCGGTCTCGAAGCTCGTTGGCGTGTTTGCCGACTCCTCGGTCAAGGGAGTTGTCGTACACGACGACGAGTTCGAGGGGATCGTCACCAGACGACAGCTGGTGACCTCACACCACCAACCCAATCAAAAGCTCCGGTCGCTGCTGTGGCACGTTCCCAAACTCGCACCCGAGGAGGATATCCGCGACGTGGCACAGCTCATGCTCGACAGTGACTCCCGGCTGCTCCCTGTGTTCGAGGGACAGGAACTCATCGGCGTCGTCACCGACGATGCAATCCTCGGGAAAGTCGAGACGTTCCTGGATGCTGCCACGGTCCGGGAAGCCTACACGGACGACCTCGTCACGCTCGATCCGACCTCGACGTTCGGGCAAGCGATCAACGACTTCCGAGAGAACCACGTCACACATCTTCCGGTTGTCGAGGACGGCAGCCCAGTCGGCATCGTGAGTCTCTACGACGTGACCGACTTCACGATCAGACCCGAAACACGGAGTCAGGGCGGCGACGCTGGCGCGGTCGACTCATACGGCGGTGACGTGGCCGACCGAGCCGCCCGCACCCGAGGCGGCGGCTACGGTGCGCGGGAAGGCGAACTCACACGAGTACTCGAACTCCCGGTTCGGGATCTCATGGCCTCGCCCGTGCGGACGATTCATCCCGAGGCGACCCTCGAAACCGCCACCGAGGAGATGTTCGACGTCGGGGGGTCGGCGCTCGTGGTGACCGACAACGGCGAGCCGTTCGGGATTCTCACGAAAACGGATCTCCTCGAATCGCTCACATGGGAGGCCGGTGGCAACCGGGCGGTAGGGGTCTCCGGCAGCGAGTATCTCGACGATGTCCAGTACGAGGATATCGTCGAGATGGTCGAGAAGTTCGACAAGAAAGACCGCGAAATGTCGATCCTGGATGCGAAAATTCACCTCCACACCCACAAGGAGAAACTCCGCGGCACCCCACTCCTGCTCGCTCGGATCCGGCTCCACACCGACCGCGGGCTCTACATCGCCTCCGGCGAAGGGTATGGCGCGAGCCACGCGCTCAACGAGGCCCGAGACGTGATCGAACGGCAGATCCGCGATAAAAAGACCCACGGCCGGAGCAAGAAGCCGCCGGACGAAGAGTTCTGGGAGAAACGGTTCGGCTGGCTGCTAGAGGAGTAGTCGACGCTTAAAAACGGACTCCGAACAGTAGTCTCAGCCTACGCCAGCCACTCGTCGGGTTTTGTGTCGTAGTCGACCTCGCTGGCCTCGATCGCGTTTTTAAGCTCGGGTTCGAGATCGAACTCCGCGTGCTGGTCGCCGTCGTACCGGAGCCGGACGCCGACCTCAGTGCCCTCGGGTTCGCGGCCCCGCCTGCGGGCGACTTCGAGTTCGTGATCGTCGTACTCCGTGCGAATCGTCATCAGATTCACCGGTCGACCCCAGAGATCGAACACGCGTTCGAGCACGTCTTTGGCCTCCCCGATGTCGAGGGCAACCCCGTTGTAGCGGTGGCCCAGCAGCAACTCGCCGCGGTTGGCGAAGTTGCCGTCATACACCGCAATAGAGGGTTTGCCGAAGTTGGTGAACTGCAGCAGGAGCTTCCGTTTGACGTCCTCGGCGGCCGTACTCGCCACGCGGTACTCGCTGCCGGCGTGGGAGTACTCGTAGGTGAAATAGTTGTTGTGTAGCACGAACTCGCCGGTGAGGAACTCATCGATGAACGTCACGTCGTTGTGGCTTTCGCGGACTTCGCGCATCCGATCCCAGCCCGCGGTGTAGTCGACGTCCGCGATCGCTTCCTCGACACTGGCGTACTTTTCGTCGTCGAACATATACCGGGCGAGTTGTTCGAGCTCCGAGCGGTCGATCCCCTTGAGGAACCCTCGGTTCTGTCGCTTTGCCAGCGAGAAGTGGCGTTCGGCCAGCCCCTCGTAGGTCAAGAGTTTCCACGGATAGCGGTCGGCGTCGACCGCTTCGGGGTCCTCGGGATCGAGCTCGCCGTCCCGCGTTGCAATCGCCCGCTCGACGGCGTCGGCGTCGACTCGTGGGTCGCCCTCCTCGGCCAGTTCGGTCAGCTCGTCGAGCCGGTCCGTGCCGATGCCACCGATCGTCGGATCGGGTGCGAGCAGCGAGGCGACGGTCTCGAAGTCGACCGCGTCGCCGAAGTTGCGCCACGTGACGCCTTCGACGCGGAGCAGTTTGTCGGCGACCTCTTTGCGGTTGGTCGTGTTTTCGAGATGGTCCCACAGCTCCTTGCCGAGTTTGTAGGGATTCAGCCCGGGCGAGCCGAGCACGCGGGCCTGATGGTCGGCGTAGGTGATGAACTCGTCTGTCCCGGCGAACCGCTCGTCGCCCATCATCAGCGACTCCCAGTAGGCCGCCCACCCCTCGTTCATCACCTTCGTCATCTTCTGGGCGGCGAAGTAGTAGGACTCCTCACGCAGCCGTTCGATCACGTCCGTCTCCCACTCTTCGCGGTCGACCGCTTTGCCAGCCTCCGGATCGAAGCGCTTGCCGTGGTCCCGGAGGAACGCGATCACGTCGAGCCGCGGGTCGTCAATCCCGGCGGCCTCGTCGGCTTCGGCCCGGTCTTCGAGCCACTCCTCGTCGAAGACCTGCTGGCGCACGTCCTCGGAGAGTCCGAGCTGATCGAGCTTGTCGGTGATGTCGTCGATATCGTGGTCTTCGTCGTCGATATCGGCCGCGGCCAGCGGGCGGTGTTGATCGATGGTATCCTCGATACAGAGCACCGCGTCGATCAGTCGCTCGACTTCCGTGCGTTCGATGTCGGAGTCGTCCATATACCGGCTGATGGCTTCACCATGGCGTTCGAGCATCGCCGCCGCGTCGGGATCGGTGCCCGCACTGCCGCGGTCGCTGTAGAGGCCGAACCAACTGTTGTTGGCGAAGAAGTCGGCGTGGGCCTCGACGTGGGTGATGACCGCCTTCTGGTCAGCCATGGTGTTGGACTCCTGGAGAAAGGCGTGGCTCGGATTGTCGTTGTTGACGATCTCGAAGGCCTTCCCCATCCCGAACTGATCCTTCTTTTGTTGGCGATCGTAGGCCATCCCCCACCGCCAGTGGGGATAGCGGTCCTGGAAGCCGCTGTAGGCGATGAGTTCGTTCATCTCGTCGTGGTCGACGATCCAGTAGTTCACCGGGTAGGGGTCGAGTCCGAGTTTGCGTGCCAGGTTAGCGGCCTCGCTTACCGACTCGTCGAGCCCGGCGGCGATGCGTCTGGCGTCCAAGCGTTCGTCTTTCATTGTGAATCACTCTCCGCACCGTCTTCGGTGCTGAGAATCTCGTAGATCGCCTCAATTACGTCGTCTGGCCGTGTCACCCGCGTCACCGCGACGTTGCCCGCCGTGCCGAGGGCGCGTTCGACCTCCTCGGCGTGGGTGGCGTTGATCGCCGTTCCGCCGGGCTGGGTCTCGACGTAGGCATGCAAGTTCGCCGGGATCTCCTGGATCAGCGGCACCACGCGATCCTTCGTGTCGTTCGAGGAGTTCTCCGAGTCGCCCGCGGCGAACACGTACCGGTTCCACTCGCTGAAGGGATACTCCTCCAGAATCTCGGCAGCCAGTTCGTAGGCCGAGGAGATCCGAGTCCCGCCGCCGGATCGAATACCGAAGAAGTCCTGCCGGTCGACCTCCCACGCATCTGCGTCGTGGGCGATGTAGTGGAACTCGGCGTTGTCGTACTTGCCGGTGAGATACCAGTCCAGCGGTGTCAACGTTCGCTCGACGAGTTCGCGCTTCTGCTCGCGCATCGACCCCGAGACGTCCCGGATGTTGATGACGACGACGTTGCGCTCCTTTTTCTCGATGATCTCGGGGTGGCGGTAGCGTTCGTCCTCGCGGCGGAACGGGACCTCCTTGAGCCCATCGCGGCGGATTCGGTCGCCGACGTGGGTCTGGTCGACGTTTTCTTCGAACTCCTCGAAGCTTGCCCACGTCGTGCGCTCGTCGGCGGGGATCTCGTTGTATGCCTCTTCGATCCACGCGAAGGAGACGGGGATGCGCTGGCCGCGAGCCCACTCGAAGACCGCCCGTGGGCCTTTGCCCTCGATCTTGAGGGCTTCGCGGATGTACTCCTCGTCGAAATCCATCGCGAGCTTCCGCTTGAGCCCTCTTTTAAATAGCTCCTCGAAATCGAGGGTTCCCTTCGGGCCGACCTTGGTCACGTCGGTGAAATCACCCTCGACCTCCTCGACGACACGTTTGCCTTTGGGTTCGAGATCTAAGCCGAGTTCCTCGTCGAGTTCTTCGGCGAACTCCTCGGGGTCCATCTCGTAGTATTCGTGGTCCGCGCCCTCCTCGCCGGGATCGCCGTCCTCGTCGCCGTCTCCCGGTTGGGGCGGGCCGACCGGCTGGCCGGGTTGGGGCGTGCCGCCCTGTCCCTGGCCGACGCCGCCCATCGACCGCTTGTCGTAGCTGAACTCCGGCAAGTCGACGATCTTCACGGGGATCTTCACCTGATCCGGCCGCGAGCCGCCGAGGTCGCCGTAGCTGATGAACTCTTCGAGGTCCTGTCTGCGCTGGTCGCCGACCTCACGAAACCGGTCTACGTCGTCTCTCAGTCCCATTTGTGTCTCACCTCTCGCATCACGGCGCGTGTTGTCAGTTCGGCCGACGCTGGTGAGTATTGGCCGTCATCACACAGCGTGGCGATCGTTTCGTCTTTGAGCCGTTCGGTGACCGTCCCCGTCGGTGGGTCCTCCCACTGACGGGGGTCGAACTCGGGATAGATACGCTTGACATCGGACCAGTCGTACGTTTCGAGGACGGCCCGAATCACCGGAATCGAGGTCAGGTCGACGTTGTCGATCGAGAATCCCTCGTCGCGGTGCTCCCACGCGTACCGGTTGAGCGCGGTGATGACCTTGTCGCGGCGGAACTGCTCGACGGCGGCCGAGGGTGCGTTGCCGGTGTAATCGCTGGCACCGAACCGGCCCAGATGCTCGGTCTCGAAAACCTTCATCAACAGCGGATCGGGGTCGACGCGGCCGCGTTCGGTCTCGACCTGGCCGTCGCCATCCCACGCGTAGACGTGTTCGACGTACTCGGCGACCGTCTCTTTCGAGACGCTCTTGCCCGATAATAACGCCTGCAAGACGGCGTCTTCCTGCTGGTCAAGCACGAAATCCTTCACCGCGGGGAGTCGATTTTCGTACTCGGCGGCCTCGGCCCGCGAGAACACCGGCGCGGTCGACAGTTCCTCGGCCATCGCGTTCAGCACGTCCTCGGGCATCACCACGTTCTCGACGGGATGGTCGGGATGGCCGCGGCCGGTCTCCTCGTGGAGCAGATCCGCGATGATGTCGCGGGTGTAGGTGACGGGAATCCCGTGGGTTCCGTCGGATTCGGCGGTGATCTCGAAGGCGTCGATTGCCCGACGGTCGTCGCCGTCCTGGAGATACCCCTGCTCAAAGAGCCGGGCCTTCTCGATCAGCGAGAGTTCCGAGGGCAGCTCCTCGCCGTCGAGCCGACTGACGACGCTGTACATCGCGGCCGCGCCGATGGCGAACGGCGCGAGTTCGCGCTCCCGCGTCTCGCCTCGACCATCACGGATCGTAATCGACAGCGGGGCCCGGACTCGGCTCTCGATCTCGTCGTCGTCGAGATCCGCCCAGACGCTCTTTTCCGCGGTGAGTTCCCGCCGGATGAGTTCGGCCTCCAGCCTGCGGTTGGTCAGATACCGGAACTCGTGGCGGTCCAGCCGCCTTTTTAAGGCCTTCAGCGGATCGCGGCCGTTGCGGTCGGCGTACTGGTCCAGCTCGGCGTCCAGATCCGGGTTCGAGATCATCACCAGCTGGGTGTCGATGTCCATGCCGATCCCCTTGTCCAGTTTTACTCTCCCTTCGTCGGGGACGTTCAGGAGCTTGCGCAGCAGATCGGCGTGCTGGCTGGCGTCCTCGACGACTGTCAGCAGGCTGTTGCCCTGCGAGAGCACCCCGTCGTAGCTAAACGCCTGCGGGTTCTTTCTGCCTCGTGAGTCGAGTTCTCGAAGCATTCCCGGCATCCAGGAGCCGACCAGCCGCTCTTTGGGGCTGCCATCGTCCTCGGAGTGGAGGATGCCGATTCCCCGTCCGACGTCGACGATGTAGTTGGTCACCCGGAGATGGCTCCGGTCGGTGATCGACGAAAACAGGTTTCGCGTCCCTGCCTGCCGGTAGTTGGATTCGAGGTAGTCGTAGGCCTCCCGGCTAAAGGGGTCGAGCTCGCCGTCGATGACGACCGGTGGCCCCTCGGGATCGAGGTCGTTGAGCTGGGCCAGCAGGTCCTCACGGACGCTCTTGGGAAAAATCGTCAGCGGGTGGACCTGGACGGGGCTCTCATACCACTGCTCGTCGTCGCTGGCGTCATCGCCGTAGCTCAGCCCGCGGCTGTTGTCCGTGCCCGTGATGTTCCATTCGAGAGTGTAGCGCCGCCCCTCGGGCGTCTTGGAGTACTCCCGCAGCCCGTTGACGAGACACCGCTTAAGCTCCGATTTCCCGGTCGCCGTGGGGCCGTCGAACCAGATGATTTTTTCACCTTTGCCGCGGTTGGCCGCGATGGTACGGAGGTCGTCGACGAACGCGTTGAGCACTGCGGTGTTCCCCAGGACCGCGTGCTCGCCGTCGTTGTGCGGATCGTCGAAAAAGCGGTAGCGTTCCCGCTGTTCGCCCTCTTCGATAACCGTGCGGGTGTCCATCGACTCGATGGCCGACAGCAGGTAGCGGCTCGCGTGGGCCGCGATAGAGGGTGACTCGAAGGCCGCCTCGACGTACTCATTGAGGCTCATCGGCCCCTCGTAGGCCCGCTGGAGCTGGCGGTCGGCGGCCGTGATGTAGTCTTCAGACATCTTCTTCGAGCTCGCTTTTGGCGACTTCCGCCCCAGCGAACTCCAGGACCTCACGCGCACCTTCCTCGGAGTACCCCTGCTCGCGGAGGGCGTCGACCCAGGCGCTTCGCTCGTCGTCGTCGAGCTCGTTGGCCGAGACCAGCGCCGAGAAGTTGATGTTGTGTTTCTTGTCTTCCCAGAGCTTGCGCTCTAAGGCGCGGCGAAGCCGGTCGTTGTCCTGCGGATTGAAGCTAATTCCCTCGCGGGCGCGCCGTGAGACCCAGTTAGAGACCTCCTGGCGGAAGTCGTCCTTGCGGTCGGCCGGAATGTCGAGTTTCTCCTCGACCGACCGGAGGAACGTCTCGTCGGGCTCCTGTTCTCGACCAGTGAGCTCGTCGGCGACGGTAGCGTCGTCGATGTAGGCCATCACGTGGTCCATGTATTTTTCACCTTGTCGCTGGATCTCGTCGAGATCGTAGGCGAGTGCGTGGCGCACGTCCTCGATGGCCCGGTTTTTGTACTCTTCACGGACCATCTCGAGGTAGCGCTGGTAGCGCTCGAAGTTCTCTTCCGGGATGGAGCCGTGGTTTTCGAGGTTCTCCTCGAAGTGCCGGAAGGTGGTGAGTGGACTCAGGTAGCTCCGACCGCGGTGGGTCGAGTCCATGATCGCCTCGGCGATCTCGTCGCCGATAAACCGCGCCGAGACGCCGTCCATCCCCTCGGCGATGTCGGATTGGGTCTCGCCGTCCTCACGGAGTTTTTTGACGTCGACGTCGTCGTCGTCCAGTTCGCCGTTGTAGGCTTTGGCCTTCTGGACCAGCGTCACCGACTCGTCGTTCGGCTCGACGATTCGCGTGAGCACGCCGAACAGCCCCGCCATCTGGAGGGTATGCGGCTCGATATTCATGTTCGGCACGTCGGCGTTCCGGAGCATCTTGCCGTAGATCTCGGCCTCCTGTTCGTATTCGAGAACGTAGGGGTAGTCGATGCGTTTGGTCCGGTCGTTGAACGCCTCCATCTTCTCGTCGCCCTTCTTTTCCCTATATTCGGGCATATTTGTCCGGCCGACGATCACCTGGTCGATGTCGATCCGGGGGTTGTTTTTCGGCTTGATCGTCTGCTCTTGGCTCGCGTGCAGGAAGTCATAGAGGAACTCCCGCTGGAGTTTGAGCAATTCTTCGCCGGAGAAGATACCGCGGTTGGCGTTACAGAACGCCCCGGCGTAGTCGAACGCTCGGGGGTCCGACTCGCCGTAGATCGCGAGTTTCGAGTAGTTGACGTCGCCGGTGAGTTCCGTTTCGTCCTGATTCTTCTTGTCTTTCGGCTCGAAGGTCTCGACGGCCTGCCGTTTGTTCTCACTGGCGACCAGCCGGACGATCTCGATGTGGTTGTTGAACACCGCCTTGAGGTCGTCGTCGTACTCCGCGAGCAGCCGGTCCATGTAGAACTCGCTGGCGGGATCGAGATGCTGCTCGTTGCGGATGGTGTAGGGCGCGTCGAGCTGCTCGTTGAGCCCCTCGATGATCATGTCCCGCTGCTCCTGTGGCAGGAGGACGATGGGGTCCTGGTGCATCGGTGACTCGACGGTGTCATCGGCGGGGTCCTGGTCGCGGATCACGTCACAGAGGTTGACCCACCGGAAGGTGTACATCCGACCGCCCTCCTGGAGCGTGTAGTTCTCGAAGTAGCGGCGGACGAGCCAGTCGAAATGCGACTTGCCCGACCCCACGGGACCGAGGAGGAGTTTGATTCGTTTCTCCGGGCCGAGCCCACGGGCACCGGATTTGACTTTGTTGACGAACTCGTGGATCGACTCGTGGACCTCCCGCCCGTAGAACACGTTCTCGCCGTCGTGGAGGGGGTCTTCGGAGGCCATCGTGTACTCGACCACCCCGGCGTCCTCGTCGTAGGTGGTGCCGTAGTGGTCGAACATGTCGGCAACGCGCTGGTGGGCGTTGCGGGCGATCCGCGGATCATCGGTCACCTCGTCGAGATACCAGTCGAACGTTTTGGCTTCGCGGAGGTCTTCGGGAACCGATGCTTGGTAGTGCTGACTGAGGCTTTCGAGGGTTTGTCTGTCGTTGCTCATTGTATCACTGGCCGCATGGTCGACTTCGGGCGTGTCGACCGACTGCGGCCGGAGGTAGTACGAAACCACGGCTGGTGGCGACCACACGGACGCCGCAACCGAGTCTCGTTCGTGGCATGGGTACGCATACCACTCCACTGAACCGAACACCCGGTCGGCGACGAACAACGAACGACATCGAGAACCAACGAACGGCGCGCGTGGAGAGGTGTGTTTGCCCGGTCGGAAGACCGAGACTATTTGCATTGTGTTTTTTGAAGCGTATAAGGCTTTCTCCGAGATGGGTGGTCCGGAGTCGGTGGAATCGGGATACAGCAGCCGACCGGTTCGCGGTGGCAGTGGTGTGTGATCGATCGCCCGGACTGTCGCGTCTGTGGGGAGTAGCCGTGCCACTACCACAGAAGGCAGTGCTTACGCGACGGCCGACGGCCCTTCGACACACGTCGACGGCCTACTGGCGCGGGGTCTTAGTAGGTCGGTGGCTAACACCGGGTATGAGTCTTCCCGAGTTGCCGTCGGGCTGGCGCGTCTGGAACGAGGAACCCGAGGGCCGGATTATCCTCGCTTACCGGCCGGACGTCTTCGATTCCGACGCCTTTCCCGCGGCCTGTCTGCCGACGATCTACGTGACAAATGGCTCCCCCCAGCGTCGCCCCGGTGCTGGCTCGGTCGCAACCGACCACTGGCAGGTCAAACTGTTTCTCGAACCCGAGATCGAGGCGACTGCCACACGGTACGACGACCGGGAGGCGGCGATCGACGGCGCGGTCGAAACCGCCGGTCGGTTCGCTGATGGTGCGGTCGACTACCGCGACTGCTACCAGGTACCACGCGAGACCTATTTTAAAAGGCTCGACGAGCTCGTCGGCACGCCGGAGTAGGGGCGAACGTTAACGGAGTTCGGCGCTAAACTGGATGTATGTCTACTGTCACACTCATCGGCGATCGCCTCGCGGAGGTGGGTCGGGAGTTCGTCTACCGTGGTGAGGCCGACGGCTGTGCGGGCTGTCCCTACCGGAGCCAGTGTCTCAACCTCGAAGAAGGGAGACGCTACCGCATCACAGACATTCGAGAAAACGCCCAACTGCTCGACTGTGCGCTCCACGACACCGGCGTCCGGGCCGTCGAGGTCGAACCAACACCGGTCCCGGCCAACATCGCCTCCCGGGGAGCCTACGCCGGGAGCAAAGCCAGCCTCGAAGGCGGCTGTCCCCACACGGAGTGTCCGAGCCACGAGTACTGTGTGCCGGAGGGTGTCGACTTCGACACCGAGTATCGAATCGTCTCCGTCGAAGGCGAACCCCCACACGACCACTGTCTGTTGGATCGTGACCTTACGCTCGTGAAGTTAGCCAACGACTAACGGCGGTTAGGCGACGTGGCCGACCGGTTCCGAGACGTAGCCGAAGATGTTCTCGTAGCCCTCTGCTGACAACAAAACGGGATAAAAATCGGAGTCCGCATGCAGTGGGTCGCCGTCGACCGAAGCGAACGCGGTTCCTTCGGTGACCAACTCGAAGTTGTCGACGAAGACATTGTACTCTTGGCCCGTCGGCTTCGGAATGGGCTCCTGGAGCCGGAAGACGTCCACCGTCTCGGGATCCGGCGTATCGAACCGGCTCGTGGCCTCCGAGGCCGGGAGGGCTCCCGTCGCGGCCAGAAACGCCCGGACGAGCTCGTAGCCGGTTTCGGCCGCCGCCTCGGTGCCCTGCAGCCCACACTCGACCTCGATCGTATGGGGATACTCGACCAGCCGCCCGTCGGTGTGGGAGTCGGTTTCGATCAGCACGTCGACCGGGAGCCGGGGGTAGATCGCGCGGGCGACCTCGTCGACCGACCGAATGACGCCCATCGGTTTGGGGGTCGACTGCGTCGAATGCAGTGCGAGGGTGGTACAGCCCTGAATCTCGCGGGCGATGTCGTGTGCGAGTCGGCGCTCGTGGGCCTCGGCATCCGCATCGCCCGGAAAGACACGGTTGAGATCGGCGTCAAGATACCGCTGGCCCGCTTCGAGGGCCGCCTCGTTCGCAATAACCAATTTGACCGGCCGCTCGACCGCTGGCTCCTCGGCGAGAAGCCGCTCGATCGCCAGTGGGCCACACGGCTCGTCGCCGTGAATCCCACCGACAACCGCAACCTCGGGCGTTCCATCGCCGAGTTCGTAAATCCTCATTGAAAACAGGCAGGCAGGGGAGACATTTGAGCCCCCCGGTCTTGCTCGCTGTCTCTCGTGGGGTAGCTAGCGACTAATTATACGGGTGGATCAGCCGTCGAGGTACTGTCGATCCGACTCCTGAGCAATGGGTGTCTCGCCGTCGACCTGCAGCTGCCAGCTCTCGATTGCGGTCGGCTCGTCGAGGGCCTCCTGGAGCGTCGACCGGATGTCGGCGACGTCGACGCCGTAGAAGTCGTCGGGGACACCGTGGAGGTACTGAAGCGCGGTCTCGAAGAGGCTCCGCATCCCGTCGTCGTTCTCGAAGTCGAAGTGCTTGTAGGCACCGGCGGCGACCTGCACCATTCCGTGGAGGAACGCGCTTTCGGTGGTGCCGCTGCCGTAGTTGTACCATTCGTCCTCGAAGCAATCATGGGATGCATGATAGTCTCCCCCATTGTAGAACCGAACGCCGTAGATCACTGCGAGTCGAAGGGTACCGTGCTCCCAGTGGCCGGTCTGCGGGTTCCAGCCTGTCGGCTCGCCGGTGAGTGGTGGTGCGACCGTTGGATCGTGGGTGTGGTCGTCCATCCCGCTGTCACTCTTCTGTGCGTCGGACTGCCTAACTCCATCGGTCGGCCGCGTGTCGTTTATTCGCATCGAGCGGTAAAACCGACTAATGAAGCGTCGACGCTACGTTTCGATCGTTGGTTCGGCGGCGTTCGGGGTCAATGCTGGCTGCCTGGGTTCCGGTGCCGACACGGCGCTCCCTGACGGTGTCGTCGCCGAGACAGTCACCGAGGATCTCAGCAACCCGTGGGGGCTGGCGTTTCTCCCCGACGACCCCTCGCTCGTCGTCACCGAGCGCGATACGGGACGGGTCGTTCTCGTCGACCGCGAGGCCGGAACCCACACAACAGTCGACGGTGTCCCGGCGGTTGATTCGGCCGGACAGGGTGGCCTGCTCGATGCGGCGATCCATCCTGATTTTCCCACCGAGCCGTGGCTGTATTTGACCTACTCGGCGTCGACCGGCGACGGCCGGACGACGACCCATCTCGGACGGGGACGGCTCGATCCCGACGCTGCGAGGCTCTCGGCGTTCGAGGTCCTCTACCGGGCCGAGCCGGTTCTCGATCGGGTCAATCACTACGGCTCGCGGGTCGTCTTCGGGGCTGACGGATTGGTATATATGAGTGTCGGTGATCGGCAGTTCAAAGATTTCGGGCCGGATCACGTCGCTCAGGACCGGACGAACGATCTCGGGACGATCCTCCGCTTCGAGCCCGACGGTTCGATTCCCACGGACAACCCCTTCGTCGACAGCGATGAGCGGAGCTCATCTGGCAGCCGGGCAAAGCCCGGCGACGACCCAGACGCCCGCGACCCGATCTACAGCTACGGCCACCGGAACCCACAGGGGTTGGCGGTCCACCCCGAGACGGGCGCGCTCTGGGCATCCGAACACGGCGAGCGGGACGGCGACGAGCTCAACGTGATCGAGGCGGGCGGCAACTACGGCTGGCCGGTGGCGACGTATGCCTGCGAGTACGGAACCAACCGGCCGGTCGGCGACTCGCCCGCCGAGCGGGAGGATCTCATCCCGCCAGTCTACTACTGGGAGTGCGGCTCCGGCGGCTTCCCGCCCGCCGGGATGACGTTCTACGACGGGCCGATCAGCGAGTGGCAGGGCGATCTCTTTGTCGGCAATCTGGCCGGAACATATCTCGGTCGGTTTGCGGTCGACGGCACCGACGTGACCGAACGCGAGCCGCTGCTCGCGGATCGCGGGTGGCGGATTCGAGCAGTCGAAACGGCTCCCGAAACGGGACATCTGTACGTTGCGGTCGACGCTGGTTCCGCGCCACTCGTTCGGTTGCAGCCGGAGTAGTCGGTCGACGAGCTACTTTTCCAATTGAATATGATTGCCGAAGTCGGCTTTGGTCAGTGACTGCTATCGGAGTCCGGGCGAGAGTGACCGTGGCCGACATAAAAGGCAAGCAGATTCGCCGTGAGCAGCCCGGAGAACACACCTAGCTCCGTGATGGTGCCGACGCCGGATCCGAGCAACAAGAGGATCGGCACCGGGAGGGCGACCGCCGCCCAGAAGCCGACCGCCTCGACGGTCGACCGTCCGATCAGACTGTGTGCTCGAAGCCGCTGGATCGATGCGGTCGACTCGTCACCGCCTTCGGTGCGGGCAATGCGGTCGGTGAGTATTCGGGGGAGTCGCATTACAGCTTAACCTATGTCTATGATAACGTGCCACACAGTTATAATTATTCGGTTACTATCAGGATGCGTCTCTCGTAGTTGGTCGACTACCGGCTCCGTTAGTGACCGCCTAAACCCGTTTTATGCGTCGCTCGCCGTTTTGGTTCGTCGTAGAAACCAAGCCGGAGGAGGGATCCGAACCCTCGACCTAATCCTTACGAAGGATTCGCTCTGCCAGGCTGAGCTACTCCGGCGCGCACTTCACAGTACCGCCATACAGCAAATAAGGGTTGCGAAAGCCGACTCAGAAATCGCCGTCTTCGTCGACGATCACGACCTCGCCGTCGACCACGTCGACGTTGATCAGCGTCTTTACCTCGTAATCGGTGTCGTCGAGTTCGTTCGGGCCGACCTTTTTGATCACTGCCAGCACGTCGGCGATCTCCGCGCCCATTTCCGTCAACGCATCCAGGATCGCTGTCATCGTCCCGCCGGTCGAGAGCACGTCGTCGAGGACGAGTACCCGGTCGCCTGCCTCCACATCGTTGATATACATCTCGGATTCCGAGTAGCCGGTGACCTGCGACAGCGAGACCTCGCCGTCAAGCCCATACGACCGCTTGCGGATGATCGCCACCGGGATATCGGTCGACAGCGAGACCGCCGTCGAGATGTGGATGCCCATCGCCGCCGGGGTGACGATCTTGTCGACGTCTTCGAGATCGACCTGTTGGATAATACGCACGGTGATCTCACGAAGCAGTTCCGGCTCCAACATTGGCACGCCATCACTGATTGGATGGACGAAGTACTGGTAGCCGTCCTTTTCGGTAATCGGGGTGTCGAGAAGTGACTGCCGCAGGCGATCCATACGGTCACTTCTTCAGCCGAAACCTAAAGATGACGATCAGCCGCTGGCGGCGACTCACCGCTTTCGATGGGCCTCAGCGATCTGATCGTGAACTCCCAGAACCGCCGGGCGGTGATCGTCCCACAGTTGAACACCCGCGTCGAGCGGTCGCTGACTCACGTCGGGAGCCACCGAACCGATACCCGAGGCGCCCCCAGTGATGACAACGACGGATCGACTGCTCGTGGCCCGCATCGTATTCGCTGGGTTTCGACCACCCATATATAACCTATCTGCCGACTATCAGGTCTCGAGTGCCCCGGTGTACTGGATCGTCTGCCAGACGAGCCCCCCAACGGCTGCCAGCGTCGCCCCGACCACACCGATCAGGAGGGGTTGGGCGATCACGTCGTAGGAAACCACACCAGCGACGCTCAGGTAGGGCACTGCGAGACCGATGACAAGCAGCCCTGCGCCCACAGCAGTCAGCACGGTGGGAACCCGATTCGCCCCTGTCTGTTGGGCGATGGCGTTGGTTGCGATGACGATCGCGCCGAGCGGCAGCAGTCCGAACAGCCAGAGATACGTCGACGTCGGCTGGTCGCCGAACCCATCGCTCAGTCCGGCCCCCTCCTGGACGCCGGTCTGGAACAGATACCGCTGGCCGTCGGCCTCAATGATCGTAAACACGTCTTCGGGGGCAGCCTCACCGTACTGGAACTCGCTCGGTGGCTCACGGACCGAATCGCAGACGACCATTACGTCGCGACAGACCGGGAGTTCGTACCGGTGCCACCCCGCGCTGTCGGGCTCGCTGGCAATCGTTCGCTCGACGGCGAGCTGTCCCGTCGGCGAGAGTTCATCGACGGACGTCGAGGCCTCGGGATCGAACCCATAGAGGTCGACGAGGTTCCCGAAATCGGCCTGGTCGTCGCCGACAGCCTGATGCAAATAGGGTGCTGGCTCGCTCGTCTGATAGGGCGACCCGAACACCGGGTAGGGAACGACGCCACTCAACAGCAACAGCGTCCCGACCACGAGTCCCGAGAGGAGCCGACGGCGGTCTCCGTCCATACTCCTTCTCGGTGCGTCGGCGTCAAATCCGTTCCGACCGACGCTGCGGTGCGCACGGCAACGGTATAAGCCGGTAACAAAACTTGTTTGGGAGAGATACACGATGGGGCGTGTATGACCGCGTTCGCCGGGCGGCTCGAACTCGATTCGCTCACGACGCTCGACTGGATCGGTATCGTGCTCGCACTTATCACGGCAACCGTGCATTTCGTTATCGGTCTCAGGTTCATTCCCGGACTTGGTGGCTTCGCCTTTTTGCTGGCCGCTGGCGGGTTCGTCGGGGCAATCGTATTGTTACTCGTCGACTACCGCCGCCCACTGCTGTACCTCATCGGGATCCCGTACACGGGGTTTCAGATCGTCGCCTGGTACGCGATCAACCGGCCTGCGGGCCCCGCTGCTATCGGCCCGGCGACAGCTATCGACAAGATCACACAGCTGGCACTGATCGTCGTCCTCGTGTTGCTCTACCAGTGGGAAGCCTGAATGGTCGCGCTGCCAGCCGTCAGCGTCCAGGAGGCCCACGATGGCTCGTGAGTACCCCCTCGACCGCTCGGCGGGCTGGCAGCGGTGGCCGACCCCACTGCTTGGGATCGGGCTTCTCGTCGTCGCCTCGGTCTGGCTGCTGCAAGTCCGGTTGGGTCCCGGGCTCTCGCCCGCGTTCCTCACCGGTGTTGCCGGTGGGCTGGTGACCGTCTCGGTGCCGGTCGGCTGGGCTGTCAGTCGGACCGACGAGCCGATCACGCTTGCGACCGCCGTCACGCTCGGTCGAGGGGCTGCCCTCGCGGTGTTCGCCGGATTTGTGGCTGCCGGTCTCCCGGCCGGGCGGGTCGCGTGGCTTCCGGCGGTGCTGTTTGCGATCGCCGCCGGGCTCGATACCGTCGATGGGGCCATCGCCCGGGCGACCGACTCGGTCTCTGAACTCGGCGCGCGGCTCGATACCGAGATGGATGGCCTGACAGTACTGCTCGGGACTGTCCTCATCGTCGCCGCCGATCTCGTCGCGCCTGTGTTTCTGCTCGTCGGCCTCGCCCGCTATCTGTTCGTCTTCGGGTGCTGGCTCCGGCGTCGGCGCGGCCGTCCGGTCGGCGACCTCCCGCCGAGTCAGCTGCGACGAGTGCTTGGCGGCCTGGCGATGGCGACAATCTGGCTGGCACTGCTCCCCGTTACCGGACCGTCGGTTACGCGACCGGTCGCCGTCGTCGTCCTGCTCCCGTTCGTCCTCAACTTCAGCCGAGACTGGCTCGCGGTCTCGGGGAGGGGCTGATCCTGTGTTGGTTTATAAATAGTTGCCTACTAACAACAGTACCACCGGTAATGCACATTGGACTAGTCGTCTACGGCGGGCTCGATGAACGCTCCGGTGGCTTCCGGTACGACCGCCGCTTGGTCGAATATTTTCGGGAGCAGGGCGACACCGTCGACGTGATCGCACTCCCGTGGCGCACCTACTGGCGAGGCGTGGTCGACGGCCTCAGCCCATCGGTCACACCCCGGCTGAACAAGCCGGTCGATGTGCTCCTCCAGGACGAACTCTGTCATCCGTCGTTGTGGCGGCAGAACCACCGACTGACCCGACCGGGGGCGGTCGTCGCGCTCGTCCACCACGTGGGGTCCGACGACCACCACGGGCGGCTCCCGCGGTTGCGACGCTGGATCGAACGCCGGTATCTCGACTCGGTCGATGCCGCGGTCTGTACCAGCGAGTTCACCCGACGGCGGGCCGCCGCACTCGGTGCTGATCTCGGCGAGAGCCTGGTCGCACCGCCTGCTGGGCGGGTCGAAGGGAGGGGGCTCAGCGAGACGGCCGTCCGCCAACGGGCCGCCGATGGGCCGCTCCGAATCGCGTTCGTCGGGAACCTCCTCCCGCGAAAAGGGCTCACAACGTTGGTATCGGCGGTCAGTACGCTTGCGCGCCGCCACGACTGTTCAGACTGGCAGATGACTGTCGTCGGCAGTCACGAGGCGGACCCGGAGTACGCTGCCACGGCTGTCGACCGGGTGGCGGAACTGGGAGCCGACAGCCGTGTCGAGTTTACCGGAGAGGTCGATGATGACGACCTGATCGACGTGCTCGAAGCCAGTCATGTGCTCTGTGTGCCCTCGCGGTACGAGGGGTTCGGCATGGTCTATCTCGAAGCCATGGAGTACGGCGTCGTCCCGGTCGCCAGCGCCCACGGTGGTGCGGGCGAGTTTATCCGGGATGGCGACAACGGCTTCCTCGTCGATCCCGGCGACGACGACCGGATCGCTGCGCTGCTGTCCGACCTCGCGGCCGACAGAGGACGACTCGCCGACCTCGGTGTGGCTGCCCTCGATACCGCGGCGGCCCACCCGAGTTGGGACGAGACGCTGGCCGAGGTTCGGTCGCTGTTGGCTTGGATGGCGACTGATCGGTCGTCCCCGGCCGATAGTGCGGTCCCACCCACCGATACAGGGACGGAACAGGGGGGTCGGCCGTGACTACCTTCCCCGAGTTCCTTACCGCAAAGCGAACAGTCGAGGATCGCGCCCTGAACCGTCGGGTGTGGGAGCGGTTCGTCACCGCGCTCGCGGAGCGAGCCGCAGGCGATACCGACCCCGTCAGGATCGTCGAAATCGGTGCGGGAACGGGTTCGATGATCGCCCGGCTGGCCGACTGGGAGGCGCTGCCCCCGACGGTCTCCTACCGCGCGGTCGACCTCGATGCTGACACCGTCGACAGCGCCCGCAAGCGGCTCCCCGAGTGGCTGCGGGCGGCTGGCTACACGGTCGAAACCCACTCTGATCGACTCCACGCCTACCGGACCGACAGCGACGGCACCGAGCGGACGGTCGAGATCGTCCTGGAGGTCGGCGACGGCTTCGCCACTGATGACGAGGCGGATGCGGTCATCGCTGCGGCCGTACTGGATCTGGTCGACCTCCGGCCTGCGGTCGAGGATTTAAAAGGAATCCTTGCGGCGGACGGACTGCTGTACGCGCCGGTTACCTTCAACGGCCACACCTCATTTATTCCTCGTGACCCGCTCGACGACCGGATCGAGCGGCTCTATCACCGACATATGGACGAGGTTCGGGCACAGCCGGGAAGCAGTCGAGCGGGCCAACAGCTCGTACAAGCCCTGCCCGCGGCTGGCTACACCGTCCTGGAAGCAGGTGGGGCCGACTGGGTCGTTCGTCCCACCGACGGCGCGTATCCGGCCGCCGAGTCGACCGTCATAGAGCACCTCCTGGCGACGATCGACGGCGCGCTGGCCGACTACCCGGCTGATGTGATCGAGCCGTCGACGCGAACCGACTGGATCGAGCGTCGACAGGACGAACTGGCTCGCGGCGAACTCACGCTCGTCGCCCACCATCTCGACGTGCTCGCGCGGCTGTAGCTCCCGGTTACAACTCTACTCGTCTAGTTAGTCGTCGGCTACTGTCCTGGACGTCCCATCATCGGCTACCGAGATCGGTTCGTCGGCCAGCAGTTCGCGGAGTTGGCGCTCGCCTTCGGCCGGATCGTATCCCTGCCGCTGCAGGTGGGCGATCGGCGAAACGTTCGCGTTGAGTTCCCAGTGACACCAGAGTTCGGTGTGGCCATCGGCTGTCGGAAACAGCCGGACGTGGAGCTGGTGTGTGCTGGTGATTCCATTGGGGCGGTAGACGTAGCTACCGACCTCGTGGACGCTCCGGCCGTCGCGGTCGTAGCAGTGGAAGTAGGCTCTGAGTAACCGCCGAAAACCGAACTCCGACCGGAGACGACGCCGGGCTTCAGTGGGGTCGATTTCCCATACACCGACGTACTCGGGAGCCGGTGGCGGGAGCACGCTGAAATGCCGCGGCATGGCGGCATCCGGAACCGCTGCCAACAGCTGGCCCGCGAGGAGTCGAACCCGGTAGATCCCGAACCGCGAGGCTGCCATCCAGCCAATCAGCAGGCTCGCCACGAGGGTCGCAAGCCGTCGGCCGTTCATGAATCGGGCAGCGGTTGTTCGTAGCTCGCGTAGGCTTCATCATCCTCCCAGAGCCGGACGCGGATTCGATCCGGATTAGTTGGAGTCGCACGCTCGACGATCCGTTCGCAGACGATTCGAGAGAAGTGTTCGACGCTCGGGTTCAGCCCCTCGAAGGCTGGCTGGTCGTTGAGCGTCGTGTCGGCGTAGGTCTTGACGACCCCGTCGAGGGCGGCGTTGATCGCGTCGATGTCGACCAGATAGCCGTACTCGTCGAGCGAGTCGCCCTCGAACTCCACAACCGCGGTAAACTGATGGGAGTGCAGTTCACCTTCGGGACCCGGATCCGGCACCGTCAGAAAGTGCTGGGCAATGAACGGTCGCCGAACCGAAACCGTGTACATACCCCTAGGTGGGGCCGTCGTAGCTAAAGAGTGTCCCCACCATCCCGTCGGTCGAGGCCGCCAGCGCATCGTAGGCCGCCGCTGCCTCGGCGAGCGGGTAGCGGTCGGTGAGCAGCTCCCCGAGGTCGCGCTCGCGGAGCTGTTGCCACGCCAGTTCCATCCGTCGTTCGCGGTCCCACCGACCGCGGAGCGAGGGGTCGATCGTGCTGACCTGACTGCTTGTTAGGGAGATCCGACTGCGGTGGAATCGGCCGCCGAGATCGAGTTCGGTCGGTTTGGTGCCGTACCACGAGCCGACGACGATCCGGCCGTCGTAGCCGGTCGCCGAGACGGCTGCATCCAGCGCCTCGGGGTTACCCGAGAGTTCGTATGTCAGATCAGCACCGGCTGGCTCGCCCGCTGTCGGTGGGGTGTCGGCCGATTGCTCGCCGGGCAGTGTCAGTGCCTCTCCGAGTTCGGCGGGGTGGACGCTGTCGGTCGCCCCGAGTTCCCGCGACCGTGCGCGGCGGTCGGCGCTGTAGTCAACGGTCACGAGCTGCTGTAGTGGGAACTGGGCGAGCACCGCGGTCGTTACAAGCCCGATCAACCCCTGTCCGAAGACGACCGCCCGCTCGCCCAGTTTGGGTTCGCCGTCCTGGACCAGCGTCACCGCCGTCTCGACGGTCGGCAGCAGCGTCGCTTGCTCGGCGGAGAGCCCCTCGGGAACCGGATGAAGCTCGTCGACGGTCGCACAGAAATGGCTCTCATGGGGATGGAAGGCGAAGACGCGCCGTCCCAGCCAGTCGGCGTCGACCTCGTCGCCAACTCCCTCGACGACGCCGACTGCGGCGTATCCGTATTTAAGCGGGTAGGACAGCGAGCCCGACAGCGCATCGAGATTTGGATCGGCAGCCAGGTCGCCCGGAACGTTGCCGTTGTAAACCAGCAGTTCGGTGCCGGGGCTGATCGCCGACAGCTCCGTTCGGATCAGCAGTTGGTCGGCGGCGGGCTCGGGGATCGGCTCCTCGCGGAGCTCGACCTCGCCGGGGGCGACGAAGTAGAGGGAGCGTCGAGTCATGTGAGGGTGTGAATCTTAGTCGTCGCTGGCCGGAACGTGGGGCTGTGCGAACTCGACGGTCGTCCCCTCGTAGCGGCAGTCTTCGAGGGCGTGTTTGGCGGCGATTCCGGCCTCGTGGGCCGTTTGTCCGCGGCCGACACCGACCTTGAGATCGACACCAGCATCCTCGGCGACGTGGTCGAGAGCGTCCTGATAGGCCCCCTCTGAGAGTTCGGGAAGGACCGCGATGATGTTGTCGCCGCCGACGAAAAACGACAGCCCGCCGTGGGCCGTCCGGAGGTACTCCATCAGCGAGGCGTAGCTCCGCTCGATGTGAATAAAGGAGTCGAACTCGTTGAGCTGGTCGGTGTACTTGCCGGTCGCGTCGTTGACGTCGAAGTGAGCGATATGGACCGGCTCCGGTCCCGTCTCGCTCGGATCCAGGAACGTTCCGGCGAGGACTTCGGTTCGCTCCTCGTCTTGGGCGCTGCCGGCGGCCTGGAGGCGCTCGGTCGCGCCGTCGAGGGCCGCCGCCGGTGTGTCGGCAACGTCGACGCCGAGGCTGATCGTCACCGGATATCGGTTGCCGATGGTCTCCTGGAGGGTGGCGTGGGCCGGGCGGTCGATTCCGTTTGTGACCGCGATCATGTTGTCGAACCGCGTGAAGAAAACGTAGCCGCCGCGGCTCCCGATGAACTGGGCGACATCCGCGAACAGCCGCGACTGAAGCGTCTGGAGGTCCATCTCCCGTCGCGGCTCCGGCGTCACCGTCCACGGCCCGTAGTTGTCGATCTGAACGAGCGTCAACTGAGTAATCGTCACAGTACTGTTTCCTTTGGGAGCCTACACATTGTGTCTTTCCGTTTTCCGAACGACGAGTCCCTGCTGACTCGCCACCGTCGAAGCATACCGTTCCACGCGCTGCGATTGACGAGACTCACCCGACGTGGCTGAATCGCGTCAAAACCGCGGGATTCAATTCTACGACGGCCAACGGTGTGGTATGTCGTACAACGGGATCATTTTGGATGTCGATGGCACGGTCGTCCACGGCGACGAGCCGATTCCGGGAGCCGCCGAGGGTCTCGATTCCGTCTCGCGGGCCGGGCTCGACCGGGTGTTTCTTTCGAACAATCCGACAGAGCGACCCGCAGCCTACGAATCACGGTTCGAGACGGCCGGATTCGACGTCGACCGCGAGGAGGTATTTACCGCCGGAACGATCACCACCGACTATCTCCTCAGCGAGCACGCCGACGATCGGCTGTTCGTGATCGGTGATCCTGGACTCGACAGCCAACTGCTGGCAGCCGATCTCACCCTTACCGACGACCCCGAGGCTGCCGACGCGCTGGTGGCTTCGATGGATCGGGAGTTCGGCTACCAGTCGCTTTGCGATGCGATCGTCGCCCTCGACGATGGGGTTCAGTTTATCGGAACCGATCCGGATATGCTGATCCCCCAAACGAGCTACAACATCCCCGGCACGGGAGCGATGCTCCACGCTATCGAGGGGGTGACCGACCGGGAGGTCGACGTGATCTGTGGCAAACCCTCCGAATTCGCCCGCCGGACGGTGCTTGACTTCCTCGGTTGCCTGCCCGAGGAATGTCTGGTCGTCGGCGACCGACTCAATACTGATATCGAACTCGGCGCGGCGGCGGGGATGACGACCGTGTTGGTCCGCACCGGGATCACCGACGACGAGACACTGGCCGGCTCCCCGATCACCCCCGACTACGTCCTGGACTCACTTGCCGAACTCGATGCGGTTCTCGACGGTCACGCCGACTGACCGCGCTGTTAGCAGGCGATTACTCATATATTGGAACGAGATCACCATCGACGCTCGAAACTCCTTGTGTGGTATTGTCTGACAAAGGTTTATATACACCGGCAGTAAGGGGAGTGTATGGAACCGAGTGACACACCGTACGTCTTCGGCGACGAATCGCCACAGCCACCCAGCCACGACCCCGAAGGACGGGATGTCGTCATCATCGACGGCCAGGCGATGACCTACCGGAGCTACCACCGCACTCGGCAGTAGTCGACGCGGGTATTTTTATACTGCAATCGGCTGGCTAATTAAAAAAGACGAGTGTTGGCTGCGTCGCCCGGTTAGAATGCGCCGCCGTGAACGTCGATCTCAGCGTGGAGTTCGGGTTTGAGAGCGGCGTGGACGTGACAGATGCCCTCGGCGCGGTCGACGATAGCGTCGAGTTCGTCATCCGAGAGGTCGGCCTCGACGTGGATGGTAAAGCGGACCGCCGAGAGGTCGTCACCCTCGTCGATGTCGGCCTCGGCGTCGATCTGGATCGTGCCCAGATCGTCGTGGCCTTCCTTGTTGCCGCCGACGCGGAACGCAGGCAGGAAGCAGGAGGCGTAGTCCGCGACGAGCACCGCGTTGGGGTTCGGGCCCGTCTCGTCGGTGGCGTCGATCGATAGCTCGAAGTCGCCGACCTGACTCGTGGTTGCGTAGCCTTCTTCGCTGACCGTGGTGGTTTCGATATCCGTCATGCATCTCGGTCGACGCCTGCGACCGACCTAAACGTTGCTCACTTCCGACGCAAACGAAGACAGTTCTGATTACGTATGGGTCACAGCGCGATACTGTCCGGTGTCGACTGACGGTGTGGGATCGGCCGACAGCGGACTCGTCCCCGACGAGCTACAGTTCGAACGTTTCGTCGCCCTCCAGGACATGGGTCTCTGCGGTGCTGCCCGTCGCTTTGACTTCACGAACCCAGTCGTCGATCTCGATTTCGACCGGCGGGAACGTGTCGTAATGCATCGGGAAGGCGTGGTCGACGCCGAGCCAGTCGACGGCGACGGCGGCCTGCCACGGCCCCATCGTGAAGTGGTCGCCGACCGGTACGGCGGCGGCGTCGGGTTCGAGATACGCGCCCGTGACCTCCCGCATCTCGGTCATCAGGCTGGTATCGCCCGCGTGGTAGAAGGTGGTCGATTCCTCGTCGGTCGCCTGGGTCGGCTTGGTGTCGCCGATGACGAAGCCTGCTGGCATCCCGCCCTCGTACTCGTGGCCAGTGTTGATCCCGTTGGTGTGGTCCGCACGGACCATCGTCACGAAGGCATCGCCGCACTCGACGGTGCCGCCGAGGTTCATCCCGATTGCATCCTCGAAGCCCATCTCGCTTTGCGCGTAGCTCACGATTTCAGGGGTCGCCACCAGCGTGGCGTCGCTGAACTCGGGGGCGTGGGCGATGTGGTCGGCGTGCCCGTGGGTCAACAGCAGATAGTCGGGTGTTTCGACGTCGCTGGGGTCGAGATCAGTGTGTGGATTGTCGAAAAACGGGTCGATGAGAAGGGTGGTGTCGTCGACGGTAACGTGCCAAGTGGAGTGGCCGTGCCACGTGAGTTCGACTGTCATTGTCGGTTCGTCTGTTGTGGCAGAACGCACATAAATGTGCAGTTCGGTGGCCGCGATAGTCAGCAATAGGACGGCCGAAAACGGGGTGACGGCTTACGATTCGAGGCGGTCGACCAGTTCCGAGAGCTGTTCTTTTCGTCCGTCGACGGCCTCTTGGCGGAGTGCCTCTTCGGCTTCGCTCGGACACACCAGCTCGGGGACCTCGGTCGGGACGCCGTCGTCGTCGAGAGCGACGAATGTAAAGAAGGAACTCGTGGTCGGTCGCTCCTCGCCCTCGACGGGGTTCTCGGCGCGGACGTCGACTTTCACGTCGATGCTCGTCCGGCCGACGTTGAAGACGTAGGCCTCGACGACGACGACCTCGCCGATGTCGATGGGACTGATGAAGTCGACGTGTTCCATCGAGGCGGTGACACACTGGCGGTTGGAAAACCGCATCGCTGCGATGGCCCCACAGATGTCCATCCAGTGGAGCACGACACCGCCCAGAGCCCGGCCGAGGTTGTTGGTGTCGTTCGGTAACAGCAGTTCGGTCATCTCGGTATAGGAGTCTACAAGCGTCGCTGTCTCGTCCATGGATTGTCTCGGGAGTCGACTGCGGAAAGTCCGTCGGTCGGTGGCCGGTAGGAACTGGCTACTCCGTTGTGTCCCCGGAAACTGATGTTGTCGGCGATCTGTATCGAGGTCGAAAGACGGCGGTAGGAACAGCCTACTCGTCGAACTCTTCGGAGAACGGGTCGTCCGAGACCGGTCCGTCCTCGTCGGCGCGGCTGATATCGACTTCCTCGGGCGACCGACCGGCCGCATCCAGGATCTCGTCGGAGACGGAGATCGGACATTCGACCCGGACTGCGAGCGCGATCGCGTCGCTAGGGCGGGCATCGAAGACGAACGCTTCGGGCTCGCCGTTGTCGTAGCGTTCGGCGTCGATCTTCGCATAGAAAGTGCCGTCGGCCAGATCGTCGATACGCACGCCGTCGATTGCGCCGCTGAACTCGGTGACCATCTCGACGAGTAGATCGTGTGTGAGCGGTCGCTCGAACGGTTCGCCCGAAAGCGCAAGTTGGATCGATTGGGCCTGATCGGCCGTCACGAAGATCGGGAGATACTCCTCGCGCGCCGTGAGGATGACCGCAGGGACGTTCTCGCCCTCGGGTCCGACGCCCATGCCGATCCCCGTTACCTCCGCGGAGTGGTCCATACGGTCCTTTCGGGAGACGCCTATGAATAACTGTTCCCGCCCCGGCGGCCGGTCGAGGGAATCGTCGGTTCCGACACTGGTAAACGGGATGGAACGCTATCACGCCCAATGAGCGAACCAGCGGACCCGGAACCCTCCGACGGCGAGGGACGGGTGAGCGTCGTCGGGACCGCCCACGTCTCCGAGGCCAGCGTCCGTGAGGTCGAAACACGGATCGCCGAGGACAAACCGGACATGGTGGCGGTCGAACTCGACGAGGGACGGTATCGACAGCTACAGGGCGAGGAGCCCGACGATCTCGACGCCAGCGACCTCCTGAAAGGCAATACGGTCTTTCAGTTTCTGGCCTACTGGATGCTCTCCTACGTCCAGACCCGACTCGGCGACCAGTTCGACGTCGAACCCGGCGCGGACATGATGGCCGCCATCGACGCCGCCGAGAAACACGGCAGCGGCGTCGCACTGGTCGACCGCGACATCCAGGAGACGATCCAGCGCTTCTGGGCGCGGATGACCATAACGGAAAAACTGCGGATGGTCGGCGGCCTCGCCTTCGGCGTCACCGACAGCCGCGTCGTCGGCATCATGGTCGGGCTGATCGTTGGCCTGCTCGCTGGCCCCGTCCTCGCGCTGTTCGGCGGCACCCTCGGCATCACCGAGGCGATCTATCTGCGGGCGGCCAGCGGCGCGCTGCTCGGCCTCGGGACGGCGCTTGTGGTCGATCAACTGGCTGGCCTCGCCCTCGGGGGTGACCAGCGACTCGCAACCGCAGTCGGCAGCGGCGGCGCAGTCGGCCTGTTGGCGGCCACTACCGGCCTCGCCGACGGCCTCGTCGGAAGCTACCTGGGCACGTTCACGATCACCATCGTCGGCAGCCTCGCGCTGGGGCTCGTCGGCGGGCTGCTGTTCGGCCTCGTCGCAGCCGCACTTATCGGCCTTCGGGGGTCGACCCAGCCCGAAGCCGGTGGGATGGAGGAGATGGATATCGAGGACCTGACCGACGCCGACGTGGTGACGGTGATGATGGAGGAGTTCCGCCAGTTCAGCCCCGGCGGTGCAGAAGCCCTCATCGACGAACGCGACGCCTATATCGCCCACCAACTGGTGGGACTCCGGCAGGCTGGCTACGACGTGCTGGCGGTCGTCGGCGCGGGCCACCGCGAGGGGATCGAGGGCTATCTCGCTGATCCCTCGACGCTACCGCCGATGGACTCGCTGGTCGGTGAGGAGACAGGCAGTCGGCTGCCCTGGGGCAAGATCGTCGGCATCGCGCTCTCGGTCGGCTTCGTGGCGTTTTTCGTTCTACTGGCGATGGCCGGGGTCCAGGACGGCTTCCTGCTCCGACTCTTCGGCGCGTGGTTCCTTATAAACGGAATCTTCGCGGCCGGGTTCGCAAAGTTGGCTGGTGCGCGATGGTCCTCCGCAGGTGTCGGCGGTGCAGTGGCGTGGATGACCTCGATCAACCCCGCACTGGCTCCGGGCTGGTTCACGGGCTACGTCGAACTCCGGCATCTCTCGGTGAACATCGGCGACATCTCGACGCTTAACGGCCTGCTCTCGGACGAAACGAAACCGATCGGCGAGATCCTCTCGGAGATGTTCGAGGTACCGATGTTCAAACTCATCATGGTCGTCGCGCTGACCAACGTCGGCTCCATTGTCGCCAGCGTGTTGTTCGTGAGCTACATCCTCCCGCAGTTCGGCACCGAGTTGGGTGGCGTCGACGGGATCTCGCGGCTGATGCTTGACGGCGCACGCAACAGCGCCGAACTCATCTGGAGTACCCTCACATGAGCCTCGGCTACCGGATCGCCGGCTACGAGTTCAGTCCGACGGAGGTCCGTGACCTGCTTGTCGCGTGGCTCGCACTCGGGGTCGCTTTCGCCATTTTCTTCGCCGGCGGCGGGCCAAACATCGCCACCCTGCTTGTCGTCCCCGAGCTACTCGTCGTGAGCCTGCTGACCGCCGGGGTGGCCTTCCTGCTCCACGAGGTCGCCCACAAGGTCGTGGCAGTCCACTACGGCCAGCTCGCGGAGTTCCGCGCCGACTACAGTATGCTGTTTTTGGCGATCATGTCCGCACTGATCGGCTTCATTTTCGCTGCACCGGGCGCAGTTCACCATCGGGGCTATTTAAACGCGGAGGAACACGGCCACATCGCCATCGCCGGGCCGGTGACGAACCTGCTGCTGGCGGCCGTCTTCCTGCCGATCTACGTTGGTGGACTCACGCTAGGCGTCGATATCCTCGGCACGCTCGGCCGGTTCGGCATCATTATCAATCTCTTTTTGGCCGCCTTCAACCTCGTTCCCTACGGCCCGCTCGACGGGAAGACAGTCAAACGCTGGAGCACGCCCGTCTGGCTCGGGACGTTCCTCCTGTCTGCGGTGCTGACCGTCGGTGCGATGCTGACACTCGGCCTTAGTTTCCAGTTATAGCGACGGTGCGGACACATTTGCTGCCGGAGCGCGACTCGGCCCCATGGAGAGTATCAACCCCGCGACCGGCGAGCCACTCGACGAGTACGACACACACGATGCCGACGACATCGACACCGCCCTCAGCAATGCCGAGGCTGCGTTCCACGACTGGAACCAGCAGTCGATTACCCATCGAGGGGTCTTGCTTAAAAAGACCGCCGGGCTACTCGAAGAGCGCGTCGACGAGTACGCCGAGCTGATGACCCACGAGATGGGCAAGCCAATCGAACAGGCTCGCGCGGAAGTCCGCAAATGCGCGTGGGTCTGTGAGTATTACGCCGAAACGGCCGCCGAACATCTCCAGGACGAGGTGATCGAAAGCGATCCAGACGCCCGCACACTCGTCAGCTACGAACCGCTCGGCCCGATCCTCGCCGTTATGCCGTGGAACTTCCCCTTTTGGCAGGCGTTCCGATTCATCGCACCGAATCTCGCGGCGGGCAACGTCGGCCTCCTGAAACACGCCTCGAACGTCCCCGGCTGCGCGCTGGCCATCGAAGCAGTCCTCGAAGACGCCGGGATGCCGGAGGGCGTCTTTCAGACGCTCCTGATCTCGTCGTCGGAGGTCGACGCCATCATCGAAGACGACCGCGTAGCTGGCGTCACCCTCACCGGCAGTGAAGGCGCGGGTCGCGCCGTCGGCAAGAAAGCGGGCGAGCAGCTCAAACCCTCGGTGCTCGAACTCGGCGGGAGCGACCCCTTCGTCGTCCTCGACGACGCACCGATCGAGGCGACCGCCGAGCGCGGGGCGTTTGCCCGCCTCCAGAACACGGGTCAGTCCTGTATCGCCGCCAAGCGATTCATCGTCCACGACGCGGTGTACGACGAGTTCGTTGCGGCCTTCGTCAACGAGATCGAGGCCCTCTCCGTTGGCGATCCGACCGACGAGGAAACGGATATCGGCCCGATGGCTCGTCCGGATCTACGCGAGGATCTCGACGACCAGATCGAGCGCACCCTCGATGCTGGCGCTGAACTCCTCACCGGCGGCGAGCCAATTGACGGCGAAGGAGCCTACTACCAGCCGACCGTTCTCACTGAGGTCCCATCAGACTCCGCGGCCGCAACCGAGGAAACCTTCGGCCCAGTCGCCAGTGTGACGCGCGTCAGCGACGAACAGGAGGCTATCGACGTATCGAACGACACTGACTTCGGGCTGGGAGCGAGCGTCTGGACGAGCGATCTCGATCGCGGCGAGGCCTTCGCCCGCCAGTTCGAGGCCGGACTCTGTTTCGTCAACGAACTCGTCAAATCCGATCCGCGGCTGCCGTTCGGCGGCGTCAAGAACTCCGGCTACGGCCGCGAGTTGAGTCGACACGGGATTCGAGAGTTTGTCAATGCCAAAACGATCTGGGTCCAGCATGGGCTCGGCGAGAGCGAAACGGGCGACGACTCGTATGCAGGAGTCGAGTAAACTAGCCTCCGTTCTGAAACACCTGAATCTCTGTTAAGAGCCTTCCCGACTGCTGTCGAACTCACGTAGAATATTTCGAGACAAATACTGTCGACGACAATGGCAAATAAAACAGGAAATGCTCGCGCCCAAGTGAGCCGGGAGCGGGTCGTTGTGACCCACCAGCGGAGGATGCGGTAGCCTGTGCCATCAGGTTACTCCAGCCAGCATTGATTCGGAAGAAGTCCTCGATGAGTGCGTCCGGAAACTCTTCACAGAGGGCCTCATACAGAGACAGCCCGTCCCGTCGAGCGCGGTCACAGTTCGGCTCGGGAAAGAATTCTCGGGTGAAAAACCCATACACAGCAGGGGTTTCGAACAGTCCGTCTGTGATTTCGCCGACCGAAACCGACGCGGAAGGTCCGTCTTCGAGTGCGTCGTCGTCGATACAGTCGGCGATTGGTTCTACGGCCGCTACCTCGGGGGCGGTCTCCTGCTGGCGGTCGTATGTCGAAAACCAATCAACACAGCAGTCCGGATAGCCATGCAACTGGCCCTGATACCGTTCGAAATCCCCCCGGTTGTCACTGACGACGGCGTCGATGTTTCGGCGGAGGATTTCGTCCGGTGTCGGCGCTGACTCCTCGCGGAAAAAATAGATGCGGGCTCCGTAGTCGACTGTGTCGTCTGACCGGATCCATTCCGGGATAACAAAACAGGTTTCGGGGAACTGCTGTTTGAGGTACTGCACTTCCGGGAGCTGCTGGAGGAGTTGTCGGAACGAAGCCGAAGCCGTCTCAAGATTCTCCTGGGTGAGCGACTCGAAATCGACCTGTATTCGATTGTAAAACTGGCGTGACTGGGAGACGACGGTCCGACGCTTGGCGAGTGGTCTAGGCGTCTCGACAGCATCGATAGCTTGTGTTTGACCTCGGAAATAGCTCCCATCGAGTTGAATACTTGACCCGTTTCGCTGCTGGTTAAGAACCAAATACGAATCAAGCGCTGCAAACGTGGGGAGGGCTCCAACGGTTGTCTCTGAGCGGGACATGGTTCGGTGCCACCGGTCTCTCCATCCCCACTCAGCCTCATAAAAAGCGGTCGCTGCAGGACTGACAGTGTATAGAGAGAGTCTGTTCGAATACAGTGTTATATTGGCTTGTTTGAGCAGCGCAGAAACCCGTGATCGGTACTGGAAACTGCGAACGGCCGGTCGACGGTCGAATCACCGTGTTTTTGTGTTCACTCCGCGCCCCTTGAGACATGACTGACGACGACGGATCTGCTGACGAGGAGGAACTCACCTACGCCGACTCGGGTGTCGACATCGAGGCCAGCGAGGCTGCTACCGCCGCGCTGATCGGCGCGACCGGCGACAGCGAGGGCGACTACGCCGGACTCCTGGACATCGGCGACCGCTATCTCGCACTCGCCACCGACGGCGTCGGCACCAAACTGCTGGTCGCCGAAGCCCTCGAAGATTACTCGACGATCGGCATCGACTGCATCGCGATGAATGTCAACGACCTCGTGGCCGCAGGGGTCCGACCGGTCGCCTTCGTCGACTACCTCGCAATCGACGAACCCGACGAGGAGTTCGCCGAACAGGTCGGCGAGGGACTCGCTGCCGGAGCCGAGCAGTCGGCTATCGAACTCGTCGGCGGCGAAACCGCCGTGATGCCCGACGTGATCAAAGGGTTAGATCTCGCGGGTGCGTGTGCTGGACTCGCAGCGAAGGACGCCCTGTTCGAGGGCGCAGCCGAGCCGGGCGACACGCTTGTCGGCTGGGAGTCCTCCGGCATCCACTCCAACGGACTCACGCTGGCACGGACTGCCGCAACGAAAAACCACGAGTACACCGATTCGTACCCCTACGAGGGCTACGAGACGATCGGCGAGGCCCTCCTGGAGCCGACGCGGATCTACACCCACCTACTCGATCCGATGCGCGAAGCCGGTGTCCGGGGGGCTGCCCACATCACCGGCGGCGGCTGGACCAACCTCGAACGCCTCGGCGAGAACCGCTATGTCGTCGACGAGCCGTTCGACGCCCAGCCGGTCTTCGACTTCGTACAGGCGGAGGGCAACGTCTCCGACGAGGAGATGCACACTACGTTTAATATGGGCACCGGGTTCGTCGCCGCGGTGGGCGACGAAGCGGCGGCCGAATCGCTGGCCGAGTCGACTGACGGCCGTGTGATCGGCCGCGTCGAAGACGGCGACGGCGTCTCGATTCGTGGGCTCGAACTCTAAACGGCTGGCTGCGACCGCTTCGCCGGTACCACACTGCTAGCTACGGTGGGGCGGACGGAACAACGCGGAACACGTCACACGTCGATACGGTCCCCTCTTTTATACTCGTTGGTGTGGTGATGTGTGTGATGGTCACACACGAACCGCGACTCACACGCCGCCGGGCGATGCGCATTCTTGGTGGCGCAGCGGTCCTCGGGACGACAGGAATCCAGCAGTCGATCGGGCCTGCGGCTGGCCAGCCGCGTCCACAACAGGACGGAACCGACCCGACGGAGGTAAGTCTCGTTGCCGCAGCGGGACAGGCCGAGATCGGACCGGATGCGAGCGGCGAAACGTGGCAGTACAGCGACCATTTTCCGGGGCCGGAAATTCGCCTCGACGAGGGCGAAACAGTCCGGATCGATGTCGACAATCAACTCTCGGAGGAGACGACCGTCCACTGGCACGGGATTCCCGTCCCGAACGCGATGGATGGCGTCCCGAACGTCACGCAAGAACCCATCTCAGCCGGCGAGACGTTCACCTACGAGTACGACGCCTCACCGGCAGGCACCTACGTCTACCACAGCCACGTCGGGCTTCAACTCGATACGGGGCTCTCCGGGCCACTAATCATCGAGGAAGACTCACCCCACGTCGAGTACGACCGGGAGTACACGCTCATGATCGACGATTTCCTCTTCGGTCGACCGACGCTCGACTCGATCGAGGCTCCACCCGGAGGCGGTCCTGGAGGGAGCGGTCCTGGAAATGGAGGCCCGGGCAGCGGGCCTGGAGACGGTGGCCCAGGAAACCGAGGTCCCGACGAAGGTGGTCCGGGCAGCGGTCCTGGAGGCGGTAGGGGTCCGGGAGACGGCATGGGTCCGGAAGATGGTGGGGGTCCTGGAGGCGGTCGAGGTCCCGGCGGGCCGGGGGGAGACGGTCCGGGAGGCGGCCCCGGTGACCGAGGCCCTGATGATGGCGGCCCCCCTGATGGAGATAGACGAGGGGGAAACAATCCGATGCAGGGACAACGGCCACCATACGAGGGCCTCGTCATCAACGGCCGTCTCCCATCCGATCCACCGGTGTTCGATGTCCAGGAGGGCGACCGTGTCCGTCTTCGACTTATAAAACCCAGCAGCGCGACGACCTACCGGGTCGGAATCGGTGGCCACCCGCTGATCGTCACACACGCCGATGGACGACCAGTCGACCCGATCGAGGTCGATTCACTCGAACTCAGCATGGGCGAACGGTACGACGTGATCGTCGAGGCCGACACGCCCGGCGAGTGGGCAATCGTCGCCGCGCCCGTTGTCGGGACTGAACAGCCCGCGGAGGCGAGACTCCGCTACGAGAACGCAGACGAGGAAACCGCTGACGGCCCGCAGTTCGACGGCCGGAGGCTCCAGTACCGCGATCTCAGCGCGCTTGACCCCCTCGACGTCGACGGCACGCCCGACCGTACGTTCCAGTTCACCCTCTCGGGCGGGATGATGCAGGGCGATCCCGATGCGTGGACGATCGACGGCCAGGTGTACCCCGAGGCCGATCCGTTAGCGATCAGTGAGGGCGAGCATATCCGTGTGGAGATGGTCAACCGCAGTCCGGCGATCCATCCGATGCATCTCCACGGTCACTTCTTCCAAGTGGGCGAGGCAGTCAAAGACACCGTGATGGTGCCGCCCTACGGCGGGCAGGTTTCGTTCGACTTCCGTGCAGACAACCCCGGAGACTGGCTGTTTCACTGTCACAACGTCTACCACTTGGAGCGAGGCATGGCTCGCGTGTTCGAATACGTATAGAAACCTCGTAAAAACCCACAGCGAGACTACTAGGAAAGCCGCCCGTTGGGTAGCTTAGCTCGAGGGCGTCATGCTGATGTTGAGTCCTTTCTGGATGACCTGCTGGAACGCCATCGAGCAGAGGAAGTACCAGACAATCCAGACCTGGATCGGGCCGAGAATCGCGGTGGTCCAGTCGACACTTCCGGCCAGCGGGATGACCATCGACCCGATCTCGTGGTGGGCGACGCCGCCACGGTAGCCGACGACCCAGTACATCCAGAGGAACGCCGGGATGGTGAGGAACATGATCCAGACCATCGGCCGGAACTGCTCTTTGAACATCCCGAGCTGGTCGCCCATCATCTCCATCTGCTCCTCTTGGATCTCGTCGAGGGCCTCCTCGTCGCCGCGCTCCTTCGCTGCCTCGCGGCGCTCTTTGACTTCCTCCATCTGCTCGCGGTACTGGCCCATCTTGTCCATATCCATCAGTGCGACACGCAACAGCGTCGAGTAGAGACCCGTCGCGATCGCAATAATCATGATGACGGCGTAGAACGGAAGGATGTTGAGGACCGGCGCGAGGAGGACGTCGACCGCGTTGCCGACGATATTACGGGCCGGTTCCCACGCGTAGCCGGCGAACATCGTGACCGTGATGGCGGCTGCACCCTTATCCCATTTCGACCACGTTGTGGTTTCGATCTCCTCACCGCTGTCGCTGGGCTCTTCGAGTCCTGCCCGAATCGCCTCCGGCTCCTCGATGCGGAACCCCGCATCGCCGTCGACGAGAATCTCTTTTTCGATCAGTCGCCCCCATTGGCCGCTGGTGATGCTGTCGCGCACGTCGACCCACTGGACTTCGTTGTCGGTGGCGCTGTCGAGGACCGTTTGGATCGCCGACTTCATCTCGGCGTCCGCGTTGACCATCGACCGGACTTTGCGTTCGATCCTGCTCATTACCAGCCGGTAGGCAACGGTCGGTTAAGAAGGTTGTACTCTCGGTGTCTGTTCACTCGCTGTGATAGTCAGGGTCGACGGACGAGGCTACTGGCGATCAGGCGTCGTCTGCGACGACCTCGGAGATGCGCTCGAAGACCTCGTCGGGGTGGGCTTCGCCGTCGACTTCGACGAGTTCGCCTGCCTCTCGGTAGTGTTCGATCACGGGCTCGGTGTTCTCGTAGTAGGTTTCGAGGCGGTCTTTGACGACCTCCTCGGTGTCATCGTCCCGCTGGACGAGTCGCTCCTCGACCGCTTCGTCGTCGGGCATATTGAATTCGGTGTGGTAGATGTCGCCCGTCTCGGGGTCCATCCGGCGACCGGTCAGTCGGCGGACCAGTTCGTCCTCGCCGACATCCAGGAAGATCGCTGCGGTGAGATCGGTCTGCTCGCTGAGGTATTCGGCCTGCGAGAGGTTCCGGGGGTAGCCGTCGAGGACGAAACCGTCGGCATCCGCGAGGGCGGCGTCGACGATCTCGTTGACTACGGCGTCGGGGACCAGATCGCCAGCCTCCATATACTCCCGCGGCGTCCCGTGTTCGGTCTCCATGTCCTTGTTCGCACGGAGCGCGTCGCCCGTGGTGATGTGTTCGATGTCGAACTCCTCGGCCAGCCGCTTGCTCTGTGTTCCCTTCCCTGCACCGGGTGCGCCAAGCAACAGAATTCGCTTGCTCATATGCTCTCAGTCAGCCGCCGGGGTTAAATGCTTGAAGAAATGGCTGCGATCCGACGGACAGTCACCCACGCGGAGCCGACCTTTTTGTACTCGATCTCGAATACACGCGCATGGATATCACAGCATTCGTCGACGACCTCGTCTACGAACCGACACAGACCGAGGGCCGTGGGCTGGATCTGACGGTCGACTCGATCAGCCAGGTTACCGAACCGGGCCGGGTCGACTTCGGCGGCGGCGAACTCGACGCTGCTGAGACAGAACCGATCGACACCGAAAAACGCGACTCAGAGGACGATTACGGCTGGTGGGATCTCGCTGAGGGCGCCTATCTGATCGGCTACAACGAGACGCTGTCGATCCCCGAAGGAGTTTCCCTCGTGTTCCAGACGCGCGATGCAGTTCGAGCGCGTGGCGCGTTCCATCCGACGCTTCATCTCGGAGCCGCCGAGACGCTGGGGCCGGTGCCGCTGTCGGTTGGTGCGGGCGGCATCAGGATCAAGGAAAACGCCCGGCTGTCGACGCTCCTCGCCGAATAGTATTTAAATAGAGCGAGGCTGAAACACCGCCTCTTTGATTAGGCAGTGCCTACTGCCGGTATGACCAGATTCGATGCCGACACGGAGACCGAGCGTCGTCAACTGTTTGCGGAGGCAATTACTGCCCACCGAACGCGGGAGAGCGAGTTTCTCACTATCGAGCCAGACGAACTGCCGTCGGAGTCGACCGAGGAACTCATGCCGTGGATTCAGTTCAGCGACACCACGGTCTCGATGGACTGCACCGACGAGGAGCTGGAACGGTTAAAAGGGCTACTCGATTCGTATCCCGAGTTTCGTGCCGAGAGCCTTGAAAGTCCAGAGGAGGCTGAGGGCACCCACGCCCAAATCACAGCGCGGTCGGATGCCAACCGGTTGGCGATGTTTATTGACGAGGCGTTTCAGACGGTCTACGGCTACGAGTCGACCTACACCGCGTGGGTCGTGGCGATCTGAGACACCTACGCAAGAACGGTTTGACGCATGAAATCACGGATTTTGTCAGTATAGGCTGCTGGTCGGGGGAGATTGGCGACGTGGCCTGCGTTCTCGATAATCTCGATCTCACAGTGCTGGGCGGCTGCTGCGTGAGACCCCTCATCGCGGCGCATCACAACGTCACGCTCCCCGTTAAGAATGAGTGATAGTCCTGGATAGGTCGCCAACGCGGCACGGAAATCCCGTCCTGCGAGATCGGGCCCTGCGTTGCCGAACTGCTTCGGATAGAAGCCTGAGTCGATGATTTCGTTTTTGTGCTCCTCGGTGAGATCCTGTTTGCGTACCCACTTGGCGGCCGCGTTGTCGACAAACCGGTTGACTCGCTCGCTGCGTGTCGCCAACCGAGTGATGCCGCCCGCGGCGCGCGTCAGCAGTTCCATCCCGTCGACCGGGTTGACGCTACACCCCGAAAGGACGACCCCGTCGACCCGATCCGGATGGTGGCTGACGTACTCGGTGGCCAGATAGCCACCCAGCGAGAGCCCGACGACGAGCAGTTCATCGGTCGCATGTTTGTCGACGACTGATTCAAGCAGATTGAGTGCAACATCGAACTCGAAGTCCTCGTCGGATCGCGTTCCGTGTCCAGGAAGGTCCAGCGCGATCACTTTTCGATCCGATGCCAGCGCGTCGCGTTGGGGTGCCCACATCGCCCGGGTGAAGACCGCGCCGTGGACGAAGACAACCGACGGGCCGTCGTTCGGGCCGCGGATGTCGACGCCGTCGGACTCTGCTGTCGGGTCGTTTCGTTGCTTTGTCCCCGGCGCTACCACGCCAATTTCCTTAGTATAGGGTGTGAAACGGCCGGTTTCGAGACTTTCAGGCCAGCTTATCGATTCCGGACCGGTAGCGTTCTTGTCGGTCACTGCTCAACGCACTGTATGGAGCTACCACCGGTCGGACTGGGCACCATGGGCATCGAGACACCATCGACGATCGAAACCGCACTGGAGGTCGGGTATCGACACCTCGATACCGCACAGATCTACGACAACGAGGGGATCGTCGGCGACGGGCTCGCTGCGAGTGACCTCGACCGCGAGGACGTGATCGTGGCGACGAAAGTCTGGGCGGACAGCCTCGATCCGGCGGCGGTCAGCGCCACGACAACCAGGAGTCTGAACCGCCTTGGTCTCGACAGGATCGACCTGCTGTACGTCCACCGTCCGATCGAAACCTACGACGCCGAGACGACGCTCTCGGCGTTCGATGATCTCTACGACGCCGGGACGATTGGCGCGGTCGGCCTCAGTAACTTCACCGTCGACCAACTCAGAGAGGCACGACAACACCTCGCCGCACCCATCGTCGCCCACCAAGTCGAATGTCATCCGCTCTGCTGGTCACCGGGACTGCTCGCGGACGCCCGGGAACACGACTACCAACTCGTCGCCTACTCGCCGCTGGCAGGTGGGCACGTCCGGGAGACCGACGCAGTTGTCGACATCGCCGAGGATCACGAGACGACGCCCGAAGCGGTCTCGATTGCGTGGCTACTCACAAAGCCGAACGTGGTGACGATCCCCAAGGCAAGCAGCCGCCGCCATCTCGAAGCCAATCTCGACGCCCAGCAGCCGAGGCTCACCGACGCGGAGTGTCGACGGATCGACGAGGTCGACCGAACACTCGAACTGTATCCCGAGTAAGCGGCGGGCTACTCCGAGTCTTCCCGTAGCTCACGCCGTTGGATCTTCCCCGTCGTGGTCGTCGGCAGCGAGTCGACGAACTCGATCTCCCGGGGATATTCGTACTCGGCGAGCTGCTCACGGACGAGCGCTTTTAATTCGGCTCGGAGTGCTGCCGACCCCTCCTCAGCGGGCTGGACGAAGGCTTTGATCGCCTCGCCACGGGTCTCGTCGGGAACCCCGACGACGCCAGCCTGTTCGACGGCCGGATGGTCCAGGAGCACGCTCTCGATTTCCATCGGGCCGACGCGGTAGCCACTCGTGAGGATCACGTCGTCGGCCCGCGAGACGAACCAGCAGTAGCCCTCGGCGTCCCGCCGGACGATGTCGCCGGTCAGGAACCAGCCGTCGACCTGCTTGGCGGCGGTCTTTTCCGGGAGGTTCCAGTATTCGTCGAAGAACACCCGGCGGTCGTCCGGCTTGACCGCGAGTTCGCCAGCCTCGCCCCGCGGCAGTGGATCGGTCGGCTCCGGCTCGTCGGCGTCGACGATCCGCACCTCGTAGCCCGGCAGCGGCTGGCCCATACTTTCGGGCTGAGCGTCGAACCACGTCGAACAGTTGCCGACGACGAGGTTGAGCTCGGTCTGGCCATAAAACTCGTTGACCGGCACGCCGTCGAACGTGTCGGCGGCCCACTCCAGGATTTCCGGGGTGAGTGGTTCGCCCGCCGCCGCCAGCGTTTCCAGCGAGAGATCGTAGCGATCGGCGGGGTCGTCGGCACCCATCAGCATCCGGAGGGCGGTCGGTGGCATGAACGAATGGGTGACGTCGTGGCGGGCCAAAAACTCGAAGACGGATTCGGGATCGAACTCATCGCGTGGCCACGCCATGACCGTCGCACCGTAGTGGAACCCTGCAAACAGCGTCCCGCCGAGGGCAGCTCCCCATGCCCAGTCGGCTGGTGTCCACAGCGTCGCCCCGTCGAGGCCCTGATCGAAGTAGTTGTAGGCGGCCGCCGCGCGGCCGAGCCACAGCGCGTGGCTGTGGAGCACCCCCTTCGGCGGACCGGTCGAGCCGCTGGTGTACATGATCGCCGAGGGTGTCTCGGGCGTCGACTCATATATCTCGAAGCCGGGCTCGTGGTCCGAAACGAGTTCCTCGAAGGCGTGTGCGTCCCCTGCCGCCGACCCACCGAGCTCGATCACATGGTCGAGATCGGGACACGAATCGCGGACCGCCTCAATCTCTTCTCGGACGCTTGGGTCGACCACGACCGCGCTCGCACCGCTGTCGTCGAGCCGGTATTCGAGACTCTCCGGGCCGAACAGTACGGTTAGTGGGACCGAGATCGCGCCGAGCTTCCAGTTTGCGAGGTGGGAAATCGGATTGGCGGGTTTCTGTGGCACCACCACCGCCACGCGGTCGCCCGCTTGGATACCGAGATCACGGAGCACCGCAGCGAGTCGGTCCGATCGTTCGTCGAGGTCGCCGTAGCTGTGAGTCGACACCGATCCGGAGGGGGTCTCATATATAATTGCAGGCTGATCGGGGTCGTGTTTTCGCAGCAAATCGGCTGCAGGGTTGTAGTCGTCGGGGAGCTCCCACCGAAACTGCTCGCGGGCCGTCTCCAGCGAGTCGTAGGTGGGCATGATCTGCCATCTCATACCCCGTGTTTCGGTCCGTCGACCTTGCGCCTTGCGGCAGTAGGCGGCGACTAATTACATATCAGTCCGGGCGGTCGAGTGCAATCGGGACCGACCGACCCGCGACGTCCGCGGCGAAGGCCTCGTCATCGGCCGCCAGTAGGTCGAAGGTGTCGTAGTGGATCGGCACCACGAGATCAGGGTCCATCCGCTCGGCGAGATCGGCCGCCGCGTGGCGGTCCATCACCACACTACCGCCGATATTGGCCAACAACAGCGAGACCTCCAGTTCGGCGAAGCCGTCGAGGGTGTCGGTGTCGCCGGGCCAGAAGACAGTCGTTCCGTCGACCGCGAGCCGGAAGCTACAGCCTTCTCCCTCGGGGTGGGGTACGTTCCCTTCGGCGTCCGCACAGGGGCCGTCGGGCCGGTTGTACGCCGGGAGCGTCCAGCAGTCGACTGTCGTCTCGCCCGCGTCGCTGTCGAGATCGACCGTCAGATAGTCGTCGTCGCTACACCGGACGACCTCGTAAGAGAGTTCCTCGACCGGCGTCACCTCGCGGTCGATCCGGCTGGCGTCGACGCCCTCGAAGACAACCACCGTTGCATCCGGGCGTGCGACGCGCTCGATCCCGTCCGAATCGTAGTGGTGGTCGTGAGTGACGACGATGAGGTGGCCGTCCTTCGGGTACTGGCCCTCCAGGACGCCGTACCGGCCCGGGTCGGTGTAGACGACGGTGCCGGTGGTTGATTCGAGCCGCGCGGTCGCATACCCGAGCCAGTCGACTGAGAGGTTGCGGTGTCGAACGGTCATGGCTCAGCTACCACCAGCGAGGGGTTTGTAGCTGACTATCCGCCTACTGCGTCTCGGCGAGCTGTTCGATCCGGTCGACCGTCTCCGCGTCGGCGGGCGATTTGTCCGCCCGGACCGCGACGAACCGCGGGAACCGCAGCGCGTAGCCCGACGAGTAGGTCGGCGACGGCTGGATCTCCTCGTAGCCGACCTCGAAGACGACCGACGGCTGGATGTCGACGGTCTGGCCCGACTCGGCGGTGATGTGGGGCTCCAGGAGACCCGTCAACTCGGCCAGTTGCTCGTCGGTAATCCCCGTGGCGACCTTGCCGATCGTCCGGTAGCTGTCGGTCTCGGGCTCTCTGACCGAGAGCAGAAACGTCCCGAGGAAGCTCGCCCGCCGCCCCTCACCCCACTCCGCACCCGTGACCACGAGATCGACCGTCTCCACATCGGGTTTCCGTTTGAGCCAGTTTTGGCCCCGGTCGCCCGGCAAGTAGGTCGACTCCGGGTTTTTCAGCATGATTCCCTCATGGCCCGCTTCGAGTGCCTCGGCCTCGAAGCCCGCGAGTTCGTCGGGGTCGTCGGACAGCAGGAGTTCAGCGACCGCCTCGTCGGTCTCGCCGTTTTTAAATACGTTTTCGAGGTGACGGTGGCGCTCGACGAGCGGTTTTGTAAGTAGGCCCTCACTACCGACACGGAGACAGTCGAAGGCGTGGAGTCGAAGCGTGACTTCCTCGCGCATCCGCTCGATGTCGTGTTTTCGGCGGAACCGCCGGAGGACGTGCTGGAACGGCAGCGGGTCGCCCGCGTCGTCGACGGCAACGACCTCGCCATCCAGGATACACGAGTCGGTTACCGACTGCCTCACAAAACCGACGACATCGGGCAGCGCCGCGGTTACGTCGTCCATGTTGCGTGAGTAGATGGAGATCTCGGCGATCTCGCTTCCCTCGACCTCCTGGACGTGAATCTGGACCCGTGCGCCGTCGAACTTGATTTCGGCGGCGGCTTTGCCCCACGAATCGAGCGCCTCAGCGGCGGTCCCGGCCTGAGCGAGCATCGACTGGACCGGTCGGCCGAGTTCGAGTTCAAGACTGTCGAGACCTGCTTGGCCTTCGTCGCGGGCAACGGCTGCCACCTCACCGTAATCGTTGGTGACCTGTAAGGCGCGGCTGACGGTCTCGGTCGGCTGGTCGAAGGCTTCCGCGATGGCATCCCGGACGGTCCCCTCGCCGACGCCGATCCGCATTTCGCCGAGGACGAGCCGGGCGAGGTAGCGAGCTTCGAGCGGCGAGCACTGGCGGAACAGCCCGAACAGCAGGTCGACTTTTCGGTCTTGGCTGCCGGAGCCGTCGGCGTCGGCCAGCGTTCGGAGTTCGTTGTCGACTTCGTCGACAGTCACCCCGGCGGTCCCGCCACTGCTTCCGAAGGCGGCCAACCCCTGCTGGTCGCCGAACTCGTAGTGCTCGGCGACAGCGCCGATCTCTCCTTGGTCAGCGAGCCGGGCCTCGACATCGTCGGCCGAGACGTTCGGCCCTGCAGCCCGCGCGATGGCGGTATAACAGAGCGACGGCCCGATATCGAGGGTGGTCGAGGACCACGCCGGGAACACCCGTCCCTGAACGAAGCGGGCGACGATGGGAAGCTCCGCGTCGGCGGCCCCAAACAGGGCTGCAACCCCCTGCATCGTCTCGATATCGCCCGCCTCAGCCTCGATCACGTCGACTCGCTCGGCAAACGCCTCAAACTCCATTGGCCGCGATAGCCAGCCGAGGGTCCTAAATTCGGCGATCCGACCCCGGTCCGTTGTGTATTCAGCCCAATCACAAATTGGATTTATGCGTCGTGTTGTCGACTGTCACGTATGGCCGAGAAAACCGTCCACGAGAGCGAACTCGACAGATCCAGCGTCGCCGAGAGCCTGCGGTCGCTCGCCGACGAGTTCGAGTCCAACGAGGATGTCCATGTGCGGGTGGGAAACAAGTCGATCAGGCTCCAGCCACCTGAGACCGTCAGCTACGAGGTCAGCGTCCACGAGACCGCTTCCTTACTCCGGAGTAGTCGGGAGACGATCACGGTCACCCTCGACTGGAAGAGCCGCTAGCGGGCCGTCCAAGCTAGGTGGGTTCAAGAGGCTCGAAACGAGAGTAGGGCCAACCGATGACCAAGTCCGAGTTGGCGACGTCCGTGAGAGACGTGCTTGCGGTCGATACGGAGGCGTACAACACCGAAGCGGCAGCCGATGCCGACTTCGTGCTCTCGGAGCTGGATTCCGGAACGTTCGACAACCACCAGTCGATCCTCGGGCTCGAATACGAGTTCTATGCGGTCTCCGAGGACCGCTGGCACACCGCCAAAGAAAACGAGTTCGCTCTCGCCCGCGTGCCGCGCCGCCTCCTGGAGTTGATCGGCTTCGAGAAGGAACTCGGCCTCCACAACGCCGAGATGACCGCCAGCCCCCAGCCGTTCAACAGCTACGGGCTCGAAGCGATCGAAGCCGAGGTCCGGGGACGACTGGAGGCGGCCCTCGACTGTAGCCGCGCCGAGGGGCTTCGACTGGTCAGCGATGCCATGTGGACGATCCCGCCGACCGGCGAGACCGCCCGCGGCTACCTCACCGACAGCATCGAGGACGGCGGTGTCCGGATCGCAACCAACATGAGCGACGCCGTGCGCTATCACGCGATGGCCAACAGCGGCAGCGGCGCGTTTCGCGTCGACGCGCCGGGCGTCGACCTCGAAGCCGAGACGGTGATGCCCGAGAGCCTGATTACCTCGATCCAGCCCCACTATCAGGTCCAGCAGGCGATGGATCTCCCCCGCTACTTCAACTATGCTGTCCGACTCGCCGGTCCCCTGCTTGCTCTGGGTGTCAATGCTCCCTTCTTCCCGCCGGACTGCTACGAGGAGGACCTCGACCCCGAGTGGCTCCTCGAAAACGGGTGGCAGGAAAATCGGATCGCCGTCTTCGAATCCGTGCTCAACAGCGTCACCGAGACCGACAAAGTTCGGTTCCCGAACGATCTCGACAGCATCCAGGAGGCCGTCGATCGGGTCGTAAACGACGAGACGATGATCCCGATGCCGGTCGACGGGGACGGCGAGTTCCACGACAACTTCGCGACCCTCCGGCGAAAACACGGCACCTACTGGCGGTGGGTCCGGCCGGTCTTCGACGGGCCGACGCGCTCGCAAGCCAATGCGCGCATCGAGTTCCGCCCCCTTCCTGCCCAGCCCACCGTCCGGGACTCGATGGCGCTCACCGTTGCCTTTGCGGGTGCGATGGAGGGCCTGACCCGCACTGAACACCCGGTCGTCGACCTACCGTGGGAGACCGCCCGCGACAATTTCTATGCGGCGATGCGGGACGGTCTTGCAGCCGACATCACGTGGCTCACCGGCGACGGCTCGGAGACGATGGACCTCGAACTCGCGTTGACCGACCTGCTGGAACACGCCGCCGAGGGGCTCCGGGCGGTCGGGCTGGACCGGGAGGCTGTCGACCGCTACCTCCAGCCGCTCCAGTGGCGGATCGAAACCGGCGTGACGCCCGCTGGCTGGAAGCGCGAGCAGGTCCGCCAGCGGCTCGATAGCGGCGACTCGCTGGCCGAGGCGATCCAGTCGACCCAGCGGTTGTATATCGAAAACCAGGCAGCCACGCTGGTCGACGGCGAGTTCAGCGACTGGTAAACCCACACTCAATGAGACGGACCCGGTGAGGGAGGCAGCAACCCGTTTATTCAACGTATTAATTCTAACAAAACAAAATAGATTTATACGGGTAAGTATGGTATCACACAACACATGTACCGTGACATACAGCGACGTGACGTGGTGAGAGGACTCGGTATCGCCGGGGTGGCGGGACTGGCTGGCTGTACCGGCAACGAATCGACCGATGACGGCTCCGGAAACGGCGCGGGCGGCGGCGTGCCGGATGCGGTGATGATCGTCGGCTTCCCGGAATCAGGCGTGCAGTTGTTCCGCGACTACTACTCGGAGTTCGCCAGCGACACGCCCGATCTCGACATCATTGTCCCCGACGGGTTGATGGATGCCGATCTGCCCGGCGAGGTCGACAACGACATGAACAACGTCATTGGGACCCAACCCTCGGCGGGCGGCCCCGGTGCGGACTTTTTCACCAGCGAGTATCAGGCCGCCTACGGCGAGGAACCCGGCGTGTTCACCGCCCAGGCCTACGACGCGATGGCGATCAACGTGCTGGCGGCGGTCGCCGCCGGCGAGAACACCGGTAGCGCGATCCGCGACCGGATTCGGACGGTCGCCAATCCCGGCGGCGAGGAGTTCGGCCCCGAGACGCTGGTCGACGCCGTCGAAACCGTCGCCGGCGGCGATCCGGTCCACTACGTTGGAGCCTCTTCGAGCGCCAACTTCGATGTCAACGGCGACATCGTCACCGCGGCCTACGACATCCGCGACTTCCAGGACGGTGCGCTGGAGACGATCGATACCGTCGAGTTCGGCACCGGACTCACCGAGGAAGACAACAACGCGGTCGCCGAATCGCCGGTCGGCGTCGACTCCTTCGAGGCGATGGTCGGCGTGCTGATGCCCGAGACGGGTGATCTCGGCCCGCTTGGCGGCCCGATTCGGGACGGTGCGCTGCTGGCGGCCGACCAGATCAACAGCGCCGACATCAACGTCACCGTCGACACACAGGTCGAGGACACCCAGACCAACCCGCAAGCGGGGATTTCGGGGGCCAACGCGCTGGTCAATGCCGGCTACAGCGCGGTCGTCGGCCCCGCGGCCTCGAACGTCAACCTGCAGGTGGCCGATCAGGTGTTAATCCCCAACGGCGTCGTCGGCATCTCGCCGTCGTCTACCGATCCGGACGTGACCGATCTCGACGACGACGGCTACATCTTCCGAACCTGCCCCTCGGACGTCCTCCAAGGGCCGGCGCTGGCGGAACTCGCCCGCGGCGAGTACGTCGAGGCCGAGAGCTCGGGAACGCTCTACCTCAACGACGCCTACGGACAGGCGCTCGAAGAACAGTACGTCACCAACTTCGAGGACGGCGGCGGCTCGATCGGCCAGCGTGTCTCCTTCGAGCCCGAGCAGGCCTCCTACTCCAGCCAGTGGAGCACCGTCCTGAACCAGTAGCGTAGCGGCCTCTTTTTGGAAAACCGGGCTCGTGCGGCGGTCAGATCGCTAACGGCCGTCTCCGGCGGCCGATTACCCGCCGAGGAAGTCCTGCCGGACCTGTTCGTCGCCCAGCAGCGTCTCCCCGCGGTCGGTGTAGCGGTTCTCGCCGTCGACCAGTACATACCCGCGGTCACAGCGTCGGAGGGCCTCTTTGGCGTTCTGTTCGACCATCAGGATCGCCGTTCCCGACTCGTTGATCCGGTCGATGCGGTCGAACATGTCGTCGACGAGGTCGGGCGCCAATCCCGCCGAGGGCTCGTCGAGCAACAGCAGATCGGGGTCGAGCATCAGGGTCCGACCCATGGCGACCATCTGTCGCTGGCCGCCCGAGAGGTTCCCGGCCTTCTGGTCGCGCCGCTCCCGGAGGATCGGGAACCGGTCGTAGACGGCTTCGAGTCGGTCTTCGGGGACGGAATCGAGTATGTAGGCCCCCATTTCGAGGTTCTCCTCGACGCTGAGCCCCGGAAACACGTTGTCGGTCTGGGGGACGAAACCGATCCCCTTGTGGATGATCTCCTCCGGTGGCGTGGCCTGAATCTGCTGGTCGCCGAACTCGATGGTACCGTCCATGTAGGTCGTCAGCCCGAAGACCGTCTTCATCACCGTCGACTTCCCCGCGCCGTTGGGGCCGACGATGGTGACGTACTCGCCGTCGGCCACGTCGAGGTCGACGTCGGTGAGGATCTGGAGGTCGCCGTAGCCCGCGTCGAGTCCGCGGATGCGGAGCATCGCCTCATCGTCGATAGTGTGGTCGGTGTTGGCGGTCGACGCCGTCGACTCGCCGGTAGCGTCGTTTGCACCGGCAACTGCTGGATCGCCGCTCATAGGTCCTCCCCGAGATAAGCTTCGATGACGCGGTCGTTGGTTCTGATCTCCTCCGCGCCGCCTTCGGCGAGGACCTGTCCCTGATGCATGACGATGATGTGTTCGCAGTGGTTCATGATCACGTCCATGTCGTGTTCGACCAGCAGGAAGGTGTACCCCTCCGCCCGGAGGTCGTCGATCCGGGCCAGCAGTTTCTCTTCGAGGGTGGGGTTGACCCCCGCCAGCGGCTCGTCGAGCAACACCACCTCGGGGTCGGTCATCAGCGCACGGGCCATCTCCAGGAGCTTCCGCTGGCCGCCCGAGAGGCTCCCCGCGTACTCGGTTGCGAGGTGGTCGATCTCGAAGAACTCCAGGGTCTCCCAGGCCCGCTCGCGGAGCTGTTCTTCTTGTTCGACCACACCTCCGCGGAGCCCCGGCAGCACCGACCGGAGCGCCGACTCACCCTGTTGGCCTTTCGGGGCCAACATGAGGTTCTCCAGGACCGTCATCTCCGGCAGTTCGCGGGCGATCTGGAACGTTCGGACCAGGCCACGCTGGGCGATCTCGTAGGGCGCGAGCCCCGTGATCGCCTCGCCGTTGAGGTAGACGTCCCCCGCCGTCGGCTCGTGGACGCCCGTGATGCAGTTGAACGTCGTCGACTTTCCCGCGCCGTTGGGGCCGATCAACCCCGTCAGGCTTCCGGATTCGACCTCGAATGAGACCCCGTCGACGGCCGTGATGCCGCCGAACTCCTTCCGGAGGCCGTCGACCCGCAGCGGGAGTCCGGACGGCGTCTGCTGGGCGGCCTGCTCGACCGATGAATCCGCCGTCTCGGCCTCCGCGTCGGTTGCTGGCTCACTCATCGCGCTCACCTCCCTCACGGCGTGTGAGGTCGACGGCCGCAGCGGTCTCGATCCGGTCGCCGAGCAGCCCTTGGGGTCGACGGTGCATGATGAAGATGAGGACCATCCCCAGCAGGACGAACTGGAGCGGCGCGATGTTGTCGGTGGCGTACGCCAGCAGGCCGACCGGATCGGCCGCCGCGACCGCGTCGCCGAACGTCGGCGGCGTCGGCGCGTCGATGGTATCCCGGAGCACTGCTCCAACACGTCGGGGGCCCTCGAACAGCACCGCCGCGAAGACGATGCCGCCGAGGACGCTCCCGGTGTTCGAGCCCGAGCCGCCGATGATGACGGCAACGAAGATGTAGAAGGTGAGGATCGGCTCGAACTGCGGCGACGGCGAGACGTTGCCCTGGCTACCGAACCAGAGGATGCCCGCCAGCCCCATCAGCGCACAGCCGATCATGAACACCTTGATCTTGATGAGGTCGACGTTCTTACCGAGCGAGTCGGCGACGAGTTCGTCCTCGCGGATCGCCTTCAGCATCCGGCCGAACGGCGACCGCCCGAGCCGTTCGAGCAGCACGTAGAAGGCGACCACGAACACCGCCAGCACGATGATATACCCCCAGCCGATGAGGATGTTGTTCGAGATGCCGAGCCCGCCCTCGCCGAGCGTGCCGAAGACGGCCGCTCCGAGAGCGGTCGGATCGCCCGCCCGTCCGTCGACGAGGAACAGCCCGCGGACCGGGTTCTGGGGCATCCCCATCCCCCGGCCGCCGCCGGTACCGACGCCCAGCGTCTCGCGGAGCGCGGTGTCGAAGGTACTCGACTGGAGGGCCAGCCGGATGATCTCGGAGATGCCGAGGGTGACGATGGCGAAGTAGTCCGCCCGGAGCCGGAGCGCCGGGAGCGCGGCCACCAGCCCGAACAGGGATGCCATCGCCATCCCGGCGACGATGCCGACCGGCAGCGGGAGGCCGAACCCCGGCGGGCCGAAGGCTGGGTCCGGCGAGCGCACGACGATTCCCATAGTGTAGACGGCGACGGCCATGAACCCCGCAACGCCGATATTGAACAGGCCGGTGTACCCCCAGTGGAGGTTGAGCGCCAGCGCCGACAGCGCATACACCAACCCTAGGAACGTCAGCGTCCGCAGCAGTCCGACGACGCTGTTGAGCCCGTCGGTGAACGTCAGGAGCGTCGCACCGATATAAATCAGCCCGAGCGTGAGGACGACGAGCCCGAAGTCGCTCCGCTTGGCGGCCGCGAGGACCGCCGCCAGCGCGCTGTCTGGACTCGACTCCGGAATCGTGTCGTCCGGCGCGGTGGCGTCGCTCATGCGGTCGACACCCCTCCGAACAGCCCCTCAGGGCGAAGCAAGAGGACGAGAATCATCACCGCGAACGCCGCCGCGGAGTTGAAATCCGACGAGATCCAGACCGTCGAGGTGGTAAAGACCAGTCCGATGACGAGGCCGCCGGCGATCGCCCCGTAGATCGAGCCGATGCCACCGAGGATGACCGCCGCGAAAATAAGCAGCAAGAGGCTCCAGCCGAAGTCGAACTGGATCGTCCCCCGCAGCAGGACATAGAGGTAGCCCGAAGCCCCCGCGAGGCCGCCGCCGAGGATCCATGTCGCGGCGACGACGCGCTCGGCCGGGATGCCGGTGATCAGCGCCAGATCCTTGTTGTCGGCCATCGCCCGCATCGCCGTCCCGAGTTTGGTTCGTTGGAGGGTGTAGTGCATCGCCACCATGAGCGCGATAGCGGCGACCGCGATAGTCAGCTGATGGGCGGTCACCGAGACCCCCAGCGGGGCCGCGATGGTGTCACCGTCGATACTGGCGGTGATTCCCCGGCGGTCGGCCCCATAGACGAACTGGATGAGGTACCGGACGACGAGGGCGACGCCGACCGAGGTGATCAGCAGGGCGATGCTCCCTCGATCGCGCATCGGTTTATAAAAGGCGCGGTCGACCGCCAGCGAGACCAGCGCCGTGATAACGAACGCCGCGAGCAGCCCGGCGATGATCGCGCCGGGCGTCGACAGCACGTGCGCCCCGATCGCGCCGGGGGTAACGTCGCCCGCATCCCTGACGGTCACCAGCGCGCCGAGCGGCTGGCTACCGGCGGCGGCGATCAGGAAAGCGACTCCCCAGCCGGTGAACGCGCCGGTCGAGACGAGATCTCCGTGGGAGAAGTTGGCGAAGTTCAGAATGCTGTAGGTCATCGAGAGGCCGATCCCCGCCAACCCGATCACCAGCCCGATCACCAGCCCGTTCCAGAGGTTCGATCCCAGCCGGGCGACCGACAGACTCCCTCCGAGGGGGCCGAGCCGGAGGCCAGCGAGTTTTGCGAGCAGGTCGACACACAACAGTAGCCCGATTGCCACGACGACGGCCAGTCCGGGCCGTTCCCGAAGGGCCGCCAGCGATGGTAGATCAATTGATCCCATATACACGACTCGTTGACTGTGTGGTTGTCGTGCAGTAGATAAAGGTTTGTGCTCCGGTGACACGGCTCGCACGATCACGGAGGGGAACGACACAGCTGTCGCTTGACGGCTCGAAAACGGAAAACGCGGATAACGCGAGTGTTGCCTAAATCATCTCGTCGACGTCATCGTAGCGGGTGACGTCGACGCCGTCTTCGGTGACGACCGCGACGTTGATCCCGTTACCCGACGCGAGGTCGCGTTCGATCGCCGTCTTGATCGCGTTGCCAGCGATGGTCTCGGCCTCGTCGAGCGACAGTCCCTCCTCGTACTGCTGTTCGAGCACACCGAGGGCGAACTGGCTGCCCGAGCCAGTGACGGTGTAGTCCTCTTCGGTCGTCCCACCGAGGGCGTCGATGGAGTAGATGTGGCTACCTTCCTCGTCTACGCCGCCGAGGATCGGGCTGACGATCAGGAAGGCACCCGATCGGAGGAAGTTGCCCGTGAGCGTCGAGAGGGCCTGCATGCTCATGTCCTCGCCGCGGCGGGCTTCGTAGAGTCGGACCTCCGCTTTCAGCGAGGAGATCAGGTTCTGAGCCGCTGAGACCGACCCGGCGATGGTGAGCGCACCCGTCGGGTGGATCTCTTCGACCTTCTGGACGTCCTTGCTGGAGACCATATAGCCCATGCTCGCGCGCATATCGGTCGCCAGCACGACGCCGTCTTCGGTTTTGAGGCCGACGGTGGTCGTCCCGGTTTTCATCGTCGCGTCCTCGGTGTCACCCGCGCTGTGCTGTCCGTTCTGACCGGAGAAGTCGCCGATTTCCGGTCCGAAGACGTTCGCGTTGTTGGCTTCGAGTTGACCCAACTCGTCAGGAGAACCGCCTGTCGGAGTTCGCATTGTCTACCGTTACGCTGGAGCGGTGATAAATGCAACCCTTCGGCAACCCTCGCCGCTACTCACTCGGGGAACTACAAGACGGTCGTCTCAGTCGGTGACGAGGCAGTAAAGATGAAAACAGCCAACAAAACGAGGGATCGGTTGGCGCTACTCGGTTTCGTAGTCGCCGCCGTACTTGATGAAGAAGAAGGCGAACGAGAGCGTCGACACCATCGCGAAGAAGGTCGCGATGCCGAGGGTTTTGGCGCTGTTGGGGATCTGTGGCGCGCCGCCACCGCCGCCACCGCCGCCGGTCTCGACGGTCGGGACGTCGTCGCCGACGGCGACCGCACCCAGCATCCCCAGCGAGGCGTGTGGGTTACACTGGTAGTTGGTAATGCCTGCGTACTCCTCGGTAAACTCGAACTCGAAGGTAAAACCCGCTTCACCGGTGAGTTGGCTTGAGAATTCGGCTGGCCCGTCGACGCTTTCGACGTTGTGGTCGCCGCCCTCGCCGGTCCACTCCCAGATCACCGTCGTTCCTGGATCGACCCAGAGGCCCGCGGGGCTGAACGCGAGGTTCCCGCCGTTGCCGCTCGCGCCGACCTCGACGGTGACCTCGCTTTCGCCGCGGAGGTCCTCGGTGCCGCCGTCGACGTCTGTGACGTCACCGAAATCAGGCATTTCGCTCTGTGCTGCGGCGGTGCCAGTAGTGGCAGTCGCGGCGCCTGCCGCGGCGGTCGCTCCGGCCGAGGCCCGGAGGAATCCACGCCGAGAGACTACGTTGTCGCTCATACCATCTGGTTTGTCATCGCCCGTAGTGAATACTTTGGTTCGCAGCCGCGGGATGCCGGGCTGTCGGCACGATCAGGGTGTGTTGTCGTTCCGGAACGTTTTTGGCCGCTTTAGCGCCACCATCCTGTATGACAGATATCGAGGCCGAACTCCGCGAACAGTTCACCGACGCGTTTGCCGACGCTGAGTTTCCGGTGACGAGCCAGATGGATCTGGTCCCGGCGCTGCCAGATGGCCCCGGCACGACGTTCTCAGCCGGAGACCGGACGCTGTCGGCGATGGAACTCGCCTCGAAGCTCGGTGGTCACCAGGACTTCCCTTACGAGGACACCGAGAGCCTCGTCGAGGACGTGATCGCGGGTCTCAAGGCCGAAGACGTGATCTGACGACGGCTCCCGAGAGTTTCTTTACGCCTCGTCTCCAACCACGACCGTGCCCATCGAGCTGCTGAACGAACTTCCGACGTGGCTGCTGTTAGGTGTCGGCCTCGGGGCAGTCGCCTCGGCCGCCGTCGGCACTGTCTTTTATTTCGGCGACCGACTCTTTCCGCCGATCGACCGCAGCGGCCAGCAGGGGTACGTCGACGGGAACTTGCGCCGCCACGCCGAGATCCGATCCTATCTCACCGCCATCGACGAGCGGTTCGTCGAGAACGCCGACCTCGATGGCTTCACGGCTGCGTTCTATCTCCCCGGCCGCGACGTTGCGATCACCTTCGACCCGCGGGTGTTTTTTGGCCTCGAATCGGCCGCGACCTACGTCGTGCTCTGCGAGGACGAGATGCCGGTCGCCAACCTCGGCCGCCGGCTTCCCTTCGAGGTCGACGAGCCCGAGCGTGATGCAGGTCGGAGTCGACGGACTGCCGACCGGTCGGTGACGAGCGCGTTCCAGGACCTCGGCCTCGACGCCGGAGCCTCCCAGGACGAAGTGCGGAGCGCCTACCGCTCGCAGGTCAAGGAGGTCCACCCCGACCGCGGCGGCACCGAAGCCGAGTTCATGGAGCTTCGGGAGGCGTATACGACGGCCAAAGAGTACGCTGACTGAGCCGCAGATCGGGTAAGTGTAACAACTGTCAGTAGCTGTTCCGTGGCCGAGAAAGTCTGTCAGTTCTAATCGGGAGTGTTGGTTTGATCGGTGAGTTCGGTGCCAGTGATTTCGAACCGTACGCCGCCCTGTTGGCTGTCGGCGAGATCGATCTCCCAGCCGTGTGCGTTCACGATCCGTTTGATGATCGCCAATCCGAACCCGGTCCCCTGTTCGTTCGTCGTGAATCCCGTCTCGAAGATCTGGTCCTGCTTGCCGTCCGGGATGGGGTCCCCGTCGTTTTCGACGTAGAACCCCGTTCCGTCCTCTAGGAGGCCGACGCTGATGGTCACGGCGTCGCCACCGTGTTCGATGGCATCACCAGAACTCGAAGAGTTCTGGTTGCCTGTCGAGCCATGCTCGACAGCATTCCGAAAGAGGTTCTCGAAGACTTGGCCCAACCGAATCTCGTCGGCCTGAATCCGGACGTTCGTCTCGGCCTGTAGCGATGCGTTCTTTTGGTCGATGTTGTTCCAACTCGACAGCACGAGTTTGTCGAGCGACACCGATTTGGTTTCAGTGACTTCCTGACCCTCTCGGGCGAGGACGAGCAGTTCACTGATCAGCGTCTCCATGCGATCGAGTGCGCGGGCGGCGGTTTCGAGATGGTCGCTGTCGGCCTCCTCGCGGGCCAGTTCGAGGTAGCCGTCGGCGACGCTCAGCGGATTGCGCAGATCGTGTGAGACCATCGAGGCAAACCGTTCGAGACGTTCATTTTTGGCTCGCAGTTCGAGTTCGCGCCGCTTGCGCTCGGTGATCTCGTGTGTGAAGCCCGCAACGCGGACGACCGTCCCTGTCTCGTCGCGGATCGGCTCGGCGTGGGACTCGACCCACTTGGTTGTCTCTCCGTGGATGCGGTGCTCGATCTCCTGTGGATGGCCCTCCGAGACCCGCTGCATCGCTTCTTTGAGGTCTCCAACATCGTCGGGATGTGTCTCATTTAAAAACGATTCCGGGTTCTCATACAGCGATGGGACTGTCTGACCGAACATCTCCTCGTAGCGTGAATTTATATATTCGAGTTCGGTCCAGTCGGCCGAAAAGATCCACAGCACGTCGTGGGTGTTCTCGGCGAGTTCGTGGAGCCGTTGTTGGGTGCGACTCGCAACCGCTTCGGCGCGCCGATGCTCGACGTGGGTCCTGATCTTGGTCGCCAACAACTCGTATTGCTCTTTGATCGTCTTCTTGATGACATAATCCGAGACTCCCGCCGAGATCGCTTCGCTGGCGATCGTCTCGCTGCCCGTGTCGGTAAAGAGTATAAATGGGATCCCCGGATCGACCGCCCGAACCTCGCCGAGAACGTCGAGGCCGGTCATCTCCGGCATCGCGTAATCGCTGAGAAGACAGTCGACCTCCTCGGTCGCAACGATCTCGGCGACCTCCTCCGGGTCGGTCGTCCACTGCACGGTAAAACGGTCGTCCTCCCCATCGAGATTCCCGGCAACCATCCGTGCGAAATCCGGTTCGTCGTCGACGTGGAGGATACGGATCTCCGAACGCGGAGGGTTCTGTGTCTGTGACGTACTGTTCATATATTCCCTCTGTAGCGTTACCTACAGCTGATGGACTGACAATTTTTCAAGAACCATGAATAAATATGTTTGGTGTTTCTGTTGTTTTTCTAATCTGTATTCTGCTGAGTGTCTGTTGGTCTTCCAACGCTCATGGAGCCGTAATCGTCACGGAGAACGACGAGGAGTCGTCGGAGAGTGCAAGAACTCATTTATTCATCAGCTATGATCAGCACAGCCGCTCACCGATTGAAAATAATAGAAACTGAGTTACGACTTGCTCAGTCGTCAGCCGGAGCCGAGCCGCCTTCGGTCGCCTGCTGTTTGGTCCAGGAGAGCTTGCCACCGGCGGCGAGGATGTCGCGCTCGCGTTCGGAGGCGTCGAGTTCGGCGGTGAACTCCCACTCGCCGTTGACGCTGACGGTGAACTCGTCGGCACCCGAGCGGACGCCCTCACCGATGTTGTCGACGATCTCGATGTCGTCGCCCTGGTCGATCTTCGCGTAGGTCTCTTCGTCGATCGCCAGCGGGACGATCCCGAAGTTGAACAGGTTCGCCTTGTGGATGCGGGCGAAGCTCTGGGCGAAGACGGCCTCGATACCGAGATACATCGGACAGAGGGCCGCGTGTTCACGCGAGGAACCTTGGCCGTAGTTCTCGCCAGCCACGAGGACGCCGCCAGGCGACTCCTTGGCTCGGGTGGCGAACGTATCGTCGACACGCGAGAGGGTGAACTCCGAGAGCTTCTCGATGTTCGAGCGGTATTTCAGGATGTCCGCCGTCGCAGGGATGATGTGGTCGGTCGTGATGTTGTCATCCATTTTGAGGATGGTCTCGCCGCCGACGGTGTCTCCGAGGGGGTCCTTCAGTGGCACGTCACCGATGTTGGGGCCCTTGATGAGCTCGTCGTCGATTGCCTCGTCGGGTGCGATGAGATCCGTTTTCGAGCCATCGTACTTTTCGGGGAGCTCGATGCCGGGCGCTTCGAGATCGTCGAGTTCTTCTGCGAGGTCCCGTGGATCGATGATCTCGCCTTTGATTGCCGCCGCGGTGGCGACCTCGGGCGAACAGAGATAGACGTTGTCGTCTTCGATTCCCGAGCGACCCTCGAAGTTGCGGTTGAACGTCCGCAGCGAGACCGAATCGCTGCCGGGGACGTGGCCGATGCCGATACAGGCCCCACACGTCGCCTCCGAGAAGTTGACACCCGCAGCCATCAGCTCGGCAACCCAGCCCTGACGGGCCAGGATTTCGGCGGACTGCTTGGAGGCCGGTGCGATGATCATCTCGGTGTGCATGGCGACCTCGCGGTCTTTCAGCATTTTCGCGCCCGGCAGAATGTCCTCATAGCTGCCGTTGGTACAGGAGCCGATCATGACCTGCTCGACGCGCTCGCCTTCGACCTCGCGGACGGGCACGACGTTGTCGGGCATACTCGGCGTGGCGATGAGCGGCTCGAGCTCCGAGAGATCGATGACGATCTCGTCGGCGTACTCGGCGTCCTCGTCGGGCGAGAGTTCGACGTACTCGTCGGCGCGGCCGACGCGATCGAGGTAGTCCTCGGTCTGCTCGTCGGTCGGGAAGATCGACGAGGTCGCACCGAGTTCGGTACCCATGTTGGTAATCGTCGTTCGCTCGGGGACGGTGAGCGACTCGACGCCGGGGCCGGTGTACTCGAAGACCTTGCCGACGCCACCCTTCACGCTCAGGCGGCGGAGCATCTCGAGGATGACGTCCTTTGCGGAGGCCCAGCCTTCGAGCTCGCCCTCAAGTCGGACGTTGACGACTTCCGGCATCTCGACATAGTACGCGCCGCCACCCATGGCGACGGCGATGTCGAGGCCACCCGCGCCGATTGCGAGCTGGCCGAGGCCGCCGGGCGTTGGCGTGTGGCTGTCCGAGCCCAGCAGCGTCTTGCCGGGAGCGGCGAAGTTCTCCTTGTGGACATTGTGGCAAATACCGTTGCCGGGTCGGGAGAAGTGCGCGCCGAAGGTGCCAGCCGCCGAGCGGAGGAAGCGGTGGTCGTCGGTGTTTTTAAAGTCGAACTGATAGGTCTGGTGGTCGCAGTACTGCGCGGCGAGCTCAGTCTGGACGTCTTCGAGGCCAAGCGCCTCGAATTGGAGCCAGACCATCGTCCCAGTTGTGTCCTGGGTGAGCGTCTGGTCGATTTCGATACCGATCTCCTCTCCGGGGGTGAGGTCCCCTTCGACGAGGTGGTCGTCGAGGATCTTCTCTGTGAGCGTCTGTCCCATAACGTTCGCCGATGGTCTCTACGCGGGTATAAATCCCGCGTATTTCTCGACTGTTAACCGTGTGGAATCGAACGCCGACACCCCAGTTGGAACGGGTTACTCCCGCAACGCCGACGTTTTCGAGAATCGAACCAGTATGATCTCGGTACTGTTTAGGCCGTTCCGACGGAGCCTCGGGTATGTTCGAATCAGGCGCGTTCGTCGGTCAACATCTCACGCCAGTCGATGAGGAGCAGCTCCAGCCCAACGGCGTCGACCTCACTGCCGCGAAGATGTATACACAAACATCGCCGGGGCGAATCGGACAGGATGACAAAGAAATCGGCGAGCGCGACGAGATCGACTCGGTCGACGGCACCTACCAGCTCGATCCGGGCGCGTATATCGTCCAGTACGGCGAGACCGTCCATATTCCCGAGGAACATATCGGCTTCATTTATCCACGCTCATCGCTGATGCGGAACTCCTGTATGCTGCATACGGCGGTCTGGGATGCGGGGTATGAGGGCAAAGGCGAAGGGCTCCTGGAGGTCCACCACGAAATCGAGATCGAACAGGGCGCGCGCATCGCCCAGATCGTCTTCGCCGAGGCCGACCACGAGGGAACCTACGATGGGAGCTACCAAGGCGAGAACGTCGACTAAGGCCTGTTATTCCATCGTCGGATCGAACGGATCGCCGTCGAGTTCGCCCGCCGCCTCCGCGTCGGGGAGCGCCTCCTCGTCGGCGATCAGCGAAGCGAGATACGGCGCGTCGGGGTTGAAATGGCTGTGGGTGAGCTTCGAGGCGGTGTGGTCGAGGGCTTTGTCGAGTGACTGGGTCGTCTGGACGAGTCGGTGGCGAATGCCGCGGTTGCGGTCGTGGATGTACAGTTCGACCTCGTCGGTCGGCGTGAAGATGTCGACCGGCTTCAAGATCACGTCGTAGGAGCGCTGGTAGTGGCTAAAAACGAGCGCGTCGGCCAGCGACTCCTCACCGAACTTGACGATCTCGGGGTCGATATTCCAGCCGGAATCGAGCCGTCGGTCGACCTCGCGGTAGTTGACGACGTTGCGGACGGTCGTCCGCTCGCGGATGGTTTCGAGGTCGATCTCGCGTTCGCGGCTGAACAGCGTTATAAACCCCTTGAGCAACACCTCGACCGATTCGGTGACCGAGGTTTCGGCGGAGTCCTGGATCTCCGCGGGCGTGGGTACTGCCCGGTCGTCGGCCTCATCAGGGGCCAAAAGTGGGCTGTCATCCGACGGGCTGCCAGTATCGCTCATTGTGTGGGTCTCCCCGTTTGGGTGGGGTTCTGTCTCTAGTTGATCTATCGTTCTATGTGGTAAAAAATCCCTCGTACGCGTCAGACGTTCTGCTCCCGCTGGTTCCGATGGGATATAAACAGGATCGGGAACGATCAGGGCGTCGACGGTAACTGGATCGGGCTGGGAGGGAGTTGAACCACGGTCGTTCCGTTCATTACGTTCACTTCATCGCCGGCCGTAGGCCGGCTTTAAGCGGGACCTACGGTCCCGCACTACTCCCTGATTCAACTCCCTCGACAGCCGCTTCGCTCTCCACGTTGTTCCGAGCAGAAGCGGGCTGGGAGGGAGTTGAACCCCCCTTCCTTGTGCAGGGATACCCTGTGATGCATGGTCTGTGTTGCCGTCTCGGGGGCTGTCGCGTAGATATCACACAATATCATGCACGACGCTACCCCAACCGAAACAATCGATCTGTACCTCGATGATAGACGCGGAGACATTTCCGACGCGACACTCGCCAGCCATCGCTCTCGACTCAGTTTCTGGGAGCAATTCTGTACCGAAGAAGGCATCGAGTCCATGCAAGACGTAACCGGACTCACGATTCACAAATACAAGACCTGGAGACGCAGCGTTAACGACATAAACAGGGTAACGCTGCAAACACAACTCGACACGCTCCGAGTCTACCTCAGGTTCTGTGTACGAATCGAGACTGTTGAGGAGAACCTGCCTGACAAAGTCGATTCAATTGCACTGAGCAAGGGAGAGGACGCGCGAGACGTTATGCTGGAGGCAGAGTACGCGTCAGAGATGCTGGAGTATCTGAACAAGTATCGGTACGCGTCGCTCCCTCACGCGTTGCTATTGACAATGTGGCATACTGGCGCAAGAGCCGGAGCTCTCAGAGGTCTCGATGTTGGTGACGTCAACACAGCTGAGAACTATCTGGAGTTACGACACCGACCGCACACAGATACTCCACTCAAGAACCAGGAGGGAGGGGAACGGGACGTAGCGATCAAACCAAGGGTCGCAACAGTTCTAACCGACTTCATCAACGCGAACCGAGAGGACTACGTTGAGGAATCTGGTAGGGAGCCTTTGTTCACTAGCCGAACCGGACGGCTGACACAGGGCACTATACGCAAGAACGCCTACGCATGGACTCGTCCGTGCAAGATCGGGCACGACTGTCCGCACGGGCGAGATATCGACACGTGCGACGCGACCACGTGGAACGAAGCCTACGAGTGCCCATCATCGCTGTCGTCGCACCCATTCAGGAGAGGAGCAATCACCACATGGCTTCGTAGCAATGTGGATGAGATCACTGTTAGTGGACGAATGGATGTGTCAACGAAGGTGATAGAGAACCACTACGATGAACGTTCTATGTCCGAGAAGATGGAGTCTCGACGCAGGTTCCTAGATCAGGTTGAAGACTAACTTGTGATTGTGATTTGTGATAGTCACGTGTGATTGTGACAACTCACAAATTGTTGTGAATTGATAGTTTTATATGCGGGGAGCTCCGTGAGAAGATATGGCTAACAAGTTTGGTGACAAAAATGCGATATCCCGATATAAGAAGTCCCGAGATGGGGAATCGGGAGAAGACGCGGCGGTAGCTGATTTCCTCGGTAGTCACGGGGTCGATAGATGGGATAATGTCCATCTACATCACTACGAGGATGATGATGTGTGGGAGGCAAAATTCGATGGCGCTTCTGTGCGTGGAGATTCTCGGATCGATGCGTTGGACGCGCTTGTTCACGAGCTACGTGACCGAGATTTAGCGTAGATCGTAGTTGACCCACCACTCACACTGAGGGGGGGTCTTGATGAGGAACGGTTACTGCTTTCACTATTGTCTAAGTTTGTCATATAATCTCGGATACACGAGGGGGACACACAGAGTGCCACTTCCAGTCTGAGCGATTAGAGAGGGGGCGGGGGTCACAGCAGGATTTTTCAGGACAGCCTGCTGTATTATTCTTGGTTAGTCTTCCCGTAAATAACGTTTATTTGTCGAGGCTACAGTATTGTGGGGTTGAGTTATGATATAAGTGTTGTCCTGCCCTAAACTAACCAGTCTACCTCCTACCCACCGTTTTTGTTGTTCACACTGGAAGTGACACTCTGTGTGTGTTTGTAGGGTGGTTGATGTGAGTACTTCCTGATACGTGGCGGAATATCTGGTTTATCATGAAAGAGAATCACTGTCACGATTTCATATCGAATAATCAATATCAAAATATAACACTGTTTTATTCGCAGTCATGGTCTCCGATAGTCACCAAATTGACACTATTTGCTCACGGTTCTGGAGCGGCTGGCAGAGAAGAGCAATGTCAGGTACGATGATCTAGACCATCTGGACCGCGAGATTGTTAACCGGACGTTGGCCGCGATGGAGGACTGTGAGTGGGTAGAGTCTGTTCAAGGCCGCGACCGCTGGCTACCCGGTCAGATGTTCGAGGAGCTAAGAGAGCACGCCCAAAATGCTGACGGCTCGTATTGATCCTCGTGTCTGGTCCTCCAAAGACGCAATAGCAATATTGTACTAAAAACTTAATCATATATCAAGCTCAGATACACCTTTGAATGGGGGTTTGGCAATTGGAAGATGGGGTGACCAGAGTAAGGTCAGTCGAAGTCGGTTAGAGTGGTACTCTCCCGGACATTGGAGACGCCAGGGAGGTCGATGACTTCGGGGTCGTCTTCGGTACCGCCTCGCTCAACGAGGACTTCAGTGTTGATTCCACCAGCTTGCTCTCGCATCGCTACGAGCCCTCGCACTGCACGTCGAACCTCGTCGACACGGTCTTCCATCCCGATAGCTTCGAGGACAGCTTGGTCAAGGGCGTCCTGTTCGTCCTCAACCTCTTCGAGGTCTACTTCATCTCCGATTTCACGCTCACGGTCGAGCAATTCGTCGAATGCATCCCGGATTGCTTGCTTGTCATCGGGGTCCATGTTACGGATGTCCGGAACGGGGAGGTCGTTGATTTCATAGCCTTTGATTTCGGTTCTGTTCATGCCCTCACCGCCCACAGTTCGACCGTGCAGTTCGTAGAACATCCATACGAGGCGTGTGTTCAGAACACCGCAGAGAACCTTCTCGTCGATTCCAGTTTCTGTATGCACGTTGTAGAACTGGTCGTTTGCTACAGCGTTTGCTTCGTTCCAGATAACTCGGAATGCAGTCCAGGTGAACCGAGGGATGAGGATTCGAGTCCGGTCGAGATCTCCAAGGTCGAACCAGATATTGCGTGCGGCGCACGTGCTACCGGTGTGTTCATCCTGGTCTTCGCCCCATTCGACGTATTCGAGCAGGGGCTCGTGTCTGTTGTCAGCAAACCACTGTTTGACCCGTTGTTCGTCACCCACCCCAAATTCACCATTTCCGTCGTTCAGGGCCTCTTGGACGAAGTCATGAACGTCGAGCATACCCCATTCTTCAGCATCGGAGTCAGTGAAGAGCGTTCGCTCCATCTGCCCACTGGCTTTCGCCAGCGGGGAAACGTAGTCTTCCAGACCAAGGTCTTCAATGTTCTTTTCCTTCAGATGGAAGAAGCTGTTTGCTCCGCTCGTGTTTGCCCGGTGCTGGCTGGCTAGGTTCGTGAACTCGGTTGAGGCGTCCGTATCTACAATCTCAAAGTATGCGGGTGGTGCGAGGAAGAAAATGCTCCACTTATCCTCATCGTAGAGAGTTGCTTGCTCCCGGGTGACGAGCCGGTACTTATCAGTTCGCGTCATAATCTGGGGCTCGTCATCGCGCTCCACGAGATCAACCATATCGTCGATGGCCATGCTCTCTTTGATACGGATGAACTTCGTGACGTTAGTATCACGAACCTCGGAGTTCTCTTCGCGTTGGAGGATGACGACGTTAGTTCCGACGAGCGCGTCCTCGAACACTTGCCGGTCAAACTTAATTACGCTCTCGACAACGTAGTTGTCAAGCAAGAAGTGCTGGACATCTTCGCCATACTGTGTCTGGAGCCACCCGTCACTGACGATGAATCCGAGACGCCCATCGTCGGCAAGGAACTCCGTTCCGTGTGTGAGGAAGTATGCGAAAATGTCACTGTTATCGGAGAGGTAATCGGCGTCTACATTGCTTAAGTGATTTCGGACGGGAACGTTCTCAGAGATGTTTGAATTCCGAATGTATGGTGGATTTCCGACGACTGCGTCAAACCCTCCGAGCGTCTCATCTTCTCCATTTCTCCATTCTTTGCCATCGAGTCCTGCTACGACGCGGCCAAATCGTTGGGTATCAGGCGCAACCGTGAAGAAATCGCTTACTTCGATGTTGACATCCTCGGTGTAGGATTCGAGGTCTTGAAGAGCGAGGTTAATGGCTGAGAGGTGAGCAGGGAACCGGTTGATGTCAGTTCCGTAGATGCGGTTAAGTATCTCCGTGTGTCCTCCAGTGGACTCGGGAAGGAGGCTACGGAGACGCTGGTACGAACTGACGAGGAATCCACCACTACCACACGCGGGGTCGAGGACTGTGTCGGATGAGGAGTCGATGGTCAGCCGAGTAATCAGGTCACAGACGGAAGGAGGCGTATAATATTCGCCCATTTCGTGCCTGCGTTCAGGAGGGATGACACCCTCATAGATTCGCCCGATAACGTCGCTGTTAAACTGTGTAAGGTCTTGGTCGTCCAACTCGATAATGAACTCCCGGACTTTCTCAGATACTGGATCAAGCGGGATGCGATTGTAGATGTCGTCGTGTTCGAACACGGCCTCGAAGTCCACATTATCGACGATTTGGGCGAAGTGTTCCTCTAGGTCCTCTTGGACGCGGTGAATGCTGACTGCGAGAGGGGTGACTGCATCTCCGTAGGCGGCGCTGTCCTCCAAGATTTTGTAGAAGACGATTTTATTTATCAACAAATATGTCGCTTGCTCGGAGAAGTTTTGGAGTATCTCTTTTTTCTCACCATCATTGGCGTCTATGTATTCTATTCCCTGCTTCTCTGCCCAATCAATGAAATCCCCTCGAAACTCATCGTCTTCGTTGAGCTGGTCAGATAGGGCAGTGTACATCTGCGGGGAAATGAATTCGTGCAGGGTCCGTATCCGTTCAATGAATGCGTCATCAAGGTCGTCCCATGACTCGTTACCGGAGTCGATGGCGGCGAGATCGCTGAGGAACCCGTCACAGAACTCGGCTACATTGGTGATACCGTCGTACGATTTGGTGGAGCGTTCTAAAAGAGTCCTCCCCTCCTCCCATGCGTTGAAAAGTACCATCCGGTCTCCGTTGTACGTCGCAAAGTACCGTGCACCCAGATCGCCGGCATATCGGAACGCTTGGCGGATTACGTCTGGGGCGTATGGGTCAAGGTTCCCCCGACCGGTGTCATCGGGTCTCTTTGCTTCGATAACGAGTAGCGGGTTGTCGTCATTGTCGAATACGACGATGTCTGCTCGTCCGCTGATTCCTTCGGAGTATTCTGGGCGAACGTCTCCGTAGTGGATATGCTCGCGTACCGGGGCCTCGTCAATTGCGGTTTGTAGATGATGGAATAAATCGAAGTGGATGTCTGCCTCACTCATCGAGCGTAGTCCTCCATAGACAGTCCTGTTGATAGACTTCCGTCTTGTATTTTACTGTGTGTTCGTTTTGTTTGTAAGTTTCTGGTGGGGGAGAGGTGAGATTTTAAACCGGAAGCCGCGGCGAGTGGGGTTCATGCCTACGACGGCTGACTCTGTTGTTCGTGTCTCCGACCGCCCTCCGGGGCTGCACATTGAGGTTGCGCGCTGGACCGCGGATGAGTGCCCTAAAGTTCCCGACGACGCCGCGGGTGCGTACGATGTCTATGTGTACCGGTATAGGAACGACCTCGACTCTCGAACACCTACCCACGCTATCTGGTTCGGCTAGTAAACGCTCGCTACGCGTTGTTATCGACAGAATTGCCCGTTAGCCTTTTACTTATTTAGTTGCTAATATAATGTGTATGAAATATAATACAGAAGCTGGCGAAACGATGGATAGAGTCGATTTAGACCCGCAATCAGAGTTAGTGCATACTGCGGAAACACATGTATATCCAGCACAAGACGAAACAAGCCTGACACTACACGGATCATGCCCTCACTGTGACGAAGAAGGATACAGATCAAGAGGTAGATCCGGATTCTGGCTTATCTCGTCTTTATCTATCAGCTCATTTGCTCTCATGATTCTTGGTTACGCATCAACAGCTAACATAGTATTACTCTCTACGCTAGTTTGGTTTGTTGCTCTCGAAAGCGTCCCGAAACAACTGCATAAGGCTCTCTCACGGGTGGGACTATGAATTGGACTCCTCACCTTGTCTCAATTGGTGTGTTTGCGGCGTATGGTTTTGGTATTAGCCAGGTAAGCGACCTGGGATGGATATTGATCTACGTTAGTGCATTGGTGCTGACGTGGGTGACATTCGCTTTTGTCGGTCTTCCAGGAGTCGAAACCGATGAGTGAGGAGTGCTCCCACACCGACTACGACATTCTGCATCGAGAGCCAGCACGGCAACGTGGTGACTGTACTGAAGTGATTGGCTGGTGCAATGACTGCGACAAAGAACTCACTTGGGCGAACGCCTGGGGAGACATCCTGATCGACACATACGACCCGCACACAGGTGATTCTCGATGAGCGACAAAATCACTGTGTATCGATGCAGCGATTGCGGACACACATCGTTGTCACTTGGAAGCCTTCACGGGCACGCCGAGAGGCATCGAGGCTGGCATGGATTGCAATGGCCCTGGAACGTCGGTGATGCAGACGCGCTGATGGACTATACCGAAATTCTCCACGTCACTGACTACGACGAGTACCGACTTGACTCGGTGGACGAGCTCCGGCAGGTGACGAGCGATGAGTGACGAAGTCGAATACAACAATGCGTGGGCGACATGGTCAGAGAAACTCATCACAATCAGCATAATTCTCACAATCGCAATCCCCACAATGATGGTCGGGATTGAGCCAGTTTATGCAGGAGGTCTCGGTACCGTCGTTGCTGTTGTGGTCCATACCGGTTATTGGTGGCTGCGAGGAATCCCACCAGCAGACCGCCTTTCGCATGGGTTCGACGATGAAGACGTGCAACCCATCTCATTACCATCCACACGAGGTGACGACCGATGAGTCGAAGGCGAGCGAAGTACAGCAGAGATGACTGTCAAAACGAGTTACCGCATACTCGTAAGGAACTCTTTGATGTCTTCACGAGCCGATTCTTAACCAGTGACCGGTTTTCTCGCATCTGTCGATATGGGCTTTGCTGGGAAGTGTATATCACGACGTGCCACGCCAGGGGTGATCTCTACTGGGACTACCGGAACGGACAGCACCCAGCTGACTCGGTTCTGAAGCACACGAACGCTCTATGCAATCGCTTGGACAAACACCGGGATGACGGTGGAATTCCGTTACTAACTACGGGGGCTCGTTCCAATGAGTGACGACTTCCAAAAGAAACTCTTGGCACTCGGCATTCTGATCAGTATTACGATCGGACTGAGCCTATTAGCTGGTCTTCACTACTTCGACCCGTCGAACGGCCCGACTGCTGATTTCGATATCGACCATGGTGGCGATTTCGATAGTACACAGTGTCACTTGTCGGGGTCGTTCGATCCGGGCGATGCTGACCGGTTACTAATCGATACTGGTGGGGATGCAACTAGTATCGACAGCAGCACGTCAGTCGGACGACCTGTGCTGCCAGGGCAATTAGTTACCGTGTATACGGTCGGTACTTCCCAAGCAGCGTAATCAGCTGAATTGAATCGCTAAATTAACCACAAGAAAGTGTCTGGATCTGGATGTGTTCACCATACCTGATCCAGACGAGTACCTTTCGGCGTCGGATGTCAA
>Ga0208138_100040_pt1 | contig 109034 bp, 114 predicted proteins | sample AntRauMetaRauer3_FD_184786 | JGI IMG/M metagenome (GOLD analysis project Ga0208138, IMG submission 184786) | Saline lake microbial communities from Rauer Lake, Antarctica, in enrichment culture - Antartic Rauer Lake 3 Metagenome Rauer3 (SPAdes)... ... | reverse complement strand
CCGTCCGCTCTCGCTCCCAACATTCAATATTTGCTGTGTTCAACGTCTCTGTGAGCAGTTCTGGATCAAGCAAGACACTCGATCTACGAACTGCTCGCTTCTCAAACTGGCTTAACTAGACAGTGCCTACGACAACATACTGTATCCGACGGACGGGAGCACCGGAGCGGAGGCGGCGGCAGCGCACGTTCGAGAACTCGCGGCCGCGTTCGACGCGACCGTACACGTCCTGCACGTCGTCGACACGCGCAAGGGCGGGCTGGGTACGAGCGGGGCGTTCCTCGACGACGAGCGGACGGGAATGAGCGGGGAGTCGGCCGAGGGAGGCTACCTCGGCGGACACGAGGAGGGGCCCGACGCCGACGACATCGACGACCGACTCACCGAGCACGTGGCGGAACTCATGGGGGTGTCGACCGAATCGTCCGACGGCATCGACGTGGTGACCGCCGTCGCGACGGGGACGCCGCACACGGAGATACTCGAGTACGCCGACGAGCACGACGTTGACCTAGTGGTGATGGGAACGCACGGTCGGACCGGCGTCGAGCGCCACCTGCTCGGAAGCGTCACGGAGAAGGTGGTGCGGATGGCGGATGCGCCGGTGGTGACCGTCCGAGCGGACGAGGAGGAGTGACGCCGCGGGCTGTTTCACGCGGATCCGTCGTGCCCACCCCTGACGCTCGGCGGCCCGCGCCGGTGGGGTTTTACATATCCGTGTGAATGGTTGGCTCGACATCGACATGTATGACCACATATTGTTTCCCACGGACGGAAGCGACGGTTCCGAGGCCGCGATAGCACACGTACGAGAGATGGCCGAGGCGTTTGACGCGACGGTTCACGTGTTACACGTCGTCGACACGCGTCAGTTCACGCTCGGGATGAGCGGAAACTACATCTCCGGGCCCAAGGGCTACGCGAAAGACCGGCCGTCCGTCGACGATCGGAAGCGAGAGCTCGAGGAGCGCGCCACGCCGTTCGTCGAGGAGCTCGCTTCCGATTTCGAAGGGATCGAAACGGTGTCTGTCGTCCGGGCGGGGAACCCGCACAAGGTCATCCTCGAGTACATCGACGAGAACGATATCGACCTCGTCGTGATGGGCACCGAGGGTCGCACCGGCGTGGAGCGCTACCTGCTTGGCAGCGTCTCCGAGAAGGTTGTGCGGCTCGCGGGCCCACCGGTGGTGACCGTTCGAGCCGGCGAAGACGAGGAGTAACGTCGGGCAGCCGCCGTTCGGCACGGCGGGCCGGCGATTTGATCCCGAACGGTCCGCCGTTCCGAAACCCTTACTCCCGGTCCGGAACACCTCGACGTATGAGTGATACGTCCGACTCGACCGGTGATGCGGGTGAGACGGGGGACGGCAGGGATGGCGACTCCGCCGCGGCCGCCGATTCCGACGCGGCCGCCGTCGACGCCGACGCGGTCCGGCACGTCGCCGACCTGGCCCGAGTGCGCCTCGACGACGACGAGGTCGACGCGTTCACCGACCAGTTCGCGGAGATATTGGAGTACTTCGAGGCCCTCGACGAGGTGCCGGAGACGGAGCGCAACGAGGAACTCGTCAACGTGATGCGTCCCGACGAGGTCCGCGACGGGCTCTCACAGGAGGAGGCGCTGTCGAACGCGGCCGAGACGGAGGACGGCTTCTTCGTCGGACCCAAGGTGTCGTAGATGTCGACGGATTACAACGCGTTCATCACGGAGGAAACGATCGACGGCGACGCCGACGCCGAGGGACCGCTCGCTGGCGCGACGGTCGCCGTGAAGGACAACATCTCGACCGAGGGGATCCGAACGACCTGCGGCTCCGAGATGCTCGCCGACTACGTGCCGCCGTACTCCGCCACCGTCGTCGACCGGCTGACGGACGCCGGCGCGACCATCGTCGGCAAAGCGAACATGGACGAGTTCGGGATGGGAACGACGACGGAGACCTCGGCGTTCGGCGCCACGAAGAACCCCGTGGACCCCGAGCGAGTCCCGGGTGGCTCCTCTGGCGGATCGGCGGCGGCGGTCGCCGCGGGCGAGGCCGACGTGGCGCTCGGCTCCGACACGGGCGGGTCGGTCCGCTGTCCAGCCGCCTTCTGCGGCGTCGTCGGGATCAAGCCCACGTACGGGCTCGTCTCGCGGTACGGGCTCGTCGCGTACGCAAACTCACTCGAACAGATCGGCCCGATCGCTGGCACCGTCGAGGAGGCGGCCGCCGCACTCGACGTGATCGCCGGACCGGACCCGCACGACGGGACGACGCGAGACCTCGCCGAGGTCGACGGCGTCGACGACGATCAGAACTACGCCGCGGCTGCTGACGCCGACGTCGACGGACTCACGATCGGCGTTCCCACGGAGCTGTTCGAGGGCGCCGACGAGCGCGTCGTCGAGACGGTCGAGGCCGCCATCGACGATCTGGAAGCGCAGGGCGCAGAGACGACCGAGATCTCGCTGCCCTCGGTCGAGCACGCGGTGCAGGCGTACTACGTGATCGCGATGGCGGAGGCGTCCTCGAACCTCGCGCGGTTCGACGGCGTCCGGTACGGCGACCGCGCCGACTCCGACGGCAACTGGAACGAGTCGTTCGCGGAGACGCGCGAGGCGGGCTTCGGCTCCGAGGTCAAACGGCGGATCCTGCTGGGGACGTACGCGCTCTCCGCGGGGTACCACGACAAGTACTACCAGAAGGCGCAGGACGCTCGCGCGTGGGTCCGACAGGACTTCGAGGACGCCTTCGCAGACGTTGACGTGATCGCCTCGCCGACGATGCCGGTGCTCCCCTTCGCGCTCGGCGAGAGCCTCGACGACCCGCTGCGCATGTACCTCGCGGACGCGAACACGACACCGGTCAACCTCGCAAACCTCCCCGCGATCTCGGTGCCCGCGGGCGAAGCGGATGGCCTCCCGGTCGGGCTCCAGATCGTCGGACCGAAGTTCGGCGAAGAGACGGTGATCCGCGCGGCGAGTGCGGTCGAGTAGTGGCCATCGAGACGTCGCGCGGCCGGATCCCGAACCGACGGGCGTTTCACGCCAACTCCGCTTAATCCGGCCGAAAGGCGCATTGAGCGTCTCGGTGACTTATTCTCCCGGCGCGGTTTCGCTCGGGTGCATCATGACCGAAGACGAATCCGCGGTATCGACGCGGTTCGATCACGAGACCGTTCGCTCCGCCAGCCGGGTCGCCATCACGGCGCTCGCGCTGGTGGGCGTGCTGTACCTGTTCACGCTGTTGCCGGGGATGGACCGACTGGTTCCGCGCACGCCGGTGACGTTCGCGGCCGTCGCCACCGCGGTTCTCTCGCTCGCCGTCGTTGCGCTGCTCGTCTACGCCGCGCCGCGGCTCGCCTCGCTGGCGCGGACGAGCCTGCACCGCGCGGAGGCGACCGACCACGTCGAGACGGTCGCAGAGAACGTCGGCGGCGTCGTCTACTGGATCGTCGTGCTCGTCGCGGTACTCGTCGCGCACGCCGGACTGGGCGCTGCGATCGCGCCGATCCTCGGCGGGCTCGCGTGGACCTACGACGCAGCGTTCCTGCTCGCGTCACTCGTCCCGCTCGTGTTCCTCGTCACTCGGCTGACCGTGACCGTCGACCCGCTGTCGACGATCGTCGCGGATCGGATCGCGGGGTCGCCGACGGACACCGACGCCCCGTCTGCGGTAGACACCGACGCCCCGTCTGCGACGGACCGAGACCGGTAGCTGCGATCCGGAACGTCAATACGCCGGGGGTGGCACCGTCATGTATGGCGCTGACCGACGAGGAGCGGAGCCGGCTCGCTGACATCGTCCGACTCCAGCCGACGAAGAACGGCGAGTTACAGGACGCGTGGGGGCTCGAAAGCGGCAGCGAGGTCCACCAGTACCTCCAGAATCACCTCAAGGAGTACTACTACCGCGACGACGACAGCCTGATCCGATCGACGGCCGAGGCAAACGACCTCGTCGACGTCGAACCCGCGATCGAGGCCGACGCGGTCGCGAGGGGCGCCGCGCCGGAGACGATCCGCGTCCCCGAGCTGGAAGCGCAGGTGTTCGAAGTCGTGGCCGGACCGGACGAGCGCTCGCAGTCGGTCGTCAGCGTGCTCAACGCGCTCCGCGAGGCGTACGACATCGATCCAGAGGTCGACTTGGTGCGACGCGCGCTTCGGAGCCTCGAACGCAAGAACGTCGTCGAGGTCGTGTACCGAACCGTGCCGACGTTCAAGCTCGCCGTCGAACGCGACTCGATCACGGTCGAAGTGACCGAGTGAGCGGTCGGGCGTCGACCGGTCAGGCTGTCGGTGTCGCGACACACACCGTCGGAGCACACACCGTCGTCGTCACCCCCGCTGTTGCCCTCTCGCTGGCGTTCTCCCGCTGGTGTTCTCCCGTACCGCGCGCCGACCATGACCTTATCTCGACGCTCTGCGTAGTGTTAGTTATGGAACACATCGAGTATGCGTACACACAGGGCATGGACGCCGCCGAGACCGAGGCGCGGCTCCGGTCGGCCGACACCGGTGTGCTCTCGCTGTCGCGCGGAAACGACGCGTACGCGATCCCGCTGGCGCACTACTACGACGGAGAGCGGCTCTACTTCCGGTTCGGGAGCACGGAGGGGAGCACGAAGCGGGCGTTCCTCGAGACGACCGAGATGGCGTGTTACGTCGTGTACGGCACCGATACGACGGACAACCCGAACGAGATCGAGTCCTGGAGCGTGGTCGTCACCGGCCGCCTCACGGAACTCCCCGACGACGAGTACGAGGCGTTCGACACCGCCGCGATCAACCGTCGCTTCTCGCCGATCCGCGTGTTCGACGAGGCCATCGAGGACATCGACGTCGAAATCATCAGACTCGACATCGAGACGATAACCGGGCGATCGACGCCGATAGAGTGATCGCCGCGTCGCGACCGCCGCAGCCGTCGCACGTTGTTTCCACCTACGTCGTGAACAGCTCCGTGTCGTCCGGGATCGCGAACAGCCCCAGCCGAACGCCGGCGTCGAGCCAGCCGTAGCCGTACGAGTACGACGCGAGCGCGTTGACGGGATCGCCGTCGGCGCGGAAATGGCGCCCGTCTGCCAGGTAGGACTCGGCCATCTCCGTCACGTCGGCAGCGGCCTCACCGAGCGGAGTGTCGGCGGGGGGACGCGGCTCCGCGACAGAAAGCGCGTCCGCGAGCATCCGCTCGTAGCGGTCCGTTTTCTCCTCCAAATCGGCGCTCATGCGCCTGATTCCGCGAGAGCGACGCAAAAAGCCGTCGGGCGCGCGTCCGAGCCGCGACCGGGATCGGCCACTTCGCCGAGGCGGCGACCGCACGGGACGGCGACCGCCCGAGAAACGCAACGTCGATACCGGGGGAGCCGAAACGGGGTGGCATGTACGAGGCCGTTCACGCACGCCCCGACGGCGAGACGACCGTCGCCCGCCACGCGGCCACCGCGGCGCGCTATGGCTACGACGGGATCGTCGTCCGGACGCGGGACGCGCTCGACCCGGTCGGGCGGGCCGACGCGACTGAGGACGCCACCGATAACGAGGGCGACGCGTCCCCCCGAGACGCAGCCGCACTTCGCGAGGACTCCGGTATCGACGTCGTGGACGCCGTCGAGATCGACGTCGACGACGCCACGAGCGCCTCCGGATCGGTCGGTAACTACCGACCCGACCGCACCGTCGTCTGTCTCGTCGGCGGCGACGACGGGCTCAACCGGTTCGCCGTCGAAGAGCCGCGGATCGACGTGCTCGCCCGGCCGATGCACGGGGGCGGCGATTTCAACCACGTCCTCGCGAAGGCCGCCCGCGACAACGGCGTGCACGTCGAGTTCGACTTCGGACCGCTCTTGCGCGCCACCGGCGGGAAGCGGGTGCGGGCGCTCGCCGATCTCCGGAAGCTCCGCGAGATCGTGACGTACTACGACGCCCCGCACGTCGTCAGCGCGAACGCGGACTCGCACCTCGAGCTCCGGGCGCCCCGCGAGCTGGTCGCTGCGGGCGAGGCCGTCGGCTTCGATCCGGAATGGGTCCGCGACGGGCTGCGCGCGTGGGGCGAGATCGTGGCGCGGAACCGGGACCGACGCTCCGAGGCCTTCATAGAGCCGGGGGTCCGACGTGGACGGTATGAAACGGAGCGTTGAGGAGCACGCCGCGCGCTTCTCCGAGAAGGCCGACGCCTACGACGACTCGAAGAGCGACGAGTACCACGCGTGCGCCGACCTCGTTATCGCGCACGCCGATCCGGCCCCCGGCGACGTCGTTCTCGATCTGGGCGCCGGCACGGGCGCAATCGCTCTCGCGCTCGCGCCCGACGCCGAGCGCGTGCTCGCTCGCGACATCAGCGAGGGGATGATGGACGAGGGGCGTCGCAAGGCCGAGGCGGCCGATATCGCGAACGTCGAGTTCGCGTACGGCGAGTTCCGGGCCCCCGAGATCGACGCAGGTCAACGGATCGACGTCGTCACCTCGAACTTCGCGCTCCACCACCTCGCGGACGACGAGAAGCGCGAGGCGATCGGCGTGATGGCGGACACTGGCGCCCGCCGGATCGTCCTCGGCGACGTAGCTTTCTTCGAGGAGCCGGACCCCGACGCGCCCTTCTACAGCCCCGTGGTCGACGACCCGGCGACCGTTGGCACCCTCGTCGAGGCGTTCACGAGCGAGGGGTTCACGGTGACCGCAGTCGAGCGTGTTCACGACCAGGTGGCCGTGATCGTCGCCGAGCGGCTCGACAAGGAGCGGAGTCGTTCGGACGCATGAAACACCTCCCCAAACATCTCCGGCCGCGGTGGCGGTACCTCGCGATCGGGATCGAGACGTGGCCCGACGCCGACCTCGGCCGGCGGGCGTTCCAGCGCGCGCTGTGGTACGCCGCCGGCAACCTCGTCGGCGACGCCGGCAGCGCCGACGCCGACCTCACGCTGTTACGATTCACTTACGAAGACGGGGCCGGCGAAGCCGTTGTCCGTGTCCGTCACGGTCACGTCGACGAGACGCGAGCCGCCGTCGCGTGCGTGAGCGACGTCGACGGTGACCCGGTCGGAATCCGCGTTCGCGGGATTTCGGGGACGGTGCGTGCCTGTGAGGAAAGATATATGGGTCGCGCGAGCGCTAATTCGACACAGCGAGACGTCGCGTTCGAAGGCGCCGAGCGACCCGCGGTCGTGCGCGAGGATGCGTACGACGTGCGGATCGAGTCGGGGTACGTCGGCGCGGCGGCGTTCGACATCGAGTGATATCATGCAGGGCCAATCCCAACAACAGGCGTACGACCGAGGCATCACCATCTTCTCCCCAGACGGCCGGCTCTATCAGGTCGAATACGCTCGGGAGGCAGTGAAACGCGGGACGGCGAGCGTCGGCGTCCGCGCCGAGGACGGCGTCGTCCTCGCGGCGGACAAGCGCGCCCGCTCCCGGCTGATGGAGCCGGCGAGCATCGAGAAGCTCCACAAGGCCGACGACCACGTCGGCGTCGCGAGCGCCGGCCACGTCGCCGACGCCCGCCAGCTCATCGACTTCGCCCGCCGACAGGCACAGGTGAACCGCCTCCGCTACGGCGAGGCGATCGGCATCGAGACGCTGACGAAGACGATCACCGACCACATCCAGCAGTACACGCAGGTCGGGGGCGCGCGCCCCTTCGGGGTGGCGCTAATCGTGGGCGGGATCGAGAACGGCGAGCCGCGCCTGTTCGAGACTGACCCCTCCGGGACGCCCTACGAGTGGCAGGCGTTATCGATCGGCTCCGACCGGAGCGACCTCCGCGACTACCTCGAAGCGGAGTACGAGGAGGGGCTCTCCACGGAGGCGGCGCTGGGCCTCGCGCTCGACACCCTCGCGCAGTCGAACGACGGGGAACTCTCTCCCGAGGGCGTCGGCGTCGCCACGATCACCGTCGAAGACGGGTACACCGAGCACTCGACCGACGAGCTTGAGGCGATTCTCGACGACCGCGACCTGCTGGCGGTCGGCGAGGACGAGACGAAAGCAGAAGACGACGAGGCGCCGGCGGAAGACGACGACGCGGACAGCGAGGAGTAACCGACTCGCCCGCCGCGCTAATTTTTGTACGCCGATGGGCGGTGATCGGCTGCCGGCCGGGAGAGTTATGCCGACGGGGGCCGACCGACGACCCGTGCAGAAGACGGTACTCATCACCGGCTGTTCGTCGGGTATCGGTCGCGCCGCGGCACACGCGTTCAACGACGAAGGATGGACGGTGTACGCGACCGCGAGGAACCCCGCCGACATCGAGACGCTCGGCGAGGCTGGCTGCGAGCTCGCGACTCTCGACGTGACGGACCAAGGCGACGTGGACCGCGTCGTCAACCGGATCCTCGACGAGGAGGGGGTTATCGACGCGCTGATCAACAACGCCGGCTACGGCCAGTTCGGTCCCATCGAGGACGTGCCGACGGCGAAGGTCCACGAGCAGTTCGACGTGAACGTGTACGGTCCGCACCGACTCATCAAGGCCGTTCTGCCGGGGATGCGCCGCGAGGGCGACGGAACGATTATCAACGTCTCGTCGGTCGCGGGGCGCGTCGCGTTCCCGGGCGGCGGGGTGTACAGCGGCTCGAAGTTCGCGATCGAGGCGATGTCCGACGCGCTCCGCAACGAGGTCGCGGAGCACGGCATCGACGTGGTTGTCGTCGAGCCCGGCCCGGTGAAAACGAACTTCGCGACGCGCGCGGAACAAGAGGCCACGCCGAACGGACGCAGCGATGGGGACGACAACAACGACAGCGGGGCGGCCGACTCTGACGACGGACTCGACCGCTCCGGCGCCTACGAGCAGTTCTACGAGCTGTTCGAGGACACGCAGCTGCTCGGCGGGGACGGCCCCGGGGCCATCGAGCCGGAACTTGTGGCCGGGGCAATCCTCAACGCGGCGAGCGCGACGCAGCCGCCCGCGCGGGTACAGCCCGGCACCGTCGCCCGCGTCGGCGTGCTCGCGCGGTTCCTCCCCGACGCGGTCCTCGACGCCGGGTACGACCTCGTCCGGAAGTTCACGTCGTAGGCGTCGACGTCACTCGTCCGCTTCCGACGACGTTGCGGCGTCCCGTCCGATTGCGAACGGGCTCTCTTCCTCTCGCCAGTCCCACCCGGGAAGCCGCGTCTGAAACCCCGCGGCGAGCGCCGCGTCGAGGTCGTCGGCGCCGGCGGTTCCCGCGCCGCGCCCAGTCTCCGAGTCATCGTCTGCGGTCGCGTCCCCGTCGACGTGGATGTCGACGAAGTGGAACGTCGCCTGCGCGAGCAGCGAGAGCGGACGGCCACCGGCGATCGTCGCGGCGAGCTCGCGACCGAGCACCTCGTCAATGATGAATCCCGGGTAGTCGCCCGCGACGTCGAGGTCGCGAAGCAGGGCGACGTAACCGGCGACGTTGACGGCGACCTCCCCGTCCGCGAAGACGGCGTCGACCTCGCGACGGTAGGCGTCGGAGGTCACCGCGTCGACCTCCGTCTCGAACAGCTCGCCGAGGCGGTTTCTGGCGTCATTGATGATGGGAACGACGACCGGCGCTCGATCCCGAACCCACGCGTGTTCTTCACGGACCGTGTCAGGCGTGACGCGCATACCGGTCACTTGACTGGCAATGGGTTTGCCCTTTGCGAAGGGTTTTATAACGGGCGGGGTATAGCATCAGCTAAGCGGGTTTTCGCTGGCTGTTCCCGCACGGTATCACCTACGGACAGTACTACCACTATGCCTATCCCGTCACGGTCGGCCGCTCGACGACGAGTCGCGTCCCGACACGCGGCGCGGCTCGACGGTGATGGCGATTCCGACGATACGCGGTAAGATATGAGTCAAGTCGATAAGCAACTCGATACCCTGAAATCAGAGATCGAACAGGAGATTCCGAACGACATCACGGTCACCGACGTCAAGTACGAGGGACCAGAGCTGGTCGTGTATACCCGCGACCCGAAGCGGTTCGCCGGCGACGGCGACCTCATCCGCCGGCTCGCCTCCAAGCTCCGGAAACGAATCACGGTTCGCCCCGACCCGAGCGCCCTCTCCCCGCCGGCACGTGCCGAGGAAGCCGTCCGCGAGGTCATTCCCGAAGAGGCCGGCGTCACCTCTCTTGACTTCCACGAAGACACCGGTGAGGTCATCATCGAGGCGCAGAAACCGGGAATGGTGATCGGCCGTCGCGGCTCTACCCTCCGGGAGATCACCCAAGAAGTCGGCTGGACGCCCGAGGTTGTTCGCACGCCCCCGATCGAGTCCTCCACCGTCTCGAACGTCCGCGGCTTCCTGAAAAACGAACGCGAGGAGCGACGCGACATCCTCGAACGCGTCGGGCGACAGATCCATCGCGAGGAGATGTCCGACGACGAGTGGGTCCGGATCACGACGCTCGGCTGCTGCCGCGAGGTCGGCCGCGCCGCCTTCATCCTCTCGACGCCCGAGACGCGCATCCTCATCGACTGCGGTGACAAGCCCGGCGCCGAAGGCGAGGTTCCGTACCTCCAGGTTCCCGAGGCGCTCGGTGCCGGCGCGGCGACGATCGACGCGGTCATCTTGACGCACGCCCACCTCGATCACTCGGCGCTGCTCCCGCTCCTGTTTAAATACGGCTACGACGGCCCGATCTACACCACCGAGCCGACTCGCGACCTGATGGGGCTGCTCACGCTCGACTATCTCGACGTCGCCGCCAAGGACGGGCGGACGCCCCCGTACGAGTCGGCGCAGGTCCGCGATGCGATCAAACACACCATTCCGCTGGAGTACGGCGATGTCACCGACATCGCCCCCGACGTGAAGCTCACCTTCCACAACGCGGGCCACATCCTCGGCAGCTCCGTCACCCACTTCCACATCGGCGACGGCCTCTACAACGTCGCGTTCTCCGGCGACATCCACTACGAGGACACCCGCCTGTTCAACGGTGCCGTCAACGACTTCCCGCGCGTCGAAACGCTCGTCTTGGAGTCGACGTACGGCGGTCGGGACGACTACCAGACCGACCAAGAAGACTCTGAGGAGGCGCTCAAAGAGGTCATCAACGAGACGTACGAGCAGGGCGGAAAAGTCGTCATCCCGGCGTTCGCTGTGGGCCGTTCCCAAGAGATCATGCTCGTCTTGGAGGAGGCGATGCGCGAAGGCGATATCCCGACGATGCCGGTCCATCTCGACGGGATGATCTGGGAGGCGACCGCGATCCACACGACGTACCCCGAGTACCTCCGCGACGACCTCCGCGACCGCATCTTCCACGACGACGAGAACCCGTTCCTCGCCGACCAGTTCAACCACATCGACGCCGGTGAGGACGAGCGGCAGGACGTCGCCGATGGCGACCAGTGTATCATCATCTCCACCTCCGGGATGATCGAGGGCGGCCCGATCATGTCGTGGCTCCGCCACATCGGTCCCGACCCGGACTCGAACCTCGTGTTCGTCGGATACCAGGCGCAGGGGACGCTCGGGCGCCGGATCCAGAACGGCTGGGACGAGATTCCGGTCGACGGCTGGGGCGGCGGTGGCCGTGGCGACACGCTTACCCTCCAGATGGGAACAGAAGTCGTGGACGGCTTCTCCGGGCACGCCGACCGACAAGGTCTGGAGAACTTCGTAAAAACGATGAACCCGCGCCCCGAGAAGGTGCTGTGTGTCCACGGCGACGAGCGCTCCGTGCAGGACCTCTCGTCGGCGCTGTACCACGACTACAACATGCGGACGTTCGCGCCGAAGAACCTGGAGACGTTCCGCTTCAAGTGAGCTGACGGGAGCGACGCTTCCGTCGCCTCGACCCGTCATCGAGTCCGCGTTGCGCCGACGCGAGTTTTTAAGCGGCGCCGCGGCAACGTCGCGACATGCGCCTCGCGCTCATTGCTCACGACGAATTAAAAGACGAGATGGTCGAGTTCGTCACCGCTCACGCCGCCGCGTTCGCCGACTGCGAACTCGTCACGACGGGGACCACGGGAAAGCGGATCTCCGATGAGACCGGACTCGCGGTGAACCGACAGGCCTCCGGACCGTACGGCGGTGACCTCCAGATCGGAGGAATGATCGCCGGCGACGCGATCGACGGGGTCGTCTTCCTTCGTGATCCGCTCACGGCGCAGGCTCACGAACCGGATATCTCCGCGCTGTTGCGCGTGTGCGACGTGAAAGACGTGCCGCTCGCGACGAACGTCGCCTCCGCCGAGCTGCTCGTCGACGGACTCCTCGACGAGCCGTAGGCGGACCGAGCGACCGCGCGCGGCTATCAGATCGGATAGCGGGCACCGCGCCGTTTTACTACCGGCCCTCGTATCTCCCGCTGATGGAACGCGCTTCGCGACCCCGAACGCTCGCCGCGACGATCGCGCTGCTGCTCGTCGCAGCCGCCGTTGCGACCGCCGCGACCGGCGCGGTCGCCGAGGGCGTCGCGGGCGCGGCCGATCCCGTCACCGTGAGTGCGACCGACTCCGTCGCCGATACTCCCGTATTGCCCGACTCAGGCGAGTACGGGCCAGTCGCACAGACCGCACCTGACGGCGATCGACCCGCCGCGGCGACGGGCTGTTTCGCCGGCGACGGGTACCCGATCTCGATCGGCGACGAGGGTGCGACGATCGACACGCTCGTCCACCTCTCCGTGCTCACCGATCCCGCCGTCGGCAACGAATTCGGCATCGAGGCGGCGGGCGCGATCGGCGAGGACCGGATCGTGACGCTCGCGGCTGGTGTCCGACTGACCGCTCGGGAGGCCATCGCCGACGGCCTCAACCCCTTCGCGGCGTTCGACATCCTGTATTCCTACGAGCTTCGGCTCCCGATGTTCGACGGCACGATTGACGATTCAGAGTACCGTGACGAGGGGTCACCGATCTCCTCGGCGGCGGGCGTCGATCCGTGCTAGTGTCGGCTCACGGAGCCGGCGCGCGAACCCCGCGGATCAGTCGGAGCAGTTCGCGACGGTCCACGGCCGAGTCCTCCGAGAGAGAGTAGGCGCCGCCGCCGAGCAGGTACTCGCCCGCGTCCCACACCGCGAGCAGCGCCTCAATGGGGACGGTCCCGTCGCCACCGCGATCGATTCGGCATCTTCCTCGAAACGTCGAGAGCGTCGCCCGCGAGGCCGCCGGATCGTCGATCGCGATCGGCCGGTCCTCACAGTGTTCGACGGATCCGATACCGTGGTCCGCCAGCCTGTCTCGAAAGCCGGCCGTCGCCTGTCGCTCGACCAATCGCGTGAGCGCCGCGTTCGGCGCCGTCCGCGGGGTTATCCGGAGACGGCTCGCGAAAAAGAAGGGCCGCGGCGGCGCGGTCGTCGTTCTCTCGTATCGGATCGTGCTCGCGTCGACGGAGATGGGACCGACGGCGAACAGTCGGTCCGTCGTCTCCGCGACGCGCTGCCAACCGCCGTCGAGACGGTCACGCGGGACGACCGGCGGCTCCATGGTCGCCGTTCGCGGCCGAGACAATTAAAAACGGGGCGCGAGATGCGCGGCGATCGACGCGAGAAGATGCGGCGTCAGTGGTCGTCCTCGCGCCATTTGTGCTCGCACTCGGTACAGACGAAAAATCGGGTCTCGGACTCGTCGGCCGAGCGGATCTGTTGCATGTACCAGTACGCCTGATCGTTGTCACACTCCGGACAGTAAGCGGTCGTTTTGGGGAGTCCCTTGTCCTCGGCGTCGCTCACGTCAATGATCTCTGACTCGACCTGCGACTCGGTGGTCCACTCGGCGTCGTTCTCCTCGCGTCCGATCTCGTGGCCACAGGAGTCGCACACCCAGTGGTCTTCACCTTCGCCGGATTTCATCATCGAACCGCACTCGTCGCAGAACTTCATGACGGAACCAACCGCGGATCGTATATAAACGGCGGGATCAGTCCTCGCCGGCGGCGTCGAGGTGCTCGGCGAGGGCGAACCGAACGCGCTCCTCGTCGCTCCCTTTCGTCTCGCGGCCGGTCACGACGATTTCGCCGATGTCGGCGGTGTTGGCGACGTGAGTCCCGGCGCAGGCGGTTCGGTCGTACGGGGCGTCGGTGCCGTCGTTCGCGTCGTTCGCGTCGTCCTCGTGGTTCGCGTCGTTCGCGTCTCCGCCTGCGGCGCTGGCGGCCCCAATCTCGACGATCCGCAACTCCTCGATCGAATCCGGCAGCAGGTCGATTCGCGTGCGCTCGGTGTCGAGCGTCGCCTCCGCCTCGTCTCGATCCATCGTGTAACTCGTCACCGGTCGCGCGTCTGCGACGAGTTCGTTCAGCCGCCGTTCGATCCGGGTGAGGTCGTCTCCGTCGAATCGGTCGTACGCCGCGTCGAGGTGCGCGTGGTCGTGGTACAGCTGGTTCCCCGTCGTCTGCGCGTCGAACTCGTCGAGCAACAGCGCCGACAGCAGGTGTTGGGCGGTGTGGTACCGAGAGTGCGCCGCGCGTCGGACCGAGTCGATCTCGCAGGCGACCCGCGTTCCGGGCTCAGGCAACGCGTCCGCGTCCGAATCGGACCCCGTCGTCGGTTCGAGCGTGTGATACACCGTATCCTTCCGTTCCACATCGACGACGCGCCACGTGGTCGCTGTCTCGTCGTCGACGACGCGGACCGTTCCCGTGTCGTGCGGCTGCCCGCCGCCGGTCGGATAAAAGTGCGTCCGGTCGAGAACGATCCGGTCGTCAAGTGTGCGCTCGACGGTCGCTTCGAACGTCGTGACGGTGTCGTCCGCGAGATACAGTCGCTCGGTCATGCCGGAGAGAGGCGGCCGCGAGGAGATAAACGGTTCGAGCCGAACGCCGGGCGCTTCAGTACTCTTCGTACGCGAGGTTCATCATCCACTGCGAGAAGGCGTCGGCCTGCGCGTCGACCTCCTCCTCGCCGATGAACGGCGACAGCATGTCGCCGGCCATCAGCAGCGAAAAGTCGAGGTCGCGCGCCGCGGGTTCGAGATAGAAGGTGTTGTGACCGTTGTACACAGTGTCGCTGCGCTGAATGAGTCCGGACTTCTCTAACGCCTCCGCGATGCGGCTCCCCTTCCGCGAGGAGACGTCGAGTTCCTTCCAGAAGTCGCTCTGGTGGATGCCGCCGGTCTCGCGGATCAGTTCGAGGCCGGCGTGCTCATCTTCCGACAGGTCGGCCTCGAGTTCGGAAACGCTCATGCGTTATCACCGCCCGCGACTCGCTTAAAACTGGCTTTCCGCGCCGTCGGCGGTCGACGTGTCGTTATCGAGAGCGTCCGGATTCGTCCGCTGGTGACGCCGCCGAGCCGAACTCCGGCGGGAGCGTCACCGGCTCCGCTGCGGTTTCACATGGTGGCCCGTCGGCGTACGCGAACGTCGGTGCCTCACCAGTTCGGATCCGCGTGAACGACCGCGTTCCGAACTCGTCGCCGTGGAGGCAGGCGTCGTACTCGTGGTCCGCGAGGATGCCGCTCGCCCGATCGAGCCACGCGTCGCTCGTCTCGCCCGGTTCGGGAACGATCGCGGCGGCGATCCGGCGCGCGCTGTCCGCGCGCTCCGCGCCGAACTCCCGGTGTCGGCCGGGAATCGCGAACCGTTCCGCCCCGTTGACCACGCCACCGACGTTACCCACGACGTGGACACCGGGGTCGAGGCGGGTGATTGCGAGCCCACCGTCGTGCTCGAGGAGGAACGCCGCGGTCTCGTCGGCGAGCACGAGATTGAACCCGTCGTACGATCGGGCGTCGATCTCGCGTTCGACCGCGCGCACGGCCGCTTCGGCCGAGTCCGCCGCCAAGCAGTCGCGGACGAGGAGCCCCCGAGAGCGGTCGCCGTCGCGGTCGGCGTCGAGCCAACGGTTGGTGACGGCGACGACGAGTCCCGACGCGGAGAGGCCGATCCACGTGCCGCCGGCCGCGGCGTCGCGAGGCGCGACGTACCGGATCTCGCCCTCGTCGCGCGCGCCTCGGCGGCCGCGAACGGCTGGCGGATCCGACGCTCGGTCGAGCGCCTCGTCGCGGTTCGCGGCGAGCGCGACCGGCGCGTCGCCGAACGTTCGCCACGCGAGCGTGAGGGTGCACACGACCGCTCCTCCGGTCGGCCGGGAGGAAAATCCCGCGATCGGCCTGAGAGATTCTTTACTCACAATAAAAGAAATCTTTTGGTGGCTGGCACCGATAGTCGAGACATGAACGCGATTGCTGTGTACGAGGGTGCAGACGAGCCCGTCGTAACCGAAAAGCCGCGACCGGAGCCCGCGGCCGGGGAGGCGCTCGTCCGGACGCTCCGCGTGGGGGTCGACGGGACGGACCACGAGGTCATCGCCGGCGGCCACGGCGGCGCCCCCGACGGCGAGGACCACCTCGTGTTGGGGCACGAAGCAGTCGGCGTGATCGAGGACCCGAACGACACGCCGTTCGACGTCGGTGACGTGGTCGTCCCGACGGTCAGGCGGCCGCCCAACGGCGCCAACGAGTACTTCGCCCGCGGCGAGCCGGATATGGCCCCCGAAGGAGAGTATCACGAGCGCGGTATCGTCGGCGCGCACGGGTTCATGGCGGAGTACTTCACGAGCCCCGCCGAGTTCCTCGTGGAGATCCCGCCCGAACTCGCCGAGTGGGGGTTCCTCGTCGAGCCCGTCTCGATTGCGGCGAAGGCGATCGAACACGCCTACGCCAGCCGCTCCGCGTTTCACTGGGAGCCCGATTCCGCGCTGGTGCTTGGAAACGGCTCGCTCGGGCTGCTCACCGTCGCGACTCTCGACGAGTCGTTCGAGCGGGTCTACTGTCTCGGCCGGCGCGAGCGCCCTGACCCGACGATCGACATCATCGAGTCGCTCGGGGCGACTTACGTCAACTCGAACGAGACGCCCGTCTCGGGGGTGCCGGAGGCGTACGAGCCGATGGACTTCGTCTTCGAGGCGACCGGCTACGCCCCGCACGCCTTCGAGACGATCGAGGCGCTCGCGCCCAACGGTGTCGGCGCGCTGCTCGGCGTCCCGGGCGACTGGGAGTTCGAAATCGACGGCGGGCGGCTCCACCGCGAGTTCGTCCTCCACAACAAGGCGCTCGTCGGCAGCGTCAACTCCGGCTACGAGCACTTCGAGGCCGCCGTCGAATCGCTGTCCGCCTTCTCGGAGGCGTTCCTCGACGATCTCGTCACCGGCGTGTACGGGCTCGACGACTTCGAGGCCGCGTTCGCGGATGACGACACGACTATTAAAACGGCGGTCGAATTCGGCGCATATGAAGAACGTTGACGACCTGATAGACAGCGCGGCCGAGCTGGCTGAGCACGGCCTCTCGAAGGGGGAGATCGCTGACGAACTGAACGTCTCACGGGAGACTGCGAGCTGGCTCGTCGAGCGCGGCGGCGGCAACGGCGCCGTTGAGGCCGAGGCATCGACATCGACGGCCGACATCCACGTCGACTGGTCGGCGCTCGGCCGCGATTCGACGCGACTCCGCTACGCCGCGAGCGCGATGGCCGACCTCCTATCGAAGGAAGGCGAGGAAGTCGATCTGACGGTCGGCATCGAGAAGGCCGGCGCGCCGCTCGCCACGGCGGTTGCCAACCAGCTCGATACCGACCTCGGGACGTACGCGCCCGCGAAACACCAGTGGGACGAGGGAGACATCGACGAACAGGGCGGCGGCTTCTCGCGGAACTTCGCCGCGATCCGCGACCGCGACTGCTACGTCGTTGACGACATCATCACGTCGGGGACGACGATGCGCGAGTCGATCAACGCGATCCGCGAGCAGGGCGGCGAACCGGTCGCTTGCGTCGTACTCGTCGACAAGCGTGGGTACGACGAGATCGACGACGTACCGGTGTACTCGCTCGTCGACGTGGTTCGCGTCGATCGCGAGGAGTAGGACCAGCTCGGTGACCGCCCATGCCCGAAAGCCGGGCGGGGTCGAACGTGCGGAACCCATTTGCCTCGGCGGGGCGTATCCCCGTGCATGACGTTTCAACCCGGAGCCGACGTGGAGCCCGACGCGATCGAAGAACGGGTCGCAGCGGCGATCGCCGACAACGACGTGGTACTGTTCATGAAGGGGAACCGCCTGATGCCGCAGTGCGGCTACTCCAAGCGCGCGATCGAACTCATCAGCCAGCACGTCGAGGAGTTCGAGACGGTCGACGTGCTGCCCGCGCTACCGCACTACCGCGAGGCGCTCGAAGCCGAGAGCGGCTGGGAAACGATCCCGCAGACGTTCGTCGACGGGGAGTTCATCGGCGGGAGCGACGTTCTCGCCGAACTCGACGAGCGCGGTGAGCTGGCCGCCGAGCTCGGCGCCGAATAACGCAGTCTCGTCTGCCTCCTGGTCGATTCGGCTGTGCCACCGTCGCCGTCGCAGCATGCGAATCGCCGATCCGATGCCGATCTTCGTGGGTCGAAGGGCAGGCCATATAAACCCACGGTGCCTACATCTGGTAGATGCAGCCGTTCCGCTGCCGCCGTGCCGACCGGTTCGATTCCATCTCACCCAACCAACAATGACAGGCCGCGTGTTCAGACTTCATTCGACGCTCGAACTGCCCCTCGAAGACGTGGAAGCGTACTTCGAAGAAGACCCCGACCTCCCCCCGGAGATCGACGACATCGACATCACGCGTCGAAACAACACCCTCATTATCAAGGCCCTGTCCGACGACGAGAGCATCAGCAAGTACACCCCGACCGCCCAGCTGAAAGCCTCGGTCACGGAGACTCGCGTGTGGGAGGAAGAGCCCCCGCGAGCCGGCGGCCCGCAGTGGATGGACGACGAAGAAGAGGAGATCCCCTCGGAGTTGGTCGAGTTCGCCTGCTTCAAAGGCGACCGCGAAACCGTGCTCCAGAACACCGCGCTCCAGTACCCGATGTTCCTCGTTCTCCGCGAGATCGCAATGCTCTCGGAGAAGGGGACGTTGACCGCGATCACCGAGGAGAACGACGAGCTTGAGGCCACCCGCATCGTCGAGGGCGAGTCGCGTCCCGCGAGCATCGAGGTCGTCGAGAGCCCGCAGGGGGCCGGTGACGGCGACGGCGGTGTCAACTGGCGCGACAACGAATTCATCTCGGACTGAGCGCGGCGTCGTCGCGACGCCGATCAGCGTTCGGTTGAGGGCGGCTCTGCGTTGTGGGCCATTCCATCGAAACCGTGTTCGAGGTCTGCGATCAGGTCGTCTATCCCTTCGATCCCCACCGAGACGCGGAGGAGCGTATCTCCGATCCCGAGCGCCTCCCGTTCGGCCGGCGAGAGCGGTTCGTGGGTCATCGCCGCCGGCAGCTCGATCAGACTTTCGACGCCCCCGACGGAAACGGCGAGCGTGAACTCCGTTAGCGCCTCGACAAACCGCTTCGCGTCGTCGATATCCCCCTCAAGTTCGAACGACAAGATCCCTCCGAATCCAGACATTTGCTCGCGCGCGAGCTCGTGGTCCGGATGGTCCGGCAGCCCGGGATAGTACACGTCCGTCACCTCGGGTCGCTCGTCGAGGAACTCGGCGACGGCCATCGCGTTCGTCTCGTGACGGGCCATGCGAGCCGCGAGCGTCTTCGTGCCGCGAAGCACCAGATAGCTGTCGAACGGGCTGCTTACCGCGCCCACGCCGACCTGCTGCAGGAACCGGATCTCTTCGGCCAGTGCGTCGTCGTCAGTCACGACTGCACCGGCGATGGCATCGGAGTGCCCGTTGAGATACTTCGTCGTACTGTGGACGACGACGTCGGCCCCCAACTCAAGCGGCTGCTGAAAGTACGGGCTCGCGAACGTGTTGTCGACGCCGAAGACCACCTCGCGGTCGGCGACGAGGTCGGCGATGCCGGTAATGTCACACAGCGCGAGCTTCGGGTTCGTCGGTGACTCCATCCACACGGCGGCGGTCTCCTCGCGGAGCGCGGCCGCCACGTTCGCCGTGTCCGTCGCGTCGACGTACGTGACGTCGACGCCGAGACGCGACCGGAAGACGTCATCGAGCATGCGGCGCGTGCCGGCGTACAGGTCCTCGAAGGCGACGATGTGGTCGCCGGGCCGTACGCTCGCGAGCAGCGTGGTGAAGATCGCCGCGGTTCCCGAGGCGAACGCGGTGCCGTGTGCGCCACCTTCGAGCGCGGCGAGCCGGTTCTCCAGCGCGTGACGGGTCGGGTTCGACAGGCGACCGTACACGAACTCGCCGGCGTCGGGGTCGACGTCTTCGAGCCGCATCTCAGCGTCGAGACCGGGGAGCGCGAACGTCGACGAGAGGTGAATGGGCGAGACGACGTCGCCCGCTTCGCTCCCGCGCTTGAACGGCTCCTCCCCTTCGGTCACGGTGAGCGTGTCGAGCGTCGGCGCCGATTGGTCGTCCATGCGCGACTTCAGACATACAGTCGCTAATATGTTGTTATTTTTCATTAATGATCCTCTCGTTCCGGATAACTCACAGGGATATCGTCGTTTGATCGACAAACCGCCGTGTGCAGTTCATGCCGGTCGACAACCGTCAGTTCGGACCGCGGACGCTTTAGGCGCTGCGCGCCTCCTCTCGCCAATGACTGGCGACTGGGTGAGCCTCTTTTCGGGCGGCAAGGACTCCTCGTGGGCGCTGTACCGCGCACTGGAGGAGGGCCTCGACGTCTCACGGCTCCTGACCGTCCATCCCGCGGGCGACTCGTACATGTACCACACGCCGGCGACGGAGCTGGCCGATCTCGCGGCCGAGAGCGTCGGTGTCGACCTCGTTGAGGTTTCTCCGGATGACTTCGGTGCCGCCGACGTCGACGATGCGGGCGCGCAGGGCGACGCCGAACTGGAGCCGATGGAGGCGGCGCTTCGCGACATCGCTGCCGACGACGACGTCGACCTCGCGGGCGTCACCGCCGGTGCGGTCGAAAGCGAGTTTCAGACGAGTCGGATTCAGGGGATGTGCGATCGACTGGAGATCGACCTGTTCGCGCCGCTCTGGCGGAAGGACCCCGTCGGTCTGGCGGAGGAGATGTTCGACGCGGGCTTCGAGATCCGGATCGTACAGGTCGCGGCGTACGGGCTGGACGAGTCGTGGCTCGGCCGCCGGTACGACGCCGACGCCCTGGCGGCGCTGCTCGACCTCCGCGACAAGTACGGCGTCCACCCGCTCGGCGAGGGCGGGGAGTTCGAGACGTACGTCGTCGCCGGCCCGCACATGGACCGGCGGATCGAGTTCGAGTACGACGCGGTCTGGGAGGGCGACCGCGGCCACGTCGAGATCACCGACGCGTGGCTGGTGTAGGCCGAACGGCACTCTAGAAACGGTCGGTACGATCGATACGGTTGGTACGATCGATACGGTTGCTAGATCGGTACGTCGGCTATGAACGCTACGGCCAGTTCCCGGCCTGGTCGTAGGCGTCGATGACCCGCTCGATGGCGACGACGTAGGCGGCGGTCCGGAGGTTCGGAAGGTCGTGCGCCTCGTAGGCATCGACGATGTCCTCAAACGCTCCGGTGATGACGCGTTCGAGCTCTTCGTTGACCCGCGACTCGGTCCAGTGGAAGCGCTGTCGGTTCTGAACCCACTCGAAGTACGAGACGGTGACCCCGCCCGCATTCGCGAAGATGTCGGGGACGACGTGGACGCCGCGGTCGGCGAGTACATCGTCCGCGCGCGGCGTAAGTGGCCCGTTCGCCGCTTCGACGATCACTTTCGCCTCGACGGCGGCGGCCAGGTCGCCGTTGATCGCGTTCTCCAGCGCCGCGGGGACGAGCAGATCAACGTCGAGCGTCAACAGTTCGTCGTTCGTGACGGCGGTCGCGTCGCCGTATCCCGAGACCGATCCGGTTTCGATTTTGTGGGCTTTCACCGCGCGCGGGTCGAACCCGTCGGGGTTTCGAATCCCGCCGGAGGAGTCGGAAACGGCGACGATCTCGGCGCCGAGATCGTCGAGTAGTGCGGCGGCGACGGAGCCCGCGTTCCCGTACCCCTGTACCGCGACCGTTGCACCCTCGATCTCGTGGTCGAGCCAGTCGAACGTCTCTCGGGCTGCGAGAGCGGTCGATCGCCCGGTCGCCTCCACGCGCCCCTCGCTGCCGCCCGAGTCGATCGCCTTCCCGGTGATGACGCCGGGTGCGGTCGTGTTCTCCAGGGTCTCGTAGGTGTCTTTGATCCAGTTCATCTCCCGCTGTCCGGTGTTGACGTCCGGTGCCGGGATGTCGCGATCCTCGCCGATGAGCGGCCGAAGCTCCGTGGCGAAGGTGCGGGTGAGCCGCTCGAGCTCGGCCTCCGAGTAATCGTCAGGGTCAATCGCGATCCCTCCTTTCCCGCCGCCGTACGGGATGTCGACGACGGCGCACTTGTACGCCATCCACCCGGAGAGCGCCTTCACCTCGTCGCGGGTGACGCCGGGGTGATACCGAATTCCGCCTTTGTACGGACCGCGGTCGCCGTTGAACTGCGAGCGGTACGCACGGACCGTCTCCAACGACCCGTCATCGAGCTCAAATGTAAGATTTGTTTCAAGAATCCGCTCGGGATTCTTCAGTCGAGTGAGCACGCCTGCGTCGGTGTCGAGCGACGCGGCGGCGTCGTCGACCTGTTCTTGTAAGCTCTCGAACGGGTTTACCTGGTCGGCCATGTGTTGACCTCCCGCGGGGCCGAGGTTAATTGTGACGGACGGGCCGGAAATTGTGACAAACGGTATCCTCAGCCGACGTTACCGATCGTTTGCGGCCGCGGCGCGAGCCGCGATGCGCTCTGCCTGTGCGATGAGCGGCGCGTCGATCATCTCGCCATCGACCTGGAACACCGCTCGTCCCGCTCGCTCCGCCTCGTCGCGGGCGTCGAGGACGGCCTCGGCCCACTCAATCTCCTCTGAGTCGGGCGTGAACGCCTCGTTTATGGGATCGACCTGTGCGGGATGGATCGCGAGCTTCCCGTCGTAGCCGAGCGTGAGTGCGAACTCGGTGTCCTCGCGGAGCCCGTCGGTGTCCGAAAAGTCCGTGTACACCGTGTCGATCGCGTCGACGTCGGCCGCGCTGGCGGCGAGCACGACGTGCTCGCGCGCGTAGAGGACCTCGGTTCCGGCCGCGGTCCGCGTCGCCCCGAGGTCGGCCGCGAGGTCCTCGGCGCCGAAGACGACGGCGTCGGTCGGGTCGGCACCGGCGATCGAGCGCGCCGAGATGACCCCGTCGGCGGTCTCGACCAGCGCGAACACGGCCGGATCGATCCCGCGCGCCGCACACAGGTCGGCGACGTGCTCAACCCGCTCCGCGGACGCCACTTTGGGGAGCATGACCGCGTCGAGGCGGAGGTCCCCGTCGCCGGGGGGCGCGTCGCCGTCGCTCGGTTCGTGGTCGTCGTCCGCCCCGGCTTCCCCGTTCGCGGCCGTCGCACCCGTCAGCGCGTCGAGGTCGACGGCCGCGGTTTCGGTCGTCAACCGAACGCACACCTCGGCGTCGGGGTCGAACGACGGATCTGCAAGCACCGAACGGACGTGCTCGCGGGCGGCGGCTTTCCGATCGGGGGCGACGGCGTCTTCGAGATCGAAGCAGATCACGTCGGCGCCCGCGTCGGGGGCCTTTCGCATAAGCTCCGGGCGATCGCCGGGGGAAAACAAGAGGCTTCGTCGGGCCATGCCGATTACTCCCGGCGCACCCATATTAAAAACGACCGCACGCGGCGGAGCGATACCGCTTTGAGACGCGCGGGCGACGGTCGGACCATGTCAGGACGCTACTACGAGGATTTCACGGTCGGAGAGACCATCGAGCACGCGACGCGGCGGACTATAAGCGAGGCCGACAACCAGCGCTTCTGTGACATGACGATGAATCAGCAGCCGCTCCACCTCGACGCCGACTTCGCCGCGGAGACGCAGTTCGGCGAGCGCCTCGTGAACGGATTGTACACGATGTCGCTGGCGGTCGGCGTTTCGATCCCGGAGACGACGGACGGGACCATCGTCGCGAACCTCTCGTACGACGACGTCGATCACCCGAATCCGGTGTTTCACGGCGACACGATCCGGGCGCGATCGACGGTCACCGACAAGCGAGAGACGAGCGACGGCGCGCGCGGCGTCGTCACGATGCACGTCGAGGCGTTCGCGATCGGCAGAGGGGATGGTGACGGCGGCGAGAGTGACGCTGACGGCGACCGCGACGACCGCCTCGTCTGCGAGTTCGACCGGACCGTTCTCTCAGAAAAGCGGCCGGACGAGCGCGACGGGCCCGAGGGGAGCGACGGGAGCGAGTAGTCTACGGAGATCGCTCCCCTTCGCTCTCACCCTCGCCCGCTAACAGCAGCCCGAGGTACGACGTGCGGACCTGCAAGGACCCGTCGAGCCCGAGTCGATCGAGCGCGTCGAGCGCCTCGTCGCGAGTGGCCTCGATCGCGGCCGACTCGGGGACTTCCCGCTCGATCTCGACGAACTCCCCGACGCCGTCGACGGCGTCGAGCGTTACGGTGAACCCGTCGTACGCCCAGAACTCCCGCCGCTTTTCGACGGTTGCGGCCGGCTCGAAGCCGAGTCCGGCGAACACCCCGGCGGCGGCGTCGCCGTCGGCCACGGCCGTCTCGTGTTCCGTCCGGGTCTTCGACCCCTCGTCCAGTAGCGGTCCTTTATAGGTGATTTTCACCGTTTCGTCGTCCTCACCGCCGCCACCGCCGTTACCACCGTCGGGCGAGCCGATCCCGTCCGGAAGCGGAGTTTCGCGGCGCACTCGAAGGGCCTCGTCGGTCTCGGCGAAGTCGCGGTGCGGGGCGTCGTAGTACACGTCTCGTTGGTGTCTGGCGTCGGCGCGCTCGGCGCCGGCAGCCCGCAACCGCTCGCGGACCGCGTCCACATCGGCCGGGACCTTGATCTCGACCTCGTACATATCACCGCGTCCGGCGGGTGCGTGCTTAAAGAGCGTGGGACCCGGCTCCGCACTCGGCGACCGGAACGGTCGGCCGTTCCTCCCGCGCCGGGGAGAACCGTGCGCCTTAAGGGTATAACAGGTGACGTTCTGGGTATGAGCGATCAGGAGCAAGCGGACGCGGCCGAGGACGCTGAGACCGAAGCCGAGACCGAGACCGCCGGATTGGAAGACGGCGACTTCATTCGTGTCGCGTACACGATCCGAACCGCCGACGACGACCGCGTCATCGACACTACCGATGAAGCGGTCGCCGAAGAGGCCGAGATCGACACCGAGGAACACGAGTTCGAGCCGCGCGTCATCGCGCTCGGCGCTGGACACGTGTTCCCGTCCGTCGACGAGGCGTTCATTGGTGCGGAGGTCGGCGACAAGGGCGTTGTCGACGTTCCCGCCGAGGACGCCTTCGGCGCGTATGACGCTGACGAGGTCGAGACTGTCAAGGCCGACAAGATTCCCGAGGACAGCCGCTACCCCGGCGCGCAGATCCAGATCGACAACCGTCAGGGCTACCTCGAGACGATCATCGGCGGCCGCGCCCGCGTCGACTTCAACCACCCGCTCGCCGGTGAGGACCTCGAGTACGAGTACGAGATCCTCGAGCTGATCGACGACCGCGAAGAGCAGGCCGCGGGCATGCTCGGGATGTACCTCCAGGACGCCCCCGAGGTCCGCATCGAAACGGTTACCGAGGAAGAAGAGACCGTCACCGAGGACGACGACGGCGAGGAGACCGTCGAGACCGAAGAAGTCGAGAAGGACGTCCTCTACGTCACGGCGACGCAGGCGATGCAGATGAACCAGCAGTGGATGTTCCAGAAACAGCAGATCGCGCAGGACCTCATGAGCCGACTCGACCTCGACCGCGTGGTCGTCGAAGAGGTCATCGAGGGCGGCGGTATGGGCGGTCTTGGCGGCATGATGGGCGGCATGGGCGGCGCGGGTGACATCGAGGACGCGCTCGAAGACGTCGACGTCGACGCGGACGAGCTCGCCGACGAGCTCGACGGCGAACTCGACGAGGAGTAACCGCGATTGACTTCGGCGGCGCCCGCGGGAGCGTGCCGGGGCGCAGCCGCGGCGGCGAATCGATCCTTTTTGTACCGCAGTCGATCACCACCAGCCATGGAGATCGAACGTGCACGCGAGGACGCGATTGTCGCCGCCAGCGCCGGCGGCACGACGATTGCGATCGCGCTGCTGTCGGGCGTGGCCGGCGTCGTCAACGTCGCTACGCTACCAACACTCGCTCCGCTCGCCGTCTACGCGGCGTACCTGTTCTCACGGAAGGGCGGTCCGTACGGCTCACTCGACACCCCACGGAACTGGGCGATCGCGGCGGTCGTCGTCGGTGGGGTCATACTCGTTGCCGCGACGCTGTTGTAGCGTCGCGGTCAGACCGATGGATGCCGAGTTAGTGGCCGAGACGAGCTGCGACTGACGCGGTCAACGCGACCAGCGGTTCACGCGATGTCTCGGCTCGTGTCGACCGACACCGTGTCTGTGAGCTTCAGCTTGAGCGGCTCTTCGAGGGCCGCACCGCCGCGAAATTTCGGCACGACGAGCCGGTTCACGATCTCGGTGCTGGTCACCGTCGTTCGGAGGTCAAAGACGATGTCAGCGATCTGTTCTGTCACGAGCCGGTTCGGTGCGTCGGCACCACCCTCAAGCGCGTGGAGCAAGATCATCGCGTCGGCAGCGGCCGCGTTCTGACGGAGGCCGTTGAGGAAGCTCCGGTAGCCTGCCCGGTCCCGATGCTCCAGCGGTTCCACGGAGTCGACGACGATTGTGCCGCACGTGGGTACGTCTGCGGCCAGATCGAGCACCTCGTCGAAGGAATCGTCGTCGCCGACGCCCCGCACGTCCGTCTTGTCCGACTCGTCGGTGTCGAGCGTGAGCGTCTCTTCGACGGCGCCAGCCGGCCGGACGGTCGTCAGATACAGGCAGTCACGGACACGAGAGAATCGGTCCAAGATGAGTTCCGACTGGCTCGCCGGATCGGCCGTCAGCGCGACGACACTACCGCTCGGGAGCCCGCCACCGAACTCCCTGTCCAGCACCGAGATCCCGGTCGGAAGCGTCTCCATACGATTGCTGCCGTCTCCGTGGCTTTGGCTCTGTCGGTGGGGGCTAATCCGCCGGGACCCGCGACTGCCTGGATTCGGTCTCATTAGCTGGCGGTGCTGTCGCGGCCGGCGGTGCTGTCGCGGTTGTCGATGTCGGCGGTGTCGTCGATCACGCGACACGCCATTGTTCCGAGCCGTATTGGTCGACGAGCGCGTCCGCGATGCGATCGTACGCCGACCGGATCGCGGGGTCAGACAACGGTTCGGGCGCCGCGTCGGGGACGCGGCCGAGCACCGGGCATCCGAGCAGCCCGGCGACCCCATTAGGAGCCGAATCAGCGCGCATGACGACGACGCCGAGCGGTGGACAGTCGAGCCGTCGTGCAATTGCCGCTGTCTTCGCGGCATCGCGGAGCGCAGCGCGGCGGAGCGGCGTCACGAGCAGACATCGGTCGGCGACGCGAAGCGGTGCCGCGGCATCCGTTGAGGCGCCCGCCGGACAGTCGAGAAGCGTCGGTGCGTCGGTCCGAACCGCATTGTCGAGCGCTGTGAGCGTTGAGTGGACGTCGACATCGTGAGGGGACTTCGGCGCCCCGAGCACGGTTGGCGTCGAACGGGTCAGACGAATCTCCTCACCAGCGCGAACTGCGTCGACGACGGTCGGATCGCTGTCCGGCGCCGTCATCGACCCCGTGCGAGTCTCGGCTGCGAGCCGGGCCAGGTTCGGGAGGTCCCAGTCGGCGTCTACGGCGACCACCGGCGCGCCGCGCCGCGATAGCGCTCCGGCGAGCCCGACGGTCGTGGTCGTCTTCCCGCTCCCGCCTTTTCCGCCGGCCACGGCTATCACGGGGCGAAGTGAGTCGGTATTGAATATAAACGGTGGGACCGCCACGGGGAGGCAGTCCGCGGGCGCGGTCAGTCCTGACAGCAGCCGCCGGCCTCGCCACCGAAGTCGACCGCGAGCGGGTCCGAAATCGCCCGGTTGACGGCTTCGAGTGTGTCTGTCAGCTCGTCTTGTGCGTCAAGAAACTCGCTCATAACGGGCATCCCGTGAAGCTCGTCTTGTGCATCCTGGACCGTGTGGAGATCGGCGTTCGTCGCCTGTCCGCTCTGTCGGGCCTGCATGAACTCCGCGCGGAGCTGTTCGAATTCGTCGATCTTGGCTTGTACCGCTTCGTCGCGCTGGACGGCCTCACGGGCGTCCTCGAAGCGCTCGTACTCCGGGGTCTCGGCGATCCGCTCGCCGAGTTCGCGACCGAGGTCCTCGATGGTGGCCTGTTCGTCGGGTGAGGCCTGTTCGACGCTCATACGGAATTCTTGGTCCGAACCCGTTTGAACCTGCCGGAGCCGGGCACGCGGGACGGCGAGCGTCGGCGTCTCGCGCCCGCGGAGTGCTCGACATCAGACTCGCTGCGACTCGACGAAGGCGACAACGTCGGCCAGTTCCTCCTGGCCGATGCCGTGGCCGCCCGGGTAGCTCCCGCGGGTGACGGCCGCACCGATCCCGGCGAAGCGGTCCGCGGCGTCCAGCGACCGCGATTCCGGGATAACGCGATCCCCTGCCCCCGCGGCGACGAAGACCGGTTTTCCCTCGATCCCGTCCGGGTCGAGGTCGGCGTGCGAGTCAGCGAGGTACCCGTGAAGCGCGACGACCCACGCGTAGCGGTCCGGGTCCTCCAACACGAGCGAGAGGCTCGTGATCCCCCCCTGGCTGAAGCCGAGCAGCCCGACTCGGCCGGGGTCGAGCGAGTAGGCGTCGACCGCGGCCTCGACGCTTTCGACGACGAGATCGAGACTGCGTCGGAAGTCGGCCGCGTCCGGCTGGCTCGCCTCGAGGCCGCCGGCGGACAGGTCCAGCTCGTACCACGTGTAGCCACCCTGCAACGGGTCTGGGGCGCGGAGGCTGATCACGTGATGGTCGTCCGGGAGGTGTCGCGCGACGGGGAGCAGATCCTCCTCGTCGGCGCCGCGGCCGTGCAGCACGAAGACGGCAGGAGCGGTCTCGGCGGCGGGGTCGGTCTCGGACTCGTCGTTGGGCGCGACGTGGACGTGTTCGAGCGGAATCTCGGTCATGTGGCGACCGTTCGTCGGCTCGGGAGTTGTATCCGTCGGCCGCGGCAGGGGCTCTCGGCCGAAGTGTGGTGCATGGGTACCACGATCGCTCGCCGACTGCGGTCGTCGAACGCGCCGTTTAACCGTCCTCCCGCACAATTCGTTCGACATGAGCGGCTCCACGGAGGGTGACCTCACCAAGACGGGGATGGCCCTGAAACACGACCGCGAGTGGGACTACGAACTCGACCGGATCGTCGAGGCCATCGAGGAGCGCGACGCCTCGAAGGTCGGCCTCCAGTTCCCCGAGGGGCTCAAACGCCGCGGCCCGAAGGTCGCCGACGACCTCCGCGAGGCGGCGCCCGACGACGTGACGTTCATGCTGTCGGGCCAGCCGTGTTACGGCGCCTGCGACCTCGACACGTACCTGATGCGCCGGACCGACGTGTTCGTTCACTTCGGCCACACGCCGATGAAGGAGTCCGACAGCATCGTCTACGTCCCGCTCTTTTCGAACGTCGACCCGTTCCCGATCATGGAGGACGCGCTCGAAGAGCTTGACGACCCGTCAGAGAACGCCGACGTCGGGCTTGTCACGACCGCCCAACACATGAACCGGTTCGAGGAGATGACCGACTGGTTAGAGGAGCGCGGGTACGAGGTTCACACTCGCCGCGGCGACGACCGCCTCACCATGGAGGGGCAGGTGCTCGGCTGCAACTACGCCTCCGCGGACATCCCGGCCGATCAGGTGCTGTACGTCGGCGGCGGGAAGTTCCACCCGGTCGGCCTCGCGATGGAACACCCCGAAAAACGCGTCGTCATCGCTGACCCCGTCAACAACGCGGTCTCGATCGCCGAGCACGACCAGTTCCTCAAGCAGCGGTACGCCTCGGTCCACAAGGCGATGAGCGCCGAGAAGTGGGGCGTCATCTTCTGTACGAAGATCGGACAGGGCCGCTGGGAAAAGGCTCAGGAGATCGTCGACAACAACGAGAACGCCTACCTGATCACGATGGACGAGGTGACGCCGGACCGTCTGCGCAACTTCGATATGGACGCGTTCGTCAACACCGGCTGTCCCCGGATCACGACCGACGACGGGCCGCGGTTCCACAAGCCGATGCTGACGCCGGGCGAGTACGAGGCCGCGATCGGCGAGAAGCCGCTCGACTCGATCGAGTTCGACACGTTCCACGACACCTGGTAAGCGGTGCGGCACGGAGCTGCTGACACCTCGGCCGCTGCGGACCCGGTCGGGTTCGCGCTCTTCGAATGGAGAAAGGGTTTCACTCGTGAGAGTGATCTCCCCGCATGGTCCCGACGCAGGTTGCGTCCCTCCTCTGGCGCGTCGTCGCCGCAACCGGTCCCGCGCTCGATCGCCCGCCGCAGTGGACCGGCTTGGAACTCCTCGGATCGGCGGCCGTCGAGTTCGTCGTGACCGCCGTTGGCGTCGTCTTCGTCGGCGTGGTCGTTTCGACGGTTGCGCCCGATTTCACCGACGGCGGCGTTGAGTACCTCCGCACGGAGCCCGGAGAGGCGTTTCTGTACGGCGTCGCGGCGTACGTGGCGATCGCCGTTGCGATGTTTCTGCTCGCGATCACCGTCATCGGCCTCCTCGTCGTCGTCCCCGCGGTGATCGTCATCGCGATCCTCAGCTTCGGCGGGACGGCAGTCTCCGCCATCGCCCTCGGGACGTGGGTCCGATCGGCGCTCGGGCGCGGCGCCGCGAGTGGGCGCGAGACCGCGCTCGTCATCGGCGCGGTAGCGTGGGCGGCGCTCGGACTCGTCCCCGTCCTCGGCGGACTCGTGCGGTTCGTCGTCGGCGCGATGGGGTTCGGCTACCTCGCGCTTTGGCTCGCCAACGGACGGTTCGACCGCGATTACGGCTCCGGTGGCGCCGGCGGGTACGGGGGATCCGGCGGATCGACGCGCGGTCCGGACGCTATCGGCGAGGACGCGACCGATGAGAGTTCGGACGACGATCCCGAGCGCTTCCGCAACATCGCGGCGGTGGACGCCGAACGCGAGGAGGAAGAGGACGCTCGCGAGTCCGACGGGAGGACCGGGACGACCGATCGCGATCGGTAGTGCGAACGGCGGGAGACGGCCGACGTTCGCCAGCGGGCGCGAGCCGGGCTACGGTTCCGCGCCACAGACGGGCGAGCTCACCGCATCGCTTCGACCTCCCGCTCGACGTAGTCGACGGCGTCTGCGGGCGAGGCCGCCGTCTCCACACCCGCCACATCATGCGTGTCGATCCCGGCAACCGCCCGCCCGTGCGCCAAGGCGAGTCCGATCTCCGAGAGCGTCCCGTGTGAGCCGGCGACCGCGATCGCGGCGTCGCCGTTCGACACGACGAGAGCGTTTCGCGCGTGGCCGAGCCCCGTCGCGATCGGCGTTTCGACCCACGGGTTCGCGTCCTCGCGACGGTCCGTAGGGAGGATACCGATCGTCTCGCCGCCGGCTTCGGCGGCGCCTCGACAGGCGGCCTCCATCACGCCGCCGAGACCGCCGCAGACGACTGTGTGGCCGCGGTTTGCGAGCGTTTTCCCGAGTTCCTCGGCGATCGTCGCCGTTTCGGGGTCGATCGAACTGCCGCCGATGACGCTGACGCGCATGTCGCCCAGCGGGCGCCGGGTGTATATAAATGGGCCGTCGCAGACAGGTACACTGACGGCCTCCTGGGCAGGATATTTTGTGGCGCTCGCAAGCCGCCCTGTGCGTCCTGTCGGTCTCTTGGTGAAACGCTTTTAAGTACTGGGCGTCGACAGTCTCTATGACGTACGATACCGTCGTGTTCGACAACGACGGTGTTCTCGTCGGCCGCACGCGCTTCGACGTGCTCCGGGATGCAACCCGGGACGCGTTCGAGGAGTGTGGGGTCGAAGAGCCCGATCCGGACGACGTAGAGCGAATGACTATCGGTGCGACCCCCGGCAGCGTCGGGACCGTCTGTCAGACGTACGACCTCGATCCGGGGTCGTTCTGGCGGACTCGCGACGACGTGGTGTCGAAGGCGCAACAGCAAGAGGCTCGCGAGGGACGAAAGACCCCGTACGACGACCTCGACGAGCTACAGGATCTCAACGTGGAGATGGGGATCGTCTCCTCGAACCAGCAGGCGACCGTCGATTTCCTCGTGAACCACTTCGACGGATTCGACCGGTTCGGCGCGGCGTACGGCCGCGAGCCGACGATCCACTCGCTGCAGCTTCGCAAGCCGAACCCGCACTACATCGAACGCGCGCTTGGCGACCTCGACGCCGGCAACGCCCTGTTCGTCGGCGACAACGAGTCCGACGTACGCGCCGCCGAGAACGCCGGCATCGACTCGGCGTTCATTCGGCGCCCGCACCGCCGCGACTGGGAGCTGAACGTCTGGCCCACCTGGGAGATAGACGAACTCAGCGACCTCCACGACATCGTCGGCTAGAGGGCTATCGAGCGCTTGCGGCGACCGCCGTCGCGATCCCTCTCTCAAGGTTTAACTCCGATCGGGAGCAACGCCGCCACAGTGACAGACGCCCCGCCGTGGACCGACATCTTCGGCCACCCCGAACCGTATCCGGAGCAGGCCGACGGCATCGACGCCGCCATCGACGCCGCCGAGGACGGCGGTTTCCTCGCGTTGGAGGGGGCGTGCGGGACCGGCAAGACGATGCTCGCGCTCACCGCCGGGCTCGACCGCGTCCGCGACCCCGATTCCGACTTCGAGCGCGTGTTCGTGCTCACGAGCGTCAAACAGCAGTTGCGACAGTTCGAGACGGACCTGGAGACGATCAACGGCAACCTCCCCGACGGATACGACCCGGTCTCCGGGCTCACCCTCGTCGGAAAGGCGGACGTCTGCCCGTACGCCCGGGAGAACCGCGGCGGGATCGACCGCGAGAACGTATACGAGCGTTGCGAGGGGCTCCGCGAGCGCACGCGTAACCTCGTCGGCGACGGTGGCGCGACGACGACCTCGAACCTCGTGAGCGAGGCGCAAAGTCAACAGGTCGGGCTCATGGACTCGGGAACCGCAGCCGGGAGCGCCGGCGGCGGAAGCGCTGACGATCGGGGCGCCCCTGGCGGCGGCGCCGACTACCTCTCCGTCGACGGGGAACCCACCCCCTACCGTCCGGATACCGAGGAGTTCGAAGGAACCGAGTTCTGCCCGTTCTACGCCGGCTTCCTCGACGACCTCCCGGAGGACGGCGACCCGGCCGAGGCCGTTCCGTTCGACGTCACGGAACTCGGCCACGTCGGCCCCGACGAACTCGTCCGGCTTGCGGCCGGATACGGTACCTGCCCCCACTCGATCATGGGCGCGCTCGTGCCCGAAGTCGAGGTCGTTATCGGGAACTACTACCACGCGTTCGACCCGGTGACGACCGGCACGTTCACCGGCGCGCTGTTGGACGACGCCACGTTCGTCGTCTGCGACGAGGCACACATGCTCGAACCGCGCGTGCGTGACCTCGTGAGCGACGCCGTCGCCGACGCCAGCCTCCGAGACGCCGAAAACGAACTCACACGGGTCGTTCAGCCCCTCGAATTCGAGACGGCCGGCGCGGAGTCAGACGATGCCGCGCTCGTCCGCGGCGAACTGGAAGACGCCGACGTGACCACCGACGAGATCCAATCGGTCCGTGAGTTCTACGCGGACCTCCGCGGCGAGTTAGACCGGCGAGTGACCGCACACCTCGACGCGGAGCATCCCGATTGGCGGGCGTCGATGCGCGAACTCGACGACGCGGAGCTCGCGCTTCGGGACCCGGAGGTGCCGACCGAAGATGAGATCACGACGTGGGCGAAGCAAGAGGGATACGACGACCGCGTCTGGGCGCGGGCACAGCAGGTCGGTGCGGTCGTCAAGCGGGTTCTCGACTCGCTTGAGGAGGAGGACAAACAGCGGGCCGCCCCCGGCGTGGGGCGGACCCTCAACGCGTGGTACCGCGAGGGCCACGAGGACTTCTTCCGCGCGGTCGATCTGGAGCGGACGTGGGACGAGACCGCGCCGCCCGACTCGTGGCGGCGCGCGTACAACGCGAGCCTCGCGCTGTACAACTGCCTGCCGAGCGAGCCGATCGGCGAGCGACTCGCGGAGTTCGGCGGCGGCGTGCTGATGAGCGCGACGCTGGAGCCGATGGGCGTGTTCCGCGAGGTGAGCGGGCTCGATCACCTCGAACAGCGAGGTCGACCGGTCGTCGAGCGGACCTACGGGCTCGCGTTTCCGCCCGAGAACCGCGCGAGCGTCGCGGTCGATGCGCCGAAATTCACCCATCAGAACCGCGGCGCACCCGGAGAGTCGAACCCCACCCGACTCGCTCACCTCGACGCGACGGCGGCGGTCGCGGGCCGTGAGGGGAACGTGCTCGTCGGGATGCCGAGCTACGCGGAGGCGACCTGGATGGCCGAGTCCCTTGAGGAGCGGCTCGACAAACCGGTGCTGCTCGACGAGTCCTCAGGCGACCGCGCCACCGAGTCGCTGAAAGACGACTTCTTCGCCGGCGACGGGAAGGTGCTCGTGACGAGCCTCCGCGGAACGCTCACCGAGGGCGTCGACTATCGGGGCAACCGACTGACCGCCGCCGTCGTCTGTGGCGTCCCGATCATCAACACGGCGCGCCCTCGGACGCGTGCGGTGATCACGGCTTACGACCGCCGGTTCGAGTCGGGTTTCGAAACCGCGCTCACCGTCCCGGCGGTTCGGAAGGCGAGACAGGCCGTCGGCCGAGTGATCCGTGGACCCGACGAGCGCGGGGTGCGGGTGCTGCTCGATGCGCGGTACGCCCGCGAGTCGTGGAACAGCGTTCGTGGATACCTGCCTGAACACGAACGCACCGAGTACCAGCCCGTCAGCTCGGACATGTTCAGGCTCGCCCTGAACCGGTTCGAGCGCAGTGCAGACGACGGATGAGGTCGTCTGTCGTAGTGAGCTAGTACTGGTGAACGATCGGCGCTGCCTGCCCACACGGTCCGGTATCCACGATGCCTACCAACTGCTTAACCATCCGTTTGATCGCGATAGGTGGCTCGTAACTAAGCGGATATAGTGGCTCCCAAAGTGTATGGAATCACCGAAACTGGGAGGCCGGTACCACGTCGTCTGTCGGGAGTGCCCAGTCGAACAGTTGGTCAAGGCGGACGACGAAGCGATCGAACTGGAACGAGAGCACGTCGCCGCGACCGGCCATCGGGTCGCCGTCGGTCGGATCGACTGATCGGAGCGTCATCGCGTGTCGGATTGTTGTCCGTATCAGACCACGTTCGAGTCGATGTCGCGCGGGAAGTGCGTGAGCATCTCGATTCCCGACTCCGTGATCGCGACCGTATCCGAGTGGCGGTAGCCGTGCTCATCGGTGTATAGTCCGGGTTCGATGGTGTACACTTGTCCGGGAGCCATCTCGGCGTCGTCGCCGTCGTAGCGCTCGCCCCACCCACGGTCGATGTACGGCGGCTCGTGGGCGCCGAGTCCGATATTGTGGCCGACGTGGTGTTGTACCAGATCTGTCACGCCCTGCTCCTCGAAGTACTCCCAGACGACCTCGTCGACCGCGGCAACGGGAACGCCCGGTCCCAGCGCGTCGATCGCGAGCGTCTGTGCTTCGAGCATGAGTTCGAAGTAGTGTTCCTGCTCGTCGGTGTAGTCGCCGACGAACATCGTTCGCTCCAGCTCGGAGCGGTAGCCGTCGACGTTCGCAGTTGCACCCGTTACGAGCACGTCGCCCTCCGCGAGCCGCTCGTTCGGCGTGTGGCCGTGCGGGAGCGCGGTCTCGCGACCAGAGATGTAGCCGGCGTGGACGGGACCGTCGCCGCGGACGCGGACGCTGTAGGTGTCCCCGAGCGTGTCGAGCATCGCGCGCGAGGCCTCCATCGATGCGCGCTGGGAGACGGTCGCCGGATGCGCTCCCGGCTCGGAGAAGTCGGCGAGGTAGCGGTGACCGAGGTTCGCCCACTTCGCCGACTCGCGGATGAGGTCGACTTCCGCGGACGACTTCTCCCAGCGCATGCGGTCGACCCACGACTGCGTCTCGACGCCGACGAACTCCGACAATGCGGGCCCCTCGTAGCCCATCACGCCCGGCGCTCCGTCGGCGTCGGTTGCGACGGCGTCGACACCGAGCCCGTTCAGCATCTCGACGGTGACGGCGATCGGTTCGCCACCGGGGTAGTCGAAGTAGTGGTGGACCGCGTCGATCAGCGGGTTCGGCTCCACCCGTTCGACCTCCAGTCTGGGGACGACGATCTCGGTTCGGTCGGCCGTCACCGCGAGGACGACGGGCCGCTCCGTCTGGATGTGATGAAACCCGGTGAGGTACTCGATCGCGGTCGCGCCGAACCACGTCGCGGCGTCGGCGTCGGCCGCCGCGAGCCGGTCGCGGACCGCCGCGAGTCGATCGTCGAGCGCGGCGTCAGGGAGTTGTGTCGCCATGCCCGACGATCCGGAGACGCGCCGATAAACGGTCGGGTAGCGGAATGAGCCGTGAAAAAGACCGGAAGCCGCGGTCGCCGTCTCAGTTCTCGCGGCGGGCGAACGCGAGGTTTCCGGAGACGTTCTTGATGTACGCTTTGACCGTTTCTCCCTCCTGCGCACCGGGGACGAAGACGGTGTACTCACCGCGCTCGGCGACACCGTCGCCTTTGCGGCCGGTGCCGACAATCTCGAGTTCGTACGTCTTGCCCGATTCGATGGCCTCCTCCTGGCGCTGCGTGTTCGCAGTGCTCTGTTTGGCGACTGGGCGGAACGCACCGCAGGCCTCACATCGGAGCATGGGGGTGCGGTTCTCGGTCTCCAGTCGGGTGTCAGGAAGGCCGCACTCCGAGCAGGTGACGTACGACTCGATGTACGAGTCGATGGCGGCCTGGAAGTCGCGCTCGCGGAAGTTCCCGTTGTATCGGGCGCGGCCGGACTCGTACTGGCCCGCCGTACCGAGTTCTTGTTGGATCTTCGAGTGAACGTGTTCGGGGTCGCGGGTTAGTGCGTCCGCAATCGCAGAGAGGTTCGTCAGCCGGGTGAACGCGCCATCCTTCTGGATCTTCGGGTCGGGGACCGACAGCCGCTCGTCGTCGCCGCCGAGGTCCGGGACCTCCTCCATCGCGCGGTCGAGGCTCGATTCGTAGTCCATACGCGTGAAAACGACAGGGCAACGGAAATCGCTTCCGGGTTCCGAAAGCGAGGCTCGACTCGCCTGTGTTCCGAATACGGCTCGTCCGCGTCCGTTCAGAGCCCCGTCCAGAGCACGCCTGCGACGAGGAGAAGCCCGAAGACATACAGTAGCACGACGATCACGTTTCGTTTCGGAGCATTCAGTGCTATGCCCGGGAGCCACTCAGAAAGCGATCGGCGCGCGTCGGCTGGGGGGTGAGGTGGCTGTGGAGGGCCGTTCGAGTCGGTCATTGTGTCACCGTGTAGCACCCGATTCGTGGGTTGAACGGTTAGGTATGCAGCGCGATACGGACTTAAGACCGACATAACACCCCGCTACTGGCAGTCGCTCCGACTCGTCGGAAATCGGCTCCGAACGAGGAAGTGCGGCGAGGACGGAGCAGTATCGACGGTCGGATCGCAATGAGGGAGAAATAATACTCGATCGAGGTCAGTCTCAGAAACGCCGCGTTGCAGGAGTTGAACACGCTCCGATCCGACAACGTGTCAGATCGAATTCGAGTAACAGTAGCGGGAGGTAGATTTGAACTACCGATCTCCGGGTTATGAGCCCGGCGGAATCTCCTGGCTATCCCATCCCGCTATCATAGCAAACTCGCGTGCAAGTGTTAAGGGTTCTGATCCCGTCGCCCGTGTGCGATTCGTCCACGTGTGTTTTATATACGATTTCTGGGCAAAACTACCGCGAGAGAGTCCCCGATCGGTCAATTTCTCACGCGTCGTCGCGGGCAGCGATCGACCGCTGCCGCAGGCGGAGCGCGAGGAGGCTCGCGACGGCGAATCCGACCGGCAACGCTGCGTCGGCGAGGTCACCGGAGAGCGCGCGACCGGCGGTCAGCCCCGCCATCAGTGCGAACATGAGCGCTAATAGCCCGGAGATGGGAACCACGTACCCTTCGGTGAACGCCGATCGGTCGGATCCGTCGCTCATGTGTTCACCGTCGGTTGGAGACGGGTAAAACCCCACGCCGGCGACCGGCCGAACCGGGACTACGTCCTGTCGCTGTCGCCGGCGTTCTCCTTGCGCCGGCCACAAACGCTTTTATCAATCATAAATAATGAGAAACCGATGCGAAAACCGTTACTGACGACCGACTTTCTGGATCGGGCACGGCGCCATTACGCCGACGAGGAGGCCGTGCTCGCTACGGACGGCACTCGGTACACCTACGCCGAGCTCGGCGACCGGGCGGACCGGTTCTCGGCGGCCTTGCAAGCGCGCGGGATCGAGAAGGGCGACCGCGTCGCGGTGCTGGACCCGAACACACATTATCACCTCGAAGCGGCCTACGGGACGATGCAGATCGGCGCGGTTCACACCCCGCTGAACTACCGGCTCACGCCCGACGACTTCGCGTACATGCTCTCCGATGCCGGCGTCGACGCCGTCTATGCCGACGCCGAGTACGCCGAGAACATCGAGGCGATTCGCGATGAGGTACCGACCAAGACGTTCTTCACGAACGACGCCGACGCGGTCGACGGCGACTGGGAGTCGTTCGACGAGGCGTTGGCGGACGCGGACCCGGACGCCTACGAACGACCGGAGATGGACGAAGACGAGGTGATCACGATCAATTACACTTCGGGGACGACGGGCGACCCGAAAGGCGTCTGCCGGACACACCGCGCGGAGACCCTCCACGCGTACCTGATCACCATTCATCAGGAGATCACCGACGAGGACGTCTACCTCTGGACGCTGCCGATGTTCCACGTCAACGGGTGGGGCCACATCTACGCGATCACGGGGATGGGCGCTCGGCACATCTGTACCCGCGGCGTCGACGTCGCTGAGGTGTTCGACCGCATCCGGACCGAGGGGGTCTCGTACTTCTGTGCGGCGCCGACCGTGCTCAACATGCTCGGCGATCACCACGCCGAACACGGGGGCGCGACGAGCGGCGAGAATGACGTTCGGGTGGCCACCGCAGGGGCGGCGCCGCCGGAGGCGACGATCCGGACCGTCGAATCGGAGTTCGGCTGGGACCTCAAACACGTGTACGGCGCCACCGAGACCGGGCCGCTCGTGACGACCTCGGACGCTAAGCGGCACTTCGATGCCGACTCGGACGACCGGTTCGCGATCAAAAAGACCCAGGGAATCGGCTACCTCGGCACCAACGTCCGCGTCGTCGACGAAAACGGTGAGGACGTCGCGGCCGACGGCGAGACCATCGGCGAGATCGTCGTCCGCGGGAACCAGGTGATGGACCGGTACTGGAACAAGCCGGAGGCGACCGAGGAGGCGTTCTCCGAGCGCCTCGACGGCTACTACCACATGGGCGACCTGGCCGTCGTCGACGAGGACGGGTTCGTCTCGATCCAAGACCGCAAAAAGGACATCATCATCTCCGGCGGCGAGAATATCTCCTCCATCGAGTTGGAAGACACCCTCTTTGAGCACGACGTCGTCTCCGACGTTGCTGTCATCCCCGCCCCCGACGAGCAGTGGGGTGAGACGCCGAAGGCCTTCGTCGTTCCCGAGAGCGGCGACCCCGACGACGCCGGCGCGACCTCGGAGGAACTCCGGGCGTTCGTGCGCGAGCGCGTCGCGACGTACAAGACCCCCGGCGAGGTGGAGTTCGTCGCCGAACTCCCGACGACGGCGACGGGGAAGATCCAAAAGTACGAACTCCGCGAGCGCGAGTGGGACGACGAGGATCGGATGGTCGGCGAAGGGTAAGGATCGCCTGCTTCGGTCGGCGAGGGACAACCTGTCGCCCCTCAGTCGGAGGTTCGCGGCGCCAACACGATCAGCGCGGTGCTTGGGTCGACTGCGGTCGGCTGGACCTCGCTTTCGCCCCCGAATCTGACGACGTCGCCAGCCTCGACGCGATGCGTCTCGCCGTCAAGCTGGAGGTCCATCTTCCCCGACAGCAGATGGAACAGCACCGTTCGGTCCGGGTGGTCATGGGCGGGAACGCACTCGCCCGTCGCAAGCGACAAGCGGACCGTCTTCGGTGTCTTTCCCGGAAACACGTCGGCGTGCGGCTCGTCGTCCAGATCGTCGAGACTCACGCGGTCGATCTCGCCGGTGGACGCCTCCTTCGGAAACGTCGCGACGAACCGCGAGTCGCCCTCGCGCTCGACTGCGTATCCCGTCTCATCGAACGCGGGGACCTCGGCGGCCATCTCGTAGTACAGCGGCTTCGGTTCGTGGTCGTTGACGATCGTCAGCGCCTCGCCGGGCTCCAGTTCATCGAACGCTCGGTGAATTCGCTCGTGACGCTCGGCCGGCGGTATCTCTCTGACATCGAGCTCGGGCATTGTCCCCGTATCCACGCCGCGGCCATATGGGTCGTGTCGCGAACGCGTTCGGGTCTCCCCCGCATAGAACGGATCAGAGCGCCCGCATCAGTCCCCACGATCGGCGTCTTCAGCAAGTGTGCCGACCCGATCGCCGATTCGAGCGAGCGTCCCATCCGAGAGGCCGTGTCCGTCGCCCGGATCGATCCGGAGATCGACCGCCGCGCCGGCCCGACAGAACACCTCGGCGGTCGCGCGCACCCGAGAAGCCGGGACGTACGGGTCGTCCTCGCTGCTGTCGAGCGCGATTGGCGTTCCCGCGAGCGGCTCGGCGCCGGCGGCTGTACGTGCCGCCGGGGCCTCCGGGTCGTCGCCCGGGAGCGCCGCGGAGACGACGAACGCGCCGCCGTATCGCCGCGGGCGTCGACGGAGGAACTCGCTCACGACGCAGCCGCCCTGCGAGACGCCGACCAGAACGGTCTCCGTCGGACTGACGCCGATCTCGCGAGCGGCGTCGACCGTCGCCGCGACGCAGTCGACCGCCGATGTCAACGCCGGTTCGTTGACGTCGAGCGGCGCGTCGTGACGGGCGGGAAACCACGTGGATCGAACCGCCCCCGGCGCGAGCAGGGCGGTCCCCGGCCGGTAGCACTCGTCGGCGAGGCGGAGCATTCCTCCGGGAGTCCCACCGCGGCCGTGAACGAGGACGAGCGCGACCTCGGCCGCCGCGGCGGGCGCGCCGCCGGTCTCAAGCGTCGCGTCCGCGTGTGGCCCCTCGACGCCCGCGAGCCGCCGGCTCACCGGCCGTCACCGCGTTCAACGGATCCGTCACCGATCCGGAACGCCGGGAGCTGGTCCTCGATCAGCTCGCGGTCGTCCTCGAACCGCGGCGGGAGGTAGAGTTCCGTCGCGTGTCCGTCGGCGTCGGGCGGGGCGAGCCCGCGTCCGCGGGGTCCGATCGCCGCGTCGGGACCGTCGGGGGTCGCCGCCTCCGTCGCCAGCTCCACGAGGAGCCCGCCGGGGCCGCGGACGTACAGCGAGTGGAAGAAGTGACGGTCCTTCACCCGGGAGACGTCGTAGCCGCGGTCGCGGAACAGCTCGTGCCAATCGAGGAGGGCCTCCCGGTCGGCGACGCGCACCGCGGCGTGGTGGAGCGTTCCGGGACCCTCTCGGAGGTACGCGGCGTCCCGGTCGAGGATGTCGACGACGGTCGCGCGGTCGCCGGGCGCGCGGTACCGGATCCGGTCGCCGGTCTCCGCCTCGTACGCGAACCCCAGCGTGTCGAGCACGCTCGCCGTCCCGTACGGGTCCGCCGGGAGCGCGGTGACGCCGTCGAGTCCTCGGATCGCCGCCGACTCGGGGACCGCGTCGGCCGCGTTGCCGAGCCACGGATCGTCATTCTTCGGGTCGCGCGGGCGCTCCACGAGTTCGACCCGCGTCCCGGACGGGTCCGCGAGGCGGAGCAGTCGGTCGCCGAAGCGCTCGACCGACTCCGTTTCGATCTCCCGCTTCGCGAGTCGGTCACGCCAGTAACCGAGCGAACCGGTCGGGACCGCGAAGGCGACGGTCTCGTAGCCGGGTTTCCCGGTTCGACCCGGATCGCCGGTCGGGTCCGGGAAGACCGTGAACACGGAGCCCGGGGAGCCGGTCGCGTCGCCGAAGTAGAGGTGGTACTGGAGAATTTCCTCGTAGTTCACCGTCCGGCGGAGCAGCCGCAGCCCGAGCACCTCGCCGTAGAACGCAGCGTGCACCGCCGCGTCGCCGACGATCCCGGTCACGTGGTGGAGGCCGGGGGTGTCCGAGAGCATGGATCGTACGTGGTCACGCGGGCGCAAACCGGTGTCGGTCGGGGACGAGACAACGCACCGCTGGGCCGATCACGACAGCCACAGCAGACGGACGTTACTCGCCGTCAGGTAGGTCCCGACGACCGTGAGTAACACCGGCGGGAAGTAGTAGAGCAGTCCGTCGCCGTCGCGAGCCCCCGTGACGCTGATCCAGAGCATCACGAGGTAGACGGCGATCTTCAGGCCGACGAGCCCCGTGAGTCCGAACGCGTCGAGTGCGAACACGACCACCGGGTTCGCCTCTTCGATCGTCGGGACGTACTGGAGGAAGGCGATGGTGGAGACGATGTCGCCGACGCCGTACGTGGCCGTCGCCGCGATCCACAGCCAGTAGAACTCCTGTGGACGGCGGCGATAGGCGGGGCGTCGACGGGTTCGGTCGCGGGAACGGACCACACGAAAAGGTGTCGAGACGACGACGTGAATCTGCCGATTCGGGCCGGGGCGGGGTGGAGCTCTCTCGCGCCGGCGCCGACTCCCCCGACTCTCGCCACCGGCTTCGGATCGTTTCGCCACCGGTTCCGGATCGTTCAATGTCGCCCGGGCGGACGGGCGCGTATGGGAACGCCACGCGATACGCGCGAAGCGCAGGTCGTCGAGGTCCTCGACCGACTCTACGAGGAGTACCCCGACTCGACGATCTCACTCAACTATTCGAACCGGCTGGAGCTACTCATCGCCGTGATCCTCTCGGCGCAGTGTACGGACGAGCGGGTGAATAAGGTGTGTGCGGATTTGTTCGAGACGTACGAGACGCCCGAGGACTACGCGAACGCGCCGCAAGAAGAGCTCGCGGAGGCGATCAACTCGATCACCTACTACAACAACAAAGCGAAGTACATCCGGTCGGCGTGTGCGGACATCGCCGAGAAACACGACGGCGAGGTACCCGACACGATGTCGGAGCTGACCGATCTCGCCGGCGTCGGCCGCAAGACGGCCAACGTCGTGTTACAGCACGGCCACGACGTCGTCGAGGGGATCGTCGTCGACACCCACGTCCAGCGGCTCACTCGTCGGCTCGGGATCACTGAGGAGCAGAGTCCGAAGGCGATCGAACGGGACCTCCTCGACATCGTTCCCGAGGATGACTGGCAGCAGTTCACGCACCTCATGATCGACCACGGTCGCGCGACGTGTACCGCGATCAACCCGGACTGCGCCGACTGCGTGATCGCCGATATCTGCCCGTCCGAGAAGGGCGACGCCGACGTGGACCTCGCGAGCGGGGACGCGTGGTGAACGTCGGACGGGTGCACGGTCGCGACCGACGACGAAAGGAAGGGCTGTAGCGGATCGCCGGCATCGCGAGATCGCGAAATCGATCGACCCGGGACGCATCCTCGATCTCGAAGAATATCCGAGGCTTCCATCTCCGTACTTAAAGACCCAAACGATCGGGGGAATCGGCGAATTCGTTCTATACGAAAGGGAACTCGCTCCCGAGTTTATGTGTTCATCCGGTGTATCCGTAAGTGAGGAGAGACACAATGTCAACTAAAACGACAAACGAGTTCGGCGGAGAGTTCGGCGGCATCACCCTACTGGGGAAAGCGCACTCGCTGTCGGCGCTGTTCATCGTCCTGCTCCGAGCGAGCATCGGCGGGATGATCCTGTTCGCGGGCCTCGGGAAGATCTCGGAGTGGCCGTTCGACGCGGCCGGCTACCTCGCGAACGTCGGCTCGGCGAGTCCGGTCAGCGGTCTGTACGCCATGATGGCGTCGAGCCCGGCGCTGATGGAGTTCGTGAACGTGTTCGTCCCGGTCACGCAGGTGCTCATCGGCGTGGCGCTCATCGCCGGCGCGTTCGTGCGGCTGGCCGCCCTCGGCGGCGCGATGCAGATGATGCTGTTCTACCTCGGCGGGTGGAGCGGCGACCTGCTCGCGCTGTTCGACTCGACGCTCGTCTACGCGATCGTGTTCCTCACGGTCGCCGCGTTCGGCGCGGGCCGGATCCTCGGCCTCGACGCGTACATCGAGAAACTGGAGGTCGGCGGACAGGCGCTGACCGAGAAGTTCCCGGCGCTCCGCTACGTCCTCGGCTGAACGGGGGCACCCTTTATAAGTGGAATCGGGCGCGTACGCACGCGCCGCCGACTCGTTTTCGACGGCAACGGCCGACGCGACTGCTTCGCTTTTCCGACCGATCGTCACGGGGAGAGCGGCGGCGCCGCGGCCGACTGCTCCTGATCGCTTCGGCGAGGCGTGGACCGGCCACGGGCCGAGAGGTCGCTGTTTATAAACCGCCGTTCCGGAGACCTCGCTCGTTTAAATACTCCTCCGCGACACCGGCGCTCCGTTTCGGGTTTCAATCGATATAAGAGCGCGCGGGCGGAACGGAGGGATAATGGATCTCGGTTCGCGGGACGCGTTCGCCCGAATGGGGACGCTCGGCATCGAAGAGGAGTTCTACATCGTGGATGCCGACGGCCGCCCGACCTCCGGGACCGACGATCTCGTGTACGGTCGCGACCCACCGGCCGCGGTCCCCGAGGGGTTCGACCACGAACTGTTTAAATGTACGATCGAAGCGCAGACGGAGCGCATCGAGGATCCGGCCAACGCGGGCGACGCGCTCACGGCCGTCCGAGAGGCGCTCGTCGAGCACGCTGCCGCCGACGGCTACCGGATCGCCGCCGCGGGGCTCCACCCGGCGGCGAAGTGGCGCGAACTGGACCACGTCGAGAAGCCGCGGTATCAGGCGCAACTCGACCGCATCCAGTATCCGCAACACCGAAACACGACGGCCGGGCTCCACGTCCACGTCGGCGTCGACGACGCGGACAAGGCCGTGTGGATCGCCAACCGTCTCCGGTGGCACTGTCCGGTGTTGCTCGCGCTGTCGGCGAACTCCCCGTTCTGGAACGGCTTCGACACCGGGCTCGCCTCGGCCCGCGCGAAGATCTTCGAGAACCTGCCGAACACGGGAATTCCCTCGGCGTTCGACGACTTCGACGCCTTTCAGCGGTACGAGCGCCGGATGGTCGAACACGGCTCCATTGCGGACCGCGGTGAACTCTGGTTCGACGTGCGCCCGCACACCGGCCACGGGACGGTCGAAGTGCGAGCGCCGGACGCCCAGCGCGACCCCGCGGTCACCCTCGCGCTCGTCGAGTACGTCCACGCGCTCGTCATCGACTACGCCGAGCGTTACGACGACGGCGAGACCCCCCAACGGCTTCGCAGAGAGCTGTTAGACGAGAACAAATGGCGGGCGATTCGCCACGGCCACGACGCCGCCTTCATCACGCGCGACGGCGAGGGGACGGCCTCGCTCGGCGAAATCATCGCTGACGAGTGCGACCGGCTCGGAATCGACGGGATGCGGAACGTGTACGACGCCGAGAGCGGGAGCGATCGCCAGCGCCGACTGCGCGAGGAATCCGGGCTCGATACCCTGTGTGCGGACCTGTTCGTGTCACCGTCGGTGTAGGCGGCGCGGGTGGTCCGTCGCGACCGCGGCGCGCCACGACACCGAAGGGGCCGAGCCGTCGAGCGTTTCGTCGGAACGAAAGCGACGAGAAACGCTTTTGGGCGCGCAGACCCCAGTTTGCGGTATGACTACGGACGAACCCGTCGACGGGAACGCCGACGAGGGCGACGACGCAGGAACCAACTCCACGGACGAGTCGCCGACCAAGCGGACCCGCGAAGAGCTTCGGAAAACCAAAGAGCGGCTCGGCGAGGGCGCCGACAAGGCCGTCAAGGGGTTCGACGACAACATCGTCGACCTGCTCTCGTGGCTGCTCGACACCGAGACCCGCGCGCGGATCTACGTCTACCTCCGAGACAACCCGCAGAGCACGAGCGACGAGGTCGCCGACGGGACCGGCCTCTACCCGAGTACGGTCCGCGAGGCGCTCGCGGAACTCCACGACGAGGGGACCGTCGAGCGCGACAAGCGAGAGGCGAGCGGCGCCGGCAACAACCCCTATGAGTACGAGGCGATCGCACCGAGCGAGCTGGTGCAGGGCGTCGTCGGCGACGTCCAGCGCGAGCTGAACGCCGTGTTCAATCTGGACCGTCGACTGGGCGGCGAGTCGCCGGACGGCGACACCGAACCCGTCCGGATCTCGGTCGGCGACGAGGACGAACCCAGCGCCGACGACGCGGACGCCGCCGACGACGAGGGCAACGTGAGTGTCGAGGATGACACTGATGCCGACGATACCAGCGGCGCCGCGTCCGACGATCGATAGATCCGCCGGCGATCGCACCGCGTCCGACGGTCGTTCCCGGTTCGGGATCCTTTAAGTTCCACCCGCGCAACCGATAGTCATGAACGTCGCGCTGGGTGGTACGTTCGATCCCGTTCACGACGGCCACCGGAAGCTGTTCGAACGGGCGTTCGAGCTAGGGGACGTGACGGTCGGGCTCACGTCCGACGAACTCGCGCCGAAGACCCGACACGTCGAGCGGTACGTCCGCCCGTACGACCGCCGGAAGCGCGATCTGGAAGCCGAACTCGCCCCGCGCGCCGAGGTGCACGGCCGCGAGTTCGCGATCCGCGAGCTGACCGAGCCGACCGGCATCGCCGTCGAGCCCGAGTTCGACGCGCTCATCGTCTCCCCGGAGACGAGAGACGGTGGCGAGCGTATCAACGAGATCCGGACCGATCGGGGACACGAGCCGCTCGAAGTCGTCGTCGTCGAGCACGAGTCCGCCGAGGATGGCGAGCGGATCTCCTCGACACGGATCGTCGCCGGCGAGATAGACGAACACGGCAAGCTCACGCCGGACCGCGAGGGCCGCGGCGCGACTCGCCCGGAATGAACGGGGAGACATCTGCGCCCCGTATCGCCCGAATCGCGATCGGCGAGACCGGTTTCGAGCGGGCGGCAGTCTGGAGCGCGGTCGGCTTCGCGTGCTCGTACGCCGCCTTCGACGCGGCCGGGCTCGTCGGCCTCGCCCCGTCGTCGCCGGAACTCACGGCACCAGTCGCCGGTGTCCTCGCGGTTCTAACCGCAGTCGGCGTCGTCGCGTTCGCCGCGACCGGCGCCGGCGTCTTCCCCGCCGTTCTCCTTGCGTACGGCCCCTTCGCGGCGATCCTGCTCCGAACGACCGGTCCGGAGCCATACACGATCCCCGTTGCCGACCCCCTCCCGTTTGCAGTTGCGCTCGCCGAGCCACTCGCCGTTGCGCTGGCGGGGGCCACAGCGGTCGGGCTCGCCGGCTACGCGATCGGACGAGTCGTAAGAGACCGCGGCGCTGACGACGACTGATCCGGACCGTCCCACCTTCTCACTCCTCGAGCGTCCCGTTCAGTACCTTCGCGGCGACGAGCACCGGGTCCCACACCGGGCTGAACGGCGGCGCGTACGCGAGGTCCAGCCGTTCGACCTCTGGGACGGTCATGTCGGCCTCCAGCGCGGTCGCGAGCGTGTCGATCCGGATCGCGGCCCGGTCGGGGCCGACGATGCTCCCGCCGATGAGGCGCCCGGAGTCGCGGTCGGCGACGAGCGTCACGTCCGTCGGCGCCGCGCCCGGATAGTACCCCGATCGGGACCCGGCCGTCACCGTCTCGCGGACTGGGTCGAAACCAGCCTCGATGGCCGCCTCGTCCTCGACGAGGCCGACTCGGCCGGCCTCCATGTCGAACGCCTTCACGGCCGCGGTGCCGGCTATCTCGCCGACCGGCGAGCGGTCGCCCGCGACGGTGGCGCCGACGGCCCGTCCGGCGCGGTTGGCGGTGAGCCCCAGCGGCATCCACGCCTCCTCGCCGGTCACCGCGTGGATCGCGGTCGCGCAGTCGCCGGCGGCGTACACGTCAGAGAGGTTCGTCCGCCCGTACTCGTCGGTGCGGATCGCGCCGCCCTCGTCGAGGGCGACGTCGGTGCCGTCCAGTAGCTCTGTGTTCGGTCGGATTCCGACGCCGACAATCGCGAGGTCGACCGGGAGTTGGTCGCGGTCGCTCCCGTCGCCGTCGTCTCCGGCGGCAAACGCGACCGCCTCGATCCGGTCGTCGCCGACGAGCGTCTCGACCGGCGTTCCCGTGTGAACCGTGACGCCCCGATCGGTGAGTTCCTCCTCGACGCGCTCGCCGACCGCCTCGCCGAACGGTGTCAGCAGATGATCGGATCGCTGGAAGAGGTGGACGTCGAGTCCACGCCCGACGAGCGCCTCGGCCATCTCGACGCCGACGTATCCGCCGCCGACGATCGCGGCCGTCTCGGGGGCGTCGAGGGCGGCGTTGTAGTCGACGCGATCGCGGTCGACCGCGTCGACGTCCGCGCGGGCCGGGTCGTACTCGGCCGGATCAGCGATGTACGCGTCGATCGCGGCCGCGGCATCCATACTGTGGAGGGTGAACGCCCCGTCGAGCCCTCTGACGTCGAACGGACCGGTCGTCGCACGGCCACCAGTGGCGACGAGAAGATCGCTATACGGCTGCTCGAACGTCTCGCCGTCGGTGGTTTCGACGGTGACGCGCTTCGTGTCGGGGGCGACGGCGACGACCTTGTGGCCGCGCCGGAGGTCGATCCCCCGCTCGTCGACGTCGCTCGGGGACAGCGAGAGAAGGTTCGAGAGCCGCTCGATGCGTCCCTCGATGAAGTACGGCATCCCGCAGTAGGCGTAGGAGATCCACCGGCCCATCTCGAAGACGACGACGTCGCGATCAGATGTCTCGCGGCGAAACTTGCTGGCCGCGCTCAGTCCGGCCGCGTCGGCGCCGACCACGACGAATGGGTCGCTCATACGAGACGAGTTGGCCGGCCGGAATAAAAAGCCACGCCGGCGGTGCAGGTCCGGTGCGGGCCCGGTGCGAGGGGAGTTCCTCTTTGTCTATTTTCTCGACTTACGCGATGTCGCGCCAGCTGCGGGTCGGCTCCCAGCCGAGCAGCGTCTTCGCCTTCGAGAGGTCGACGATCCCCTCGTGGCCTTCGAAGGAGTCACGGACCTCGGCGTCCGGGAAGAACGCCTCCACGACGGCGGCCGTGGGCGCGTCGGCGGTGGTGTCGCCGGCGACCGCCCAGAACGTCTCGTGGCCCTCGAAGTCGGCCTCCGCGGCCTTGCGGGCGATACGGGCGCCGTCCTCGACCGCGAGGTACGAGAAGAGCACGTCCCGGCCGGTCGCGGGATGGACGTTCGCGAGCGCGGACAGCGATCGGTCGGTCTCGACGAACGCCTCGCGCATCTCCTCGTCGGTCGTCACCCACGGGTACCGCAGGGAGGCGATCGTGAGGTCGGTGGAGGGGCGCCGCCCGAACCCGTCGGCGGTCACCTCCATGGCGTGTTTGGCGATCCCGTACGGGTCGTCGGGGGTTCGCGGGTGCGCCTCGTCGATCGGGAGGTAGTTCACCTCGGCCGGGCGCTCCTGGTGTTCGCTCCCGAGGGCGTTGATACTGGATGGGAGCACGACGGACTCGAGCCCGAGCGAGTCGGCCGCTTCGAGCACGTGCGCCGCCGACATGACGTTGCTCTCGTAGGTCCGGAAGTCCGGGGTCCGGTAGGGGTTCGGGATCGTCCCCATGTGGATCACGGCGTCGGCGTCGGTCTTCGCGAGGGCGCCGTACGTCTCGCCCGCGTCGAGTAGGTCGGTGGTGACGTAACTGTCGGAGACCTCCTCGCGTCGCTTCCCGCGGGAGACGTTCGCCGTCTCGTAGCCGTGCGCGGAGAGGTGTTCGAGGATCGCTTCGCCGATCTTGCCGTTGCCGCCGGTGACGGCGATGGTGTCGAGCGTCATGCACGAACCCTCCGGGTCACTCCAGTAGCCCCTTGATGTAGCCGATCGCGAACAGTCGGCCCATGTCCGTGTAGCCCGCCATCGCGTCGTCGCGATCCTGCTCGCCGACCATCCGCGGGACGTGGTCGGGGCGGATCGGCCCGTCGAAGCCGACCTCCTGGTACGCCTCGATGGCGGCTTTCATATCGGTCGGCCCCTCGTCGTGCCACGTCTCCACGAAGTTGCGTTCGTCGCCCTCGACGTCCCGGAAGTGGACGAAGTGGATCCGGTCGCCGAACTCGCGGATCGCCTCGATCGTGTCGCCGGCCATCGCCGAGAAGTTGCCCTGACAGAACGTGACGCCATGGCGGTCGCTGTCGTGAAGGTCCAGAATCCGCCGGTAGTCGTCGTACGACTGGACGATCCGCGGCACGCCTCGAACGGGTGAGGTCGGCGGGTCGTCGGGGTGTAACGCGAGGTTGACGCCGTACTCCTCGGCGACCGGGACGACCTCGTCGAGGAAGTATTCGAGGTTCGCCCACAGCTCGTCCTCGGTGATGCCCGCGGCCTCGTGGTCCGGCGCGCGCTCCATCCACTCGTGGTTGTAGCCGATGCGCTGGGAGTCACCCCGCCCGGGGAGCGAGTCGGAAGTGCGGATGACACCGAGCGGGTTCTCGGTCCACACCCAGCAGTAGGTGTCGATACCGAGCCGACCCATGTTCTCGATCAGCGTTTTGACCGTCTCTATCTCCTCGTCGCGGCCGTCCTTCCCGAGGACGGTCTTCTCCATCGGCGGGCGGTCCTCGACGACGTCGAGCGAGAAGCCGTGGTCCGCGAAGCGGGTGACCGTCCGCTGGAGGGTGTCGTACTCCCACCAGTCGTCGACGCCCCAGAAGCGGACGACGGCGGTGTCCAAACCGAGCTGTTTGGCGATCGTCCACCGGCGGTCCGGTCGCGGTGGCAGCATCACTGTCGGGTCCATCGTTGGCGGCGCTTGACAGTCGGGAGGTATCGGTGTTTCGGAGTGTCGACGGTTCTCAAAAAACGGCGAACAGCGGCGACTTCGACCGGCGAGTTACGAGTCGTCTGCCAGCCGCGAGAGCGTCTCTCTGGCGTTCTCGACGGCGGCCTCTTTCTTCGCCGGGTACGCCTCGACCTTCGCGCGGAGGGTGATCCCGGGGCCGAGCCGGACGTCCCCGCGGAACGCCGCCTGCTTGTCGACGCGCATGAACAGCGCGCAGTTGTCGTCGACGCGCTGGTCGAGCTCGTCGATCACCCGGTCGATGTCGTCGAGGTCGGACAGCGCGTCGAGGACGTGACGCATCCCGTCCGCGTTCTCGATCCGCGCGGAGAGCACGACGATGCGATCGCCGTGGTGGCCGACGTTCTCGACGCGGTCGATCTCAGCGTCGTCCGGGAGGAACGTGCGGAGCGCGTCTTCGACTCGCTTCTCGTCTTCGGTCGCGTACGAAAACGCGCGGAGGTCGACGTAGTGAAAGGGGACTGTTGGCATGCGGGTCTGGTGTCTGCGCTCGGAACGGGGTTACTCGTCGCTGTCGTTGCTGTCGTCGTTCTCGTCGCCGTCGTCGCCTTCGGCAGCGTCGAGGGAGTCTTCGGGGACGCCCGTCTCCTGTCCGTCCTCGAAGCTGACTGTGTAGGTCGCGTCGCCGAACATCGTCTCCATGACCTGCGTGATCGTTCCCGTCTCGCCGTCATACTCGCTGTGTTTGTCGTGGAGAACGACCTCGTCTTCCTTCTCGAAGCTCATGCGCTCACGTTCCGCTGGGACGCTTAAAAGCGCGTGGATCCCGGGCGACACCGCGATCCGCCGATCGCGCTGATCGCACCGGTCGTACCGACCGACGCCCCCGATCACCAGACCGCTACCAGCGCGGCCGCCAGCGACACCACGAGCACGACCCCGACGGCGGCGGTGACGATGATGCTCTCGATTGTGACCGCGACGGCGATCCCGGTGGCGACGGCGACGAACGCCAAGACCGCGGCCGGCAGGCCTCCCCGTTCGATCAGGCGTTCGACCGCGTTCGCGGCTCGCTGTCCGGGTGGTACCGGCGGCGGGCGTTCCGGGGGCTTCGAAAACGTCTCGTCGACGGCGACCTCGTCGTCGGCGGCTTCCGGCGGCGGCTCTATCCGCACGTCGACGTACCGGGTGTTCGAGCCGTAGCCGGTGACGATCTTCAGCTTCCCGCGGACGGGCTCAGCGATGTCGGAGACGGAGACGTGGACTCGCCGCTTCGACTCGTCTTCGACGTAGTGGTTCGTTTCGCCGATCGAAACGGCTTGACCGAGTTCGTCGTCGACGTTGAGGTGGACGTGCGTCGAACGGCCGAGGTTCTCGAACGCGATGGCGAACGGACCGGTGGTCGTGAACCGGTCGGGGGCTCGGATCGCGTGGACGGTGTCCCCGTTCAGTTCGACGGAGAGTGTCGACACGTGTGAGCCGACGGTCTGACACTAAAAAAAGGTGTAGTACGGTTCGGAACTCACGCCGACGCTCAGATTACGCCGCCATCGGCAGTACTGGTGTCCGGGTTACGCCGTCGCTTCCTCGCGCATATCCGGCGGGAGGAGGTTGGGGATCCCGTCTTCGATCGGGTACGTCTCGCCGCACTCCGTACAGGTGAGCGTCCCTTCGAGGATCTCGTTGTCGTCGCGCTCGTCGACGTCCAACTCGAGGTCGGCCTTGTCGAGCGGACAGCAGATCACGTCCATCAGGGATTCTTTCATACCGCGTCGTTCGCGTGGACCGTTAAAAAAGCGTGCGGGTTCGCGGGACGGGTGCGTGGATCGTGGGCCCGTGACGGCGCTTGTCCCGGCTCGATGGCAACGACTTTGCCGGTCGGACCCCCCGAACGAGACATGGGGATCCCGTCGGAACGTATCGATCGGCTGTCGACGCTCGCTCGCGAGGCGGTCGTCGACGACGAGTACGACCGCGCCCGCGAGTACGTCGCGCTGGCACGTCGGATCGCGGAGCGGAACCGCTGTGGCCTTCCAGCAGGGTTCTCGCGGCGCACTTGCGACGACTGTGACGTGTTTCTGCGTCCAGGGCGGACAAGCCGGGTGCGGCTGCGGCCGGGACGGGTCGTCGTGCGGTGTCTGGAGTGCGGGTCGACGGCGCGGTACCCGTTCGAGTCGTAGCGGCCCGCCTCGAACCCCGTCGCGACGCGTCGGAATTCTGACCGGAACGACAGCTAGCGGCCGCTCACTCGCTCGCGTCGCCCTGGCGCGCTCGCAGGTCGGCCAACACGCCGGCCGTCCCGTCCATGTACGACTCGGCTACCACGACATCGGCCGCCTCGCGGGCGGCGGCGTCTGCGTTGGCGACCGCGTACGACTCGCCGGCCACCGCGAATGTTGAGACGTCGTTCTCGCTGTCGCCGATCGCGACGAACGACTCGGGATCGACCCCGAGGGTCTCGGCGGCTCGCCTGAGCGCCCGACCCTTGCTCACGGTGGGCGATTTGACGTGGAAGGCGTAGCCGGTGTCGACGACCTCCACGTCGCCGCCCGCGGCCGCGGCCACCTCGCGCAACAGGGCTTCGTCGGCGTCCATCGATAGTGCGACCTCCGTCTCGCGCCAGCGGTTGACGGTGTCGCCGTCGCCCCACCCGATCTCGCCGCCGCGCTCGCGGAACGCCTCGACGACCGCCCACGCCGCGTCCGGGTCGCCGAGGATCGTCGTCTCGCGGGCGACGTGCGTGATGCCGCCGTTCTCGGCGATGACGTGCTCGTCGCGCCCGAGGAAGTGCGCCAGCGCGACGGGGTACGGGAACGCCTTGCCCGTCGCGAACACGATCGGCGCGTCCCACGCCGGCAGCAGTTCGAAGACCCGCGGGTCGATCCGGCCGGTCGACGTCGTCAGCGTTCCGTCGATGTCCAGCGCGAGGGGCGGAACCATATCCGTGCCAGGAACGGCGAACGCAACTGTGTTCCGCTTGTTTCTGAGAAAAGCGGTACCGTGCCGCGTCAGGCCGACCACGCCGGTCGATCGAACAGCTCTCGGAACACGAGCGTCGGGAACTTCGGGACCAGTCGGCTCGGCGGTCGCCCCTTCCCGTCGCTGCGCGCGACCGTGACGCGGTCTAGCATCCCCGCGTCGGCGAGCTCGTACAGCACCCGACGGACGGTAGACGCCGACAGGTCGACCGCCGGCCGCGAGGCGATCGTCTCCGTCGCGGCGCTCACGGACTCGCGTGCGGCCTCCGGGAGGCTCACCAGCTCGTACAGAAGCCGGCGGCGGCTCTCGGAAAGCGCGAGGACGCGCCCCAGGGCGACACAGGGCTTCGGCACCGCGTCGATCCCCGCATCGAGATCTGTCGGCCGAACCGTCGAGGCGCCGGCGCGCTCCGCGTTGATCGCCGCACCGGTGATCGCGGCGAGCGCGTCGTGGGCGTCGCCGTCGGCCCACTCGGCGAGTTCGCGGATCTGGTCGTGGCTGAGCGCGTCCCGCCCGAGCCCCGTCGAACACCGACTCGTCAGCAGTTCGACGAGGACGTGCCGTCGGTAGGGCTCGAACGCGACCGACGCGTCCGCGTCCCACTCGATCGCCTCCGGCGGGTCTCGACCGAGGCAGACGGGAACGATGTGCCCGCTCACGTCGGTGAGCCACTCGACGACGGTCGCCGCGTCGGCCGTCTCCGGCTCGTTGGTGTGGTCGACGGCGACGACGACATCGGGACCGGTCTGGACCGCACCGCGCAGGGCGGCCGCGAGCTCGTCGGTACCGATGCCGTGTTCGGGGACTGGGTCGTCGCCGACCTCCGTGAGCGTCTCGTGGTAGAGGCGAAACCGCGTGGACGCCCGGCGGGCGTCCACGTACACGAATCCCGGGAGGGTCGGCTCGACCGCTCTGGTCGACGTCTGTATCGCGCGTCGCGGACCGCTGTGTGCCGCGAGTCGGTCGAACAGCGCGGAAACGACGGCCGATTTGCCACTGCCCTTCGGTCCGTGGACGTAGACGCTCGGCGGGAGCGACCCCGAAAAGGCGGGGCTGAAGGCATCGAGTAGCTGCTCAAACGCCGGACCGCGACCGACCGGGGATTCGAGGTGCGACACCGGCGAGACGGCGTCGAGGTCGACGAGGACGCCCGCACCGGCGTCGTAGCCGAGCCGCCGTTCGATCCGATCGTCGATATTCACGATCGACCCTCCGAGACACGGAAATAAAACCGGCGTGAATCAACACGATCCGACGACGCCCGTACTCTCCGGGTCGGCGCGTCGCTCACCAGTAGTCGGGTTTGTACCGGTTGATGAGCAGCGTCGAGATCACGAACACCACCGCGCTGATTCCCCCGGCGATCGCTCCGGCGACGATTCGGATGCCGAGCGGCCCCTCCGCGGTCACGGCGACGAGAAGCGTCACGACGACCGCGACAACGAGCAGGTTTCGTCCGTCGCTTTTCGTGAGTCCCAGCGTGTTCATGGATTCGGGTAGCCGTGTGCGCGGTTAAATCCACCACAGACGGTGCCGTCCGACGCCCGTCACCGACCACACACTTAACCGACCCGACCGCCTCTCGGCGCGTATGTCGGAACAGCAGTTCCACGACTCGGTCCTCGCGGCCGACAAGTGGAGCAAAGCCGCCGCGCTCGTCGTCGCGATCGCCGTCTTTCTGCTCGCCCGTAATCTCGTCGGCGACGCGCAGTTCGCCTCGATCGTCGCGGCGACCGCTGGGATCGGCACGCGACTGTACATCCCCTATCACGCGAGCGTTCGGGTCCCCGAACCGGAGCGAACCCCGATCAGCGAACACCCGGCCGCGGGGGGGTACAATCACGGCGCGGCGGGACTCGGCCTGATCGCCGGGTCGCTGGTCGCGCTCGGGGCGTCGCTGCTCGGTCATGGCTTCCTCACCGGTATTGGTGTCGGGGGCATGTCTGGAATCGTCGGCTATGTGGTGTTCATAAAGGCCCTTCCGTCGGAATAAAAAGCGCCGCGTCGAGGCCGCCGATCAGACGGCTCCGGGGACCCAGATCGCGGACCCGAGGATGCCGAGGATCGACAGGATGCCGATGAACGAATGCGTGATCGCGATGGAAGCGGCCGGCGGGTCGACGTGCGTGTCACCGTGCGCGTAGAAGACGCGCTGGAACGCCTCGCCGACGACGGCGCCGAGGACGCCGAACAGCCCGGCGATCAGCAGCGCGACTATCGGGGTGTAACCCGTACCTGCGGTGGCGAGGTACGCCGTCGCCGCCGGAAGCGTCATGTGGTGGGTCACGGGGATCCGGTCCACGCCGAGGTTCAAGAACAGCAGTGTGGCCGCGCTGATCCCGAATCCGAGGAAGGGGCTCCCGGTCTGAATCGCGGCATACGCCGCCGCAAGTCCGGCGAAGAGGCCGATAGCTACGACGTGCGACCACTGGTACATGTTCGGCAGCCACGGCTCGACGGCGAGCCGATCGGTTCCGGTCTTTCCGCCGTCGCCCGGAACTTCGCCGCTGTCACGCATCTCCTCGCGCTCGAACGGGCCCATGTCGAAGTAGCCGTTCGCCTTGGAACTGACGACGCCGATAACCGAGTAGCCGAACACCAGCCGGTGGAGGAGCGCGCTCGCGACGACCGTAAACGCGATCGGGTCCGTCGGGATCGCTAAATTCCGGAGCACTTGTTCCAGAACGATACCGAAGACACCGAAGGCGGCACCGACCGCGAGGATGTCCGGACGGCTCCCGAGTGCGAACCCGATATCTTTGGCGTTGTGGTAGTCGAAGCCGGACTCCATGGCGCCGTTCTTGGCGGCGTACGCCGCCGCCGCCGCACCGCCGGCGAAGGAGATGTGCGGACCGAAGACGGGGCCGAAACCGACGCCGACGCCGGCTCCGCCGGCCGCGTCGCCGCCGAAGACGCCGGCGATAACGAGGAATCCGGTGAAGATGAACGCTGGCAGGGCGCCGAGCGCGGCGCCGAACGCTCCGCCGGCAGCCGCCCCGAGCCAGATAGTCGGATCGAGCAAGATCTCCAGGACCGCGTCGATGGAACCGGCGCTCCATCCGCTGGCCTGTGCGACGACAGGGGCCGAAACGACAGAGTTCATCTATTCGTCCTCCTCGTCGTCTTGCGCCCAGTTACGGGAGCGGTCGACCGCGTCGTCCCAGCGGCTGTACAGCTTGTCGACCTCCGTCTGATCCTTCTCGGGAGTGAACTCGCGGTCCACCTGCCAATTGTCGCGGAGTTCGTCGACGGTGTCCCAGTAGCCGACCGCGAGGCCGGCGGCGTACGCCGACCCGAGCGCCGTCGTCTCGTCGACTTCCGGTCGAGCGATCTCCGTCTGGAGAATGTCCGACTGGAGCTGACAGAGGAAGTTGTTCTTCACCGCGCCGCCGTCGACACGCAGACTCGTCGTCTCGACGCCGGAGTCGGCCTCCATCGCCTCGGCCACGTCGCGGGTCTGGTACGCGATGCTTTCGAGGGTCGCGCGGACGATGTGTTCCTTGCCGGTCCCGCGGGTCATCCCGACGATGGTCCCGCGAGCGCGACCGTCCCAGTGTGGTGCGCCGAGACCCGTAAACGCCGGAACCATGTAGACGCCGTCGGTCGAGTCGACGGATCGGGCCAACTCGGCCGTCTGCGCGGCGTTGTTGATCAGGTCGACGTCTTCGAGCCACTCGATCGCGGCGCCGGTGATGAAGATGGACCCTTCGAGCGCGTACTGGACGGGCTCGCCGGACATCTGGAACCCGATCGTCGTGAGGAGCCCGTGGTCGGACTTGACGGCGTCGGTCCCCGTGTTCATCAGGTAGAAGGAACCGGTGCCGTACGTGTTCTTCGCGTCGCCCTCGTCGAAGCAGGTCTGCCCGAACAGGGCGGCCTGCTGGTCGCCGAGTGCCCCGGCGACGGGGACCTCCTCGCCGAGGAAGCCGTCCGCGTCGGTGTGTCCGTAGTAGTCCTCGTCGGAGGACGGCCGTACCTCGGGCACCATCTCCTTCGGCACGCCGAACTCGTCGAGGAGTTCGTCGTCCCACTCCAAGTCCCGGATGTTATACAGCATCGTCCGGGACGCGTTGGTGACATCCGTGATGTGGTTGCCCGTCAGGTTGTAGATGAGCCACGAGTCGATCGTGCCCATGACGAGTTCGCCCTCGCGGGCCCGGTCGCGGAGGTCGCCGCCGCGGGAACTCTGCATCTTGAGGGGCTCCGCGTTATCGAGGATCCACTCGGTCTTGGTCGCGGAGAAGTACGCGTCGGCTTCGAGGCCGGTCTTGTCGCGGATGTCCTCGACCATCTCGGCCTCCTGGAGCTCCTCGACGCGGTCCGTCGTCCGTCGGTCCTGCCACACGAGCGCGTTGTGGACCGGGCGGCCCGAGTCCTTGTCCCAGACGATGGTCGTCTCGCGCTGATTGGTGATGCCGATCGCGTCAAGCTGGCTCGCTTCCAGGTCCGCATCCGCGAGCCCGTCAAGGACGACCTGTTTGGTGTTTTCCCAGATCTCGATCGGATCGTGTTCGACCCACCCCGGGTTGGGATAGATCTGTTCGTGCTGTTCGTAGGCGTTCGCGACGACCTGCCCGCCGTGGTCGAACACCATAAAGCGGGTTCCGGTCGTCCCTTGGTCTATCGCACCGACGTATTGTGTCATGTTTGGATCCCTCCTGTGGCGCTGGTCCGCCCGCGACGACGTCACCGTCCGTGTCCCTCCGTCTACCGGGATCGGTTCCGTCAGCCACCACCGCTCCAGACGCCGTGTACGGCACGAATACCGGAACAGCGATCTGGACGCGGGCGATGTCATCGCCGTCGCCGCGGCATATCTTCACGGAGGCTACCACGCCATTCGTGAACATAATGTACTACCATAATAATCTTCCTGTTAAAATCCACATTCAGCCGGGAGTGAAAAAGATAGTATATAAATGAAGCGTCAGTGGCAACGGGCACACTACTTGAATGTCCCTGATAGTTATGATCGACTCGATAGAGGAGGTAAAGTAAAGTGTGCAGGGTCCCAGCGGATCGATATGGATCAACAGGTGGACGTCGTCGTCGTCGGCGGGGGGTCGACGGGCTGCGGCGTCGTCAGGGATCTGGCTCGACGGGGACTCGATACGGTCCTCGTCGAGAAGGGGAACCTGACACACGGGACGACCGGGCGCATGCACGGGCTGTTACACAGCGGCGGTCGATACGCCGTATCCGACCAGAAAAGCGCCCGCGAGTGTATCGAGGAGAACCGCGTGCTGCGAGACATCGCGGGACACTGCGTCGAGGAGACCGGCGGGATGTTCGTCAAGCGGCCGGAGGACTCCGAGGAGTACTTTCAGCAGAAGCTCGAGGGCTGTCGCGCGTGCGACATCCCTGTTGAAGTGATCGACGGCGAGGAGGCCCGGCGGCGCGAGCCGTACCTCGCCCGCGACATCGACAAGGCGATCGCACTTCCCGATGGCGCGATCGATCCGTTCCGGCTCTGCGTGGCGAACGCGGCCGACGCGCGCGAGCACGGCGCGCGCATCGAGACGCACGCGCCGGTCACGGACGTGCTCGTCGAGGACGGCGAGATCGTCGGCGTCGAGATCGAACACGCCTCAGGCCCCGGAAAGCGGGTCCACCACAAGCCCGGCACGACCGAGGAGATCCGCGCGCGCCACGTCGTCAACGCGACCGGCGCGTGGGCCGGCCGCGTCGGCGAACTGGCCGGCGTCGACGTCGAGGTGCGCCCCTCGAAGGGCGTGATGACCGTGATGAACACCCGGCAGGTCGACACCGTCATCAACCGGTGCCGGCCGAAGGGCGACGCGGACATCGTCGTCCCCCACGAAACCGCCTGTATCCTCGGTACGACCGACGAGGAGGTCGACGACCCCGAGGACTACCCCGAGGAGGACTGGGAGGTCGATCTCATGATCGAGACGCTGTCGGAGCTGGTTCCCGCGCTGAAAGACGCCCGCACGCTGCGGTCGTTCTGGGGCGTTCGACCGCTCTACGAACCGCCGGGCACCGGCACCGAGGACCCGACGGACATCACCCGTGACTATTTCTTGTTGAACCACGACGAGCGCGACGATCTCCCCGGCATGACGACCATCGTCGGCGGAAAGCTCACCACCTACCGGATGATGGCCGAGTCGATCTCGGACCACGTCTGTGAGCTACTCGGCCACGAGGCGACCTGCGACACCGCCGACGCGCCGCTCCCCGGCTCCGAGAGCCCCGCGAAACTCGATCAGCTGATGGACGAGTTCGGGCTCCGGTCGCCGGTCGCCCGCCGATCGGGCCAGCGACTCGGCTCGCGCGCGGACGACGTGCTCTCCGGTACCGACCCGAACCCGATCATCTGCGAGTGTGAGAGCGTCACTCGTGCGGAAGTACAAGATGCGATCGGCGAGGCCGGCAGCGATCTCAACGCGGTCCGCCTGCGCACCCGCGCCTCGATGGGGAACTGCCAGGGCGGCTTCTGCACCCACCGAATCGCTGCCGAACTGGCACAGGAGTACCCCGAACCGGTCGTCCGCGATGCGGAAGACGAACTGTACCAGGAGCGCTGGAAGGGTCAACGCCACGCGCTGTGGGGTCGACAGCTCTCGCAGGCGATGTTAAATCATCTGCTGCACGCGACCACAATGAACCGCGACGGCGACCCCGTGTCGCTCGATAGCGAGGTCGACTTCGGAGCCTTCGACGCCGGAGGGGGCGCAGGCGGGACGGCCGGCTCCGGCGGAGGTGGCGATGCCGGAACCACGGCGACTGACGGTGGCCGCACAGTTGACGACGCGGGCGCCGACGGTGGCCGCACAGTTGACGACGCGGACGCCGATGGGGATCGTACAGGTGACGACGCGGGCGTCGATGGAGGGATCGATGGCGATCGATAGTGAGGTCCTCGTCGTCGGCGGCGGGCTGGCGGCGATCACCGCGGCCATCTCGGCGTCCCGCGAGGGCGCCGACGTGCGGCTCGTCTCCCACAAGGCGAGCACGCTCCGGCAGGCGTCCGGGCTGATCGACGCGCTCGGCTACGTCCCCGCGACGGAGCCGGCAAAGCCCCTCCGCGAGGGGCCGCCGACCGCGGGCCGCGAACTCGACCGTGACGAGTGGCCGGATCCGGAGGGACCGCTCTCGGACCCCTTCGAGGCGATCGATCGGCTTCCCGAAACGCACCCGTACCGGATCGTCGGCGCCGACGCGCTCCGTGAGGGGCTCGACCTGTTCGACGAGCTCGCGGGCGACGCGTACCGCGGCTCTCACACCGACCGCAACGCCCTCCTGCCGACGTTCGGCGGGAGCGTGAAGCCGACCGCGCGGTATCCGGCGGCCGCAGAAGCGGGACTCGCGAGCGACGACCGACCGGCGCTCATCGTCGGGTTCCGGTCGCTCACCGACTACGACGCCCGGGCGTTCGCCGGGCGGTTGGAGGCGGCGGGCGTCCCGTTCGACGTCGCGGGCGCCGAGGTCGAGTTCGCGGAGGCGTTCCGCGCCGACGCGAAGATCACCCGGCTCGCGAAGGCGCTCGACCACGACGAGGAGATAGACGGGACGCCCGCGCGAGAGGCCCTCGCGAAGGCCGTCGCGCCGCACCTCCACGACGTCATCGACGATGAGGGCGGGGTCGACCGCGTTGAGCGCGTCGGGTTCCCGGCGTTCCTCGGCGATCAGGAGGGCGAGGCGGTTCGCGCCGAACTGGCCGACCGGCTCGGCGCTGACGTGTTCGAGATCCCGATGGGACCGCCGAGCCTCCCGGGGCTCCGCTTAGAGGACCGACTGTACGACGCGCTCGACGCCGAGGGCGTCCGATTCGAGACCGGCAATCCCGTCGTCGGGATCGACTCGGCGGCGGACGGAACGATCGAGACGGTCTCGGTCGATCGGAAGGGACGCGAGGTGCCGTACGGCGCCGACGCGTTCGTGCTGGCGACGGGCGGGCTCGTCGGGAAGGGGCTCGACTCCGACCGCGAGGGCGTCCGCGAGCCGGCGTTCGGCCTGCACGTCGAACAGCCCGCGGACCGCTATGAGTGGTTCGTCGACGACGCGTTCGGCGACCAGCCGTACGCGCGGTTCGGCGTGCGCCCCGACGAGCGCGGGCGACCGCTCGACGCGGACGGCGCGGTACAGTACGAGAACGTCTTCGCGGCCGGCGGGGTCGTCGGCGGCGCGGACGTGGCGAGAGAGAAGTCCGCGAGCGGAGTGTCGCTCGCGACCGGCCTCGTGGCCGGGCGACAGGCGGCAACGGAGGCGAACCAATGACACGACACACGGCGGACGACGACGAGCACGGGGAGTCGAACGAGACCGACGCGGCTGTCGAGGCGGCGGGTGACAGCGGCGGCGACGGCAACGCGCTTGCCGAACGCCCCGCCACGGACGGCGGCGTCGAGAGCGCGACCGGCGGGTCGGACTCGATGGAGCTCGATCCCGACGCCTACGACCCGGTCGACGTGTTCCCCGGTGGCGACCTCGATCTGCGTGAGGGCGCCGACTCTTGTTATAAATGCACGAGCTGTGATACCTCGTGTCCGGTCGCCGAGGTGGACGACGAGTTCCCGGGCCCGAAGTTCCAGGGACCCGAGCAGTGGCGGCTCAAACGCAAAGACGATCACGACATCGACGAATCGGTCATGTCCTGTTCGAACTGCATGCGCTGTGACGACGCGTGTCCGTCGTCGGTCCCGCTCTCGCAGATGCACAACGAGGCGCGCGGTCAGTTCGTCGACGAGCAGATGGAGAAGCTCTCCGTCGAGTACGTCCGCAATCGGATCTTAGCGAACTACCGCACCTCCGCGCGGTTGGCGAGCCTCTTCCCGAAGACGGCCTCGTTCGCGATGAACTTCGGGCCGGTCCGCTGGGCGATGGAGAAGACGATGGGGATCCCCAAGGAGCGCGACTTCCCCGAGTTCGCGACCGAGACGTTCCGCGAGTGGTGGAAGGCCCGCGGCGGCGCACAGGTCCAGAACCCCGACAAGCGGGTCGCGTACTTCCACGGCTGTTACTCCAACTACAACACGCCGGAGGTCGGCAAGGCGATGGTCCGCGTGTACGAGCACTTCGGCTACGAGGTGATGGTGCCGCCGCAGGGATGCTCCGGCACCCCGATGTTCGCGAACGGGATGTTGAAGGACGCGCGTCGGCACGCGGAGACGAACGTCGAGAACCTCGTCGAGGCCATCGGCGAGGGCGCCGACGTGATCGCCTCGTGTACCTCGTGTTCGATGTCGCTCCGGCAGGAGTACCCCGAGCTGTTCGACATCCACGGGATCGAAGACCTCTCGGAGCACACCTTCGAGGCGCTGGAGTACCTCCGGATCCACGAGGACCTCGACGGCGAACTGGCGGGGAGCAGCCTCGCCGACGAGCAGTCGTTCGCGTACCACGCGCCGTGTCACGCCCGCAACCAGGGACTTGCCCGGCAGGCCGTCGAGACGTTCCGAGACGTCGACGGCGTGCACATGGAAGACGTCGGCGACTCCTGTTCCGGCATCTCCGGGACGTACGGCTGGAAAGAGGAGAAGTACGAGAAGTCGATGGCGATCGGCGAGGAGATGTTCGAACACATGGAGGCCGCCGAGGGCGACGTGGGGATGACCGAGTGTCCGACCTGCGCGATGCAGATGGAACACGGAACGGGCTACGAGATCAAACACCCGCTCCAGCTGCTCGAAGAGACGGTCGTCGCCTGAGACACGGCCCATTGGCCGGAAGACGATATGGGAGCGCAGCGGTTATTTTTAACCGAATACGCGTGAGGGGAGGTATCTGTAGTACAGCTGACTGCACTGGACTCCTCTCCCTCTCATTTAATTCGGTGAGCCGCAGACACGCTTGTATGGACGAACTCGCGGACTTGACCGAGGAGCTGGTCGCGATCCCCTCCCACGAAGATGAGACCGCCGCCGGCGACGCTATCGAGGCGTGGCTGCGCGCGGAGACCGACGCTCGCGTCGAGCGGGACGCGGTCGGAAACGTGCTCGCTTATAAATACGATTCGACTGACGACGCCCTTGCGGACGGCCCCACCGACACCCTCGCGCTCGTCGGCCACCACGACGTGGTGCCGCCGGCCGACCGTCAGACGACGGGCGAGGGCACCGCGGGCGAGTACGTCGTCGAGCGCCGTGACGGCCGGATATACGGGCGTGGCGCGGCCGACATGAAGGGCGCGGTGGCGGCCTGCATGATCGCCTTCCGGGACGCCGAGCTGCCGGCGGGTCGCGAGCTTTCGTTCGCCTCGTTTGTCGGCGAAGAGGTCGGGGGGACCGGAGCGCGTCACGCGATCGACGAGGGGTTCGACCCGGATCGCGCCGTCGTCGCTGAGGGGTCGACCGGCTACTCGAAGCCGGGCGTCACCGATGTCGTCGTCGCACACAAGGGCCGGCGCGCGTCGACGCTCGTCGCCCACGGGGAGGCGGCACACGCTTCCGAGCCTGAACTGGGTGTGAACGCGATCTACCGCGCGAGCGACGCGATCGACGCCGTCAGAGAACTCGACACGCCGACGGCGACCGTGGTCGGCGAGACCGTTGCCGGGTCGCTCGCGGTCACAATTGTCAAGGGCGGCGAGACGTGGAACGTGATCCCCGAGCGCTGTGAGGTGACGATCGACGAGCGGACGGTCCCGGGCGACCGAGCCGATCTCGGTCGCGTCGCCGAGGCGGTCGGGGGCGTCGAGTGGGAGGTCGAACAGGACCTCCCCCCGATGGGATGTGAAGACGACGCGTTCGCGGAGGCCGCACTCGCCGTCGCCCGCGAGGTTCACGACGATATGGGGCTCGACGAACCCGAACACGTCACCAAGCCGCACGCGACTGACGCAGGATGGCTCGCGGGAGCAGGTACGGAGTGTCTCGTCTGCGGCGCCTCCGAGTCCGGCGAAGCGCACACCGACACGGAGAGCGTCGGCATCGACGTACTGGAGCGGTGTTTCCGGATTTATAAGGGCGTCAGCGAGCGGACGTTCTAACCGCGCCGCGACGCGCGTCGTTTCGGCCCTGGCCGACGCGGTATGGAAGGGGTTTTATGCGCCCCGCGGGAACTGTGGGCTACTATGGGAGACAAATCGAAGGCTCAAAAGAAGCGTCTGGCGAAGGCCGAGCGCCAGAACACCCGCGTCCCCGCGTGGGTCATGATGAAGACGGACATGAACGTGACGCGAAACCCCAAGCGGCGCAACTGGCGCCGGAACGACCTGGACGAATAAATGAGCACGAGTGATTTCGAGGAGCGTGTCGTCACCGTCCCGCTCCGCGACGCCAACGACAAGCCGGTACAGCAGCGCGCCGACTTCGCCATGAAGATCGTTCGCGGTCACCTCGCGAAACACTTCTCCGTCGACGAGGACGCCGTCGTACTCGACACCTCCGTCAACGAGGCTGTGTGGGCGAACGGTCGCCAGAACCCGCCGAGCAAGCTCCGCGTCCGCGCGGCTCGGTTCGTCGAAGACGGCGAGCCCGTCGTCGAAGCCGAGTACGCCGAATAACGTGTTACGGGCGACCTTCACCGGCTCGTCGTACGTGGGCGTGTTCGCCCGCGCGATCGACGACCTCGTGTTGGTGCGGCCGGACGTCGACGAGGAACTCGCCGAGGCGCTCGGCGAGGAACTGGGTGCCGAGCCCCTCCTCACGACGGTCGGTGGCGCCAACACCGTCGGCTCCCTCGCGACGGGCAACGAGAACGGCGTGCTCGTCTCCGAGCGGGCGACCGAACGGGAGAAATCGCGGATCGCCGAGGCCGCCGACTGCGAGGTCCGCGAGCTCCCCGGCGAGATCAACGCGGCCGGGAACGTCGTCCTCGCGAACGATTACGGCGCGTACGTCCACCCGGACCTTCCGCGCGAGTCGATCGTGACAATCAGAGAGGCGTTGGGTGTACCCGTGGTCCGCGGGGACCTCGGTAGCGTTCGTACCGTTGGTACTGCCGCAGTCGCCAACAACACCGGCGTCCTCTGTCACCCCCAGTCGACCGAGTCAGAGCTGCAGGCCGTCGAGGAAGCGCTCGACGTCCGCGCCGATCTCGGGACGATCAACTACGGCGCGCCGCTGATCGGATCCGGGCTCGTCGCCACCGACGTGGGCTACGTCGTCGGTGATGACACCACCGGCCCGGAGCTCGGGCGCATCGAGGAAACGCTCGGCTTCATCGACTGAGCCGACCGTTCCTTCGGCGTCGCGTTCCCATTCTCGGCTGCTTCTCTCCCTCCGACATTCGTAGCGGCGGCGTATTTCTGCAACGGCTGTCCGGACGCGCTCCGCGAGCCTCGCTCTCACCCCTTTGGCCCGATCGCGATCGGGGTGATCCGACCGCGACGGGGGTTCTGTCGGCCGGATCGTTGATCGATGATTGGCTCTACTTTTTAGGAAGATACTTCCCTGTCCCTACCGGATCGATGAACATGAGTACCTACACAGTGAGTGGACAGTTCCAGAGTCGAGACGGGTTCCAGCCCTTCACGAAGGAGGTCGACGCGGAGAACGAGGACCTCGCCCGCGAACGAATCTACACGACAGTTGGGAGCCAGCACAACCGGAAGCGCGCCCAGATCGAGATCGAGGAGGTGACCGCGGCATGATGGGTGGCGGGCAACAGCAGCTTCAGCAGCTCTCCCAGGAATTGCAGGCGCTCGACGAGGAGATCGAGACCCTAGAGACCGAAGTCGACGGCCTCCGCGAGGAGCAGTCCGACATTGACGACGCGGTCGAGGCCATCGAGACGCTCGATACGGGCGCGACGGTGCAGGTCCCGCTCGGTGGCGGCGCCTACGTCCGCGCCGAGGTGCAGGATATCGACGAGATCATCGTCTCTCTTGGCGGCAACTACTCTGCCGAACAGGCACAGGGCGACGCCGTCGACGTGCTCCGCCGCAAGCAGGACGCGCTCGACGAGCGCATCGAGGACACGCAGGCCGAGATCGATGAGCTCGAGTCCGAAAGCCAGGAGCTCGAACAGCAGGCCCAGCAGATGCAACAGCAGATGCAGCAACAGCAGATGCAGCAGATGCAGCAGGCGCAGGGCGACGAGGAGTAACAACGGACCGTGTTCGACGGATTGAAAGACAAGCTCTCGGGGTTCCGCAAAGACGTCGAAGAGAGCACCGACGTCGAGGAAGCCGAGGACGCCGAAGAGCCGGACGACTCGGAGCCCGCCGGAACGACTGAGAGCGCCGCCGCCGAATCGGACGCGGAGGCGCCCGTCGGGTCGGACGCCGAGTCTCCGGCTGAGCCGGACACGACGGCTGATGCTGACGCGATCGACGAGGACGGCGGCAGCGACGACAACGAGCCGAGCACCTTCCAACGCGCGAAGGCGTTCGCGACCGGCCGGATCATCATCGAGGAGGAGGACTTAGAAGAGCCGCTGTGGAACCTCGAGATGGCCCTCCTCGAAAGCGACGTAGAGATGAGCGTCGCCGAGCGCATCCTCGACACCGTGCGGGAGAAGATGCTCGGGGAGTCGCGCAAGCAGGTCGAGACGACCGGCGAACTGGTCGAGTCGGCGCTCCATGACGCGTTGCTCGACGTCATCGCAGTCGGACAGTTCGACTTCGAAGAGCGGATCGCCGAAGCCGACAAACCCGTCACCATCGTCTTCACCGGCGTCAACGGCGTCGGGAAGACGACGAGCATCGCGAAGCTCTCCGAGTGGCTCGCCGATCGCGGCTACTCGTCGGTGATGGCGAACGGCGACACCTACCGTGCCGGCGCCAACGAGCAGATCCAAGAGCACGCGGACCGACTCGATCGGGAGCTGATCGCACACGACCAGGGCGGTGACCCCGCGGCCGTCATCTACGACGGCGTCGAGTACGCCGAGGCGAACGACATCGACGTCGTCCTCGGCGACACGGCCGGCCGGCTCCACACGAGCGACGATCTGATGGCGCAGTTGGAGAAGATCGACCGCGTCGTCAACCCGGACATGACCCTGTTCGTCGACGAAGCCGTCGCAGGTCAAGACGCGGTGAACCGGGCGAAAGAGTTCAACGACGCGGCGGCGATCGACGGAGCCATTCTGACGAAGGCCGACGCCGATTCCTCCGGGGGCGCCGCAATCTCCGTAGCGTACGTCACCGGAAAACCCATCCTGTTTCTCGGGACGGGCCAGGGGTACGACGATATCACCCTGTTCAAACCCGAAGAACTGGTCGCGAGTTTGCTCGGCGAAGACTGAGCCGACGGCGCGGCCCCGTTCCGAATCGTGACGAAATCAAAATCTATCGCCAGGAGTGTCATCAATCGGAGTGGACAATTAAGCCCGAATTGGACGTAGAAACGAACCATGAGTGAGAGAACTGAAGCCGCGGAGGTCGTTGTCGTCGGTTGCGGTCCCGGTGGCGCCGTTCTCGCCTATCTCCTGGCCCGGAGCGGGGTTGACGTCGCACTCGTTGAGCGTGCGGCCACGTTCGAGCGCGAGTACCGAGGGTTCGGCTGGAATCCCGGCGTGGTTCGGCTGTTCGACGAGATGGGCCTCCTCGACGACGTTCTTGCCTTGGCTCACGAAACCGTCACTACTGGCACGTTCTCGCTGTACGGCGAGGAGATTACGGTTCTCGACTTCGACCTGCTCGATACCGACTATCCGTATGCGCTGCTGATGGAGCAGCCAGCGCTGCTCGAATGCCTCGTGGATCGCGCCAGTTCCTACGACAACTTCACGTTTCACGCTGCGACCACCGTTAGGGACATCCGCACGAACGCAGCAGGTAGCGTTCAGGGGGTCGAAGCCCGAGACCGGGACGCCGACGAGGATGTCGCGTTCAAAACGCAGTGCGTCGTCGGCGCCGATGGTCGATATTCGACGGTTCGCAGCGACGTCGGCATCGACCCCGGACTGTTCGACTCGCCGATCGACCTCGTGTGGTTCAAGCTCCCCCGCGGCGCTATCGATGCACCTACGCAGGGTCGAATCGACCGCGGCGGTGTTCTTCTGTACTTCGGTCTCGGGAGCGGCGATCTCCAAATTGGATACCTCGTCCGAAGCGGTGAGTGGCCCTCGATCAGACACACTGGATTCGACGCATTCCGGGAGCAGATCGCCGAGATAGACCCGCAAGTCGGCTCTGCCATGAGCGTACAGTTGGGCGGATTTCGTGACACCAGTCTCCTCGACGTCGCTCCGGGCATCGCGGACACCTGGAGCATGGACGGGCTTCTTCTCATCGGTGACGCCGCACACACTGCGAGCCCCATCGGCGCACAGGGAAACCCGCTCGCCGTTGAAGACGCCGTCGTTGCTCACAGCCTCCTCGTCGAGGAACTCACTGCCACGGACGAAATTCTCGAACGCAAGATCCTCCGTGCATTCGAGGCCGGACGACGTGCACACGTCGAACAGATTATTTCGCTCCAGCGGCGCGCCGCGACCAATCTCGCGTACTGGCTCGATTACGGTGGGTATGTCCCTCCAAGGCTCGTTCGTGCGATGACGAAGACGGCCAGAGTGATAGTCCCTCGTTCGAGGTCGGCGCGGAGCGTCATCGAAACGTTCGCACTCGGTCACCGTTCGGTTTCGGTCGACCGATCTCACTTCGTCGACTAACCCGCTGCCGAAGGGTCTCGTTGGCATACCTCGAAGAGGCCGCCACTCGTTTGGCGACTGAGGGCCGTCATTGCGCGGTCGGCGCCGTTCGGACCGGATCCGCTGGCCTCACGGACCGCACGTCGCCGACCGCTTGAAGAGACGTGACTCGTCGCGAGAGGATGGGGTGGTGACGCGCCGCTGGCTGTGAGCGACGCCGATCATCCCGCCAAGCGTGCGGTTGTCTGGACCTACGCTTCTGTAGGCTGCGTATAATAAAACGCTCTCGCGGTGTTGCTGTTCCATGGCCAAGCCACAGTACACTCGTCGTGGCGTGCTCCGAACCGTCGGGAGTGGATTCGCCGGCGGCTCGCTCGCGACGCTCGGGACCGGAACGGGCGCGGCGACCCAAACCGCCGACAAAGCCGTGACCGTCAACGTCGGATACGCGTCGACGAACGGCCGGAGCGCAGCGCTGTCTCGTGCGTCGACGGTGGACCACGAATTCGGCTTCGATGCGCTCACAGCCCGGATGCCCGAGTCGGAGATCGACGCGCTGGCGGCCCACCGCGACATCCGATATGTCGAGGAGGACCGTATCCTCGGCGGCATCGTTACGCCGCAGATCCAGCCCCGCCGACAGGTTGGGGAACATCGAGTCCCGTACGGCGTCGCCGTGACGGGGGGCGACGTGGCCGCTGAACACGGCTACACCGGTAGCGGAGCGGACGTCGCAGTACTCGACACCGGCATCGATAGCACACACCCCGACCTCGCGACGAACCGGGGCAGGGGGACCGCGTTCGTCCCGGGCGTCAGCGATATCGAGGATCTCGACTTGCCTGCTGGCCAGGACGACGACGTCCTCGTCTCGCACGGCACGCACGTCGCCGGTGTGGTCGGCGCGAACGACAACGACACCGGCGTCGTCGGCGTCAGTCCTGCGGCGACCCTTCACGCCGTGAAAGTCCTCGTCGGCGTACTCGGCGGGGGCTCGGCAGCCAGCATCGCGGCGGGCGTGGAGTTCGTGGCTGATCAGGGGTGGGATGTCGCAAACCTCAGCTTAGGGAAGACCGGACGGATCGACGTGCTCGCGGACGCGGTAACGGATGCCTACGAGCGGGGAGTCCTCCTCGTGGCGGCGGCCGGAAACGATGGCCTCCTCGAAAACGACCCGCCCGCGAGTGACGGGGAATCGGCGGTCTCCTACCCGGCGGCCTTCGAGGAAGTCATCGCCGTTGGCGCGACCGACCGGAACGACGAACTCGCAGCGTTCTCCTCAGTCGGTCCAGAGGTCGAACTCGTCGCCCCCGGCACGGACGTGCTGTCCACGGCCCTGCCGATCAACATCTACTCGAACGCGGAGGAGCCGTTCAACCGCTACATCGAACTATCCGGGACCTCTTTCGCGGCCCCACACGTCGCCGGCGCGGGCGCACTGCTGATGAGTGACGATGGCCTCTCGAACGTCGAGGCCCGCGAGCGCCTCCGAGAGACCGCGGCCGACGTGGGCCTGCGCGAGGATCAACAGGGCCACGGCCGCCTCGACGTCGCGGCTGCGCTCGGCGTCGAGTAACGCGACCCCTCACAAAGAGGAACGGGACGGCTCGTGCGTCAACACCGCGGTCGCTAGCCACCGTAACACCGACTTGCAGCGCGTCCACCGGAAGCCGCCGACAGAGATCCGTGTGCTTCCGCGGGGACAGTCGGTTGGCGCGCAGCTGTGCCCGTCACTTTTTGGGCGGGTTCAGGAGGCCGGATGGACGACAGTCACAGTCGAGGCGGTGACCGTACTCGGTCCCGCTTGTGAAGTTCCGTGTACATCGCTGTCCGCAGACAGGACACCAGAACTCGCCGGGACCATCTGCAGTGAGATGACACTGCGCGTTCGAGGAATGGCCCAAACTCATCGCAGACCACCCCGATTTGCGGAGCGAATCGCACGACTGCGAGGGGCCGTTTTTGGAAGCGAATTGGTCGCCAGAAAATCGGCGATTTTGAGAAGCGTAAATCGGTCGAATTTGGAGCCGTAGAGGGCTCTAGAGGCGGAGTTTATTTTACACCAGTCCGATTTAATTTCGGATGGGCGCTGCAGGATTTGAACCCGCGACAACTTGGTCCGAAGCCAAGCACTCTATCCAGACTGAGCTAAGCGCCCGTACACTGCGGTACTTCCGAGAGGATGTTAAGTCCCGCGATTCGAAATCGTTGGTGTGCGATCGACACACAGATCCATCTTGGCGGGCGCCCCGGCTGGCTGGGTGCGGATGCGTTCGTCCGGTAGAGAGAGCTGATTTTGTCGCACGATCGATTCTACACGTTGGTGTCCCGCATTTCGTTCGATCCGGATTCTATTCTCTGATTGTTGCTCGGTTCATCCATTCGACTGGCTCGACGGCGCCGCCGCGATGATGATGGGCGATCAAAAAGAATATTATTCGGACCGGGTATGTTTTTGCTAGTAGATGTGTCTTGGTCGCACGGCCTTGCAGCCGAACGAGTGGCCCAAGTCGGTGCCGTCGTCGCCGAGGTACGCCCATGTATGACCTGAGGCCACAGTTCGACGTGGAGGTCGAGCCCGGATCGAACCTCCTGTTCACCGGACCTCCGCTGACCGGAAAGCGCTCTCTCATGATGGATGTGCTGGCGGCCGGCACGGAACGCGGCGACGGCGCGATCGTCGTCACGACGAAGGACGGCGCCGATCGCGTACTCAACGATTACGCCAAGCGCACTCCATACGAGGGAAAGCCGGTCGCCGTCGTCGACTGCGTCACCCGCCAGCAGGGCGTCAACGACGCCCGCGAGTCCGATCGGATCAAGTACGCCTCCTCTCCGGTGGACATGACCGGTATCGGAATCAAGCTCTCGGAGTTTCTGCAGGCGTTCGGCGACCGCGGGATTGAACGGAACCGCGTCATGGTTCACTCGCTGTCGACGCTGTTGATGTACTCGGACCTCCAGACGGTGTTCCGGTTCCTCCACGTGTTCACCGGTCGGATCCAGAGTGTGAACGGCCTCGGGCTGTTCAGCATCGACTCGACGTCGCACGACGAGCAGGCGATGAACACGCTCAAACAACTCTTCGACGGCGTCATCACCGTCCCCGAGGACGGCGAACCGACGATCCGATTGGCCTGATTCACCCCCGGACGCGACCGCAACTGATGGATTTAATCCGCGTCGCCGCGAACACCGAGCCATGCCTATCACCGACGACGAGGGGCTCGATCGGTTGCTCGACGCCGAGACGATCGCCGTGGTCGGCTGCTCGACGACGCCCGGCAAGGCCGCACACGACATTCCGGCATACCTTCAGCGAGAAGGCTATCGCGTGATCCCGGTCAACCCCTTCGCCGACGAGATTCTCGGCGAGCACGCCTACGACGCGCTCGCTGACATCGACGAAGACGTGGATCTCGTGAACGTGTTCCGGCCGAGCGACGAGGTTCCGGAGATCCTCGACGCCGTGCGCGAGCGACACGCCGACCGCGGCGACGCCGGAGCGGCGTGGCTCCAACTCGGGATCAGCCACGACGACGCGGCGGCCGAAGCGGAGGCCGACGGGATCGAGGTCGTCCAAGACCACTGTATGAAAGTCGAACACCGGCGGCTGCGTGGATAGCGACCTCGGCGGGAGACGCGACGGAAGCGGTTGCGACGCCCGTTCTGTTCGTTAGATACCAGTCGGCTACCCTTCCCACTCCTCGAAGGAGCGATACACGCCCTTCGAGAGGTATCGCTCGGAGGAATCGGGGAACACCGTGACGACGGTGTCGTGTGGGGCGTCGATAGCGCCGTCGCGGATCCCGCGGGCGACCGCCTTCGCCGCGATCGCGTTCGCGGCGGCGGAGGAGGCGACGAGCTGTCCCTCCTCGGCGGCGAGCCGGCCCATCTCTTCGTGGACCTCGCGGTCGGGGATCGATTGGATGTCGTCGACGAGCGACGGGTCGAACAGCTCGTTGGTGTCGATGTCGTGCGTGCCGATCCCCTCCGTTTTGTACTCCTCGTGAGCGACCTCTTCACCGAGGAACTCGCGGTACGCGGAGCCGGCGGGCTCGACGGCGACGACGTGGGTGTCGGCCGCTCGCTCCCGGAAGTACCGCGCCATCCCCATTAGCGTGCCGCCGGTGCCGCAGCCGGCGACCACGGCCCCGACCTCGCCGTCGAGCGCCTCGTCGATCTCCGGCGCGGTCGTCTCGTAGTGGGCCTCGGCGTTGAGCGGGTTCGAGAACTGCTGGGGGACGATCGCGTCGTCGAGTTCGTCGGCGATCTCGTGGGCGCGATCGATGGCGAACCCCATCCCGTCCTCGCTCGGCGTGTTGACCACCTCGGCGCCGAGCGCGCGCATGAGCTGTTGTTTCTCCACGGAGAAGCGTTCGGGGACGACAAAGACGGCGTTCAACCCGAGCTGTTTCGCCGCGACCGCCAGTCCGATTCCGGTGTTGCCGGCGGTGGGCTCGACCACGGTGCCGCCGGGCCCGACGTCGCCGCGTTCAAGCATCCGTTCGAGCATGTACTTGCCGATGCGGTCTTTGATGCTCGCGCCGGGGTTGAACGACTCCAGTTTCGCGTACACCGGCACCGCGTCCGGTGAGTCGTGTACCCGGACGAGCGGCGTCTCCCCGATCGTCTCGAGCACCGACGACAGGGGCTCCCGATGGGTCGTCATGCTCCCGCAAAGGTTGCCGGCTGTTTTGTGTGTTTCCATGATTGCGGCGGCCTCCCCTTGTCACCGATGACGGAGGGGATTGCCACGATCGCGTGTTCGGGATGGACGCCGAGATCGACGAGGGGTTGGTTCCCGGGCCACCGAAGGCTTGGCGAGTCAACGGGGATCGAACACACTTATGCCGCTCGTCCGGTTCCGGAAACGTATGAGCGAGACCGATGCGCAGGCCGACGTGACGGTCGTCCTTCCGGACGGATCAGAGCTGCACGTTCCGGCCGGATCGACAGTCGAAGACGTCGCCTACGAGATCGGCCCCGGGCTCGGTCGCGACACCGTCGCGGGGAAGATCGACGGCGAACTCGTCGAAAAGCACGCCGCCGTTCACGACGGCGCGCGGATCGAGATCGTCACCGACCAGTCCGACGAGTACCTGACGGTGCTGCGCCACTCGGCCGCCCACGTGTTCGCGCAGGCCCTCCAGCGGCTCCATCCCGAGGCCACCCTCACGATCGGCCCCCCGACGGACGAGGGGTTCTACTACGACGTGACCGACGTCGACCTTGATGAGGGCGACCTCGCCGCGATCGAAGCCGAGATGGACGAGATCATTGCGGCCGACTACGACATCGAGCGGGTCGTCCGCTCTCGCGAGGACGCGATGGAGATCTACGCCGACAACGAGTACAAACGCCAGATACTCGACGAGGAGGCCGACGACGAGGAGGTCACCTTCTACGTGCAGGACGGGTGGCAAGACCTCTGTCAGGGACCGCACGTCGAGTCGACGGGTGAGATCGGTGCGGCCACGCTGCTCGAGGTCTCGGCCGCCTACTGGCGCGGCGATGAGGAGAACGACACGCTGACCCGAGTGTACGGGACGGCGTTCGCCTCCGAGTCGGACCTCGAAGAGCACCTCGAACTGCGCGAGCAGGCGCAGGAGCGAGATCACCGGAAGATCGGCCAGGAGATGAACCTCTTTTCGATCCCGACGGTGACCGGTCCCGGCCTCCCGCTGTACCACCCGCCGGGCAAGACGGTTCTCCGCGAGCTGTCGAACTTCGCGAACGAGCTCAACCGCGAGAACGGCTACGAGGAGGTCGAGACGCCGCACGTCTTCCGGACCGAGCTGTGGAAGCAGTCGGGCCACTACGAGAACTACAAAGACGACATGTTCCTGCTTGACGTTAACGACGAGGAGTACGGGCTCAAGCCGATGAACTGCCCGGGCCACGCGACGATCTTCGACCAACAGTCGTGGTCGTACCGCGATCTCCCGCAGCGCTACTTCGAGAACGGGAAGGTGTACCGGAAAGAGCAGCGCGGCGAGCTTTCGGGGCTCTCGCGCGTCTGGTCGTTCACCATCGACGACGGCCACCTGTTCGCCCGTCCCGACCAGATCCGCCAGGAGATCGAGTCCGTCATCGAGATGATCTTCGAGGTCGTCGAGACCTTGGACCTAGAGGTCGATGTCGCGCTCGCGACTCGCCCCGACAAGTCCGTCGGCGGCGACGAGATCTGGGAATCCGCCGAGGAGCAGCTCCGCGACGTGTTGGAGTCCGGCGGCTACGACTACGACGTCGAACCCGGTGACGGCGCGTTCTACGGCCCGAAGATCGACTTCGGCTTCGAGGACGCGCTCGGGCGCGTCTGGGACGGCCCGACGGTCCAGCTCGACTTCAACATGCCCGAGCGGTTCGACCTGACGTACACGGGCGAGGACAACGAGGAGCACCAGCCGGTGATGATCCACCGCGCGCTGTACGGGAGCTACGAGCGCTTCTTCATGGTGCTCATCGAGCACTTCAACGGCAACTTCCCGCTGTGGCTCGCGCCCGAGCAGGTCCGGATCCTCCCCGTTTCGGACGAGACGCTCGGCTACGCCCACCGCGTCAAAAACGAACTGGAGAATGCCGGCTTCCGCGTCGAAGTCGAAGACCGCGATTGGACGGTCGGTCGCAAGATCCGCGCCGGCCACGACGACCGACTCCCGTACATGGTCATCGTCGGCGACGACGAACAAGAGGCGGGAACCGTCTCCGTCCGTGATCGCTTCGAGAATCAGCGCGGCGACGTCGCGCTCGACGCGTTCGTCGAGCATCTCGTCGACGAGCGCGACGCCAAGCGGACGACGCCCGACTTCGTCGACGACGAGTAGCGACAGCTCGTTGTCGGGTTCCGTCGTGTTTTTCAGGGTTCCGTCGGTAGGGCCGTCTATGAGCAACACTCCGGGGTTGACCGAGCGAGAATCCGAAGTGCCAGACGTCGGCGAGCTGACGCCGCCGGACCGCACGCTGATGGGGCCGGGACCGAGCGACGTGCACCCGCGCGTACTGAAAGCGATGAGCACGCCGCTCGTCGGTCACCTCGACCCGTCGTTCGTCGAGATCATGGACGAGGTACAGGAGCTGCTCCGGTACACGTTCCGCACGGACAACCAGTGGACGATTCCGGTCTCGGGTACCGGCTCGGCGTCGATGGAGGCGGCCATCGGCAATCTCGTCGAGCCGGGAGACACGATGTTAGTCCCGACGAACGGCTACTTCGGCGGGCGGATGAAGTCGATGGCCGAGCGCGCCGGCGGCGAGGTCGTCGAAGTCGATGCCCCGTGGGGCGAGCCGCTGGACCCCGCCGACGTCGAGGCCGCGTTCGACGAGTACCAGCCGGACGTGTTCGGGTTCGTTCACGCCGAGACGTCGACCGGGGTGCTCCAGCCGAACGTCCCGGAACTGACTGACATCGCCCACGAGCACGACGCGTACGTCATCGCCGACTGCGTCACCTCGCTCGGCGGCGTCGAACTGCGCGTCGACGAGTGGGACATCGACGTCGCGTACTCGGGGCCGCAGAAGTGTCTCTCGTGTCCGCCGGGCGCGAGCCCGCTCACGCTCAACGACCGCGCGATGGAGAAGGTGCTCGGTCGCGAAGAGCAGCCTCGGTCGTGGTACCTCGACCTCTCGCTGCTCGAAGGGTACTGGGGCGACGACCGCTCGTACCACCACACGGCGCCGATCACGAACGTGTACGCCATCCGCGAGGCGCTCCGGCTCGTCGCCGAGGAAGGGATCGAAGAGCGGTGGGCGCGTCACCGCGCCGTCGCCGGCGATCTGAAGGCGGGCCTGCAGGAGTTGGGCCTCGAAATGAACGCCCCCGACGAGTACTGGCTCCCGAGCTTGAACGCGGTGCAGGTCCCCGACGGCGTCGACGACGGGGCCGTCATCGACTACCTCCTGGAGGAGTACGACCTCGAAATCGCCTCCGGGCTCGGTGACCTCGAAGGCGACATTTGGCGGATCGGCTGTATGGGCTACTCCGCCCGCCCGAAGAACGTCGAGTACGTCCTCTCGGCGCTCGAAGACGCGCTTGCCGAGCAGGGGTTCTGAGCGAGCGGAGACGCGCTGCTCCTGTCGCAGCCGTCGTTGGTCTGAGAGAACCAACGGTTGAGCGGCCGTCTCACCGGCGTCTCGCGGCCCACGAGGTGACTGTGTGTCTGCGTGACGAACTCACGGGCTATTTTTTATGGTGAGCCGAGACGCTCGACGCATGACGGACGCCTTCGGCCGCGCTATCCGCGACCACTTCCGCGGCGAACGCGACGCGCCCCTCCTGCATCGAGACGGCGAAGAGACGGTCGAACACCCGATCGAGGCGTTCTACTTCACCGAGTTCGATCCGGTCGACGACGCGGCCCACGAGTGGCTGGCGTCCTGGCTCCAAGGGCCGCTCGTCGACCTCGGCGCGGGCACGGGACGGCACGCGCTGTACTTCCAGGAGCGGTTCGAGACCGTCGCGCTCGAACCGAGTCCCGCGCTGGTCGAGACGATGCGGGAGCGCGGCGTCGACGACGCCCGCGAGGGCGACATGTTCGCGCTGCGCGAGCAGTTCCGGCGCGATCGGTTCGGCTCGGCGCTCGCGAACGGGACCCAGCTCGGGCTCGCGGGGTCGATGCGGGGGCTCACCGCGTTCCTCGGCGATCTCGCGCACGTGACGGTGCCCGATGCAACTGCGGTCGTCGACTGTTACGACCCGACCCACCCCGCGGCGGCCGATCTCGTCGGCTACCGAGACGACCCGACGCCGGGGCTCGCACACCGCGTCATGTTCTTCGAGTACGAGGGGGAGACGAACCCGATCCTCCAGCTTCGGCTGTTCAGCCCCGCTCGGCTCCGCGAGGCCGCCGTCGGGACCGGCTGGGAAGTCGCTGACGTCGTCCGCGGCGACGAGGGAAACGAGTATCACTATCGCGCGGCGCTCCGAAAGCACGACGAAAAATAGTTTACCGCCGCTTCCAACTCCCCCGACTTGCCCCGTCGGGAGCGCGCCCTACCACGTCGTCAGCGCCGCGCGCCCGTGATCGCGCGCGAGAATCGCGAGGAAGGAGAGCACGCCCGTGATCGCGAACGCGCCGCCGACGTAGAACACCGACGCCATGCTCACCTCGACCATGAGGTAGCCGGCGATGAGGGGGCCCGCCACCGAGCCCGGCCGCCAGACCAGTTCGCGGATGCCGAAGCTGGAAGCGACGCCGCCTTCGTCAGTCCCTTCGTCCGCGAACAACGCCATACTGGCCGGCTCGCGGAAGGAGTCGGCGACGCCGAGCAGTCCCGACAGCGCCACGAGCGGGAGGTACGCCGGCGGAAGGTCGCCGAGGATCGGAAGCGCCACGTCAGCACCGACCGCCGCACCCCACGCCGGTGCGAACGGGATCAGGATTGCGATCACCCCATAGGCGCCGCCGCCGGCGAAGACAAACAACGACCGGCCGTACGCGTCCGATAGTCGACCGGTGAACAGCTGGCCAACCATGTTCGTCCCCTTCTGGGCGGCGACGGTGACCCCGATGGCGATGCCGGTGACACCGAGACCGCCGGCGGCCATCTCCGTGCTGACGTAGATCGGGACCCACGTCCGCACCATCGTCACGGCGAAGGCGTACTGGGCACGAAAGCTCGTTATCGTGAGGATTCGACGGTTCACGGCGAGGTCCGAGAAGGGGAACCCCTCGATGCGAGTGTCGTCGTCATCGAGGACGAGCCACGTGATAACCCACGCGGCGCCCATCAGTACCGCAATAATCGTGAAGATGGGACCGAAGCCGACCGCGTCGTAGATTCCTCCGGCCGAGAGCGACCCGATGATCGAGGCCGCGAAAGAGGCGGCGTTCGCCTTCCCGATCTTGTCGGCGCGCGTCCCGATGTCCGCGATCTGTCCGACCAGCGAGAGCGTCATCAGTCCCGCGCCGGTGACGACGAGCCCTTGCAGGGCGCGGACGAGGATGAACGACCCGGAAGAGTCGACGAGTGGGAACAACGCGTAGACGCCCGTACCGACCGCGAGCACACCTAGCAGTACGGTTCGCTTGTCGTACCGGTCACCGGCCCACGCGAGCGGGACGACGGCGACCGTCTGCGCGAGTGTGAATCCCGTGGTGTACATCCCGATGATGAACCCGGACGAGATAGTGATGCCGAGCACCGTCGCCGCCTGCGGGTCCAGCGTGTTAATGTACGTGCCCAATAGGGTGATGAGCGTGATGAAGCCGAATCCCTCGGCGAATCGGGTGACGTAGAGGGCCCAGAACTGCGACCGCCTGTCGGCGTTGCTCACACCGGATGGGTGCGCAGACGTTTAAAAGGAGTTTCGGTTCGAAAGGCCCTGCGGTCGGCGGCCGGCGGTCGGTTCACCGTCGATTTTTTGTCGCTCCGACGGCTTCGCTCGACTATGGGAGACGCCGCTTGCGACCGCCGGTTCTGTCCGGAGTGTGATCTCGCCGTCTCGCGCGCCGAGGATGCCTGTCCCGAGTGCGGAGCGTCGATCCCCAAGTGATGGAACTTCCCTGCGAGCTCAGAGGTTCTCGGCGAACTTGTCCCGCCGGTATAAATCGATCTCCTGTGCCGACGAGCCCTCTCGGGTCGCCGCGAAGGCGATCGCCTCTGCGACTTCCTCGGGTTCGGTGACGCTCCCGGGTTCGAAGCGCTCCTCGAACGGCTCACCGTCCTCGCTGCCGAACTCCGTGCGGACCTCCGAGGGATTCACCACCGAGACGGCGACGCCCTCGTCTCCGACCTGTGCGGCGACGCTGTGGGCGAATCCGCGCGCCCACCACTTCGTCGCGGCGTACACCGGATTGAACGAGCGTGGGAACTGCCCCGCGAAGCTGCCGACGACGACGAGGGTTCCCTCGCTCGCTTTGAGGTGCGGCAGCGCCTCGCGCGTGAGAAAGAACGTGCCGTCGACGTTCGTCTCCTGCATCGTGAAATACTCTTCGTCGGTCATCGTCGCCACGTCGCTGCCGCGGCCGACACCGGCGTTGGCGACGACCACGTCAAGTCCACCGAAGCGGTCGGTGGCGGCCTCGACCGCCGCCTCGGCAGTCGCCCGCTCGCGGACATCGCCGGCGGCGACGGCGGCCCGAGCGTCGTAGGCCGCCTCCAGTTCCTCAGCGAGCGTCTCCAGGGCCGCTCGGCGTCGGGCCACCAGCACGACGTTCGCCCCGCGCTCCGCGAGTTCGTGTGCCGTCGCCTCGCCGATCCCCGAACTCGCGCCCGTTACCAGTGCCGTCGTCTCGTCGAGTCGTCCCATGTATGAGCCGTCGTCGACGTCGAGTATAAAAGATCGCGTCGGAGTGGCTCCGCCGCGCCGCCACCGCTCTGCGGTTGGGTGCACAGGTCGGGCGCAATCGTGAACCACGAGAGGGCAATCGCTCGCTCCGCTTGCACTACGACTTCGCAGTTCACAATCACGAGAGCCGCTTCGCTCATCGCGAAGTGCTCCTCGCAGAAGCGGGGCCGCGCGCGGTTTGAACGACTCTGAGCGAATCTGATCGCGATCGCCGCTCCGTATCCGCCGATTGTAAGGCGAACTTACTCTCTCTTGAGTGTACCTTACAATGACTCCCGGTCGGCTTGAATGCTTATGTCCGGCCGCAAGGGGACCGTCATCTGGGTCTGTACTGTGGTGATCCTTGCAGTGCTAACCCTCTCAGGAGGTCTCGGCACCGGAGTCTCAACTGCTGCGGACAGTACCGATGTTCAGGTAGTAGAGGCCACTCTTGAGGAGGGAGACGGTGTCATCGATACCAAGGACGCTGAGACCGGACCAAACGAGATGCGAACGGTCGAGCCGATCGAACCGTTCGCGGCGGGAGCTTACGATCCCAGCGTTACCGACGTGTCTGTAGGAACACTCATCGGTCTGGATCCTGGCACTCTCGGTCAGGTGACGGACTCTGAGGAGGGAGAGGATGAGACAGACTCTGAGGATGAAGAGGAGGAAGAGGATGAAGAGGAGGGTGAGGAGGAAGAGGATGAAGAGGAGGGTGAGGAGGAAGAGGATGAAGAGGAGGGTGAGGAGGAAGAGGATGAAGAGGAGGGTGAGGAGGAAGAGGATGAAGAGGAGGGTGAGGAGGAAGAGGATGAAGAGGAGGGTGAGGAGGAAGAGGATGAAGAGGAGGGTGAGGAGGAAGAGGATGAAGAGGAGGAAGAGACAGACTCTGAGGAGCCCGATGTTCCCGGTCAGCAACCAGACGCTCCCGGCCAGGATCCTGACACCGATGAGACCGACTCGGAGGAACCAGATTCTGAGGAGGATGAAGATGAGACGGGTCCCGACTCTGATGAGCCCGATGCTCCCGGTCAGCAACCAGACGCTCCCGGTCAGCAACCAGACGCTCCCGGCCAGGATCCTGACACCGATGAGACCGACTCGGAGGAACCAGATTCTGAGGAGGATGAAGATGAGACGGAGACAGACGCCCCCGGTCAGGATCTTGATTCGGATGGGGCCGGCTCGGATGAGAGTGAGAGAGACCCGAGTACAGAAACGGACTCTCCCGGGACGGGGGCTGACTCCACCGATACAGAAACAGACTCTACTGAGACTGAGACAACTTCTCCCGGCACTGAGTCCGACTCTAGTACGGAGTCCGACTCTTCCGGGACAGGTCCCGACTCTAACGCAAACACCAACTCTGGTGGCGGAGGCGGGCCGTCCGGATCTTCTGAATCCTCGGGGTCCACTGATTCGTCAGGCTCATCCCGCTCGTCAGGCTCGGCCACGGCGAGCGACGAGAAGCCGACCGTGGTTCGGTCGGAGTCGGACGGGTCGGTCACCGTCGACGTCGATGGCGCGTCCGGTGAGCGCTACGACGTCGCGGTGGACCTCGCCGGTCCGTCGAACTCGGTGCCCGCAGTGTCGGTGTCCTCGGCCGCGGTGGATCCGAGCGGTGACCGAGCGGCGTTCGAAACGATGATCGGGCGGCCGACGGCCGAGCCGAGCGATCGCGATCCCGTCCCCTACGGACTGGCATTGGGATACATTGAATTCGATTCGACGCTCGGCGCGGACGGCACGAGCGCGGCGACGCTCCAGTTCGACATCGACGAGGAGGCGATTCCAGGTGGGGTGGGGCCAGAGAACGTTGCAGTGCTTCGGTACGCTGACGGCGAGTGGACGACGGAGAACGTCGGGCACGACGTTGAGGGGGACACCCACACGGTGACACTCCCGCACGCGACGCCAGTGGCCGTCGTCGCGCTCGAGCCCGGACGCGTCGAGGTCGTCGAGAGTGCCGTGCCGGCGGATCAGGTCCGGGTGGGCTATGAGACGACGCTCTGGGCAACGGTCGAGAACCCCGGTGACCGCCCGGCAACCCGAAACCTCACGGTCAGTATGAACGGCGAGTCCGTCGCCGAACGGGAGGTGGCACTCGATCCCGGTGAGAATGCGACCGTCCAGATCAGGTTCCGACCACGCGAGAGCGGAACAGTGTCGCTCGAGGGGAACGATGTCGGCACGATCACGCTGTTCGATGACGGCGATGGCGCGACGTCGACTGACAACGAAACAAACGAGGATACTCCCGGATTTGGTGTGAGCGTTGCGGTGATCGCGCTCCTCGTGACAGCGTTCAGTGCCCGGGCTCGACGGTCGTGATCCTGTTCGCCGAGCGGCCCTCCTTAACGTCCGCCCGAGGAGCGTCTCCGTCAGCGCCGAGAGCGACTTCGGTCGGCCGCTCAACGATCCCACGATCCATTAAGACGGCTCGAACACGTCGCTGCTGGTCAGTAGAAGTGAGTAGATACGGGGAGCGGGCCGGGCGCGATTTGAACACGCGACCGACGGATTAAGAGTCCGTCGCTCTCCCTAACTGAGCTACCGGCCCTTACTGAGTCGTACCGCTGTCCCCCTAAAAGACCTTTTCATTCGGCGGCGTCAAAATGCGCGGTACGCCGGTAACGTCTCGGCAAAAACGAGAGACCGGAGGGCCTCCGGGCGGGGCGCTGCTCGGCATCATGGGAAACCGTTAATAATGCACGTAGTGTATTACGTGTCGTATGTCAGACAATCAATTCAGCGACCGTCTCGACCGCCGGACGCTCCTCCGTGGAGCAGCGGCTGCCGGCGTCGTCGGGATCGCGGGCTGTTCAGACAATGGCGGCAACGGCGGCGACGACGGGTCGTCCGGTGACGATGGCTCCGGTGACGACGGTTCCACCGACGATGGTTCCGGCGACGACGGATCGTCCGGTGACGACGGGAGCAACGGCGGCGAGACTGACGTCATCCGCTGGCACGCCGGTGGCACGGGCGGGACCTACTTCCCGCTCTCAGGCGAGTTCGAGAGCGTCATCGAGGACACGACCGACTTCCCCGTCGAGGTCTCCTCAACCGGCGCATCCGTCGAGAACGTCGGTAGCCTCGCCAACGGCGACGCCGACTTCGCGATGATCCAGAACGACATCGCGTACTTCGCGCGCAACGGTGAGGGCCTCGAAGCGTTCGAAGGGTCGCCCATCGAGAACCTTCGCGGCGTCGCGACGCTGTACCCCGAGACGATTCACGTCCTGCTCAACCCGGAGGCGGGCGTCGAGTCGCTCTCGGATCTGGAAGGAATGCGCGTCAACACCGGCGACCTCGGCAGCGGGACGCAGGTGAACGCGCTGCAGATCCTCGAGTCCGCGGGCGGGCTCACCACCGACGATTTCGACGAGCAGAACACGGACTTCACGCAGGCGGCTAACCAGCTCCGAGACGGCGACGTCGACGCGGCGTTTGTCGTCGGCGGCTGGCCGGTCGGAGCCGTCGAGGAGCTCGCGACGACCACCGACATCCAGATTCTCAACATGTCCGACGAGGAGCGGCAGGCGGCCCGCGACGACGCCTCCTGGTTCGCGGACGACACGATCCCCGCCGGCACCTACGGAGGCATCGAGGAAGACGTGAACACGGTCTCCGTGCAGGCGATGATCGCGACCCGCGAGGAGTTCTCCGCGGACACCGTGGAGGCGGTCACCGAGGCCATCTTCGACAACCTCGACCAGCTGAGCATCAAGACGGACTTCATCACCGTCGACTCCGCGCAGGACGGGATGTCCATCGAACTGCACGAGGGCGCGGCCCGCTACTTCGAGTAGCGTGACGCTTCGGTCGCGAGGTCGACTCGTTCGCGGCGGGGTTCTCTTCGTGGCGACCCTCGCGATCCTGGTTTCGATCGCGTTTGCGGTCGGTGCGGCGGACACGATCGGCGGCGGGCCAACGCTCGTCGTGACAGACGAGAACGGGACAGAACTGATGACGGCCCCCGTTAGCGACGGCACGGAAATCGTCATCGAGTACACCCACAGCGTCGAAAAGACCCTCGTTAGCGACGTGTACGTCGCCGAAAACGGCACGCTGACCATGACGCGGATGGAGTTCAGCTCGTTCGGCGCCGGACTTCCGGCGCAGGCCGACGTGACGGTGCGCGACGGTCGGTACGTCTATGACCCACCGCCACAAGCGTATTCGACACTGCATCTCAAGACCGGCGGCGTCGCCGACCACGATCTGATCGTCGGTGACGAACGCTATGACATCGCGGCGATGAGCGACAACGGGGCCGTCGAACTGACTATCGAACGGCGGTTACGGCCCCGGCTGTGAGCCCGTTCGAAGCGCGGTGAGGGCGGGCGTCGACGACCGCATCACTGTGCGACCCGGCGACACGACGGAACACACCGGAGGATGACACAACTGTGACGACGAACAACACATCAAACGCGGGTGAATCGGACGAAGAGAGTGATGTATCCGATCAGGTGTTCGAGGAGATAGATAACCGACGCTCGCTGACGGGAGCCGCGCTGATCGCCGTCGCGTTCGTCGGCATTGCCTTCTCGGCATACCAACTGTGGCTCGGTGCTCGAGGATTCGTCTTCGAGTTCGCGATCCCCGGCGTCACCACGATCAGGCTCGGTGCGCTCTCATCGCTGCAGATCCGAGCGATCCACGTGAACTTCGCGCTCGTGATGGCGTACCTCCTGTTCCCGGGGTCGACCGGTGACGGGGCGATCACGCGCCGGATCGCCGCGCTCCCGTCGCTCGTGCGGGATCGGCTTGGCGACTCGCCGGTGACACGGGCGGTCGAGGGGGTCCGCCGGGGCGTCTGGTGGTTGTTCGTCGACGAGGACTCGGCCCGCGTCACGCCGTCAGATCTTGTGCTGGTCCTGCTGTCGACGTTCCCGACCGCCTATTACCTGACACAGTACGACGAGGTGACGGACGTGGTCCGCATCCTCGGGCTTGGCGGCGCCCGGACGCTCGGCGACGTGGTCCCCTTGCTTGCGCCGCTGGAAGTCGGCCCGCTCGCCGAGTACACGCTCGCGTACCTCATGGGCGTGCTCGCGATTCTGCTGGTGCTTGAGGCGACCCGCCGAGCGCTCGGACTCCTCTTGACGCTGCTCGTCAGCCTCTTTTTGCTGTACGCCAAGTACGGGTACCTCATCCCGCGTGACGTTCCGGTCATCCGGACGTTCGCGACCTCACAGCTCCGCTGGGACCAGATCGTCCAAAACCTCTGGTACACCGTCGAAGGGATACTCGGGGTCCCGGTCGGTGTCTCGGTCCGGTTCATCTACATCTTCATCCTCTTCGGTGCATTCCTGGAGATGTCGGGCGCCGGCAAGTGGTTCATCGACCTCGCGTACTCGATCACCGGGACCCGAAAGGGGGGCCCGGCGAAGGCCAGCGTCGTCGCCTCCGGGTTCATGGGTATGCTGTCCGGCTCATCGGTCGCGAATACGGTCACTACCGGGGCGCTGACGATTCCCTTGATGAAGCGCTCCGGCTACTCGCCCGAGTTCTCCGGCGCCGTCGAGTCGTCGGTCTCGTCGGGCGGTCAGATCCTCCCGCCGGTGATGGGCGCGGCCGCGTTCCTCATCGTCGAGTACACCGGGACACCGTTCGCGGAGGTCGTTATCGCCGCGACGCTCCCCGCCATCGCCTTCTTCTTCGGCATGTGGGTGATGGTCCACTTCGAGGCCGCAAAGCGGGGCATCGGCGGCTTGGACCGCTCGGATCTGCTCGACATGGGGCCGCACATGCGACGCGGGTGGTTCTACCTCGTCCCGCTCGGGCTCCTCTTGTACTACCTCGTGATCGCGCGGCTGTCGGTCGGTCGGGCCGGGTGGCTCACGATCGCCGCGACGGTGGCGCTCATCGCCGCGGTGGCGGCGTACAACGAGCGAACCGGGCCGTACCTCGTCGGCGCGATAACCGCGGGATACGCGCTCTTTGCCGTCTCGCTGTTCACCGTGGGAGCGACGCCGATCGAACTCCTGTACGGCGCCGAAACCGCCGACGTCGGCGCTGTCGGAGCGCTTCGTCAAGCGGCCACGTCGCTTCCCACTATCGTGACGGCGATCAGCGTCGCGTTCCTGCTCGCGGACCCGAACGGCGAGGCGCCCCTGCTCGATCTCGACGACGAAGTGACAGAGGCGGCTGCGTGGGTTGACGAGCGGACCGGCACGGAACTTGCGTCCTCGCGAGCGGGACAGTTCGGTTCGTTCGTCATCAAAGCGATGGACGGCGGCGCGCGGACCGCGACGATTGTCGTCGTCGCCGTCGCCGCGGCCGGGGTCATCCCCGGGGTTATCGGTATCACCGGACTCGGCGGCAGCCTCCGGGCGCTCATCATCAGCGTGAGCGGCGGGTCGCTCGTCCTTCTGCTCATCCTGGCCGGCCTCGCGGCCGTGATCGTCGGGATGGGGATGCCGACGACGGTGATGTACATCATCATCGTCGTCCTGTTGGGACCGGTTCTCCCGGAGTTCGGCATCGCCATTCTCGCGGTCCACCTGTTCGTGTTGTACCTCGGGCTGATGGCCGACGTGACGCCGCCCGTGATGGTGGCGGCGTACGCGGCGGCCGGCATCGCTAAGTCCGATCCCTTCGAGACCGGGAAGACGGCGTTCCTGCTCTCGTTGAACAAGATCCTCGTTCCGTTCGCGTTCGTGTTCTCGCCCGGAATCCTGCTGTTGCGAACGCGGGACGGTCAGGGGTCGATCCTGACCGCCGCGGACGTGACCGATCTCGGCTTCTTCCTCCCGGAGGTCGCCACGCCAGTGATCGCGACATTCGCGGGCGTGTATGCGCTCGGAGTGGCGATCATCGGCTACTACCACACGGATGTCTCGCGGATCTCCCGGTTCTCCTTCGTCGCCGCTGCCATCCTGCTGTCGGTGCCCGGCATGGTGCTGTTGCCGCTCGGGTCGGTCCTCGGGCTGGTCGGCGTCGATGCGACGCTGTACACACTCTCGAACGATGTCGTTGCCCGCGGGATCGGCGCCGTGATGCTCGTCGTCGGCTTGGTCCGAAACCGCCGGAAAGCGGGAAGTGAGCCGTCTCCGGCGCCGGCCGACGTCTCGGGTACGGCAAGCGACTCCGAGGCGAACGCGCAGTAGCACGAGCGGTCTCACCGTTCCATTCTCGCCGTTGGGCTCTCACCGCTCGGCTCTTCGGTACCCACCGGACACCGAGAGCGCACTCGTTAAGTGTCGTCCCGCGGAAACCAGGGTCAATGAGTAGTGGGGCATCCGGATCCGCACGGACGCGATACGCGATCCTCGGCTGCGGCAGCGTCGGACACGCAGTCGCTGAGGAGTTGACGGGTCGCGGCAAGGACGTGCTCATCCTCGACCGCGACGAGAGCCGCGTGGAGGCACTCCGCGATCAGGACCTCAACGCCCGCGTCCAAGACATCGCCGAACCGGACGTCGTCGACGAGCTCGCCGACCGGGACATCGTGTTGATCCTCGCGAGCGACGTCGAAGCGAACAAAGCGGCCGTCTCGGCGGTGCGTGACACCGGCGGCGATCACTACATCGTTGTCCGCGCGTCAGACCCCGTCAGCGAGGACGAACTTCGCGACCGGGGCGCCGACGTGGTGATAAACCCCTCGACGGTGATCGCCGATAGCGCGCTCCAGTCGCTCGAAACCGGCGAGCTAGAGTACATGGCGCGCCAGCTCTCGGAGATTATCGAGGAGGGTGGCGGTCGGATGGCGATCCTGACCCACGACAACCCGGAACCAGACTCTATCGCCTCGGCAACGGCGCTGCAGGCGATCGCAGACGCGTTCGGGGTCGAGGCCGACATCCTCTACTCCGGCGACGTGGGCCATCAGGAGAACCGCGCGTTCGTCAACCTGCTCGGTATCGATCTGCTCTCGCGGGCGGACGCGCCAGCGCTCTCGGAGTATGAGACGGTTGCGGCCGTCGACCTCGCGAAGTCCGCCGAGGACGGCTTCGACTTCGACGTTGAGATCGATATCTACCTCGACCACTTGGAGGCGGACGTTCCGTTCGACGCGCGGTTCGTCGACGTGCGGACCAACGTCTCCTCGACGTCGACGATCCTGACGAAGTACCTCCAGGAGTTCGACCAGTCACCGACGGAAGCGGTCGCGACCGCGCTCCTGTACGGGATCCGCGCCGAGACGCTTGATTTCAAACGCGACACGACGCCGGCGGACCTGACAGCGGCCGCGTACCTCCACCCGTTCGCGAACCACGATACCCTCGAACAGGTGGAGTCGCCGTCGATGAGCCCGGAGACCCTCGACGTGCTCGCGGAGGCGATCCAGAACCGCGAGGTGCAGGGGAGTCACCTCTTTTCGACGGCCGGATTTATCCGCGACCGCGAGGCGCTGGCGCAAGCGGCCCAGCACCTGCTTAACCTGGAGGGCATCACGACGACCGCGGTGTTGGGCATCGCCGACGACACCATCTACCTCGCGGCTCGTTCGAAGGACATCCGGCTGAACATCGGCAACGTGCTTCACGAGGCGTTCTCGGAGATGGGCAACGCCGCCGGCCACTCGACGCAAGGCTCACTGGAAATTCCGCTCGGTATCTTCACCGGAATCGAGGCGAGCGGCGACAACCGCGACACCCTGTTACACCTCACGGAGGAGGCCGTCCGCCGGAAGCTGTTCGACGCGCTCGGCGTTGAGGGCGGAACGAGCGAGAGCGGGAACGGATCGTAGCGACTCCACGAGGAACGAAGACCCCCCACTCACCGGATCGATTTTATCTCCCAGTCTCTGACTCGCGACACGCGCACAGCGACCCCCGGAGGGATCAACGGCTCGGCGGACGAAGCGATTGAAAAGACGTGACGGCGATGAAACGCGGGTAGCCGGGTTAGAACTCGTCGCCCTCGGTGATCGATGTGTAGGAACCGATCAGCGCGCCAGACAGATCGGCGCCCTCCAAGGTGACGCCCTCGTCGATCACGGAGTTACGGATCTCCGAGTCGGAGATAGTTGTGTTCGGGAAGATCACGGCGCGTTCGAGTGTCGAATCGGTAATCGTCGCACCCGACATAACGTGGACCACATCGCCCAGATCGGTGTTCTCGACCGTTGCGTCGTCAGCGACGAGCGTGCCGCCGTCGAGCGCGTACTCGACCGCGTCGAGGTAGCTGTCGGCGGTGCCGATGTCGAACCAGGCGCCGTCGAAGGTGAACGCGTGGACCGCCCCGCGCTGTTGGAGCCACTGGAGGAACCAGCCCGGCTCGTCTGGGTTGTTCCCGTCCGAAAGGTAGGTTTTGAGATCCGGGAGCGTCTCGGCGGGGAACGCGTAACACGCGATGGAAACGAGCGTGGTCTTCGGGTCGTCCGGCTTCTCCTGGAAGTCAACGACCTCATCGCCGTCAAGCTCGACGAGCCCGTAGGACTTGGCGCGCTCGCGGTCGCCGACATCGTAGGCGGCCAGCGTCGGCGTCCCCTTCGCCTCGAAGAAGTCGGCGAACTCGCTCAGATCGAAACTGATCAGATTGTCACCGGCGACGACGATGAGGTCGTCGTCGACGCCCTCGCGCTCGACGAGTTGGGCAAGCGCGCCCACGACGCCGAACTTCTCGTCTTCCTCGACGGTCTCTTCGACCGACAGGGTCGGCTTCTCGAAGTCGCTCTCGGCGAGGTAGCCGGTGAACGTCTCGGCGAAGCGCTCGTTCGTCGAGACGAACACCTCGTCGACGCGGTCGTCCGCCTCGAAATCCTCAAAAATCTCGTCGATGACGGTGTTCTCGCCGACCGGGAGGAACATCTTCGGCCGGGTCTCGGTGATCGGCCAGAGTCTGGTCGCGTAACCACCCGCGAGTACGACAGCTTTCATATTTGGCTCGTCTCGCGCCGGTGTGATACCTCTTGTGCTCTTGTCAGTGCCCGAAAGCGGAGTTGGGGGTGTCGTCAGTCACTCGCTCAGCCGGTCAGTGTCGATGCTGACGTCGGGCGGAGTCACCACAAGGAAGCCGCGAAAGTGCATCAGCTCGCCGTCCATGTCCTTTATTTCGCGGGCGAACCCGGCGGCGAGTTCGTTGAGGTCGCCGTCGACGGACAGCACGAGTGTGTTGCCGTAGTCGACGCTGCGGATCCACTCTTCGGGGTCGGTCGTGCCATCAAGGACGCCGAGGACGACGTCACCGGTGGCCGCGAACGCCTCGTCCATCTGCGCTTCGGCGTCCCGCAGGTCGAGGTCCCAGTCGCTCATACCTCACGGTCGCGAGGTGACGGCAAAAACGTTCGGACGCGAGATGTCACTGTCCAATCGCGGAGTCATTAAGTGTGCGCCGACCCCAGCAGGCGTATGGAACGCACGCGACGGTCCCTGCTCGTGGGCGCGGCGACCGCCGGTGTCGTCGGCGCGGCGGGGTGTCTCGGCGGCAACGGCGGCGGAACCGGCGACGCTGGCGGGAACACGCTCGACACGGGTGAGTACGACTGCGACATCTCTGAGCCGTCGGACCCGGACCTTGACTATCGCCCCGTCATCGGCGACCCGGAGGCCGACGTCGTCGTCCGTGCGTTCGAAGATTTCACCTGCGGACATTGCGCGACGTACAAGCTCGACCACTTCCCGACGATCCGCGAGGAGTACATCGATACCGGCGCGGTGCGGTACGAGCACTGGGACTTCCCGATTCCGGTGAACGAGACGTGGGCCGTCCCCGTCGCCAGCGCGGCCCGCGGCGTCGGAGCGCGCGAGGGCGACGAGGCCTTCTTCGAGTTCGCGTCGGCCGCGTACGAGTCGCAGGGCAGCTACGACGGCGAGGCGATCGGTGCCGCCGCGGAGGCCGCCGGTGCCGACCCCTGCGCCGCGATCGCCGACGCGCAGTTCGCGGCCTACGAGGAGGCGTCGATGAGCGACAGAAGCGAGGGCGAGTCGATGGGCGTCTCCGGGACGCCGACGATCTTCGTGGACGGGAGCCCCGTCGAGGAGGGGTACGCCGCGGAGTCGGTCATGGCCGCGATCGACGAAGCCTTATAAACGACGGCCGGTGGCGCCGGGGTTGGGCCGTTCGTCGCCCTCCGCCTGACCCGAGCGTCGGCCTTTTGTTCGTCCGGACCGATTTATAAGTAATGACGGACGACGACCGTGGGGACCGTCGGCGGCTCGGGGCCGTCGTGCTCGCGGTGTTGATCTCGCAGGTGCTGTTGTACCCGGGGGTTCCGAGCCTCGTCGTCGCGCTCGGGGCGCCGGCCGGCATCGACGCCGGAATGTGGTTCCTCGTCGCGGAGTTCGGCGCGTTCGTCGCCTTCGCGGTCGTTTGGGGCGCCGCGAGCGACGCGCTCGGACGACGCGTCCCCCTGATCGTCGTCGGAGCACTCGGCGGGGCGGCGTCGTACGTCGCGCTCGCTGCCGTGCCGGCGATCGGATTTGGGTTCGAAGCCGCACTCCTCGTCCGCGTCGTCGGCGGGGCGCTCACCATCGGCGCGTTCTCGCTCTCGATCACGCTGCTGATGGACCTCCGCGGCGGCAACGGGCGTAACATGGGAACCGCCGGCGTGGCGATCGGGCTCGGCGCGGCAGTCGGATCCGTCGTCGGCGGCGTACTCGCCGACGCCAACACGTTCTATCCGGTGTACGCAGGCGCGGCGGCGCTCACCGTCGCGGGACTGCTCGCGGCGACGGTCGACGATCGGGCGGGCGGTCCGGACGGCCGCACCGAGAACACCGACGGGACCGATTCCGACTCGACCGTCGGCGTCCGCGAGGTGATCGTGCGAATGCGACAGACGCCCGAACTCCTCGTCCCGTTCGCGTTCGGGTTCGTCGACCGGCTCACGGCCGGGTTCTTCGCGTTGGTCGGGGTGTACTACTTCCAGGACCCGGCGACGTTCGGCCTCTCCGCCGCGGGGGCGGGGGCGACGCTCGCGCTGTTTTTCGTCCCCTTCGCGCTGCTGCAGGCCCCTTTCGGGGCGCTGTCGGACCGGATCGGTCGGTTCTATCCCGTCGTCGTCGGATCGCTCGCGTACGGCGTCGTCACGGTCGGTGTCGGCGTCGCGCCGAGATACCCGATCGCGGCCGGATTGATGGTGCTCGTCGGCGTCTGCGGGGCGCTGATGGCGCCGGCGACGATGGCGCTCGTCACCGACCTCGTCGACCCGACGGCCCGCGGCGCGGCGATGGGGCTGTTCAACGTGTTCGGCTCGCTCGGCTTCCTGACAGGGTTCCTCGTCGGCGGCACCGCGACCGGATCGTTCGGCTACGCCCCCGCGTTCCTCGCGGTCGGGGGCCTCGAACTCGCCATCGCGATCGCGCTGCTGCCGGCAGTGCGATCGATATCGCCCGGTGAAGGACTGTTCGGTCGATCGGCGGTCGGCGGCTGATCCGGAGACCGTCGGCGGCTGATCCGGAGACCGACGGTCGATTCGAGCCCTTTTAACGCCCGCGAGCCGTCAGTTCCGACAACCGATGGATCTACTCGTCGTGGGCGCGGGCGAGATCGGCCGGTGGATCGCCGACACGGTGACGGCCGCGGAGTCACCGGTCGACGCGACCGTGACGTTCACCGACCGCGACCCCGCCGTCGCCGAGGACGCAGCGGCCTCGCGAGCCGAGGCCGAGTCCCGGCCGGTCGACGCCGACACGGCGCACGACGCGGTCTGCCTCGCGGTCCCGATGTCGGCTGTGCCCGCGGCGGTCGAGCAGTACGCCCCCCGGGCCGAGACGGCGATCTTCGACGTGTCTGGCGAGATGACCGCGGCGATCACGGCGATGCGCGAGCACGCGCCCGACCTCGAACGCGCGAGCTACCACCCCCTGTTCGCGCCGCCGCGTGTCCCCGGCAACGTCGCCTGCGTCGTCGACGCTGGCGGCCCGGTCCTCGAGGCCCTCTCGGCGGCGGTCGAGGCCGGCGGCAACGACGTCTTCGAGACGACCGCCAGCGAACACGACGCGGCGATGGAGACGGTACAGGCCGGCGCGCACGCGGCGGTGCTCGCGTGGCGGCTCGCGGGCGACGACGTCCGCGAGGAGTTCCACACCCCGGTCTCGGCCGCGCTCGACGAGATCGCCGACACCGTCACGGAGGGGTCGCCGGCCGTGTACGCCGAGATTCAGGACGCCTTCGACGGCGCCGACGCGGTCGCCGAGGCGGCCCGCGAGATCGCCGACGCCGACCCGGCGGCGTTCGTGGCGCTGTACGAGGCGGCCCGAGGCGACCGCGAGGCGCGCGAGCGACACGAATGAGTACGTTATGATCGACAGAGACGCCGTCCGAAACAACGCCAACTACCTGCGTAACGTTCGACCGATCGACCCAGAGGAGATCGCCGAGTACATCGAGGGGACGCCCCACCCGGCGGTCGTCCGCGAAGCCCTCCGCGAGGAGGCGTTCGACCTCCGGCTCCGCGAGCGCGAGGATGGCAGCTTCGAGCCGGTAGCGGAGTCGCCGGTGCCCGATCCTGGCTGGGCGCCCGACCGGCTCCCCGACGACTACTCGTTCGCGCTCGAAGACCTCCTCGTCGGCGAGTTCGGAGCCAACTGGCACCGCGGCGAGTCCGGCGAAGAGCTACGCGAGGTCGTTCGGCGACTGAAAACCGATTACCTCTTCGAGAACGATGTGGAGTACGACCGCGTCGCGGCGCTCGGGTACGCGATCTACCACCTCCCGGCGTACTACGCGACGATCGGCTACGTCCTCGACGATCTCGTCGAAAACGGGCTGCTCGACCGGACCCTCCGCGTCCTCGACGTGGGCGCCGGCGTCGGTGGCCCGGCGCTGGGACTCCACGATTACCTCCCGGACGACGCGGTCGTCGAGTACCACGCGGTCGAGCCCAGCGCGGCGACGGGCGTGCTCGATCGGATGCTCGACGAGACGGGGCGCAACTTCCGGACGACGATCCACGAGGAGACGGCCGAGGCGTTCTTCGGACTCGACGCGGCCGCCAAATCCACCGATTCCGCTGGCGAGTCCACCGAACCCGCTGCCGATCCCTTTGATATCGTCGTGTTCGGGAACGTCCTCTCGGAGCTTGTCGATCCGGTCGCGGTCGTCGAGGCCGCGCTCGATCGGCTCGCCGTCGACGGGAGCGTCGTCGCGTTCGCGCCCGCCGACCGCAACACCGCGATGGGGCTCCGCGAGATCGAGCGCGCGGTCGTCACCCCGACCAGCGGCGTCGAGACGTACTCGCCGACGCTCCGACTCTGGCCGGACGCGACCCCGTCGGACGGTGGCTGGTCGTTCGATGTCGCCGACGATCTCGCAGTGCCCCCGTTTCAGCGGCGGCTCGACGAGGCCGCTGCACGGGGCTCGTCGGACGAGCCTGGGGAGTTCATCAACGTCGACGTGCAGTTCGCGTACGCCATCCTCCGTCCCGACGGGAAGCGACGGGTCGACGTCACGGCGACCGACGGTCGCTGTGCGCGGATGGCAGATTCGGAGGACCACGTCACAGATCGTATCAACCTCCTCGCGGTGAAGCTCAGCCACGACCTCAGCGCCGGCGACAACGCCCTCTACCGCGTGGGCGACGGCTCACAGACGGTCGACCACTACCTCGTCTGCACGCGTGAAACGATGCTTAACCGCGACCTCCGGGTGGCCGATTACGGCGCCGTCGTCTTCGTGGAGAACGGACTCGTCCTCTGGAACGACGACGAGGGCGCGTACAACGTGGTCGTCGATGACGAGACCGTCATCGACTTGGTCGCACCCTGAGGGGCCCGCAGCGCCCGGCTGTGGAGGGGCCCACCGTGACGAGGAAGGGGACGACGAGCAGTTCCGGACCGCCGGGAAGGCCGGCTTGGAGGGCAGCGGACAGCTACCTCCCGTTCAGATTTCGGTCTGTGCCACGTGCATACTTATAAATCTTCGATCATTCAAACGCAAACGATGGCGTTTGAGTTCACTGAGACGTTTGTCCGAGTTGTCGGGACGTCCCCAGTGATACAGGCACTCGCTGGAGGTATTATCATTGCTCTCCTGAACCTCTTCGGTGCGTCGCTCATTCTCGTCTGGCGAGATCCATCGGAGCGGGCCCTCAATGGTCTGCTTGGATTCGCAGCCGGTGTCATGCTCGCAGCAGCCTTTACCAGCCTCATAATCCCTGGTATCGAAGAGTATTCTGGAGGAAATCCAGTTCCGACGCTTATTGGCGTGGGAATCGGCGCGCTATTTCTCGATCGGGCGGACGCACTGGTTCCCCACGCACACTATCTGCTGACTGGGTCTCGCCGAACGGACGCAGCGAAACCGAAGGAGACGCTCCCAGTCACTGACGAGCGGTTGGCTGGCGTCGTTCTGTTCATTTTAGCCATCACGCTGCATAACATCCCTGAAGGGTTAGCCGTTGGTGTTGGGTTCGGTGCAGCGGGGAAGAACCCGGCACAGATCGGGAGCGCGCTGTCGTTGATGCTTGCGATCGGTCTCCAAAATATTCCCGAGGGGTTGGCCGTGTCTGTGGCAGCGGCAAACGCTGGCCTCGACCGTCGACTGTATGCTGCAATCGCTGGAATCCGGGCTGGAGCCGTCGAGATCCCGTTAGCGGTGCTGGGGGCCGTCGCCGTGACGACAGTCGAGCCGCTATTGCCATACGCAATGGGATTTGCCGCAGGCGCGATGTTGTTTGTAATTTCCGACGAAATTATTCCTGAGACCCACAGGAGTGGTTACGAACGCACGGCGACGCTCGGACTCATGGCAGGCGTCGTCATTATGCTGTACTTGGATATCGCGTTAGCGGGCTGATCGCTTCTTCCGAGGTCGTTTGTGCTGAGCACAGAGACTGAGTTCCGCACACAACTGTATCAGATATGGGGAGTGTCACCCGAGTCGTTCGATCAGTTCGGGCGCGTCGACGGCGGGGGAGTTCACTCGCGTGGAAACGGGATAGGCCGTCAGATCCGCGGCCGGATAGGGATCCAGCAGCGCGGCGGCCTCGTCGGGAGCGCCGCGGAGCCATGTCGCCTCCTCGTCCGGGTCCAAGATCACCGCCATCCGGTGGTGGAGGTCGGAGACGAGGTCGTTCGGCTCGGTCGTCACGATTGTGAACGTCTCGACTGTGTCGCCCTCGTCCGGGGCGCCGACGGCGGTCCTTTCGTCCGACCCGCCGCCGAATGCCCCGAGCCCCGTCTGCGTCGTCTCGGGCTCGGGTGGCTCCCACCGCTCGTAGAGCCCCGCCATCGCGAACGGGCGGTCGTCGTTAAAGGCGACTCGATAGGGGGTCTTGCCGGTGCCGCCGCGGATCTCGTCAGAGGCGGGAGCATCGCCTTCGGGATCACCGTCCTCGACCCATTCGTAGAACCCGTCGGCGGGGACGAGACACCGTCGGCGCTCGAAGGCGTCGGCGAAGCTTCGCTTCTCCCGGACCGTCTCCGCGCGAGCGTTGATCAGGCCGAACGACTCGTCGGCCCACGACGGCGTGAGTCCCCACTCCATCCGGGTCGCGGCGCTCGGGTCGGCGTCGGCGATCACCGGGAGGTCCTGTCCGGGCGCGCAGTTGTAGCTCGGCTCGACGCCACCGAAATCGGCGTCGAATCGGGATTCGAGGTCGGCGGCGGGGGTAAAGAGGGTGTAGCGGCCGCACATGTGTGTCTTCGCCTTCGGACTGCGGCGTCATAAATCGCGCCGCGTCTCCCGTCGGGTTTTTGCCTCCGCGACGCCGCTGTCGGGTATGCGCATCGAGAACAGCTTCATCCCGGTCGACGGCGTCGGCGAGTCGACGGAGCGCCGACTCTGGGCCGAGGGCGTCACCACCTGGGACGCGTTCGATCCCACGGTCGACGTGCGGGGCGTCGGCTCGACGACCGCCGACCGGATCGAGTCGTTCATCGCCGAGGCGCTGACGCATCTCGACGACGGCGACGCGGCCTACTTCGACCACGCGTTCCCGAGTGGGGAGCGCTGGCGACTCTACGAGAACTTCCGCACGGAGACCTGCTTTTTCGACATCGAGACCACCGGGCTCGACGAGCACCGCGACCGCGTGACCACCGTGGGCTTCCACCAGGACGGCGAGACGACGACGCTGGTCGCCGGCGACGATCTCACCGCTGACCGCCTGCGCGAGCGGTTCGCCGACGCGAGCCTGTTGGCGTCGTTCAACGGCGCCCGGTTCGACGTACCGTTCCTGGAGACCGCCTTCGGGCTCGACATCGACACGCCGCACCTCGATCTCATGTACCCCTGTAAGCGGATCGGGCTCTCGGGCGGACTCAAGCCGATCGAAAAACAGCTCGGAATCGACCGCGACCGCACCGACTTGTCGGGTCGGGACGCCGTCAGGCTGTGGCGCGAGTACGAGCGCGGCGACGAGGATGCGCTCGACACGCTCGTCTCGTACAACCGCGAGGACACCGAAAATCTCCGAACGCTCGCGGACGTCGTCACCAACACGCTCCACGAGGACGTGTTCGTCGACGCGGCTGTCGAGCGGTAGTCCGGGTCGAAGTTATAAATAAACTAGGTCTACGTCGCTTCCGCGTCGGCCGATTCTGACGATTCGGTCGACTCCGACGATTCGACTGGTTCTGACGACTCTGACGACTCCGCCGAAGACGAGGTCTTCGATGCCGTCTCGGATCCCGCGTCAGTTTTGGGATCGGTTTCCGCTTCGGTTTCGGTTTTCGGTTCGTCGTCGTTCGAGTTAGAATCCGCCGCATCCTCGCCGTCTGTGTCCGGATCTGGTCCGTCCGAATCTGCCGGGTCATCGCTATCGTCTGCCTCCTCGTTATCGTCTGCCTCCGCCTCGTCCTCGGTCGATTGAACGAGTCGCATCTCGCCGCGAGCGCGGAGCGAGCCGTCGATCTCGGCGCCGTCGTGGACGACGAGGTCGCCGGCAGAGACGTCGCCGAGCACCCGAGCACCGGCCTCGACGGTGACCGTACCGCCGCGGGTGGTGACGTCGCCGTGGATGACCGTCTCGGGGCCGACCGTTATCCCCTCGCGGGCGCGGAGCGAGCCGAACACCTCGTTGCGCTCGCCGACGCGAATCGACTCGGCACGGATGTTCCCGTGGAGCCGGCAGTCGTCGCCGACGGTCGCGGGCGTGGAGACCCGCCACGCGTCGTCGGAGATTTCGGCGCCACGGGGGATCAGGAGGGGATCGCGCACGTCGTCGCCGTCGGCGAGCGCCTCCGCGAGATCGTCGGCTGCGTCGGTCTCGCCGACGCGCAACAGCTGCGAGAGCACGATGAAGTAGAAAACGAGCGTGGGGACCGGGTTCCGGATGACGATCCAGCCGTTCGCCTCGAACCCCTCCTCGATCGACACGTCGTCGCCGATGTCGAGGTCGCCAGAGACCATCAGTCGGCCGGTAACGGTCACCCGCTCGCCGAGGTAGGCGTCCTCGCCGACGAGAACGTTGCCGTCGACGGAACACCACGTGTCGAGCCGGCAGTCGCCCTCGGCCTCGATGTCGTTGTCGACGCTCACGCGTTCCCCGACGGCGACGTTGCGACCGCGGAGTCCGAACTCTACCGTCGACTGCCCGCCGACGAGCACGTCGCCGTCCGTGACGAGGTCGTGCTCCTCGACGGTCGTCCCGGACGGGACCGCGAGCTCCTCTATCGGACCGTCTCCTCGCAGCGACACACCGGGAGAACTCCCTCCGCGCCTATAAACCGTGTGGGGCCGTCGGACGCGCGTCGGACGCGACCGACAACCGAATGCGTGTGGATCCCTGCCGGTGCACGGCGGGGTCACTACCCTTATGCGTCCGGCGCGGAAGGATTCGGTATGGGATTTGGATCGTACGACGAGAGCGAGCAGAAGGACCAGGACGTTGACACCGACGACGACGCCGCTGTGAACGTACACGAAAACGACCACGACGGCGAAGTCTCCATAGAGGGGGGCGCCTCCACCGACGACCTCGTCGGGCGCCTCTCCGAGATGAAAGACGACGCGGACGACGAGTAAGCGACTCGGAGCATCTCGCGGCGGCCGCGAGGCGACAACTGCAATCCGCGGACGTCGTTGGAAACCTGCTCGCACCTGTGCCACACCCCTTTTATTCGATCGGCGACTACGACGTTCCATGGCCACGGATCTATCGTTCAGCAGGGACGGCGTCGACGTCGTCTACGAGGGGACCGAGTTCGAACTGGAGAAGGACTTGATCGAGGAAGCGACGGGGAAGCGGTACCGCGATGTCACGGACCACGACGTGTTACAGATCGTGGCGGAAGCGCCCGACATTGACGGGGAGCCGGTTCGGATCGGCGACGTGTTATAAATCGGGAATAAGTCGGAAACAAGTCGCTCCACGAAGCGGTACGATTTTACGAGACTGTCCGGTTATGCGCCTATGAACCTGCTCGCGGTCGCTTCGGCGGCCCTGGGATCGAAGAGCAGAATCGCACTCGTCGGCCTGCTCCTCGTGGGCGGGACCGTTGGTGGAGCGTTCGCCGTCGGGATGCTCGGCGTTCCGAGCGTCGCGGCCATGAACAACACGTTCGGCGAGGTGACCAACGAGACGACGACGATAGAAACGGATCTCGTCGTCTCGAACCCGAATCCGGTGGGAATCGGACTCGACGGCGTGTCGGTCAACTACACGGTGTCGATGAACGATATCGAGATGGCACAGGGCGGTCGGGAAGGCGTGCAGGTCGGAACCGGCAACTCCACGCTCGGTCTGGAGACCGAAATGCGAAACGAGGCGATCCCGCCGTGGTGGGTGAGCCACGTGCGCAACGGTGAGCAAACGACGGTCGATATCGACGCCACCGTCACTTCGGACCGCCTCGGGCGGAGCGTCGAGTTCAGCCGGAGCCGCGAGATCGACACCGACCTCCTCGGGGCGTTCAACTCCGACGAGACGCGCCCGGTGAACGCCGACAGCGCGCTCACCGACGACCCGGTCCTCTACGTCAACGAGACGCGCGGCGAGTGGGGGTCGGTCAGCGAGTCCGAGACGCCGATCGACATGGCGTTTACGGTGTACAATCCGAACCTCGAACCGTACGCAGTCTCCGAGATCGGCTACGACGTCACGATGAACGGCGTCGAGATGGCCTCGGGACAGACCGACGAGGGATACGTGATTCCCTCGCGCGGTTCAGAGACGATCGAGTTCACGACGGCGCTGCAGAACCGCCACCTCGACGAGTGGTGGGTGACGCACCTCGATGAAGAGGTTCACGGCCACCAAGCGAGCGAGCTCCGGATCGAGTTTTACGCCGTGATCGAACTTCCGAGCGGCACAGAAATCACCGTGCCGCTCGACGAGTTGACCTACGAGGAGACGATCGAGACGGACATCTTCGACGAGGGCGACGCGGTGCGCGGTGCAGACGGGTCGACGGACGACGACGAATCGAGCAACGGGACGGACGACGAGTCGGCGGACGGATCGAGCGGAGACGGTACCACCGACGACGGGACCGACGGATCGAGCGACGATGACAGCACCGACGGCGGATCGGACGACGGAACCGATGACTCGGGGAACGACTCCGAATCAGACGACGACGGGATCCTCCCGCTGTAGGACCTCGCAGTCGCCCTGTGACGGCGACGATCGGTTCCAGAAACTGTGTCGCTCCCCAGAGAGTCGATTTATTGAGCGCCGAGGAGCCGTTGCAGCCGCTTTTGAATGATCTCGGCCGGCCACGACGTTGTGGTCGTCTCGCTCGTGACACCGAACGTCTCGACGGTCCGCTGTACCAGGCTGTCTGCATCGCCGTTTTTCTGCGCGAGAAATGCGTATGCCGCGATCTGCAGTTCGTACCGTCGTTGCGTCTCCGGCGTCGGCTCAGTCAAGGAGATCTTCACGTCGGTCACGACTCGATCCCCGTTCGAGTCCTCGATGAGGAAGTCTGTCTGTCCGTGGATCTCGACTTCGAGGTCATTGATTTCGGCAAGACCGTCCAATGGTCGTTCGACGCTCACGTCGGTTTCTGGATCCACGATCCGCTCCCACAACGCTGAGTCGAGAAAATCACCGAGGACCGTCTCGAAGAACACGAACATCCCGTCACGCTCGTCTTCACTCACCCGCGTCGAGACCTCGTCAACGGCCTCGTCGAATACGGTGCGTACCTTCGGTCCCATCGTTCGAAGCGTCTGTTCGTCGGTGTCGCGGAGAACCAACCTGGTGAGAGCGGTATGGAGACAGGTACCGACTTCTTCGGGGCCCAACCGGTCGAAACGCAGCGGCAGATCAGCGGGAACGTCGTTCGTCTCGGTGTGAAGCGGCTCTCCCAAGAGATGCGGGAGCGTGTACGTGTCCACACTCTCCGTCAGCGGGTACAGTGTACTGGGGCTCAAGAACCGAGGTACCCACGGATCGAGGCTGTCGCGCTGTGGCCGAGAGTTGGAGACATCAGTGTTTGTTGTTTGGAGAGCGGGAAGGCTACGCTGGGCGAACAGGTCGACGTCGTTAACGCCGATGTCGATCGCGTTCCGGTTCGGATCCGATCCGTCGCGTTTCAATTCGTACGGCTCGGTCCCCCGTTCTCTGAAATCCAATCCGTCACGGAGCGTGTCGAGCCACCGATCCCGAGTGTGATCCTCGCCTCGATCCGAGCGAGGCAGCGGAACGACGAGATGATCCCGGGCCCGAGTGAGTGCCACGTACAACAGTCGCCACACCTCCGCGCGTTCGTTCTTTGCCACCTCTTGGAGTCGATCGGGTCCAACGAGCACGTCACGCTCCGCAGACTCGGACACCGCGGTTCGCCAGTGAGCCGTCGCCCACCGGAGGCCAGCATCGCGGCTCCACCCGTCTTCGGTGCCGTACAACCCGTTGTCGAACGGCGGGATGGTAATTTCACTCGGCACATCCGTCGTCGTCGGTGGGGCGAGTCCGGCGATCGATCCCTGTGTGATAATCCGCTGGGTGTGGGGCCCCTGCGACCAGTTACTGAACCCGGGATCGGCGATGACGACGACGTCGTCTTGGTCTCCCTTCGCTCGGTGAGCGGTGCGGAACTCGACATCATACCTCGCCCCCGTCGTACTCGGCTGTGACGGACCAGCTGCCGGATCCTCGCGGAACGGCGCCACGAGGTCGATCAGCGCCGACGGCGAGTACTGCGTGTCGCCTTCCCACTGCGAGAGCGTTTCGACGAGCGCATCCACGTTTGCGACCCGTTGGTTCGGATCAGTGTCACTGAGACACCCGTTCGGATCGGATCGCAAGGCGAGCGCCTCAATGATCTCCTCAACATATGTGCTTGCCGGCTGTCGATGGAAGATGTCACTCCGGTCGCGGAGCCGAAGGAGCCCGCAAAACGTTCGCCGCTGATCGTCCGTGATGTCGGCCTGGTTGTCGTCGCATATCCGATCGAGATCCCACGAGTGGGATTCGAACAGCTCCGTATCCGAAACCGCGTTCAACGGAGAGTCGGTGAGCAGCTCGGTCGTGCGCTGTGCGGATCCAGGCGCTATCAGCCACTCACAGACGGCGCACACCGTTTCGACGGCGGGGCAGTCGAACAACCCTTCGGACGCGGTGTGGACGCGAAGGCCTTCCGCAGTGAAGGCGTTCTCGTACTCCGGCATTCGCGTTCCCCGGCGGAACAACACCGTGACGCTCAGCGGTTCGCCCTCGTCGTCGCAGAACGTCCCATCGGCGAGTCCCCGTGAGATGTGGGTCGCAAGCATGTTCGCCTCCCCGACCGCTCCGTCGGGGTCCGCCCACCTCGCGGAACCGGGGCGACCGACACCGGTAAACGAGGAGACGTGCATCGCCGGATCGTCGTCGCCGTCGCTGTCGCCACTGCGGGCCGCGTTCAACCGTGAGTACTGCGTGTCGAGATCGCCGAGGTTCCCACGAGCGGAATCGGCGAACATCGGCTCGGCGATCGCGTTGATCCCCGCGGCGATATCGGGAACGCACCGATAGGTTGTGGTCGCCGTCCGTGTCTCGTGTGTGTCCCAGTCTACGCCCAGATACGTCCCGTCCGTCGCCGCGGTATCGAACCACGTCGGATCGGCGTGACGCCACAGGTAGATGCCTTGGAGGACGTCGCCGCAGGCAAACACGCGAGACTCGTCCGTCACGATGTGAGAGAGCGCGGCGTGCTGGATGGCGGACACGTCCTGTGCCTCGTCGACGATCAGACTCCGAATACCGGATCGATATCTCTGGAGAATCCGTTCTCGATGCGAGTCATCGATCGTCCGAAATGAATCTGGTAGGTCCGATCGTTCGCCTGAATCATCGAAGTAGGCGTCTACGAGAAAGGCGACATCTGTGTGATCGAGAACGCCGTACTCCCGGACGGTTTCTCGATAGAGCGATCGGTACGCGGAAAGGACCGCACAGAAGTCATCGATGCGGTCACACCACGCGTCGTACAGTTCGCGGTCAGCGTTGACCAGCCGCTCTCGATCCGAACCGACTACCGCCTCTCGGACTCGATCACCGACTCGATCACTGCGACCGACGAACTGCTCAACGGAGTTCACGATGTCCCCGAATGACTCGGGCTTCCCCGTGGGATAAACCGAGTCACGAGTCCGTACCAACTCCGAGCGGAACGTCTCGGTTGAGAGACGCTGGTCGCGGCAGTACGTCAGCGCGGCTTCCAACATCTCCGCGACGCTGTCGTCGTACTCCGCGTCGGGATACGCCGCTTCGAGATCGCGGAGACGCTGATCGTGTTCGGGATCATCGCGGAGAGATCCGTAACAGTCTCGGTGAACCCGTTTCAGGAGTGCGTCGTTTCCGACAGACGGCATTTCGTCGAATCCGACCTCGTGAGCGACGTTCTGAAAGAGACCGCGAAGCAGACCGTCGATAGTGCCCACGTAGGGGGCTTGCTGCACGCGCTGTCGGAGGTAGTGGAGTTCTGCGTCCGAAACGTCGGTCGCGACAGGGACGAGGTCGTGTTCGACGATCGTCTGCAACCGATCGCAGATTTTCGGGACGATGTCGGCCGCCTCGTCGCGATTAAACGAGATGACGGCGACGTGCTGTTCTGGCGTCGGATCGCCGGCCACGTATCGGCGGAGAACGTCCTCGGCGGCGATGTGGTGGGCAACGACCGATTTCCCGGCCCCCGGAACGCAGCTGAGGACGAACAGTCCGGCTTCGTGGTCGAAGTAGGCGTCCCTGATCGCTCGCTGTGCATCTCGCAACACGAGGGGATCTGCATCCCCATCGTCGGGGTCGTCACTCATCGTTCCCCTCCGACGCTTCGACAACGAATCCACGCATCTCCGGTGGTAGCGCTCGGTCGGGACTGATCAGTTGTCGTCGAGACGCCTCCGAAATGCACTGCGTGTCGAGGTGTTCGAGAAGCGGGGAGGGAGGCACTTCGTCGCCGTCGACAGTGTGAGTGTGTCGTGTGACGACAAGACACTGACCCGCGGACTGAAGCGTGTCGACGAACTGGTCACGGTCGCGGCCGCCTGCCCACGCCGGCTGCGGTGCAAGCGTCTCGGATTCGCCCTCCCCTCGAAGGATCGCCTCTTGGAACGCTGCCGGTAGTGCAGACTGTGACGGTTGCGGCCACTCAGTCTCCGTCATCCCGACAGCGATCACGAACGGAATCTCAAGCGCCCAGATGTCGTTCGCCTCGAAGATATCGAGCGCGCGAGCGTTCGAATGCTCTCGGCGACCGGGTCGCTGTGTGGCTATCACACCCGCAAGCTCGGCGACGTCGTTCCACGACCGCTCCATGGTACCCGCTTCGAGTCGGTCGGCGAATTTGTGTCGCAACTGCTGAACGAGGGTTCGAACGCGCACGACTGCACGCGCGTCGGTCTCGGTATCGAGTAACGCTGGCGAGTCTGCGGCCATCGTCTCCGGAAGCCCGCGTTCGGCGTACGCCGAAACGACTTCATCGAGCAGTGAGACGACTGACTCCGGCTCCGGCCGAGGAGCGGAGTCGATCCAGTCTCCGAACGTCCGGAGGCGCTCGTCCACGGTGTCGGTCGATCGGATCGCTTCGATCCACTCGGAGACCGAGCGTGGACTCGCCGGGAGTTCCGTTTTTGCTCGGTGTACCTCCTCGGGCTCGATCGGCCACGCCTCTGCTGTCGAATCGACTGGTGACCATCGGAGTTCGAGCGGGCGTAACAGTGTGTCACGACCTACCCTGTCTTGTGCCAATACGGCACACACAGATTCGATGAGGGCATACGGACGGGTCTGTGTCACGCGAAGTTGCGTCCAGAACACCGGTGCGATTCCGTACTGGAGGGCCGCCCGAAACAGCGGCTCCTCGTTCGGATCGAGATCGCGGACGACGACGGCGACGTCTCGGATCGGTACGTCTCGCTCTCGGAGTGCGGCCACCACCGCCATCGCGCTGCGCGCTTCGTCGCGGCGGGTTCTGGACACGATCTCGACGGCCGGCGTCTCGGGCGTGTCGATCGGTCCCGAGAGCGCGAAGCGATCTGATTCCATCAGTCGAACACCTCTACTCCGGGGTTCGTGACGGCGAGGAGGTCAGGGACCCGGCTCCGAAGGTATTCCCCGACTCCGTCCCGAAAGTGGATGTGAACCTCGATCGACGTCATCGCAAGGAGCCCGTGTACGAGATCCGTGTGCGGCGCTGACAAGCTACTGAGCCCGAGTAGAGTGAGCCGCTCGATCCGCGGGTAGGTCGCGTCCCACGCCGAGCCGTTCGTTGCCATGATCGTCCGTGTCGCGCGCCGCAGCAGTTCCGTCTCCGAGATAGCCTTCGGTGTCCGATCTCGAAGTCGGCGCTCGACCGCAAGCCCCGCTTCGAGGAACTCCGCGGCTTCGTCATCGATCGGGCCGTACATCTCGTCGGCCGTCTCTGTCCACGCTGCGACTCGCTCCGGGTGAAAGTTGGTGATCGCCTCGACTTCCGTTCGGAGCTGCTCGATCTGTTGGGGGTCGCGTGCTGCGACCGCGGACGGAAGCGCAATGTCCACCGATCCTTCTGGGTCCGAGTTCGCGAAGAGCGATCGAATCAACGAGAGGCGATCGATTCGATCGATGGCCGCGGGTGAGTGGCCACTCGCTTCTAAGAGGTGTTGGGCGATTCCGACTGGATCAGCAAAGCGGAAGGGGTCTTTCGACAGGTTCGCTTCACGGAGTCGTCGCTGAACGTTTCGTTGGTGGAGTTCGACTGGAGAGACGACGAGTTCCGTCGGCTGTGCGCAGCGCTGTGCCCGCTCGAACAACTGCTCTTCGCCGCCCACGTGAAGCGTCAACTGCTCAGAATGATCGTTGTACCGCGTACCCTTCTGTTCCATTGTGGAGGACGATGAATCGTCGTTTGGCTCCTACAACGTACTCCCCTGAACCACTGTCGGTCATCGTGGTGTGGGCCTCGAATCCCCCTGCTAGGCCATCGACGGCTTCATCGAAGCCAGCGTTCCCGCGGGCCGACGGTCATACTCTCTGTCTCACCTCCCCGACGTACAAAAACAAAAACGAAACGCGGTCACTCGGCAACGAGATGGGTTTCGACCGGAACCTCGTTCGTGATCACGTCCATGAGCGGCGAGGTCGCCTCGACGTGCTCGCGCAGTTCGGCCAGTTCGGCCTCGGAGGCGTCGGCGTCGACGTAGACCGTACAGGTGATCGACTCGTAGCCGGGACGGACATCCTCGGAGATACCGAGGAAGCCACGGAGATCGACGTCACCCTCCATCTCGAAGCGGAGATCGTCGAGTTCGATCCCCATGTGGGCGGCGTTCGCCGCGTAGCCGACGCTCAGGCACGACCCGAGTGCGCCGAGCAAGAGTTCGACCGCGTTCGGCCCCGTGCGCTCGCCGAGGATCTGTTCGGGTTCGTCGCCCCGAAGCGTGAACTCACGCGTGTGGACGGTCTCGCCCGCCTGGTCAAACTCGTCGATCGTCGTCACAGACTTGAGTGCGTCCTCCCACTCGGTCTCGGCCCGAAACGTAAACATCCCAACATCGGAATCCCCACTGATCGTTTCGACTGCGGTTTCAAGCGCAGCGACGTCGACACCGTTTACGGCCCGTCGTTCGGTAGTTGCCATTTCGAATCACCACCAGCTGTTGGACGGCTGAAAGAATAAAAATATAGGGCGGATGCTACTCACTTGCATACTGTTTCGTGATAGCTATGTTGGCGTGTTACCCCTCCCCACTGGCTGCCCCCTCTCATGACGAATAGACTCTTAGACACGGTGGCAGTCAGGAAAATCGTCCCGGAGACAGATACGACCGTAGTGTCGAATCGACGGCGCCAGTCGTGAGTTCTGTGGCGAGATACTCGCTCACGGCTGGTGCCAGAGTCACACCGAGTCCGTTCATGCCCGCCGCAACGAAGTACTCATCCACCTCTGTTTCGCCGACGATCGGCGCGCCATCTGGGGTGAGTGTCCGGATGCCGACCCACTCGTTCACGAGTTCCGCACCCTCAAGCCGCGGAATCGCTTCCTGGATGCGGTCGTCGATTTCGAGATAGAAGTCGTGGTCGACCGAACGGGCGTCCGACGGGTCCAGTACGCCCGCGTCCTCGTAGGCCGCGCCGAACGAACCGGCAAACGCCTGCTGATGGCCCTCGCCGCGGAAGTACAGGCCGTCCCCGAACTGTACGAACGGGAGCGAGAACGGACTGTCCTTCTGGAGCACCACGACGGGCCCGCGGTTGTGCCGGAGCGGCAGGGAGACCCCGACCATCTCGTTCACGGTCGGGGCCCACGGACCGGCTGCGTTCACCACAGCCGCCGCCGGCTGGGTGCCAGTCTCCGTCTCGACGCCAGTTACGGCTCCGTCGCGGGTATGGATGTCCGTGACCGTGGTTTTCGTCTCGACCGTGACGCCGGTCGACGTCGCCTCACGGATGTAGTGCTGGATGATCTCCGAGGGATCGAGGTATCCGTCGTCCGGAGTCGCCATCGCACCACAGACCGCTTCAGGGTTCAGGCCGTGCTCGGAGAGCGCGTCCGAGTCGAGGAAGGTGGCCTCAGCGCCGAACTCCCGGAGCGTCGTTGTGAGTTTCCGCAACGCCTCGGCCTCGTCGTCGGTCCGGGCGACGTCCAGCGTCCCGGTCTGCTCGAAACTGAAGGTCCCGTCTCGTACTCGCGGTTCGTAGTGCTCCCACGAGCGCGCGCGGAGTTCGTGACTCACCCGGTCCGGCGTCGACTGGTGCCAGACGAAGAGCGCGACGGAGTCGCCGGACGCACCAGAACCGAGTGTGTCCCCTTCGTACAGGACGACTGGCCGGGCATGATCGCGTAGCTGATAGGCGAGATTTGCGCCGATGATCCCCCCTCCGATAATGACTATCGGATTCATTCTTCACTCGTACTCGCAGTCTCACAAATAGCTTTTCACGGCGTCACGGCCGGTGTCAGATGGCAGAGACCAGCATTCGGATCGGTCCTCCTGCTGGCGATGGCGTGTACTCCTTCAAAGTACCAGATGAAGGCGGACGCATTTCGTCCGGATCTGTTAGCGGATCACCGCCGAGTTGACACTAACCAGAGTAAAACTGTTCGATTTATTTATAAATAGTGCGGAGCCGGAGACACGTTCTCGCCGCTCACGACGTTGCGACGGAAAGAATGGGGCCGGAGGGATTTGAACCCCCGATCGACTGATATCTCCGGTGCGCCTCGGAACTCCAGAGGGTCGTCAACACGACCGATGATCAGTCGGCCGCTCGGTATATCAGTCTGGAGTGTCGTCCCG
>Ga0208138_100036_pt1 | contig 113948 bp, 113 predicted proteins | sample AntRauMetaRauer3_FD_184786 | JGI IMG/M metagenome (GOLD analysis project Ga0208138, IMG submission 184786) | Saline lake microbial communities from Rauer Lake, Antarctica, in enrichment culture - Antartic Rauer Lake 3 Metagenome Rauer3 (SPAdes)... ... | reverse complement strand
TCACCAGGCTTACCGCATCCGCCTTGAATTCATCGGAAAACCGACGTCGAGTCTTCTTGGTCATGAACACCTCCATGGCCTTCATTATGAGGCTTATCGGGGTGTCCGCTCCAATTGGACCACTTCACATCGTCTTCAGCGAAGGCAAGCTTCCCGATGAGTACGTTCCCTGTACAACGCACCCCGGACACGCCTGCTGCACTGGCCTGCGTCTGACGCTAGGAAACGGGCATACGATTCTCTCCCAATTGCTTCCCCAGGCACCGACGTCCCCGACTCCCCTCGAGGTCATCGACTGGCTCATCTGCGCCACCCACGACTGGGATATTGAGGAGGCATGACGCTGGATCAGTGGCGACGCGGCGCCGGCACCGCGCTGTCCTTTATTGCCTTCGGCATCGGCGGCTTAGTCATTGGTCTTGCCATTGCCCCCTTGTTGCGCCTCAGTGTGCGCGATAACGAAGAGCGCCAGCGCTTGGCGCGACGTGTCATTCGTCGCGTCTTTCGAGCCTTTATCGGCCTGATGAAAGGCCTTGGTGTCCTCGACTACCGACTCGAGGGCGGCGAACGGCTCGACCGCCCGGGTCGCTTAATTCTGGCCAACCACCCCTCGCTGATTGACGTGGTCTTTCTGCTGGCCCACACGCCCAACGCCGACTGCATCGTCAAGGGCAGGCTTGCCACCAACCCCTTCACCCGAGGCCCGATACGCGCCGCAGGCTACATCACCAACCGCGATCCCGAAGCGCTGCTAGAGGAGGCGCGGGCGAGCCTGGGTCAAGGCAATTCGCTGATCCTGTTTCCGGAAGGCACGCGCACCACGCCGGGACGGCCGATCAAGTTTCGCCGCGGCGGGGCCAATATTGCGCTGCGCACCGACACCATCATCAGCCCGGTCTTGATTCGCTGTTCACCGACCACCCTGACCAAGGGCGAGCCGTGGTATCACATCCCCAAGCGCAAGGTTCACCTGAGCCTGCATGTCCTCGACGACCTGCCGCCAGAGCAGGCGTCCGATCAACCGACCAGCCAGCGCGCCAGGCAGCTGACGCGGGAGCTGAGCGAGTATTTCAATAGGGAACTGGAACGCCATGAGCGAAACGACACCACTGTCGCTTGATCTGAAGCGCATGATCATCGACACCCTCGAACTCGAGGACATCACCCTCGACGACATCGATTATAACGCTCCGCTGTTCGGCGAGGGCCTGGGCCTCGATTCCATTGATGCCCTGGAACTCGGCCTTGCGCTGCAGAAACGCTACGGCATCAAGCTGGACGCGGAGGCCGAAGATACCCGTCGTCATTTCGCTAGTCTGGCAGCGCTCGAAGCGCTGGTGGAGGACCGTCGTGTCGACTGATGCCACTCAACAGATCAGCCGAGAACAGATCCTCGCCCACGTTCAGCACACCCTGATGGAGCTGTTCGAAGTGTCTTCCGCGGAGGTCTCTCCCGCGGCACGGTTGTACGAAGACCTGGATATCGACAGCATCGACGCCGTCGACCTAGTGGTCGAGCTGAAGCAGTTCACCGGCCGTCGCATCGATCCCGAAGCCTTCAAGTCCGTGCGCAGTATCGATGACGTGGTCGACGCCGTCGAAAGCCTGATGCGCGCCTGAGGCTCCAGTGCGCATTCTCGCCATCGCCGTAGCAGTGTTGGCCACGGGGCTTGCCATGGCCTGGCCGCTGACCGTGTGGTTGCTGCAGGGCGCCCTCGGCCCCTGGCCGCTGCTGTTGGTCGGCTGCGGCCTGATCGCCTGTCGCCTGCCCCAGGCTCGGGGACTCGCCATCGTTGCCGCCGTTGCGCTTCTGGTGGTGGGGCTCGCTATAGATGCCGAGCTCGGCGTGCGTGGCTACCCGGTGGCCATCAATGCCGTGCTGCTGGCGACCTTCGCCTTGAGCCTATGGCGAGGAATGCCAGTGGTGGAGCAGTTGGCGCGGCTAAAGGAGCCTGACCTGCCTGCCCGTGGCGTGGCCTATACGCGCCGCGTCACCCAGGCCTGGTGCGGCTTCTTCGTGGTCAACGGGACCATCGCCGCCTGGACCGTCCTCTATGCCGACCTGGCCACGTGGTCGCTCTACAACGGCGTCATCAGCTACGCCCTGATCGCCCTGATGTTTACCGGCGAGTGGTGCTGCCGCCATCGTCTGCGGAGGTATGCTTCGTGAACAACTCTGCGAATAGCTCTTCAGATTGCCCTGCAAAAAGCCCAGTGAATAGCGCATTGAACAAACATGAGACCCACGGCCCCGAGTCGAATAGCCAGGAAGCCAATCATCCGTCAGCCAACAACCCCGGAAGCTATCTGCCGCTGACCCAGTCGCCCTGGCGACGCACCCTGAAGGTCTCACGGTCAATGCCCGAGCTCTGGTGTCGCCCCGACCAACTGAGCGGGCGCATCGATGCCTGGCGCATGTGGCTCGCCACCCAGCCCAAAGGCCGCTGGCTCGTCATAGAGCCCGATCCTTGCGCCTTCGCCGCCGCCTTGCTGGCGCTATGGGAAACCGGTCGCAGCGCCGTACTACCCGGCGACGATCGCCCCCAGACCCTGGCTCGCCTCGCACCCCTAGTCGACGGATCGCTGCCGACAACGCCTCCGCAGCCGAATCGGGTTCAGCCGCCGACGCCGATCCCCATCGATCCCGAGGCCGAAGCCGTGGTGCTCTATACCTCCGGCTCGACGGGCAAGCCGGTAATGCAACCCAAGCGTTTTCGTCAGCTGACCTCTGAGCTCGATCGTCAGGCCGAACTATGGCCGTTGGATGGCGGCGCCGTGGTCTCCCAGGTCAGCCACCAGCATATCTACGGGCTGCTCACCGGCATTCTGCGCCCGCTGTGCCATGGCGTGGCGTTCTGCGGCGCCGAGAGTCACTATCCCGAGGCCATGGCCGAACGCCTGGTCGAGGCGAGCAACGCCGGACTCGGCGTGCGCCTTATCTCATCTCCCGCTCAGCTCTCGCGACTACCGGAACACCTGTCGTGGCGGGCACCGGCCATGGTGTTCTCCTCGGGAGCCCCACTGGCCTTGCACGATGCAAGGCGCTGCGAGCACCTGCTCGGCGCTCCGGTGATTGAACTCTACGGCAGCACCGAGACCGGCGGGATCGCCCATCGCCGCCAGACAAAGAGCGAGGCCTGGACGCCGCTGCCCGACGTCGAGATTGTGCTAGACGACGGCACCCTGTCCTTACGCTCGCCATTCCTCGCCACCCCCTCCGAGTGGTGGCAGCAGGCCGACCGGGTCGAGCCCTCGGCAGAAGGCTTTCACCTGCTGGGTCGCGCCGACCGGCTGGCCAAGATCGGCGGCAAGCGCATCTCGCTGACCGCCATCGAACGTCACTTGCGTCAGTACGAGTCGATCGAAGATGCCCACTGCCTCGACCTCGAGCGACGCGATGGCCGCCTCGGCGTAGTGGTAGCCATGTCCCTTGAGGCGCTGCCTCAGGATCACGCCAGCCGCCGTGCCTTGGTCGCGACGTTGCGTGATCACCTCGTCACGCTGCTGGAGCTTGTCGCCATACCGCGCTACTGGCGCTTTGTCTCGACACTGCCGACCAATAGCCAAGGCAAGCGCGATCACACCATCCTCAAACGCACCTTCGACGACCTCGACGACGACCGCCTGGCGCGCTGGCTGGGCGCCAACGCGCGCGACGGCAAGCACATCATTACTTTGGAAGTCCCGGAGCGGCTGCGCTTCCTGCAGGGCCATTTCGATGAATTCCCGCTGGTGCCCGGCGTGGTCATGGTTCAGTGGGCCATTCATCACGCTTGCGAAATATTCGGCCAGCTTGGCGCCTTTCGCGGCATGGACCGACTCAAGTTTCAGAAGGTTCTGCTGCCTGGCCAGCGTCTTGCTCTGAGCCTGGAGCGGCATACCGACGGTATCGCCTTCAGTTTCGACTCGAATCGGGGAAGACATGCCAGCGGCCGAGTACGCTTCACTGCGGAGGGCCGCAATGATTGAGCTCCATCCCTGCGCTGTGGTGCCGGTGTACAACCACCCCGAGACCATCGCCTCGGTGTGCGCCGAGCTCTCGTCACTCGGCTTGCCGGTGGTGTTGGTAGACGACGGCTGCGATCCCGCCTGTCGTCAGACCCTCGAGCGTCTCAAGGACGCCGGCCACCACCTGGTGACCCATGAGCACAATCGCGGCAAGGGCGCCGCGGTACGTTCGGGCCTCGCCGAGGCCGAACGGCTCGGCTACAGCCATGGCCTGCAGGTCGATGCCGATGGCCAGCATCGGGTCGATGACCTGCCGGCCTTCCTCGACGCCATGCGCCAGACACCACAAGCTCTGGTAGTGGGCTATGCCTGCTACGACGACAGCGTGCCCAAGGCGCGACTCTACGGGCGCTACGCGACCCACGTCTGGGTGTGGATCAACACCTTGTCGCGGCATATCCGCGACACCATGTGCGGTGTCCGGCTGTATCCGCTGGCCGCGGTGAATGCATTGCTCCGCCGGCATCGCTGCGGCGACCGCATGACCTTCGACACCGAGGTGCTGGTGCGCTGGTACTGGTCGGGAGGGACACTCGAAAACCTCCCGGTGCGGGTCCACTATCCCGAACAAGGGGTGAGCCATTTCGCCATGGGCCGCGACAACGCCCAGATCAGCCTGATGCATGCTCGACTGTTCTTCGCCATGTGGCCTCGTATCCCGAGCCTTTTGCGCCGCCGCAGGAGGCAGCCATGAGCCTTGGGAGACAGCCATGAGCCGCAGCCACTGGGCCAGTATCGGCGAGCGCGGCACCTTGTCGGGCATGCTGTTCATGGTCAAGCTCAGGCGCCTCGGTGACTGGCCCTTCCAGCTGCTGCTGTGGCCGGTGATCCTGTGGTACTACACCTCTCACCGCCTCGCTCGACGTGCCTCGAGAGACTATTGGCTGCGCGTTCAGCCGAGCCTTGGCGATAGCGCCCTGGCACTCAGGCGCCAGAGCTTTCGGCATTTCCTGAGCTTCGGGCGCTCTCTGATGGACAAGGTGGCCGCCTGGAACGGCGAGTATCCGCCTTCGCGGCTCGCCGGCGACGGCGTCCAGCGCTTCTCCGCAGCGGTGAATGAACGCCAGGGCGGACTGATCCTGGTCGCACACCACGGCAACCTGGACGTGGTCAACGCCCTGAGCGAGCGTCACCCGGATCTCGACCTCACCGTCATCATGCACACCCGCAACGCGCGCAAGTTCAATGAGCTGCTCGAGCGAGCCACCGGACGTCGCCAGCCCGAGATCCTCGAGGTCAGCGAGATTTCACCGGCCAGCGCCCAGCGCCTGGACGCGCGCATTCGTGGCGGTGGCTTCGTGGTCATCGCCGCCGACCGCACCCCCCCAGGCCAGGGACGCACCAGGTCGCTAGACTTCCTCGGCCACCCGGCGCCCTTCCCCGAAGGTCCCTTCGTGCTCGCGACCTTGCTGCGCTGCCGGCTCTATCGCCTGGCCTGCGTGCGCGAGGGCGGCAGCTTTCTAGTCGAGTTCGACCTCATCGGCGACACCGCGAACCTAGCCCGGCGCGAGCGCAGCGCCTGGATGGCCGCGACCATGCAGCGCCACGCAGACGACCTGGCTGAACGAGTGCGCCGTCATCCGCTGCAGTGGTTCAACTTCTTTCCTTTCTGGCACGCCCAAGAGACCTTCGAACATGACCCATCGCGCTGAGCCATCCACTCCGCTGATCCTCTCGGGCCAGGCCCTGAGCCTCGAAGATGTCTTGGCGGTGGCCGAGGGGCGGCGTCGGGTGGCGCTGTCCGACGACGCCGAATTCCGCGCTCGCATCGAGCGCGGACAACGCTTTCTCGAACGCCTGCTCGAGGAAGACGGCGTGGTCTACGGTGTCACCACCGGCTACGGCGATGCCTGTACGCGCCCCGTCGCCGCCGAGGACATCCCAAGCCTGCCCCACCAGCTATTCACCTTTCACGGCTGCGGCATGGGCCAGGCGCTCGACGTGGAAGCCGCCCGTGCGGTGGTGCTGGTACGCCTGGTATCGCTTTGCCAGGGCGTCTCGGGGGTCAGTATCGAACTCCTCGAGCGCCTGACCTGGCTGCTCGAACACGACGTCATGCCGGTCATCCCGGAGGAGGGCTCGGTCGGCGCCAGTGGCGACCTGACGCCACTGTCGTATCTCGCCGCCGTGCTCTGCGGCGAGCGCGAAGTGTTCGATGACGGGGTGCGACGTCCCGCCGCCGAAGCGCTGGCCGAGCGTGGCCTTGCGCCGTACCGGCTCAAGCCCAAAGAAGGGTTGGCGCTGATGAACGGTACCGCCGTCATGACGGCCCTCGGCGTGCTTGCCTTCGCCCGCTGCGACTACCTGTCAGGACTTTCCACCCGTATCACCGCGCTGTCGGTGCAGGCGCTCGACGGCAACCCCTATCACTTCGATGCCGAACTCTTTGCGGCCAAGCCCCACCCGGGCCAGCAGCGAGTCGCCGCTCGCCTGCGCGGAGATCTGCACGCGCCCATGACGCCGCGCAACTCGCCGCGCCTGCAGGACCGCTATTCGACCCGCTGCGCCCCCCATGTCATCGGCGTGGTCGAGGACGCCCTGCCCTGGTGGCGTCAGTTCTTGACCAACGAACTCAACAGCGCCAACGACAACCCGCTGATCGACGCCGAAGCCGGCAAGGTAATGCACGGTGGCCACTTCTATGGCGGCCACGTGGCCTTCGTCATGGACAGCCTCAAGCAGGCGGCGGCGAATCTCGCCGATCTGCTCGATCGCCAGTTGGCGCTGCTGGTCGACAGTCGCTACAACCATGGCCTGCCGAGCAACCTGAGTGGGGCAAGCCCCGAGCGCCTGGCGCTGAACCATGGCTACAAGGCGGTGCAGATCGGCGCCTCCGCCTGGACCGCCGAAGCCCTCAAGCTGACCATGCCGGCAAGCGTCTTCTCGCGTTCCACCGAGTGCCACAACCAGGACAAGGTGAGCATGGGCACCATCGCCGCCCGAGACGCGCTGCGAGTCCTGACCCTGGTCGAGCAGGTCGCCGCCGCCACCCTGCACGCCGCGGCCCAGGGTGTCGAACTGCGCAGCCGTCTCGCCGCCGGCGACGCCACACCCGAGCGCCTGTCCGTGTTTGTCGATCGACTGCGCAAGGACATCGCATCGCTGGGAGAGGATCGCGCCCTCGACAGCGACCTGAACCGCCTCTGCGCCCTGATTCGCCACCGTCACTGGAGCCTGTATGACGCCGGATGACCGCCCCTTACCTCGGGCCGAAATCGAACTCGAGGTGCCGTTTCACGACGTCGACATGATGGAGGTCGCCTGGCACGGCCACTACGTGCGCTATCTCGAGATAGCCCGCTGTCGTCTGCTCGATGCCATCGACTACAACTACCCGCAGATGCGGGCCTCAGGTTTTGCCTGGCCGGTGATCGACCTGCGCCTGCGCTACGCCGCGCCGGCACTGTTTGCCCAGCGCCTACGCATAGAGGCGCGCCTCAGCGAATGGGAGCATCGTCTAAAGGTCGACTACACCATCCGCTGCGCCGATACCGATAAGCGCCTGACCCGCGCCTGGACCGTGCAGGTAGCGGTAGGCATCGAAGATCACGAGATGCGCCTGGCCTCCCCCGACGCCCTTATTGAACGTCTTCTCGCCTGGCAGGAGACTCAGTCATGACCCGACCGCCCGTTCTTGTCGCATCGGCCCTGCTATGGGCCCTGATGTCGTTCGCAGGCACACCCCTGGCCGCCGCTGTCGACTCCCAAACCACTCCAGCCACCGGCACACTCGATCTGGATGCACTCGGCGAGCAGTTGAGTCACGATGTGCCGGCCTGTGTCACCTTCGATCAACGCCGCTGGATGGAAGATCTTGGCACCGAATTGCCAAGTGAAGGCTACTTCCATCGCCAGCCCTCGGGGCTGGTCTGGCAGACCCTGACTCCGGTGGAAGACCGCGTGGTGCTGTCTGCCAACAACCCCGAGCTGCCGCCGGGACTCAAGGCGCTGCTCCCGCTTCTGACCGGCATGTTGGAAGGCGACTGGGACAGCCTCGAGCAGCACTTCGATGTCGAACTCAGCGGCTCGATGGCAGCCTGGCAGGCCGAGCTTGCACCGCGGGACGCTGCCATCGCCGAGCGCCTGGACGACGTCGAGCTCAGTGGTGGCGATGCGGTCGAAGCCCTCGAGATAGCCTTCAGCGATGGCGATCAACTGGCGCTGGACCTCACCCCGGTGGACTGCAGCGAACTGCCCGGCGGAGCCGATATTCCGTGAGATACCGCTCGCCGCAAGACGCTCCTGCGCCTGCCTTCGATAGGACCAGGCAAGCCGCCTGGGCCTGGGCAGCCGTGGTCGTCGTCTGTGCGCTGATACTGGCCGTGCATGTGCTGCGCGGCGCACCTCTGGACACTCGCATCACCGCACTGCTGCCAGAGCCACAAGGCGCGGACCAACTGGCCCGGGCCGATGCCAATCTCGGCGAGACCTTTGAACAGCGCTTCGTGCTGCTGGTCGCAGGAGGCGATGGAGCGGCGTCCGGCGAGGCCGCCAATGAGCTACGCCGCCGACTGGCGGCCAGCGGCATCATCGCCGCTTTCGATAGCCAGTCACTGCCGCGCCCCGACCGCTTGCTGGCGCCCTACCGCTATCACCTGCTCGCCGACGACATGAAGCACCGCGACACTGAGACTTGGCGCCAGCACGGCCTGTCGCGACTGTTTACCCCTGGTGTCGACGCGGATCTCTCAGGCGACCCCTTCGGCCTGCTCGACGCCTGGCTCGGCGAGCGTTTCTCGGGCCCGGTGAGCTGGCAGGAAGATGGCCCCAGCGTAGCGACGCCCGAGGGACGCTGGAGCCTGATCAGCGCGACCCTGGCCGACAGCCCCTATGACATGGCTGTGCAGCGTGCGTTGTCCGAAACCGTCGCCCAGTTCAGCGACGCTCATCCCGACGTCCGGCTGCTGCGCGCCGGCCTGGTCTTCCATGCGGCGGCGGGTGCGCGTCAGGCCCAGAGGGAAATCACCACCATCGGCCTCGGCTCGCTGATCGGCATCGTGGTGCTGCTGGCCGTGGTCTTTCGCCGCCCCATCGTGCTGGCCACGCTGCTACTGCCGGTGGTTACTGGCCTGGTCTTCGCCACGGCCCTGACCTGGATCCTATTCGGTTCTCTGAACTTGATCACCCTGGCCTTCGGCGCCAGCCTGATCGGTATCTCGGTGGACTATGCCCTGCACCTGCAATGCGCCCGGCAGTTACACCCCCATCGCCCCCTGGCCCGGCTGTGGCCGGGGCTCGCCCTCGGACTAATCTCGAGCCTGTGCGCCTACCTCGTGCAGCTCGCCACTCCGATGCCGGGGCTGCGTCAGATGGCCACTTTCACCGCCCTTGGCCTGATCGGCGCCTGGCTGAGCGTACGCCTGTGGCTGCCGCTGTTACCGCTGCATCCGCACCCGGCGACCCACACCATCGCTCATCGCCTGAATCACCTGCGCCTGACGCGCCGACATCCAGGCCTGTACATCGGCGCCGGCCTTGTGCTCGCAGCCTCGATCACCTTGGCCATCGGCCAGGGCAGCACCAGCCACGACCTGCGCCAGCTCAATCCGTCGCCGGCCTCGCTGATCGACCAGCAGCAGCGCGTACAGACCCTGCTCGAACGCCCGGCGAGCTTCCGTTACCTGTTGGTCAGCGCCGACTCAAGCGAGGCCCTGCTCCAACGTCTCGAGGCGCTGACACCTGCACTCGCCGAGCTTAAGCGCGACGGGCATCTTTCCTCCTTTCAGCACCTGGCCCAAGCGGTGCCTTCCGCGGCGACCCAGCAGGCCAATCTGACCCAGGTGCGCCAGCGCTACTCGGACGCCTTGCCGGGACTGCTCGAATAGGCAGGCCTTCCCGCCGAGCTCGACGACAGGCTCGATGCAACACTTGACGACGTGCCTGTTCTGACACCCGATACCTGGCTAGCCTCCCACGCCGGCGAATCTGATCGCGCACTGTGGCTTGAGGACTCAGGCCAGGCAGACAGTCTGCCGAGTGCGCTGGTGACAATCGGCGACGTCGACGCCGAGGGGCTGGCGACGCTGACTAAGATGGCCTCAGCCGATGGCGTGATCTACCGCGACCGCGTCCTGGCCCTCTCGAGCCAACTCGCCGAATTGAGCGGCGAGATCCTGCAATGGCTCGGCGTCGCGCTCGCCCTGTTGGTGTTTACCTTCGGCTGGCGCTATGGCCGCCGGGCATGGCGCGTGCTGCTACCGCCGGTGGGCGCGGTGATCATTACTCTGGGGGCCTTCGCGGCCAGCCACACCGGCCTGACGCTGTTTCATCTGCTCGGCCTGCTGCTGGTACTGGGTATCGGCCTCGACGCCGGCATCTTCAGCATCGAGCACCCGGCCGACCCCGGCGCCTGGCTCGCCATCAGCCTGTCCTGCGCGTCCAGCCTGCTCGCCTTCGGGCTACTTGCCTTCAGTGCCACGCCGGTGCTGCACTTTCTCGGCACCACCTGCCTGATCGGATTGATCGCTACCTGGTGCCTGGTGCCACTGGCCCGGGGAGTCGTGCGCCAAAGCCCTCAACCCGGCCCGACTCCGACCGATAGATGCGCCCCCTCTGAGGGGCCAGGCGATGACCCGAACCGGAAAGAGCGCAGCCCTACCAACGCACAGGAGAGTTCATCCCATGGATCAGCGTGACAGTAGCGACGTGGCCATCATCGGCGCCGGCCCCTCGGGCGCGGCGGCGGCGTCCTGGCTCGCCCGCGCGGGCTACTCGGTCAGGGTGCTGGAGCGCGGTCACTTCCCACGCTTCTCCATCGGCGAGAGCCTGCTGCCACAATGCATGGAGCACCTTGAGACCTGCGGACTCATGGCGGCGGCCGAAGTCGGGAGCTTCCAGACCAAGAACGGCGCCGCCTTCTGTCGCGGCGATGAGTACACCGCCATCGACTTTCGCGACAAGTTCAGCCCCGGCCCTGGCACCACCTGGCAGGTCGAACGAGCCGACTTCGACCAGCGCCTGATCGAGGGCGCCCGAGCCGCCGGCGCCGAGATCGACTTCGGCGTTACGGTCACCGGGTTCCAGGCCGACCCGCAGCAGCCGCTGCTCGACTACATCAACGAGGCCGGCGAGCGTCGCACACTCAAGGCGCGCTTCGTCCTTGATGCCAGCGGCTATGGCCGCGTGCTGGCGCGTCTCGAAAAGCTCGACAAGCCCTCCAGCCTGCCCACACGTTGCGCGCTCTTCACTCACATCGAAGACCGCATCGAGTCCCCGGATCACGACCGCGAGAAGATCCTGATCGGCGTCCACCCGCGGCATGCCGACGTCTGGTATTGGCTGATCCCGTTTCGCAACGGTCGCGCCTCGGTGGGGGTCGTGGCCAGCGCTGAGGTGCTTGAAGCCGCAGGCGCCGACGACAGCGAACGCCTGTGGACGCTGATCAACGAGGAGCCCCGCTACGCGCGACTTCTCAAGCGAGCCGAGGCCATGCGTGACGTCCAGCGCCTGCAAGGCTACTCCGCGGACATCACCCACCTGCACGGTCCTGGCTACGCAATACTCGGCAATGCCGGCGAGTTCCTCGACCCGGTATTTTCCTCCGGCGTCACTATCGCGCTCGACTCCGCCGTGAGGGCCGCCCCCCTGGTGGCCCGAAAGCTCGAGGGCGAACACGTCGACTGGGACCGCGACTTCGAGATTCCACTGCGCCGCGGTGTGGCCACGTTCCGGGAATTCGTCGACGCCTGGTACGATGGCCGCCTGCCGCGCGTGATCTTCCATCCGGCCAAGCCCACCCGAGTACGGCACATGATCGCCTCGGTGCTGGCCGGCTACGCCTGGGATGGGGCCAACCCCTTCGTCACTGCCAGTCGGCGCCGTCTGAGTCGCCTCGCCGAGCGCTGCGCCCTCGACGCCGAGGTCACCAATCCATGACCGCACGCTCTTCTGTCTGCGATCGCCCCGCCGCCGTGCAACGCCCGGCCCACTTGATGCGTCGGGTAGCGCTTCCACGGCGCCTGGGATTGACGCTTGTTGCCGGACTCACCCTGGTGCTGGGCGCCTGCAGCATGGCGCCAACCGGCTCCCCGGTGCCGACACTTGCATCGCTGCCACCTGCGGGCCCCGAGACTCAGCGCCTGACCTTCGTCCGCGACGGCGAGACGCGGGTCTTGATTGGCGTGCTGCGCCACGACAGCCGGCGTCTGCAGCTTGCTCTGTTAAGCCCTCAGGGCCAGCGGCTGTTGACCCTGGTGCGTGACGCCAAGCGCGCCCGCTTCCTGCCCGGCGCAGCCTTCGAGCCACCGTTCTCGGCCGAGTGGCTCGACAGCCGCCTAAGCTGGAGCCTATGGCCCGAAGCCCGGCTGGAAGAGGCTTTCGGGGGCAGCGACTGGTCTCTCGAGCAGGCCGGTGAGGAGCGCCGCATCTACCGCGGCGACAAACTGGTGACTCGTCTTGTGATGACGCCGAACTGTCGCGTGATTCATGATATCGAGGCCGACTTTCGACTCACCGTCGCTGCACTGAACGGCGCGGCGGACGCTACCACGGACGTGGACAACAAGAGTGGCAACGACAGCGCCAACGATAGCGGCCACGACGACATCGACACCAATAACGATGTCGTCACTGATTTCGACAACAGCATCGACAACAAAGCAGCGACCGATCCGCCATGCCCCCTGACGTAACCAACGAGACAGACGTGACCGACGTAACAACAGTGCAGACGCACTGCCGACTCCATGCGCCGGCCCTGGTCTGCCCCCTGGGGGATGACCTATCCGCCATCGCCGCCCGCTTGTTTATCGGCGAGCGCGGCCTGACGCGGAGCGATGCCTACACCCCGGGCCGGCCCCTGTGGCTCGGCGCGGTGACGACACCGTTGCCCGATGACAGCGCCTGGCCAGCGCGTCATCGCTCACGCAACAATCGCTTGCTCGCCGCGGCGCTGACACGGCTCGAGCCGACCCTCAATGGCTATCTGGCCGAGCATCCGAAAGCCCGCATCGGCGTAGTGATGGGCACCAGCACCTCCGGCATCGGCGAGACCGAAGCGGCGCTGGCTCAGCGTCTAGCCGCCGGCGACTGGCCGCCAGACTTTCACTACTGCCGCCACGAAATCGGAGCTCCGTCGGACTTCGTGGCCTGGCGGCTTGGGACCATCGGCCCCACCTACACGCTGTCCACCGCCTGCACCTCGAGCGCCAAGGCACTGGCCAGCGCTCGACGCCTGATCCAGGCAGGCCTATGTGACGCCGTCGTCGCCGGCGGCGCCGATACCCTATGCCAGCTGACCGTCAACGGCTTCGCCTCCCTCGACGCCATCAGCGCTGAGCACTGCCGACCCTTCGCCACAAACCGCGACGGTATCAATCTCGGCGAAGGAGCGGCGCTGTTTCTAGTCACTGGCGAGGCTGGCGGCATACAGCTTACCGGCTACGGCGAGTCCAGCGATGCCCACCATATCTCGGCGCCACGCCCCGACGGCGACGGCGCCTTCCAGGCCATGCGTCAGGCCCTGGACATGGCCGGGGTGCGCCCCGAGCAGGTCGACTACCTGAACCTACACGGCACCGCCACCCGCCAGAATGACAGCATGGAATCGTTGGCCGTGGCGGCGCTGTTTCCCGCCGGTGTGGCCTGTGGCTCGACCAAGAGCCTTACCGGCCATACCCTCGGTGCCTGCGGGGCGCTGGAAGCGGCCTTCTGCTGGCTGGCGCTCCGCGACGACCGACTACCGCCGCATCTCGATCTCCCGGACCCGGAACTTCCGTCCCTCGCCTACTGTGGCCAGAATGGACGTAGCCAGAACAGTGGGGGGCGAAATGAGCATGGCCAGAGTGAGCAGCCGGGCTCGGCACGTCCGCCACTACGCCGCACGCTGTCCAACGCCTTCGCCTTTGGCGGCAACAATATCTCCCTGCTTATGGAGCAAGCACCATGACGGCTCCGACCGGTAAACCGACCAACGCCATGACCGCCAGTGCCAGCGAGCATTTGTCGCCCGAGCCAAGCCCTGATGATGGGTGCTACGCGCCAATGCCCATCGCCGACCTGGTACCCCACAGCGGCACCATGTGCCTGCTCGATGAGGTGCTGGAGATCGGCGAAGAGCATCTGCGAGCGCGGATCATCCCCCGGGCCGACGACCCCTTCGCCGACACCGCCGTGACAGAACCTGCGCTTGCCGATGCCCCGCTTGCCCAAACCTCAGCCGCCGCTTCCCCCGGCATCCCCGGCTGGGTAGGGCTCGAGTGGCTGGCCCAGGCCATCGCCGCCTGGTCGGGCAACACCGCCAGCGCCCAGGGGGAGAGGCCGCAGATCGGCTTTCTGCTCGGCGCGCGGCGCTATCACTGTGAGGTCGACCATTTTGCCCTCGGCGAGCCAGTCGAGATCGAGATCCATCTCGACTATCGCGCCGACAATGGCCTCGGCGCCTTTCGTGGCGAACTGCTTGGCTCAGGCGGTGCCGTGCTCGCCCATGCCACCCTCAATGTCTTTCAACCCGACTCGGCCGACGCCCTCGCGGCCATGATCGAGGATTCTGCTTCATGACCGACACCCTACTCGTCACCGGTTCAAGCCGCGGCATCGGCCGCGCCATCGCCCTGCGCCTGGCCCGCGACGGCTTCGATATCGTGCTGCACTGCCGTCAGCGTCGCGACGCCGCCGAGGCGGTCGCCGAAGAAATCCGTGGGCTGGGGCGCGAGGCGCGCATCCTGTGCTTCGACGTCACCGACCGGGTGGCCGCCCGAGAGGCTCTCGAGGCCGACATCGAGACCCACGGCGCTTACTATGGCGTGATCTGTAACGCCGGCATCACCGCCGACGGCGCCTTCCCTGCGCTCACCGATGACGACTGGGATGACGTCATCGACACCGGTTTGAACGGCTTCTACAACGTCGTCAAGCCGATCACCATGCCCATGGTCCGCCGGCGTAAACCCGGGCGCATCGTGGTCATGTCCTCGGTATCGGGACTGATGGGCAACCGCGGCCAGGTCAACTACAGCGCCGCCAAGGCCGGGCTGATCGGTGCAGTGAAGGCGCTGGCTGTGGAGCTCGCCAAGCGCCGCATCACCGTCAATGCGGTAGCACCGGGGCTGATCGACACCGACATGACGGAAGGCCTCGCCGGCGAAGAGGCGCTCAAGATAATTCCCATGCAGCGCACCGGAACCAGCGAGGAGGTGGCCGCCACCGTGAGCTTTCTGTGTTCCGAGGATGCGGGCTACATCACCCGTCAGGTCATCGCCGTCAACGGAGGCATGTGCTGATGAGTTCCAACGCAGTACGCCACGACGGCCTCGGACGCCGCGTGGCGATCACCGGCATGGCGGGCTTCTCTCCCATCGGCAACGACTGGACCAGTATTCGCGAGCGCCTGAAAAGCGGCACCAACGGTATTCGCCACATGGCGAACTGGGACGTCTACGAGGGCCTCAACACCCGTCTCGGCGGCCCCGTGGCAGACTTCGAGCTGCCCGCGCACTACCACCGCAAGGCCCTGCGCAGCATGGGACGGGGCGCGCGCATGGCCACCCGGGCCAGTGAACTGGCGCTGGCCGATGCGGGCCTGCTGGGCTCAGAGCTTGTCGGCAGTGGCGCCATGGGCATCGCCTACGGCGCCTCCGCCGGCGAGCCCGACGCCGTGGCCGACTTCGGCAACATGCTGATCAACAAGTCCACCGATGGCCTCAATGCCAACTCCTATATCCGCATGATGGCACATACCGCGCCGGTCAATATCGGCGTCTTCCTCGGCGTGCGTGGGCGCATCCACACCACCTCGAGCGCCTGCACCTCGGGCAGCCAGGGCATCGGCTACGCCTTCGAGGCTATCCGCTTCGGCCGCCAGAAGGCGATGATCGCCGGCGGCTGCGAGGAGCTGTCCGCCTCGGAGGCCGCGGTCTTCGACACCCTGTTCGCCACCAGTACCCGCAACGACACTCCCGAGGCCACACCGCGACCGTTCGATGCCGAGCGCGACGGCCTGGTGATCGGCGAAGGTGCCGGCAGCCTGATCCTCGAGGACATGGAGCACGCCGAGGCCCGTGGTGCCCGTATCTACGCGGAGCTCGTCGGTTTCGGTACCAACAGCGATGGCCGCCACGTCACCCAACCCGATGCCGCGATGATGGAACGGGCCATTCGTGAGGCCCTTGATGATGCGGCGCTACCGCCGTCTAGCATCGGCTACGTCAGCGCCCACGGCACGGCCACCGAACGCGGCGATATCGCCGAGGCCAGGGCCACCCAGGCGGTGTTCGGCCGCGATCAGCCCATCAGCGCCTTCAAGAGCTTCACTGGCCACACCCTCGGCGCCTGCGGGGCGCTGGAGGCCTGGGTCGCTATCGAGATGATGCGCGAGGGCTGGTTCCACCCAACGATCAATCTCGACCAGCCCGATTCGGCCTGCGCCGAGCTCGACTACCTGCGCGGCGACGGCCGCGAGCTCGACTGCGAATACGTCATGAGCAACAACTTTGCCTTCGGCGGCATCAACACCTCGTTGATCTTCCGCCGCAGGCCTTGAGGCCTCAGCCTCGTCCGACCCGGCCGAGGAGTGGCCGGGTATCTCACCCCAATTAAAAAGGAACGCATCATGAAGAAAGGACTGCTCTCCCTCACGGCCCTGATCGCCGGCCTGGCCATTGCTACCTCGGCCCAGGCCCGCGACACCCGCCACCTGCTGTCCATCGAGGAGGCCATGAACACCCCTGCGGCTCAGGAGAAGCTGGATCCCAACATCCGCTTCATGTTCGCCGATGCGCCTCACGGCAGCGTGGCAGAGCAGTACGGCAACTTCGTCACCAACAAGAAGACCAACGCCTTCAACAAGAGCGACGAGGAAGCCTGCCGCTGGGTCATGCTGTCAGCGCTGCTCAGCCTGCAGGATCGCGTCCATGCCGAGGGTGGGAATGCGGTGATCAACATCGAGAGCTTCTACGACCGGGAGCCCATGGTGTCCCGCGCCGAGTACGAGTGCCACGCTGGCATGCTGATGGCCGGTGTCGCACTGCGCGGCGATGTCGTCACCCTGCGTTGAGGGGGGCCGATCCCTCCTGACGCTACGCGCCGGAGAGGCTGATCGTGACGGCGCGAGCCAGTCGCGACGCGGCCGGGAGCTATTGAGCGAATTGGCCGCCAATCGCGGGCTGGATTGTCCGGTATCGGGCTGGACCCCAAGGGGGTCCGGCCCACCCCGTCATCCGGGCCTGCCCAATGGACTGCATGCCGGCCTGAGTCACCGCCATGGTCGCGTGGTCGCCGCCCTGGCTGACTGCCCGTTTGGCCTCGATCTGGAACATGCCCTTCCTCGGCATCGTCGGCACCTAGCGGAACGAGTCGATCTGCTGCCCGAGCCCTGGGTGCGTCGTCGCATCCTCGCGGCCAAAACACCACTGGCGGCCTTCTATCGGGCCTGGACGCTCCACGAGGCCCTCTTCAAGTTCGAGACTCTCCGCGGTCGACCACCAACCGCGGTGCTGGCCACCCGTCTCGGCACGCTCTGCGAGCCGCACGGCCCCGTCGTCTGGCGTTGGCAACAGGGCGACTGGACGCTGAGCCTCTGCGCCGAGACGCCGACGCTTCGGATCATCGCGCCGGCATCACTGACGCCGATGCCACTCACGGCCGATATCCTGGCCTGACCCCGCAGCTTGCCAAAGCCCCGACCAGCCACAACAATAGTTCCCTTTCGATTCCTTCCAGGAGACCGCCATGCGCTGGCTTGCCACATCCGCCGCCGCCCTCTGCCTGTTCGCACAGGGCGCCGCCGCCGACACCTTCAGCTTCACCGCCATTCCCGACGAGAACCAGTCGCGGCTGGTCGAGCGCTTCTCGGCGGTCGCGGACTACCTCGAGACGCGCCTCGACGTCGAGGTGGAGTACGTGCCGGTGAAGTCCTATGGCGCCTCGGTCAGCGCCTTTCGCAACGATCAGGTCCAGCTGGCCTGGTTCGGCGGCCTCTCCGGGGTGCAGGCGCGCCGCCTGGTGCCGGGCTCCGTGGCCCTGGCCCAGGGCACCGAGGACGCCGCCTTCAAGAGCTACCTCATCGCCCACCGCTCCACCGGCCTGGAGCGCGCTGAGACGCTCCCCAAGGCGATCGAGGGCAGGAGCCTGACCTTCGGCTCACGCACCTCCACCTCCGGGCGTCTGATGCCCGAGCACTACCTGCGCCAGCGCTTCGACGCCGCCCCCGACGAGCTGTTCTCGCGGGTCGGCTTCTCCGGCGACCATTCGCGCACCATCGCCCTGGTGGAAGCCGGCACCTGGGAGCTGGGTGCGGTCAACTTCAGCGTCTGGGACGCCGCGGTCGCCGACGGCCGAGTCGACACCGACAAGGTCGAGGTGATCTGGGAAACGCCCCCCTACCCCGACTACAACTGGACGGTGCGCGGCGACGTCGACGCGCGGTTCGGAGAGGGCTTCATCGACCGTGTGCGCGCGGCCCTGCTCGAGATGGACGACCCGGAGCTCTTGGCGAGCTTCCCGCGGGAAGGCTTCATTCCCGCCGACAATGCCCTCTACGCGCCCATCGAAGACGTCGCCGAAGAGCTCGGCCTGCTGCGCTGATGAGCGCCGTGCTGCTCGCCCTGGAGGGGGACGACCTGGGTCACGGCGACCAGGTGGTGCTGCCGGGCCTGCGCCTCGGCCTGCGCCACGGCGAGCGCGTGGCCCTGCTCGGCCAGAGCGGTGCCGGCAAGTCGACCCTGCTGGGCGAGCTGCGCCACCGGCTGGGCGAGGAAGCCGCCTGGTGTCCCCAGCAGCACGGCCTGGTGCCGGGGCTCGCGGTCTACCACAACGTCTACATGGGCCGGCTCGCCGAGCACTCGGCGCTGGCTAACCTGTGGAACCTGGTGCGCCCGCTGGCCGAGCCCTGGCATCAGGTCGCCGAACTCTGCGACGCCCTGGGCCTGGCGGGGCTGATGCGCCGGCCCGTCGGCCAGCTCTCCGGCGGCCAACGCCAACGGGTGGCCATCGCCCGGGCGCTCTACCAGCAGCGCAGCCTGTTCCTCGGCGACGAACCGGTGGCCAGCGTCGACCCCCACCAGGCCCTGCGCCTGCTGGACCTGATCGACGCGCGCCACGCCACCTCGGTGATCGCCCTGCATCAGCGTGAGCTGGCGCTCACCCACTTCGACCGGGTCTGGGGGCTGCGCGACGGCCGGCTGGTGATCGACGCCCCGGCGAGCACGCTGCGCCTGGCCGACCTGGACGCCCTCTACCCGGATGCCGGCGGCGACTCCGCCGAGGGCGAGGCCGGGGGCGACGCGTGACCGGAACCGAGCTTGCGCGACGCGACACCCGTCCCCGCTGGCTGAGCGGCCAGAGCACCGGGCTGCGGCTGGCCCGCCACACCCTGACGCTGGTGGCCCTGGCGGTGGTGCTGGTGCCCTTCGCCGACCTCGCGGTAGTGACTCGTGATCCCTGGAGCGAACTCGCGCAGATGGCCCGCGGGCTCGCCTGGCCCGCCTGGGGGACGGTGGAATCGCCCCTCGAGGCCCTCGGCCTGACCGTGGCGGTGGCCCTCTGGGGCACGCTCGGCGGGCTGGCGCTGGGCTTTCCGCTGGCGCTGCTGTTCGCCCGCTCGCGGCTGGTACGCGCCGGCTGCGCCTTCGTGCGGGCGATCCATGAGCTCTTCTGGGCGCTGCTCTTCCTGCAGGTGTTCGGCCTCTCCGCCGCCACCGCGCTGATGGCCCTGGCCATTCCCTATGCCGGCATCTTCGCCAAGGTCTTTGCGGAGATCCTCGAGCAGATCCCCGCCGCGCCGCGAGACGCCCTGCCGCCCGGCGTCTCGCGGCTGTCGCGCTTCATCTATGCCGAGCTGCCGCTGGCCTGGACGCGGCTCGCCGCCTACACCCGCTACCGTTTCGAGTGCGCCCTGCGCGCCAGCGTGCTGCTGGGCTTCGTCGGCCTGCCGACGCTGGGCTTCCAGCTGGAGACCGCCTTTCGCGAGGGGCGCTATCACGAGGCCGGGGCGCTGCTGTGGCTCTTCTACCTGCTGATCGCGAGCCTGCCCTGGTGGGGACACCGCCGGCTGATCCCGCTGCTGGCGGTCGGCGGGCTCTTCCTGCTGGCGCCCTGGCCGGAGGTGAGCGGCAGCCTGCTGTGGCGCTTCGTCAGCCAGGATATCTGGCCGCCGGCGCTGCTCGCGGGGGATTGGCACGGGGTCATCGACTGGCTGGCGCGGATCCCCGACCTGGGGCCGGCCATCGGCAACACCCTGCTGCTCGGCCTGCTGGGCAGCGTCGGGGCGCTGCTGGTGGCCCTGGCGCTGTGGCCGCTCGCCTGCCGCCACTTCGGCAACCCCGCCACTCGGCTGGCCGGGCGCGGGCTGCTGCTGTTCCTGCGCTCGACCCCCGAGCTGATGCTGGCCTTCCTGTTCCTGCTGCTGCTGGGGCCATCGCTGCTGCCCGCCTGGCTGGCGCTGTCGCTGCACAACGGCGCGCTGATCGCCTTTCTGGTGGCGCGCCACGCCGATGCGATCACCCCGGGCATGCCGGCGGCCAGCGGCGTCGGGCGCTTCGCCTATGAGCTGCTGCCACGGGTCTACCCGGGGATGCTGGCGCTGCTCTACTACCGCGCCGAGGTGATCCTGCGCGAGACGGCGATCCTGGGCATGCTGGGGGTGGCCACGCTGGGCTACTACATCGACGCCAACTTCGAGTACCTGCTGTTCGACGTCGCCTTCTTCCTGCTGCTGATCACCGCGCTGCTCAACATCGCCGTGGATGCCCTCTCGCGACGGCTGCGCCCGCGCGAGGTCGCCGTCATCGACGACCCCTGCCAGCGCTAGGCGACCGGGACGCGACGCGAATGGGCCGCGGCGTCCCGGCTCGCCACCTTAGTTGCTCGGCACCAGCGCGGTGACCGTGATCTCCACCTTCAGCTCGTCGGCGGGCAGGGGCGCGCAGACGCAGGTGCGAGCCGGCGCGTGGCCGGTGGGGACCCAGTCGTCCCAGACGGCGTTCATGGCGGCGACGTCGTTGCCGTCCTTGAGGTAGATCGTCGCCGAGAGCAGATGCTCACGGTCGGAGCCGATCTCGGTGAGCAGCGCATCGACCCGCTCCAGCATGCTCTGGGTCTGCTCGGTGATGTCGCCGTGGCGCGCCTCGGGGCCGGCCACCTGGCCGCACAGCCAGGCCACGCCGTTGTGGATCACCGCGCGGCTCATGCGCGCCTTGGTGTCGTGTCGTTCGATGCTCATCGTGGTTCTCTCCGTCGGGTCATGTGTCGTCGAGTCGTGTTCGTCGAGCCAGGGTGTCGCCGGGTCACGCCGTCGTGGCGTCACTCGGCACAGTCGATGCATTTCAGCACCAGGGGGTCGCGCTCCAGGCGCCGGGCGTCGATCCAGTCGCCGCAGGCGATGCATTCGCCGTACTCGCCCCGCTCGATGCGCGCCAGGGCGCCGGTGATGCGCTGCTGGGCCAGCTGGCGACGCTGCTCCTCGGCCTTGGCCATGGCCTGCCCCTGCAGGGCATCCATGCGCGACAGGCGCCCCACCGAGGTCTGGTCCAGCATCACGGTCTCGCGGGCGTCACGGCCGGCCTCGCTCTGCGCGTGCAACTCGGTGCGCAGCGCCTCGAGCCGCGCCACCAGGGCCGCCATGTCCAGTTCCGGGTGATTCATCGCCGCCTCCACTGCAGGGCACGGGGTCGCGTCGCCAGCGCACGTCACCCTGCGCGCTCAGCTGCTACCCTAGGGCGCTTCGGGCGTCGCGGCTGCGACGGCCCCATCTTGCCACTGCGGCCGGGCCATCGCACTCCCGTCGTGCCCGTCACGCCACCTCGGGCGCGCCATCTCACTCATGCCACCCTAGCCATGCCACCCCGGAGGTCATCATGGGCTATCGCATCCTGCTGCGGGATCATCGCGGGCTGCTGAGCATCGCCTTTCTGGCGATGTTCTCCTCGAGCCTGGGTCAGAGCTTCTTCATCGGGCTCTTCCAGGCGCCGATCTCGGCCCGACTGGGCTTAAGCGCCGGCCAGTTCGGCACCGCCTATGCCCTGGTCACCCTGGCGGCCGGCTTCGCCATGCTGCGCTTCGGCCCGCTGATCGACTGGGTGGCGCCGCGGCGCTTCGCCCTGGCGGTACTCGGCGCCCTGCTCACCGGGGTCGCGCTGCTCACCCTCTCGCCCTGGTGGCTGGTGGGGGTGCTGGGGCTGGGCCTGGTGCGCCTGTGCGGCCAGGGCATGATGACCCATCTGGGCAACACCCTGGCCGGCCGCGAGTTCGAGAGCCTTCGCGGCCGGGCCCTGGGCCTCGCCGGCATGGGCATCATGCTGGGCGAGACGCTGCTGCCCCCGCTGATCGCGGCCCTGCTGGTGTGGCTGGGCTGGCGGCAGCTGTGGTGGCTGTTCGCGCTGGTCCTGGCGCTGCTTTGGGTGCCGCTGCTGCTGCGCGGCCCCTGGCCGGCGGCGCCCGGCACGCGTCCGGTGCGCGGGGAGCGCCGCGGCGGGCCTCGCCCCTTCCGCGAGGCGCGCTTCTGGCAGCTGCTGCCGCTGCTGATGATCCTGCCGGTGACCATGACCGGGCTCTTCATCTACCAGGCGCGCATGACCGAGGACCTGGGCAGCTCACTCACCGTCTATGCCCTGGCCCTGACCGGCATGGGAATCGCCAAGCTGCCCGGCGCCCTGCTGGGCGGACGCTGGGTCGATCGCCTGGGGCCGGTGCGCCTGGCCAGGCTCTACCTGCTGCCCTTCGCCCTGGCCCTGGTGGTGGCCATCACCCTCGGCGGCCACCTCGGCATCTGGGCGCTGATGGTCGGCGGGGGACTCGCCATGGGCGCCCAGGAGTCCATCGCCACCAGCCTGCTGGTGCGCCTGTGGGGCGCCGAGCACCTGGGCACGGTGCGCGCCACCCTGAGCGCCGCCATGGTCTTCTCCACCGGCATCGCCCCGGCGCTGCTGGGCGTGGCGCTCGACCTGGGCGCCTCCTTCACCCTGGTGCTGGTCGGCATGCTGGCCTTCCTGATCATCGGCTGGGCGCTGGCACAGGGAGTGCTGGCGAGCCCAGACGCCCAGGGACCGGGGACCAACGAGATCTAAGGGCCTGACGAGATGAAGAGCCCTGACACGACGACGCCGGCCCTGGGGCCGGCGTCGTCGTGTCAGGGCGGGGAGGTGCGCGATCAGCGCAGCAGCAGCACCGGCAGGCTGGTGCGACGCAGCATGGTGGTGGTGGTGCTGCCGACCAGCAGGTGGCGAATACGCGAGTGGCCGTAGGCGCCCATCACCAGCAGGTCGATGCCATGCTCCTGCTGGTAGCTGCGCAGGGTCTCCTCGACCTCGCCGGCGCGGATCGCGCCCTCGGCCTCGTGGCCGGCCTCGCGCAGGGTCGAGAGCGCCCACTCGAGCTGAGACCGGTTGTCGCCGGTCTCGGCGCCGACGATCACCACGTGGCAGGAGATGCCGTTGAACAGCGGGCTCTTGGCCAGCATCTCGACGCCCTTGCGGGTGGTCTTGCTGCCGTCGAAGGCGATCATCACGCGCTCGGGGCGCGTGAAGGTCTCCGGCGCCATCAGGATCGGCCGGTGCAGGGTGCGCACCACCCGCTCCAGGTTGGAGCCGAGGTGGTCGCTCGCCTGGTGGGCCCCTTCGCCGCGCTTGCCGATCACCAGCAGGCGGATATCGTTCTCGAGGTCGGTCAGGGTCTCCACCAGGGTGCCGTTGCGCTGGCGGGTGGCGGGATCGCTCACTCCGTCCTCGATGGCCCGCTCCTTGGCCGCCTTGAGCATCAACCGACCCTGCTCCTGGGCCACCTTGGCGCGCTGCTCGTCCAGGTGCGAAAGCTCCTCGAGCAGATGCTCCCGGGCACCGAGCACGAGGTTGCCGGACAGGTCGGTCTCGGCGGTCTGCGGGTGGTTGTCGACCACGTGCAGGAAGGTCAGCGGCGCGCCGAGCGCCAGGCTGGCCCAGGCCGCGTAGTCGCACACCCCTGCGGAAAACTGCGAGCCGTCGATGGCGGCCATCACCTGTTCTGTCATCGTCTTGTCCTGAAACTGGCGTGTGTTGTCGTCTCTATCCACGTTCTACCGGATCCGTCCGGCGGGTCAATGACCGCCCATCAGCTTCTCGACGGCTTCCGGGTCGTCATGCACGGCATAGCGGTCGACGATGGTGGCGCTCGCCTCGTTGAGGCCGATCAGCTCGACCTCGGTGCCCTCGCGGCGGAACTTGATCACCACCCGGTCCAGGGTCTGGACGGCGGTGATGTCCCAGAAGTGGGCGCGGGACAGGTCGATGGTGACCTTCTCCACGGTCTCCTTGAAGTCGAAGGCGGCCCCGAAGCGCTCGGAGGAGGCGAAGAACACCTGGCCCACGACCTTGTAGAGCCGGTGGCCCTCCTCGGGCGTCTCGGCGCCGACGTAGAGGATGTTGCCAACCTTGTTGGCGAAGAAGAGCGCGGCCAGCAGCACGCCGACGAACACCCCGATGGCCAGGTTGTGGGTGCCCACGGTGACCGCCACGGTGGCGAGCATCACGATGTTGCTGCTCAGCGGGTGCTTCTTGAGGTCGCGGATCGACTCCCAGCTGAAGGTGCCGACGGAGACCATGATCATCACCGCCACCAGGGCCGCCATGGGAATCTGCGACACCCAGTCGGCCAGGAAGACCACCATCAGCAGCAGCACCACGCCGGCGATCAGGGTGGAGAGGCGCGTCCGGCCCCCGGACTTGATGTTGATCACCGACTGACCAATCATCGCGCAGCCCGCCATGCCACCGATCAGGCCGGTGCCGAGGTTGGCCAGGCCCTGGCCCTTGCACTCGCGGTTCTTGTCACTGGGCGTGTCGGTCAGGTCGTCGACGATGGTGGCGGTCATCATCGATTCCAGCAGGCCCACCACGGTGAGCATCACCGAGTAGGGCAGGATGATCATCAGGGTCTCGAGGGTGAGCGGCACCTCGGGCCACAGGAACACCGGCAGGGTGTCGGGCAGCTCGCCCATGTCGCCGACGCTTCTGATCTCCATGCCGGTGAGCAGATAGACCGCGGTCAGCACCAGGATGCAGACCAGCGGCGAGGGCAGCAGCTTGCCCACCTTCGGCAGGTAGGGAAAGCCGTAGATGATAGCGAGGCCCGCTGCCGTCATGGCGTAGACGTGCCAGGTGACGTCGGTGAGCTCGGGCAGCTGAGCCATGAAGATCAGGATCGCCAGGGCGTTGACGAAGCCGGTGACCACCGAGCGCGAGACGAAGCGCATCAGATCGGCGAGGCGCAGGTAGCCAGCGACGATCTGGAAGACCCCGGTGAGCAGGGTGGCGGCCAGCAGGTACTGCAGGCCGTGCTCCTTGACCAGAGTGACCATCAGCAGGGCCATGGCGCCGGTGGCCGCCGAGATCATGCCCGCCCGGCCGCCGGCGAAGGCGATGATCACCGCCATCGAGAAGGAGGCGTAGAGCCCCACCTTGGGATCGACGCCGGCGATGATGGAGAAGGCGATGGCCTCGGGAATCAGGGCCAGGGCCACGACGATCCCCGCCAGGGTGTCGCCCTTGAGATTGGAGAACCAACTCAGTTTCATTGTCTCGTACATGCTGCGATCCAGTCAGGGGTAGTGGAAGGGTCGTATGGCAGTCGGCTTGTCGGGTGCAAGATTCCTCTCCCGCCCCGGGCGGCGATGCGCCGTGGGCGTCACGAGGAGCGGGACAATTGTCGCAAGGGGAGGCGCACGGCCATCGGCGTGACGCCGCGCGCTGCCCGCGTCAATGACGACGGGCAGCGCCGATAGAGGGGAGAGAGGCGCTAGGGCGGCGTGGCCAGCCCTGCCGGGGGTGTCATGACGGTCTGCCGACTCCCTTGCTCTGCATCAGCGGGGCCTCGTGCAGCGAACGTCCGCCAACGGCACCCGATGAGAGCGCCGGATTCTAGCAGAGATGGTGCGGGGGTGCATCCGAGCCGCGGGGCGTGTCGGCGTGCCCCCGCGGCTCATCGCAGGGGCGCCGTAAGGGTCTCAGGAGGCGTCATCCGGCGTGGCACCACCGGTGCGCGCCTGGGCGGCGGGCGAGGCCTTCATCTGCCTGAAGGCTTCCATGATGTCCATGGGCAGCGGGAAGAAGATGGTCGAGGCATTCTTGTTGCTCATGTCGCTCATGGTCTGCAGGTAGCGCAGTTGCAGCGCGGCGGAGTTCTCGGCCATGACATTGGCCGCCTCGACGAGTTTCCGCGATGCCTGCAGCTCGCCCTCGGCATGGATCACCTTGGCGCGCCGCTCGCGCTCCGCCTCGGCCTGGCGGGCGATGGCGCGGATCATGCTCTCGTCGAGGTCGACGTGCTTGATCTCCACGTTGGCCACCTTGATGCCCCAGCCCTCGGCGGAGCTGTCGATGATCTCCTGGATGTCGTCGTTGAGCTTGTCACGCTCGGAGAGCATCTCGTCGAGGTCGTGCTTGCCGAGCACCGAGCGCAGCGTGGTCTGGGCCAGCTGGCTGGTGGCGTTGACGTAGTTCTCCACCTGGATGATCGCCTTCTCGGGGTCCACCACCCGGAAGTAGAGCACCGCATTGACCTTGACGGTGACGTTGTCCTGGGAAATCACGTCCTGCTCCGGGACGTCCATGGTGATCACCCGCAGGTCGACCACCTGCATCTTCTGGATGCCGGGGATGATGATCATCAGCCCCGGCCCCATGACGCGCTGGAAGCGCCCGAGGAAGAACACCACCCCGCGCTTGTATTCGGGCAGGATGCGGATCGATGCCGCCAGCAGCAGGATCAGCAGGACGACCGGTACGAGATAGGAAAGCAACATCATGTCGACTCCTCGGTTGGGCCGGGCGATGCGAATCATCGACCGCGCCAGTCTTGCTTCAGGATGACGATGCCAGCGGCTCGACCTCCAGGGTCAGGCCATCGACCGCGGTGACGCGGACCGACTGCCCGCGGGAGAGCGGCTGGGTGCTGCGGGCATTCCAACGCTCGCCCATCAAACGTACATGCCCCTGGCCGTCGAAGTCGTCGAGGACCAGAGCCTCGCTGCCGACAAGCTCCTCCTGGCCGGTCTTGGGCGTGCGACGGCGCAATCCGATGAAGCGGGTAATGACCCACAGCATCAGGCCCGCCGCGAGCAGCGCGATGCCGCCGATCATCGGCAGCGAGATGTTCAGGGTATCCGCATCCATCAGTATCACCGACCCGATCACGAAGGCGACGATGCCGCCTATCCCGAGAATGCCGAAACTGGGCATCAAGGCCTCGCCCACGATCAGCCCCAGCCCCACCAGGATAAGCGCCAGTCCAGCGTAGTTGACCGGCAACACCTGGAAGGCGAACAGTGCCAGCAAAAGCGAGATGATGCCGATGGTGCCCGGCACCAGACCGCCCGGATTGGCCAGCTCGAAGATCAATCCGTAGAAGCCGATGATCATCAGGAAGTAGGCGACATTGGGGTTGGTGATCACCGCCAGCAGCTCGGTCCGCCAGTCCGGATCGAAACGTTCGACGACCAGGTCCGCGGTGGACAGGGTCAGCGTGCCGTCGTCCATCACCACCCGGCGCCCGTCGATCTGCTCGAGCAAGTCGTCCAGGTCGGTGGCCACCACCTCGATGACGTTCTGCTCGAGCGCCTCACGGGCGGTGAGGTTGACCGCCTCGCGCACCGCCGCCTCGGCCCAGTCGGCGTTGCGGCCGTGGCGCTCGGCCAGCGAGCGAATATAGGCGACGGCGTCCTCCAGCACCTTGCGCTCCATGGCCGTCTCGCCGCGGCGCTTGGCCGGCGCCTGCTGCCCGGCCTCGCCCTGACCCTCGGCGTCCTCGTCTCCTGCCGGCTCGCCCTCGGTCGCCTCGCCCTGGGTCGCCCCGCCGTCGTCGGCTTGCTGCGCGCCCCCCGGCGATTCCGGCTCGGGCTTGGTCTCAGGTTCAGGTTCAGGCTCGCTCAGGCCCGGCAACCCGCCGCCCCCGCCGAGCTGCACGGGGGTGGCCGAGCCGAGGTGGGTGGCCGGCGCCATGGCCGCCACGTGGCTGGCGTAGAGCAGGTAGGTGCCGGCGCTGGCGGCCCGGGCGCCGGCCGGCGAGACGTAGAGGGCGACCGGCACACTGGAGGTGAGCATGGCGCGAATCATCGAGCGCATCGAGGCGTCGAGCCCGCCGGGGGTGTCCATCGCCACCACCACGAGCTCGGCCTCGCGCTCCTCGGCCAGTTCGAGGCCGCGCTGGAAGTAGTCACCGATGGCCGGCCCGATGGCATCGTCGATGGTCATCACCATGGCCAGCCGCTCATCCGGCTGGGCCTTCTGGGCCTGGGCCTGCCAGGCGAGCAGCGCGCCCAGCGCCAGGCACACCAGGCTCAGCCAGAGCAGGACGCGACGCTTGGCATCCGATCGATTCGGCATCATGACCCCTCGCCGTGGCATATCAGATTATTCCTGTGATGCCGGGCGACGGGATTGGTTCAGGCCTCGCCGCGTGCCCCGGGATTCATCGCCAGGACATCGGCACGAATCACCGACTGCTCGGCGATCAGCTCGTTGACCACCGCGCGGCTGGCCGCGTAGTGGGCGGTCTCCTTGTGGGCCGCCAGGGCCTGCTGATCGGCATAGATCTCGTAGAGGTGGAAGAGGTCCGGGGTGTCGCGATCCTCGATCACGTCGAAGACCAGGCAACCCGGCTCGTCGCGCACCGAGGCCTCGGCGTTGGGCAGCATGGCCTCGAGGAAACGCTCTCGGGTGCCCGGCTTCAGGCGGGTCTGGACGATGATGCAGTACATGGCAGGCTCTCGTGAGTTGTGGACATGGGTTGTGGAATGAACATAAATATGGAAACATTTTCCAATATATTCATTAAGCCCCGTCCCGTCGAGGAGGTCCCATGCAACGCCCCGCACCGTTCAACGGCATGCGCCACATCGCCCTGCAGGTCCAGGACCTTGAGGCCTGCGAACGCTTTTACGTGGACATCCTGGGCCTGGCGGTGCTGCGCCGGGCCCACGAGAACCTGGTCTACCTGACGCTGGGCAACGACAACGTCTCGCTCTCACGCGCCAAGGCGCCCACCGGCGGCGATCCACAGCGCCTCGATCACTTCGGCTTCGTGGTCGACGCCCGCGAGGACGTGGATGCCTGGGAGGCGTTCCTGCGCGATCAGGGTGTCGAGGTGACGCGGGGCGCCCACGATCATGGCGACGGCGGGCGCAGCCTCTACTGCAAGGATCCGGACGGCAACAGCGTCCAGCCGCTCTACCACCCCAGCGTCTCCGGCCAGCGCCTGGCCTGAGACCGATACGATTTGCGGCGGCGACGAGCCGCCGACTCCCCGAGCATGTCTTTCATGCTGACTCGTTTGGCGCCACCGGCAACGGTGGCGCCCTTTTTCGTCACCACCGTCCCGGGGGACCATCCACCGGCGAACCAACGGCGAGAATGGCCCGGGGCACGAGGGGACTGACGCTCAGAGAAGTTCCCAGAGAAGTGCCCAGAGCAGTGCTCAGAGATCGTGGGGCTCGCCGGCCACGCGCTTCTGCACCTCCACCACGTAGGCCGCCAGCGAGGTCAGCTCCTCGCCGCCCCACTCAAGCGGCTCGGCGGCCATCGGGGCGACCATGCAGATCTGCACCATCTCGTCGGCGTGGACCTCCGACATGCCGAACTGGTTGGCGGCCATCGCCACCCGGTGGGGGAAGGGCTGCTGGAAGGTCGCCTGGTAGCCGGTGTCCTGCCCATCGCTGCCGTGACAGCTCGCGCAGGCCAGGCCGTTGCTGCTCAGGGAGGTGTCGTAATAGAGCGCCTCGCCGCGGGCCAGCATCTCCTCGGGATTGTCGCCGCTCTCGTTGTAGGCCGGCGCGTAGTCGTCGGGCCTGGCGACAGCGGCGGCGCTGTCTCCTTCGGCTTCGCCCTCCGCTTCACCTTCTGCTTCACCTTCTGCTTCACCTTCTGCTTCACCTTCGGCTTCGGCTTCACCTTCTGCTTCAGCTTCACCTTCGGCTTCTCCCTCGGCCTGCCCCTCGGCGTGATAGCTGGCCAGCAGCAGAGGGGGCCGATCCGACGTTGAGAAGAGCATTGCGGAGAAGGCCGCCGCGCTCGGATCGCCGCCCGGCGCGGCCTGCAGGGCAGCGCCGCCCGCCACCAGCGCCAGCAGCGGGGCCGTGTAGGCCAGTTGTCGACTCAGGCGGCCCAGCAGCCTGCGGCGTTGTTCGTCGTGCTGTGACATGATCTCACCCTCCGTTGTACTTGTTCGAGACGCGGCGCGGACGCCGACGGTGCATCCGCGCTACCGTTGTGTCGCCGCAGGCGGCGCGGGCTTACAGCCGCGGTGGCGCCGGGGCACGGTCGCGCCGGAGGGCCTCCCGCCGGGGGCCGTGTAAGGAAGCTCGCCCCCGTGCGACCATCAATGACCCATCGTCCCGCCATCAAGGAGCGTCATGCCGGACACCGCCTTTCGCCCCGACTCGCCACGGGCCCCGTCGGCCCTCTGCCGTCCGTTGGCCACGGCCCTGTCCCGCGCCGGTCTCGATGCGGGCATCGCGGCCATGCACCCGATGGCCGACACAGGCCTCGCCCATCATCACCTGTGGCTCGAGCGGGAACAGATCGACTGGGTGGCGCGACTGCCGAAGCAGAGCCAGATGCGACTCGACCCCGCGGCGAACCTCGCCTATCAGGCGGCCTGCTTCTCCCGCGCCAGCCAGGGCGGCCATGCGCCCGCGCTGCACGGCCTGCTGCCGCCCGGCCCGGAGCTGCCCCGCGGCGGGCTCCTGGTCAGCGCCATCCGCGGCCGCCCGGCGCGCCTGCCACAGGACCTGCCCCGCATCGCCGAGGCGCTGGCCAGCATCCACGGGCTGGCGGTGCCGGACGCCGAGGCGCGCGCGCCGCTGCTCTCCCCCGCCGATCCCTGGGCCGCGATGCTCGAGGAGGTGGGCGAACAGGCCCGCTTCCTCGAGCAGGCCAAGCTGGCGACCGATGCCCGCCGCCTGATCGAGGCCGAGCTGGCCGCCCTGCCCCGGCAATTGCCGCCCGGGCCCGGCAGTGAGCCCCGGCTGATCAGCTTCGATGCTCACCCCGGCAACTTCCTGATCACCGAGACCGGTCGCGCGGTGCTGGTCGACCTGGAGAAGTGCCGCTACGGCCTGGTCGGCTTCGACCTGGCCCACGCCAGCCTCTATACCTCCACCACCTGGGACCTGACGAGTCGCGCCGAGCTGACGCCCGCCGAGGTGGCCGCCTTCTATCGCCACTGGATCGATGCCATGGGCTTCGCGGGAGACGTCGACACCCTGCTGGCGTGCCGGCGCGCCATGTGGCTCTGGTCGCTGACCTGGTGCGCGAAGTGGCGAGCCAGCCACCGGCGCGAACGGGATTCGCAGCAACACGGCGAGGACTGGTCCGAGGAACTGAGCGACGACGCCCTGATCGCCCACGTGCGCGAGCGCGTCGATCACTACCTCTCGGTGGCCGCCATCGAGCATGTGCGCCGCGAGCATCGCGCGCTGGCCCGCCTGCTCGCTCCCGGCTGAACGACGCCACGGTTGATCCTGATAACCCACTACGTTTGATCCGCTGCTTTCATCGCTGACGTTTATCCGCCACTTCATTCCCTACGCGAGGACTCCCGAGATGCGCGCACTCTCTTCCCGGTTCGCCCCCCGGCTCACCGCCCTGCTGCCGGCCCTGCTGCTGTCGACGCCGGGCCTTTCGGCCACCACCGATCCGGCCGACTGGGAGGCCGTGCTCGATGAGGCCCGCGGTCAGACGGTCTACTGGTACGCCTGGGCCGGGGAGCAGCGCACCAACGACTACCTCGACTGGGTGGCCGGGCGCGTCGACAAGCGCTTCGGCATCGAGCTCAAGCACGTCAAGGTCGGCGATACCGCCGAGGCGGTCTCCCGGGTGCTGGCGGAGAAGCAGGCCGGCAACGATGAGGCCGGCAACGTCGACCTGATCTGGATCAACGGCGAGAACTTCGCCGCCATGAAGGAAAATGACCTTCTGTTCGGCCCCTTCGCCGAGGCGCTGCCGAACTTCGCCCTGACCCGTCCCGCGCACAATCCCGAGGTGGTCACCGACTTCACCCTGCCCACCGAGGGCTACGAGTCGCCCTGGGGCCGGGCGCAGATCACCTATTACTATGATAGCGAGGCCCTCGACACGCCGCCCCAGGACATCGAGGCGCTGCTGGCCTGGGCCCGCGCCAACCCCGGACGCTTCACCTACCCGCGGATTCCCGACTTCACCGGCAGCACCTTCCTCAAGCAGGCGCTGATCGAGCTCACCGACCAGGACGAGGCGCTCTACGCGCCGGTCGAGGAGAGCGACTTCGCGACCGTCACCGCCCCGCTGTGGGAGTACCTGGATGCCCTGCACCCCTACCTGTGGCGAAGCGGCCGTCAGTTTCCCGCCAGCGGCCCCGAGATGCGCAGCCTGATGGGCGACGGCGCGCTCACGCTGGCCTTCACCTTCACGCCCTCGGAGCCGGCCGCCGCGGTGGCCGACTACGAGCTGCCCCCAAGCACCCGTAGCTATGTGCCGGAGAGCGGCACCCTGGGCAACGTGCACTTCGTCGCCATCCCCTACAACTCGCCCCACAAGGCCGGCGCCATGGTCATCGCCAACTACCTGCTCTCCCCCGAGGCCCAGGCGACCAAGCAGGACCTCGACGTATGGGGAGACCGCACCGTGCTCGATGTGGCCCGCCTCGACGACGACACCCGGGCGCTGTTCGACCTGGATCAGCAGAATCCGGCGATGCTGCCACCGGGCGCCCTGCAGAAGACGCTGCCCGAGCCGCATCCCAGCTGGATGACGGCGCTGCAGGACGCCTGGCAGGCCCGCTACATCGGCCAATGATGGAAAGCGCTAGTGCCCCGGGCACGGGCGAGGCGGGGCCGCGGCGATGATGCTGCGTCTGGCCCCCGTGCTGATCGTCACCCTGCTGGTCGCGCCGATCCTGGCGGGTCTCGCCATGGCCCTGCTGCCGGCCTTCGGCTACCTGCCGGCGCTCGGCGGCGAGGCCTTCTCGCTGGCCCCCTGGCGAACACTGGCCGCCCAGCCGGGCATCGGGCGCTCGGTCGCCATCAGCCTGGCCAGCGGGCTGGTCGCCACCGCCATCTCGCTGGCGGTGGTGTTGCTCTACCTGGCCGCGGCGACGGGCAGCCGACTGGATCGCTGGATCCGGCGGCTGGTCTCGCCGCTGCTCTCCATTCCCCACGCCGCCGCGGCCTTCGGGCTGGCCTTCCTGATCGCCCCCTCGGGGCTGCTCGCGCGGCTGGCGTCGCCGGCGCTGACCGGCTGGGAACGCCCGCCGGACCTGCTGATCGTCCAGGATCCCTGGGGGCTCTCGCTGATCGCTGGGCTGGTGATCAAGGAGGTGCCCTTCCTGCTGCTGATGAGCCTGGCGGCGCTGCCCCAGCTCGACGCCGAGCGCCGGGTGGCCATGGCGCGCTCGCTGGGCTATCGACCCGCCATCGCCTGGCTCAAGGTCGTGGCGCCGGCCCTCTACCCGCTGATCCGCCTGCCGGTGTTCGCGGTCATCGCCTATGCCTCCTCGGTGGTGGACGTGGCGATGATCCTCGGCCCGACCCTGCCGCCGACGCTGGCCGTCTCGATCCTCACCTGGTTCAGCGACCCCGACCTCGACCAGCGCTTCCTGGCCTCGGCCGGCGCGATCCTGCAGCTCGGCGTCACCGCCACGGCGCTCTTGACCTGGTGGGGACTGGAGCGGCTCGCGGCCCGGCTGATGGCGGGCTGGATCGCCCGCGGCGGCCGGCACCGCGGCGAGACGAGCCTGCACCTCACCGGCAAGCTCGCGATCCTGCACGCCACGGGGGTCGCCTTCACCGGCATCGGCGGCCTGGCGATCTACTCCGTGGCGGGGTTCTGGCGGTTTCCCGATGCCCTGCCCAAGAGCGTGACGCTGGATCACTGGGCCCAGGCGCTGCCCTCTCTCGGCGGGCCACTCGCCTCGACGGCGCTGATCGCCCTGTGCTCGACCCTGCTCGCCGCGGTGCTGGTGCTGGCGGCCCTGGAGAACGAACAGCGCACCGGGCGCAACGCCTCGAAGGCCCTGTGGCTGCTCTACCTGCCGCTGATCGTGCCGCAGATCGCCTTCCTGTTCGGCCTGGTGGTGGTGATGGAGCAGATCGGCACCCGGCCGACCCACGGCCTGATCATCTTCGGCCACCTGCTGTTCGTGCTGCCCTATGTGTTCCTGTCGCTCTCGGAGGCCTACCGGCGGATAGACCCGCGCTGGACGCAGCTGGCCCTGACGCTCGGCGCCTCGCGCAATGCCGTCTTCTGGCGGGTCCGCCTGCCGATGCTGCTGGCCCCCCTGCTCACCGCCTGTGCGGTGGGCCTGGCGGTGAGCATCGGCCAGTACCTGCCCACCCAGCTGCTGGGCGCGGGACGGGTGACCACCGTCACCACCGAGGCGGTCTCGCTGGCCGCCGGCGGCAACCGCCGGGTGATCGGGGTCTGGGCGCTGGTCCAGGCCTGCCTGCCGCTGGTGGGCTTCGTGATCGCCATCGGCCTGCCGAAGTTGCTATGGTCCAACCGCCGCGGCATGCAGGGAGCCCCTTGACTGCTCCTCTCCCTGAAGGAAGAGGATTCCCAATTCACCGAGAACCGGACACAGGCTCCATGCCGCTTACATTCTCTCCAAGGGCTAACACCGCCAGCCCGGCGGCTTTAATGTTAATCGCGGCATTGATGTCACGGTCGTGCTCTGCGGCGCACTCGGGGCATGTCCAGGCGCGAATCTGCAACGGCATCTCGGACATCACATGCCCGCAGTCCGCGCATAGCTTGCTCGACGGATACCACGGGTCAATGGCCGACACCTGCCGGCCCGCCCAGGAGGCCTTGTATTCCACCTGCCGGAGGAACTCACCCCATCCTGCATCGCTGATCGCCTTGGCAAGCCGAGGGTTGCGCAGCATGTTCTTCACCTTAAGGGACTCGACGCAGATCACTTGGTTCTCGTTGACGATCTGGCGGGACAGCTTGTGCAAGCGGTCCATCCGGCAATCGGAGATTTTGGCGTGAAGGCGCGCCACTTTCTGCCGGGCCTTGGCACGGTTCTTCGAGCCGAGCTTCTTCTTGCTCAGCCGACGCTGTGCCTTGGCCAGGCGGGTCGCGTATTTCGCCGCATGGCGGGGATTGCCGATTCGATGCCCGTCGCTGGTAACGAACAGGTCTTTCAGTCCGAGGTCGATGCCCACCATCTTCGGCGTGACAGGCAATGCCTCGGGGTCGAACTCGCACAGGCAGCTAACGAAGTAGCGCCCCGCCGAGTCCTTGGAAACGGTCACGGTAGACGGCTCGCTGGGCAGGTCACCTCCAGCGGATCGCCAGCGACGCCTTGCACTTGGCCAGGAACAGTTGCCCATCGCGATACGTGAACGCCGAGCGCGTGAACTCCGCCGACTGGCGGTGCCGCTTGCTCTTGAAGGCCGGGTAGCGGGAGCGGCCCTCAAAGAAGTTCTTAAAGGCGGTCTGCTGGTGACGAAGGCACTGCTGAAGCGGTACCGAACTCACCTCGGTGAGGAACGCGGTGTCTTCGGCCTTCTTCATCCGCGACAGCTCAGCATTTGCCGCTGTAAAGCCGATTTTCTCTTGGCGCTGCTGGAACGCATCAGTGCGATAACGCAGCACGGCACTGTAGACGAAGCGCACGCACCCGAAGGTCCTGACCAGGAGCTGTTCCTGTTCAGGCGTCGGATAGAAGCGGTATTTGTAATCGCGTTTCGTCATGAATCACAAATTAAATCGCAACCTGTAAGATAACAACCACCTGAGAAGGAGGCAGCGAGAGAAGGGTCGTCCTAGCGGACGACGCGCTATCCCTCCCCTCACTAAAAGTACGGGGTATCTCGCGCAAAAACTGATGAACACGCCCCATCGACTCGAACTTCGCGACGTCCGCCTCAGCCTGGGCGACAAGACGCTGGTCTCGCTCGACACCCCCATCGCCCCGGGCGAGGTGCTCACCGTCATGGGCCCCTCCGGCTCGGGCAAGTCGACCCTGCTCGCCTACCTGGCCGGCTTCCTGGCCCCGGAGTTCCAGGCCAGCGGCCGGGTGCTGCTGGACGACCGCGATATCGGCGCCCTGCCCGCCGAGCGCCGCGGCATCGGCCTGCTGTTCCAGGACCCGCTGCTCTTCCCCCACCTGTCGGTGGCCGGCAACCTGCGCTTCGGTATGCCCAGGGCCGACGCCGACAAGGCCGCCCGGGTCGATCAGGCACTCGCGCACATCGGCCTCGCCGGCTTCGGCGAGCGCGACCCGGCGACGCTCTCCGGCGGACAGAAGGCGCGCGTCGCGCTGATGCGCCTGCTGCTCTCGGCGCCCTGCGCGGTGCTGCTCGACGAGCCCTTCTCGAAGCTCGACACCCACCTGCGCCAGGAGATGCGCCGGCTGGTGTTCGACCGCCTACGCGAGGCCGGCCTGCCGAGCCTGCTGGTGACTCACGACCGCGAGGACGCCGAGGCGGCCGGCGGGCGGGTGATCGAGCTCTCCTCCTGAATCGCGTCGTCCTGGAGCGTATCGTGCTCGAGCGAACGTCCTGGGCCGTATCGCGCTCAGGTCGACTCCTGCCACGTCAGGGCGTGGGGATCGAAGCCGCCGACCAGCCGCGGCTTGACGACCTCGAACCAGGGGGAGAGATCGAAATCCCGTGGGGTGAAGAGGCTATGGTGGCGACGCCGGAACACCCGCGAACGGCCCGCCACGGGGATCGGCAGGATCGGATAGCGAACCGACTGGAAGGCCTCGGCGATCAGGGTCGAGCAGATGGCGCGGGTCGGGTCCCCGCTGCCGAGTCCCAGCATGTGCCGCCGCCAGGGCGTCGGCACGGGCGGCAGGGGCAGCAGATAGCGCGCCAGGTCCAGGATGTTGCGCATGTCGTAGCGGTGCCCCACCCGGGCGCAGACGAAGGCGACCAGCCGGTCGATCTCCGCCGGGCCCAGCCCCACCGGGCGACAGATGCGCAGCGCATAGCCGTCGAACTCCTCGAACCCCACCACGCGCACCCCCTCCGACAGGTCCGCCTCGACGAAGCCGCCGCCCCGCCCGGGCGCCGCTGTAAGGGGACAGCCCTCCTCGCCCACGTAGAGGGCGGCATGCGACCAGGTCGACTGCGTCAGGTACTTGATCACCGTGCTGATCCGCGAGGAGCCCTCGACCAGCAGCACATCACCGGGCTCGAGACACGCCTGGATGTCCTCCTCGACGGGCTGCTGGGGGCAGTGCCAGGGCCTCGGGCAGGAGAGCCAGCCCCCGAGGCCGTGGCCGCATCGATCGAGCATGCTCGACATCCCGGTCGCCCTCCCGTCGTTCATGAGGTGGAAGCGGCCAGCCGCCTGGCCAGGATGCCGAGACTCGCCAGCAGCAGCAGCGCCGCCAGCGGCAGCAGCCAAGGGAGCACCGGGATCAGGGCGCCGGCCAGCGGCAGCCCGAGCCAGATCAGCAACATCGGCGCGCAGCAGGCGCCGCCCGCCAGCAGGGCCGGCAGCGCGGCCAGCAGGGAGCCTCCTGGCGCGCGCCAGGCGCAGTGGCGCGCGGCATGGCGCACCCGCCAGCCCAGCACGAGGTTGCCGCCCAGCAGCAGCCCGAGTCCCAGGGCCAGCAGGGTATTGAGCGGGCTGAAGGTCCAGATCCAGGGGCCCGCCTCGATCAGCCCCACCGGCTCGAAATAGAGGGGGCCGCGCGTCTGCCAGACCCGCTCCCAGGCGGGAAAGCTCGCGGCGAGCCCCCCGCCACCGCCGGGGGCGAGATCGCCGATCACCCACAGATAGAGCCCGGCATAGGCGAGCCCGACGCCGCCGACGAGGGCCGCGTCCCGGGGGCGCCCGATCAGCGCGTCGCACAGGGCGGAGAGCGCGGTCATGGTGCGTCCTCCGGCGCCCCGTAGAGCAGGGTCTCGGGATAGAAGGCCGCCCAGGCGAACCACATGGCCTCGAAGGCATTGATCGGGTCGAGCGCCTCGGTGCCGCCGCCGCTGACACCCGCCGGACCGAAGGTCAGCTCATCGACGCGGATCGTGACTCGCCGAGGATTGTGAAAGACCCAGCCGGTCGCGAGGCCGGCATCGCGGATCACCGTGTAGTGGCCGTCGCCGACCGCAAGCTCGATCACCGCCTCACGGCGTAGCGCCTCGCGGGTCACGGCGGCCGCGCCCTGGCGGGTGCGAAACCCCAGCACGCTGGCCTTGGGCGGCAGGCGTCGGCTCTCCGCCATGACCGGGAAGAGCCGGCTGCTCTGCGGGCGGTAATAGCCGCGCCGGGGGGCGTAGCTGCCGTAGGGGTCGCGTCGATAGTTGCGCACGTGGCCGGTCTCGCGGCTGAGCACGCGGGTGTCCGGGTGGCGCGCCTTCCAGGCGCCCCAGGTGGTCCAGATGACCCGCAACTCGTCGAGTCCCTGTCCCGCCAGCGGGCCGTCGATGGCCACGCCGAGCATCTGCGGCACCTCGCTGCCGGTGATGCGGTCGTACATGACCAGGTTGCTGTTCACCAGCCGCCCGGAGACGCCCAGCTCGGCGTCGCCGCGATGAAAGCCCAGGGCGCTGCCGGTCAGCGGGCAGTAGGTGATGCTCACGGGCCGGCCGGCCACGCTGTCGTTGACGATCTCGTGCCACACCAGGATGCGCTGTGGATAGGCGCTGGCCTCGCCGCCCAGGTAGAGGCCGATGACTCGGTCGCCCGGGGCGAGCAGCGCATCGGCCGCCGCGACCGAATGAAAGCGGGGCCGATCGATGGAGGGAATGCCGTCCTTGCCGGGGCCGCCGGAGCGCACCGCCTGGCGAAATTCCTGCAGGGAGTACGCCAGGGGCACGCGGGGCGCCTCCACGGTGGGCAGCGCGGCCCGCGCCTGAGGCATGGGCTGTGGCAGGGGCAGCAGCAGCCACGAAGCGAACAGGATGATCGGGGTAAGACGCCACCGGGACATGGATCACCTCCCTGCGCGGCGGATGCCGACGCGCAGTGAATGCCGTCGCCGCCGGGACGCGGGAGGCTTCTCACTTCTGTCGCGCGGTGCCTTTCGACCTTACGCTCGCGCTAGGATGTAAGCTGGCGGCGGCCGTGACGACTCAGGCGCGGCGACAGCGCCCCACGACCACCAGGAGAGACGGCATGCCGGAAAGGCCGCGGCTCAGCATCATCATTCCGACCCTCGATGAGGCGGCCATCATCGAGGCGCAGCTCACCCGCCTCGCGCCCCTGCGCGCCAGCGGCGCGCAGATCCTGGTCGTCGACGGCGGCAGCCGCGATGCGACCCTGGCCCGGGCGCGCCCGCTGGCCTCGCGGGTGATCGAGAGCGAGCCCGGCCGCGCCCGGCAGATGAATGCCGGGGCCCACGAGGCTCGCGGCCAAGAGCTTTTGTTCCTGCATGCCGACACGCGCCTGCCGCCGGGGGCCGAGCGTGCGATCGCCGCGGCGCTGGCGCATGGGCGCGCCTGGGGACGCTTCGATGTGCGGCTGGCGGGGCGGCATCCGCTGCTGGGCCTGATTGCCTTCGCCATGAACCGACGCTCGCGCTGGACGGGCATCGCCACCGGCGACCAGGGCCTGTTCATGAGCCGCGAGGCCTTCGCCGCCGCGGGCGGCTTTCCCGATCAGCCGCTGATGGAGGACATCGAGATGTCGCGACGGCTCAAGCGGATCTCGAAGCCGGCCTGCCTGCGCGAGCGGGTGACGACCTCGGGGCGGCGCTGGGAGCAAGGCGGCGCCTGGCGCACCATCCTGCTGATGTGGCGGCTGCGCTGGCGCTACTGGCGGGGCGCCTCCCCGGACGACCTGGCCCGGGCGTATCACCATGTGCGCTGACGCCCGCGGCGACGTTCCCCTGGCGATACTGGCCAAGGCGCCGATCCCCGGTCGCGCCAAGACGCGGCTGATCCCGGCGCTCGGCGCCGAGGGCGCGTGCCGGCTCCACGAGCGGCTGCTGCGACACGCCCTCGCCACCGCCCTCGCGGCGACCTCGCCTGACCGCATCACCCTGTGGACGGCACTTGTGCACGATCACCCCCTGTTCCGGGAGCTGGCCGCCCACCACGGCATCGCGCTGCGCGCCCAGCCCGAGGGCGATCTCGGCGCGCGCATGTTCCACGCCCTGGCGGCCATGGACGCGCCGGGGCTTCTGATCGGCAGCGACTGTCCGGCGCTGACCCCGGCGCTGCTGCAGCGCTGCCGGGCGGCGCTGAGCGATGCCGACGGCGTCTTCGTACCGGCCGAGGATGGCGGCTACGCGCTGGTCGGCGTAAGGCGCGCCGAACGCCGCCTGTTCAGCGCCATCGACTGGGGCACGGATCGCGTCATGGCCCAGACCCGCGAGCGCGCCGAGGAGATGGGCTGGCGACTGGCCTGCCCGGCGCGCCTCTGGGACGTCGACCGGCCGGAGGACCTCGAGCGGCTCGCCCGGCTCGGCGACTCCCTCGGCGTCTGCTTTTTTGACCATCGGCTCGATGACCGTCCCGACGACCGTCCCGATGACGGTCTCGATGAGCGTCTGGTTGATAGAGATTAAGGCCCCGCGCCGGGCGCGCGCCCTGTAAGGAACGCCGGCGGGCCGCGACCCAGCGGAGAGTCCATACCCGACAGCTAATCTAAGCTGCTAGACTTTTCCCGCAGCGCGCACAACAACGACAGCGGGAACGGGGGCTCACCGATGGACGAAAAAGCACACAGGCTGGAGCGGCTCGCCACGGTGAGGCCGCGCCTGGTCTCCTTCGCCCTCATGCACTTGCGTGATCGAAGCCAGGCAGAGGATGCCGTTCAGGAGGCCATGATGTCTGCCATCGAGAAGAACGACAGCTTCGCCGGACGCTCCGGCTACGAGACCTGGGTCTTCGGCATCCTCAAGTACAAGATTCTCGACACCATGCGCCTGCAGAAGCGCCAGGGCCGCTGGCAGCCGCTGGCGGACGAGAACGACGACGAGGCGATCGACCGGCAGTTCCAGCAGAACGGCCGCTGGCAGCAGGAGGCCCGTCCGCAGAGCTGGGGAGAGCCCGAGGCCGCCTTCGAGACCGAACGCTTCTGGCAGGTCTTCGACGCCTGCATGATCGCCCTGCCGGACAGCGCCGCGCGAATCTTCTCCCTGCGCGAGCTGATGGGGCTCTCCACCGAGGAGATCTGCCGGGAGCTCGGCATCAAGGAGAACAACTGCTGGGTCATGTTGCATCGCGCCCGGTTGAGGCTGCGCGCCTGCATCGAGCAGGGCTGGCTCGAGGGAGACACCCCATGATGATGTGCAAGGAGGCGACCCGCCTGATGTCGCTGCGCCAGGACCGCCCGCTCAGATTCCAGGAAAAGCTCTCGCTGCGGCTACATCTCACCATGTGCAGCGCCTGCCGGGAGTGCGACCGGCAGTTTACGCTGCTCCACGGTGTCGGCCGGCACTTCGACCCCGAAGAAGACGACGACGAGCCGTCGGCATGAGTTAACGGCCCGCGGCGGCGCCGGCCAGGCCCTCGAGCACGCCGGCGATCTTGTCCAGGGGCAGGTCGCAACCTTCCAGGGCGTGGCGCTCGGCCAGGTAGTGGGGGGAGTTCCACTCCAGCCGAACGCCCTGATCGGTCTCCCGCACCACCATCTTCTGCGGCAGGTCCAGCGCCACGCTGCCCTGGCACTGCATCATCGGCGTGCCCACCGCCGGGTTGCCGAATATGAAGGTCCGGGTCGCCGGCAGCGAACGCTCCACTCGCTGGGCATTGGCTGCGTGGTCGACGACGCTCATCAGGGTCAGTCCCTTCTCCTCGATCGCCGCGCGCAGCCGCTGATCGACGCGCGCGAAAGCATCATTTGAATCGAGATGCATGATGCCGTGCGACGCCGCCTGCGCCACCGGCGCCGTGGCCATGAGCAGGCCCAGGGCCGCCCCGATCACCGCTCTTTTCATGAGGTATCTCCTATTCCCGTGTGCGTGTTGCGTGTTCGCCCGCTCAGCGTGGCCAAGGTCCGGGGCCCTGGCAAGGCCATCCTGCCGGCCCGCCGCGCCGTGGCGCCCCCTCTCGTGAGGGCCGATCGATGACCTTCGGCGCGCGCGGAAAAGCGAGTAGCATGGAAACACGCCCCTCGCGCCCCGCGCCGCCCGCCTGCCTGCCGCCGACGGCGTAAGGTTGACTCGGGAGAATCGACCGAGAGCGGCCCCTCGATCCCTGGAGTGACCCGCGTGATGACTCGATTCCCCCTTTCTGCCCGCCGGCTGACGCTGGCCGCGCTCTGTGCCGGACCGATCCTGCTCGGGGCAGGCCCGAGCCTCGCCGCCGGTGATCTGCACTTCTCGCCCAGCGAGATTCGGGACTGGCCGACACGCGTCTTCGCGGGCGAGACCGACTACCGGGTCGTCGAACTGGACGGCACGCAGGCGCTCCAGGCCCGCGCCCGTCGGCGGGCCTCGGCGAAATACCTGGAGCGCGAGATCGACCTGCGCGAGACGCCGTACCTGCAGTGGTGCTGGCGGGTCTCGGGGGTGCACGAGAGGCTCGACGAGACGAAGAAGTCGGGGGACGACTACCCGGCCAGGGTCTACGTGGCTCGCAAGACGGGGCTGCTGCCCTGGCAGGTGGAGTCGGTGAACTACGTCTGGGCCTCGAGCCAGCCGGCCGGCAGCGACTGGCCCAACGCCTTTACCTCCCGCGCCCAGCTGATGGCGCTGCAGAGCGGCGACGCCCGGGTGGGCGAATGGGTGGCGGAGGTGCGCGATGTCGGCGCGGACTACCGGCGACTCTTCGGCAGTCGAGCGACCCGCATCGATGGCCTGGCCCTGATGAGCGACGGCGACAACGCCGGCGTCGATGCCACGGCCTGGTTCACCCACCTGGCCTTCTCCGCATCGCCCACGCCACCCACCTGTCCCTGAACGCGCTCAGTCGATGGCGACGAACAGCAGGTCGCCGTAGCTCCAGATCAGGGTGCCGACCACGATAGCGAGATAGCAGACGAAGGGGATGGCGCGCCAGAAGCGCCGCACCAGCCGGGCTGGGGTGCTCGATGACACCAGCCAGTGGCGGCTGTCAGGTTCGAGGCAGTCCCTCAGGTGCTTGCGGTGATACTCGACGCCGATGGAGAAGAGCACCATCAGCGCCCCGGAGCGCTGGAACCAGTGCCCTTCCCCGGTCACCAGGCTGGCATAGGCCGAGACCATCACCGGAACCACCGCCAGCATCATCAGCAAGGCCTCGATCAGGGTCGCCTCGCGGGAGGGGAGCGGCGGCGGTGAGGGCTCTCGTGGCATGTCGACCTCCGGGGAGCTCACGCAGCGCTGGCCGAGACCGATCGCTAGGGCGAGGCCTCGACGGCGCGCGCGGCGATGGCGGCAAAGCGCGTATCGAGCTCGTCGGCGATCGTGGCGAGCGCGTCGCCGGCCTCGTCCAGATAGGGGGCTAGCAGGTGGCTCGGCGTCTTCCAGGCGAGCGTGCCGGTGCCGTCGCCCTGCTCGGTGACGTAGAAGCGCATGGGGGCCTCGATCATCGCCGGCACGCTCAGCCGCAGGATCCGCACGGCATAGTCGTTGCGAAACACCCCCACGACCCGGTTGCCGGGGAGGGTGATCCCGCGGTTCGCCGCGGCCCCGGTGGGGCCGGCCTCGGTGACCACGAACATGCCCTCGGCCTTCACCGCCTCGCGCAGGGCGCCCAGCAGCTCGGGATAGGCCAGCGACGAGGGCATCACCCGCCAGCCCTGCTCGGGCCAGCGTGACTCGGCGACCGCCGGGCCGGCCAGCAGCATCGCCAGCATCAGCGCCAGCGCGCCGCTCAGGCACCGCTTGGCCCTCATCCGACACGCCTCTGCACGCCAGACGAGGCCGCCGCTTCCCGCTGCCAGTGGCGCAGGGTGGAGGGATGCACCCCGAACGACGCCGGCAGGGCGATGCCGATCTGCTCGGCCAGCAGGCCGATGATCGCCATGTGATGCACGGTGTGGCTGGCCAGAAAGGCCAGTTCACGGGCCAGGCTGGATGGCAGGGCGAGGCGCGCCTCGTCGTCCGCGACGCGATCGGGATCCGGCGCGTCGGCGTCCTGGCAATGGCGCAGGGTCAGGCACTCGGGCGAGGCCTGGCCCTGAAGCGACGAGAGCCAGGCCTCGAGGGCGGCCAGGCGCCGGGCGGCCTCGTCGGGCCAGGCTTCGAGGGCCGGGTCGCGACGACGCTGCTCGTAGTCGAGGGTCTCTGCCCCCGCCTCGAGTCCGTCGATCAGCGCCTCGTAGTGGTCGATGATATGGCGAACGTGCTTGCCGAGGGTGTGACGCCCATGGACGCCGAAGACCCGGCGATAGGCCTCGGGGGTTAGGTCGTCGACCAGGCTATTGAGCTGGGCAAGCGCCATCCGGTTCTCCTCGATGAGGCCCGGGGCGGTTCGCGATGGCAAGGTTGCGGGAGTTGACATGGTGGCTGTCCTGTCGGGTCCGTGTCGGGCCCGCCCGAAAGCGGGGAGGAAGCCGGGGCCGTCACCCGTGGCGACGGCCCGGCCTCTCAGGGAAGGGGCGATGGCGAGATCACCCCTCTGCCTCGGCTTCAGCTTCTGCTTCGCCCTCGGCTTCCCCTTCTGCTTCGCCCTCGGCTTCCCCTTCTGCTTCGCCCTCGGCTTCCCCTTCTGCTTCACCCTCGGCCTCTCCTTCAGCCTCTCCTTCAGCCTCTCCTTCGGCCTCGGCATGCGCCTCGGCCAGCATCAGGGGCGCCTCCTGGCCGCTGGTATAGCCGTCGGATGCGCCCAGCGCCTCAGACGGTTCGCTGGCCACGGCCTGGAAGGCCGCTCCGCTCGCCACCAGCAGCAGTGCCGGTGCCGTGTAGCCGAGCTGGCGGCCGAGCCGGCCCAGCAGGTTGCGGCGTTTCTCGTCGTGCAGTGTCATGTTCATGACCTCCTCGATTGGCATTCTCGACACGCTCCGTCGGCGCGAGCTCTTACCACCGGCTCTCACAACGAGCCTTCGATACAGGCGCTCGACGTACGCTCTCGAATGGCATGCTCGACACGCCCCGCGTGTGACCATGCCGTGAGCCGGCCCGGCGGACCGACCCCGTCACCGACGCTGCCGCGGCAGCGCCGTATGCTCGTGCCCCGCTACTCTCCCGCCGCCGCGGGGCTCGCGACCTGGGCTTCGGAGACGATGTGCGTGGCCAGCCAGGCGGCCAGCGACGCGGACGACGGCCCCTGCGCCTCACTCTCTGTTTGTGTCTCTTCTGTCTCCGTCTCTTCTGTCTCGCTCTCGCTTTCTGTCGGGACGGCGCTCAGGGCCAGGGTGGAGAGCCAGTCGCCGAGGGCCGTCACGCCGTGGCTCTCCAGCATCTGCCCTTCTCCGGCCAGGCAGTGCGGGAGCAGGGCGCCCAGCGCCTCCAGCATGGCGACCGGGGCCAGGGGCTCCTGGATGTGCTCGCCGCCCGGCAGCAGCACGCCGCGCAGCATCACGCCGTCAGGGGTTTTCGATGCGGGCCGCGCGCTCGCCGGCTCGGCGGCGGCGTCCACCAGAGGGAGATCCAGGGGCTCGGCCCGCGTCGGGTCCGACAGATCCAGGCGCACGCCGCGAGTCAGCCGGCCTTCGCCGGCCTCGCGCAGCCGCGCGAGCAGGCGGCGGCGCGGCTCGCCCTCGGGGAGCAGACAGAGCACCGCGGCGCCGTCGGGCATGCTCAGCAGGGGCGCGTCGATCACCGGGCGGTCGGGGCTCGCGACTCGGCGCAGCAGGTGCGTCGTCAACGCGGGAGCCAGCTGGGCCAGCGTCAGCCGCGAAGCCAGCAGCCGATCGGCATCGGCCAGGGCGTAGCCCGCCGCCTCGCGCAGCACCCGAAGCCGCGGCAGTCGCCTCGCCGCCTCGTCGGCGAGCGGTGTCAGCCGCTGCCCGAACCCGCTCGCGAGCCTCGCGACGGCCGGCACGCTCGCCACCTCCAGCGCCCACTCATGCCCCGCCAGACGCAGCGCGAAGAGGCGCTGGGCGAAGGGCGTCTCGCACGCCGCAGAAGCGGCCGCGGCGGCCGGCTCGAGCGCGCCCGCGGCGACTCGCTCGCCCTGCTGGCAGAGCAGGCCGGCACGACACCAGTCGTGCAGGGTGGTCCAGACCTCCCGGCGAAGGCTCTCGTGATCGGTACCGTGCGCGTCCGGTCTCTCTTCTTTTCCCCCGGCCGTGGCGCTCGCCAGCGCCTCGACGATGGCGTCGAGATCGAGCCCCTCGGTCGCCAGCAGCCAGATCAGCGCCGCCGTGTCGTTGGGCCGGTAGAGATCGCCGCGGCGCGTGTCATGGAGGGCGAGGCGCTCCTCGTCGACGATCTCAGAGACGTGGCGGCGCGCAAGCCGCGGGGCCGGCAGCGAACGCCCGGCGAGCCCCTCGGCCAGCCGCCGGTCGGCCAGGCTCGGCAGCGTGAAATAGGGCAGGTAGCGCTCCGGCTCGGCGGCCGGCAGCAGCGCCACGAAGTCGCCGGCGCGCGCCCGCTCCGCCTCGGCCTCGGCGACCAGCGCCGCGGCCGACCCCTGCGCCTGGTCCTCCTCGCTCGCCGCCTCGGTCGATGCCTTTCTCACCGCTCGGCCGGGAATATCGATGAGCGTCACCAGGTCCCGAACCAGCCCGCCCTTAACGGCCTCCTCGACGCGCCCGCCCGTCTCCGGGGCGGCGCAGATGCCAAGCGAGGGGCTCAAGTTGCACTCGAGTATCCACGGCTTGAGGGTGTCATCCACCAGGCAGTCGAGCCCCAGCAGCTCGTAGCAGCCGCGCGGGTCGGCGCCGGCCTCGGCCGTGCGATGGCGCATGGCGTCCACGGCGGAGATCACGGTCAGCGCCACCAGATCCTCGATGCGGGCGAAGAGGGCATCGTCATCGTGCCCCTGATCCCGCAGCCACTGGCGGTAGCGATCGAAATCGATGAACTCCACCGGCACCTCGGCACGGTCGTTCAGGGCATTGATGTCCGGATTGGTCAGCTGGCTGTAGGGGTTGTCGGCATCGTCGGGATCCCAGGGCTCCGAGGCCAGCTTGGCGAAGCCCTGGCGGTAGAGATAGACACGCAGCGGCGTAAGCGAGCTGATCAGCACATAGAGGCGCAGCACGTACTTGTGGCCGCGGATGGTGTGGGGGTTGGCCAGGTACTCCTGCACCAGCCAGTCCCGGGCGAGGGGCGCCTCGCCGACATCCTTAAGCAGCCGTATGCCCTTGCCCTTGGAGGCATTGGTGGGCTTGAGGATCCAGCGCTGCTCGGGGTGATCCTGGGCGGCCTGCTGCAGCGCGTGGTAGTCACCAGGCATCACATAGGCGCGGGGAAAGAACGCCAGCCGCCGGGCGAGTTCATGCTCGGGCCCATGGCTCTCGTGGATGCGCTCGCGCAGGGCGGAGAGGCTCTCGTGCAGGCGACTCTTGACGGTGAGCGCCGCATTGCCCGGGAAGTGATTCATGGTGCGCGTCGGCGAGACCCGCCGGAACTGCCTGGCCTCCGGCATGCCGGTGATCCAGCCGGCGTCCCAGTCGTGCTCGTCCCCGACCTGCCACCCCAGGGGCTCCAGAGCCTCGCGGAAGAAGCGGTCCTGTTCCGCGGCCCGCTTGCCGCCCAGCCAGAAACGTCTCGGCGAATGCTGCTCCGTCATGCTCGGATTCTCCTGTGCGGCCATCGCGTGGGGGATATGGGCACTCTGTCGTCGCTGCCAGGCGCTCCTTACAGCGATAGTCACCGCCAGGCGATCCGTCGCGCCTTGATTTATGGAACGATCGATCCTAAAGTTTCCGACATGACACGAGGACGCCCCATCGCCTTCAGCCCCGACGAGGCCGCGAGTGCCGCCATGCAGGTCTTCTGGGCACGAGGCTACGACAGCGCCTCGACCCGCGACCTGCTGGAGGCCATGCGCCTCTCGCGCAGCAGCCTCTACCAGGCCTTCGGCAACAAGGAACAGCTGTTCCTCGAGGCCCTGCGGCGCTATCGCGAATCGCTGGTCGGCCGGCTCGAACGCCGACTCGCGGCGGCGCCCTCGGCCATGGGCTTTCTGGAGGGCCTGTTTCGCGAGACGGCAGACGAAGCCGGCAGCGAACGTGCCGCCCTGGGCTGTTTGATCTTCAACTCGGCAAGCGAGCTCGGCCAGCGCGGCGATGCGCCGTCGCGCGAGGCCCGCCAGAGCATGGCCGCCATCACGGCGCTGTTTCACCGCGCCGTGGCGCGGGCCCAGGCCGAGGGCGACATCGCCCCGGAGAAGGATGCCGACGCCCTGGCCGGCTACCTGACGATGGGCATGGCCGGACTCAGGACCCTGCTGAAGAGCGGGGCGGACGGCGAGCAGACCCGCCAGGCGGTGGAGCTGCTGCTCGACGGCCTGCGATGCGGATGATCGCTGCCTGACCTGACCGAGCCAGACCAGGCCCCGGCCCCGTTTTTCCACCATTTATGGAACGATTGTTCCACAAATGGCGCCATAGCAACGCCACGATGACGCAGGAGGTACTCCCCATGTCAGCCAGCTATCAGATGCAACTCCCGCCCCAGACCCTCGAGACCGCCGACGCCAAGGCGAAGCCGCTGCTCGAGCAGGCCAAGGAGACGCTGGGCTTCGTGCCCAACATGTACGCGGGCATGGCCAAGGCGCCCGGCGTGCTGGATACCTACCTGCACGGCTATACGCTGTTCCGCGAGGACTCCGGCTTCGCGCCGCCCGAGCAGGAGGTGGTCTTCCTGACCATCAGCCGGCTCAACGGCTGCGGCTACTGCATGTCCGCCCACAGCATGCTGGCCGACAAGATGTCCCAGGTGCCGGCCGAGGTGCTGGACGCGATCCGCAACGACCGGCCGATCCCCGACGAGCGCCTCGCGGCCCTGAGTGCGTTCACCAAGGTGATGTTCGAGACGCGGGGCATGCCCGGCGAGGCGGATGTCGAGGCCTTCCTGAAGGCGGGCTTCGAGGAGCAGCACGTGCTGCAGATCGTCCTGGCGCTGGCCGTCAAGACGCTCTCCAACTACGCCAACCACGTCAACCATCCGGAAATCGACGAGGCCTTCGCCGAGCACGCCTGGCGGGGCTGAAGCCAGCTGCCCGACACGACGATGCCCTGGCCGGTCGACCCGGCCAGGGCATCGTCATGCGGGGCTAATCGACTCGACTCGACGTGACGGGGCGCGACGCAACGGCTCAGGCCAGCCGCTCGGCCAGGGCGTCGAGGTCGGCCACCGTGAAGTCCGGATCGATTCCCCAGGGATCGAAGGGCGCATCCGGGCTGCGCCGCACCCAGGCGGCATGCAGGCCGGCGTGACGCGCCCCGATCACGTCGAAGGCGTTGCTGGAGATCAGCCAGGTGTCGCCGGGCTCGCTCTCGAGCCGATAGCGCAGGTGGGCGTAGACCGCCGGGTCGGGCTTGAAGCGCTTGATCTCGTCGACGCTGACCACGTCGTCGAAGCGCTCGCGGATCCCGGCCTGCTCCAGCAGCCCCTCGACCGCCTCGCGGCTGCCGTTGGAGAAGGCCACGCAGCTCATCCCCGCCGCGACGAGACGGTCCAGCGCGGCCGCGGCCTCCGGAAAGGCCGGCAAGCGCGCATAGACGCCCATCAGATGCTCCTTGTCGGTCTCCGAGAAGCGCGTCTGCAGGGCACGATCGGTGAACTCCAGCGCCTCGCGGGTGCAGCGGGCGAAGTCGACGTAGGCCCCCATCAGGCCGCGGCGGAAGCTGTACTCCAGCTGCTTGTCGCGCCAGCGGCGCGAGAACTCGGGAGCCAGCTCCGAGCGGTCCTGCCCGGCGAGACGCTGCTCGAGCTCGGCGACCACGCCATGGGTGTCGATCAGGGTCCCGTAGACGTCGAAGGCCAGTATCGTTGCCATCTCCTTGCTCCTTCCATCGGTGAACGCTCCCAGCGTGCGCCAGGACGCACGCCGCGACAAGTCGGCGCGAGAGGCTGCGCGAGAGCCGGGCTCAGGCGGCCGTGAGCCGCGCCAGGGCGAAGCCCGCGATGGCGGTATCCTGCACGCCGGTGCCGGTGAGGTCGCACACCGTGAGGGTCGCGTCCGACAGGCGCAGGCGCTGCCCCTCGGCGATGACCCGGCCCAGCTCATGGACCTTGAAGGGCACCTCGCCGCCCGCGAAGGCCTTGAGCTCGCCGTTGCCCTCGCTCTGGGCGCGGGTATCGCAGACGAAGGCGTCGGCGCGGGTCAGCACCGAGGCGTCGAGCTCGCGCTTGCCCGGGCTGTCCGACCCCATGGCGGTCACGTGAACCCCCGCGGGCAGGTCCCGGGCGTGCAGCAGCGGCGTGCGCGAGGGCGTGGCGGTGACGATGATGTCGGCCTCGGCGCAGGCGCTCGCTACTTCATCGTGCACGGTCACCGAGAGCCCCCTGCCCCGCATGCGCTCGGCGTAGGCCTCGGCGCCCTCGCGGCGGCGCGCCCAGACGTCGAGGGTGTCGATGTCGCGCACCAGCCGCAGCGCCTGGACCTGCTGCTCGGCCTGCTCGCCAGCGCCGAGCACCGCGACTCGCCGGCTGGCCGGGCGCGACAGGTGCTTCGCCGCGATGGCCCCGGCCAGCGCCGTGCGCACCCGGGTCAGATAGCCCTCGTCGAAGAGCACCGCCTCCACCTGCCCGGTGCGGGCGGAGAACACCATCATCAGGCCGTTGAGGCTCGGCAGGCCCAGCCGCGGATTGTCGAAGAAGCCGGGGCTGACCTTGATGGCGAAGCGGTCGGCGCCGCGGATATGGGCGGTCTTGACGTCGACCTCGCCGTTGGCCTCCTCGATGGCCATCGAGAGGATCGGCGGCTGCACCACCTCGCCGCGACCCAGCGCCGCGAATCCTGCCTCTACGGCGGCAAGCGCCGCCTGATCGATGCCGACGGCCCGCTCGATGGCCTCGCGCTGATAGAGCTGCATGGCAATCTCCATGAAAAAACTGACGGTTCAGTCCAGGAAAAGCTGAGGGCTCACTCCAGGAAAGGCTGAGGGCTCACTCCAGCTCCAGGAAAGGCTGAGGGCTCAGCGTCCCGCCAGGGCTCGGGCTCGGTCAAGGGTCCCAAGCGACAGCGCGTTGCCGGAGAGGATCAGCGCCACGCGCTGGCTCCGCACGTCGAGGGCCGGGTGCTTTAGCGCGTGCTCCTCGAGGGCCGCGAGCCCCACCGCGGCGGCGCCCTCCACCAGGATCTCCTCGTGCTCGAGGAGCGCCACCATGGCACTGGCGATGGCGCGCTCCGAGACCTGGACATGGTGGTCCATCACCTCGCCGGCGATGCGCCGACGCGCCTGATAGAGTCCCTGCAGGGTGACACCGTGATGCGCCATCCTGTCCTCCCTGCCAACGACATCGCCGCGGGCAGGCCCGCGGCGATGACAAGGGGTGCCGGCCCCCGGCGGGCCAGCGGCGGATGAGCCGTCAGGCGACCGTGTCGGCCACGCCCTTGACGGCGCCCTCGCGGACCAGCTCGTCCAGCACCGCATCCACGGCGCGACGGGCTCGGGCGACGATCTCGTCGACCTCCTCGCGGGTAGTGGTCAGCGGCGGCGCGAAGCCCAGGATGTCGCCCTGGGGCATGGCACGTGCGATGAGGTTCTCCTGCATCGCCGCCGCGGCGATGCGCGGACCGACCTTGAGCGCCGGATCGAAATTCTGGCGGCGAGCCGGATCGGCGGCGAACTCCAGGGCCGCCAGCATGCCCACGCCGCGCACGTTGCCGACGATGGGATGGTCGCCGAAGGCGGCCTGCATCTGCTGCTGCAGGTAGGCGCCGGTCTCGGCGGCGTTCCGGGTCAGCCCCTCGCGCTCGATGATCGCCAGGTTGGCCAGGCCCGCGGCGCAGCCCAGGGCGTGCCCGGAGTAGGTCCAGCCGTGGCCGATCGGGCCGTACTCGCCGGTGCCGGCTTCCAGCACCTTCCACACGCGGTCGCCGACGATCACCCCGGAGAGCGGCTGGTAGGCGCTGGTCAGGCCCTTGGCCACGGTGATGAGGTCGGGCTTGATGCCGTAGAAGTGGCTGCCGAAGTCGGCGCCGATGCGCCCGAAGCCACAGACCACCTCATCGGCGATCAGCAGCACGTCGTACTTGGACAGCACCGCCTGGATCTCGGTCCAGTAGCCCTCCGGCGGCGGCACGATGCCGCCGGTGCCGAGCACCGGCTCGCCGATGAAGGCGGCCACGGTGTCCGGGCCCTCGGCGAGGATCATCTCCTCGAGCTTGGTCGCGCAGTGCTTCGAGAACTCGCGCTCGGTCATGCCCTCGAGCTCCGCGGCCCGCTGGTAGTAGAACGGCGCCTCGGTGTGGCGGATGGTGTCGATGGGCAGGTCGAAGTGATCGTGGAACGCCTTGAGGCCAGTCAGCGAGCCCGAGGCGATGCCGGAGCCGTGGTAGCCGCGCATCCGCGAGATCACCTTCTTCTTCTGCGGCAGGCCACGCACGTTGTTGTAGTAGCGCACGATCTTCAGCTGAGTCTCGTTAGCGTCAGAGCCCGACATGCCGTAGTAGACCTTGGACATGCCGGGGCCGGCGAGCTCGAGGATCTTCTCGGAGAGCGCGATCTGCGGCTCGTTGGAGTGCCCCACGTAGGTGTGATAATAGGAGAGCTCGAGGGCCTGGCGATAGATGGCCTCGGCCACCTCGGTGCGGCCATAGCCGATGTTGACGCAGTACAGGCCGGCGAAGCCGTCGATGAACTCGCGGCCATCCTTGTCGACGATGTGGATGCCCTGGCCGCCGGTGATCACCCGGCCCGGCGCATCGCCATGGGCGAAGTCGCGCAGGTGGGTGGAGGCGTGGAAGGTCACCTTGCGGTCGCGCTCGATCAGGTCCCGGTGCTGCTGGCTCATCTCGTTCTCTCTTCTCATGTCAGACTCCCCGGCATCCTGCGGGGAGAAGGTTTAAATGGTTTTCGCAGGATCACTCATCTCGAGAGCGCTGCGAGCGAAGGCCAGACAAGGCGGATCCTGGAGAGAACAGCGGAGTTTACGTTTCGTAAATGAGCATGTTCGAACCAGGATCCAACGCCGTATGGCCGAGCGTAGCGAGCTCAACTACCGGACACGGAGCCCAGAGCGCCGAGGCAGTAATACTTGGTTTCCAGGTACTCATCGATGCCGGTCACGCCGCCCTCGCGCCCGAGGCCGGAGTGCTTGACGCCGCCGAAGGGCACCGGGGGGCCGGTCATCTTCACCGAGTTCACCGAGACCATGCCGAACTCCAGGGCCCGCAGGACCTTCCAGATGCGGCGGATATCGTGGGTGTAGAGATAGGCCGCCAGGCCGTACTCGGTGTCGTTAGCCATCTCGATGACCTGATCGTCATCCGCATAGGCGGTGATCCCGGCTACCGGCGCGAAGCTCTCCTCGTGCCAGAGCTTCATGTCGCGGGTCACGCCCGTGAGCAGCACCGGCATGAAGAAGTTCTCGCCGGGCGCCTGGCTCTGGTCGCCGGCCACCATCGTCGCGCCCTTGGAGATGGCGTCGTCGACAATGGCCGCGGCCTTCTCCACCGCCTGGCGATGGATCAGCGGGCCCAGGTCGATCTCGCCCTCCTGGCCGTTGCCCACGGTCAGCGCCGCCATTCGCTCGGCGAAGTGCTCGACGAACTCGTCATGGATCGACTCGTGGACCAGGATGCGATCCGCGGCCAGGCAGTCCTGTCCGGCGGTCTGGAACTTGGCTGCCACCGCGGCGAAGGCCGCCTCCTTGGGGTCCATGTCCGGCCCGACGATGAAGGGGGCATTGCCGCCCAGCTCCAGCGAGACGCGCTTCACGGTGTTGGCACACTGCTCCAGCAGCAGCCGGCCGACCCGGGTGGAACCGGTGAACGAGAGCGCCTTGACGCGATCCTCGCCGCACAGGATCCGCGACACCTCGGGCGGGTCGCCCAGCACCACGTTGAACACCCCGGCCGGGATGCCGGCACGCTCGGCAAGCTCCGCCAGCGCCAGCGCCGAGAACGGGGTCTCGCCGGCGGGCTTGACGATCACCGTGCAGCCGGCGGCCATGGCGGCGGCGGCCTTGCGGGTGATCATCGCCAGCGGGAAGTTCCAGGGCGTGATCAGCGCGGCGATCCCCACCGGCTCCTTGAGGGTGCCGAGCGCCGCATTGGGGATGTGGCTGGGGATCGTCTCGCCGAAGGTGCGCTTGCCCTCCTCGGCGAACCAGCGCACGAAGCTGGCCCCGTACTCCACCTCGCCGCGGGCGTCGGGCAGCGGCTTGCCCTGCTCGAGGGTCATCAGCAGCGCGAGGTCCTCGCGGTTGGCCTGAAGCAGGTCGTACCAGGCGAGCAGGCGCTCGCAGCGCTCGTCGGCGCGCAGGGCGCGCCAGTGCACGAAGGCGGCCTCGGCGGCATCCACGCTGTCAGTGATCTGGTGGGGCTCCAGCCAAGGGATGTGGCCCAGCGTCTCGCCGGTGGCCGGGTCGAACACGGCCTCCTCGCGGTTGCCGTCGCCGTGGGTCCACTTGCCGTTTACGTAGGCGTATTGACGGAACAGACGCGGATCGCTGAGCTTGTTGGACAGAGTCATGCGCTACCTCCCCTGACGCGCCGGCGTGTGTCAGCGCCGGCGATGTTCCGGCGCGGCTCTGGGCGCCGAGAAAACGAATAAACGGACGAGCCGCCTGGTCGTGAAGCTCCAGGGCGGCTCGATGGGTACAGGGTAAGGGATATGGCGGGACGGGATTTTTCGTTGGGCCGGGCGAGAGGCGCAGGATTTTTTGTCCTGCGCCGGGAACATGCGGTTTTTTCTGTTGCTCCGTCACTCAGCCCCGGGGCTTAGCCCAGCGGCGGGTCGCTGAGGGCCTCCTCGGTGAACACCAGCAGCCCGAGCTCCGGGCGATAGCCGTGGATCTCGGTGACGTCCAGGGCCTGCAGGAAGTAGAGGATCTCCTCGCTGACCACCTGCCCGGGGACCAGCACCGGGAAGCCCGGCGGATAGGGAATCACGAAGCTCGCCGAGACCACGTCGCGGCCGTCGCGCATCTGAGCCTGCAGCTCGCCGTTGTCGAAGCGCAGGTACTCGGTGTTCTCCTCGTCGTAGCTCAGGAAGTAGGCGCGGCGGATATCCCCCTCCGGGGTCTGGCTGTCGGCCACCGGCCGGAAGGCATCGTGGAAGCGGCTGAAGTCCGGCAGCGGCGGCAGCTCACAGGTCAGCGAGTGGACGCGGTTCTCGATGATCTTGCGTTCGGGGCGGCTGCTCTCCTCCCAGCGGTACTCGAACTCCTTGGCCAGCTTGATCAGCACGTCGAGCAGGTAGGCGATGGCGCCCCGTGAGGTGCCGATGTTGGTCATGAACAGCACGGTATTGCGCGAGGTCTTGTTGATCTGGATGCCGTACTTGTTCATCAGGTATTCGTTCTTGAAGGTATCGCCGTCGATGCCCGTGGCGCCGATGGCGATGGTGATGCGGCTGGGGTCGACGACGAACTCGTCGTTGGCCCAGGCCTCCTCCATCTTGTTCCAGCCGGTGACCGGGTCGTAGAAGGTCTCGACCCCCGATTCGCGGTACTCCAGCGGCACCATGTCCTTGTTGATCAGCACCCGGAAATACTTCTGCAGCAGCGGATGCGTATAGAGCTGTTCGCGCAGCGTCAGTGCGGCCTCGACCTGGGCATGCACCAGCTCGAAGCCCTCCATCTCGGCCTGCATGCGTCCCACATCCAGCGAGGCGATGATCTGGTAGTTCGGCGAGGTCGAGGTATGGGTCATGTAGGCCTCGTGGAACGGCGCCTCGACCTTCTGGCGATAGTCCTGATCCCAGACATGGATCATCGAGCCCTGGCGCAGCGACGTCAGGGTCTTGTGGGTGGAATGGGTGGCATAGGCGCGGATGCGTACCGTGTCGGGATCGGGCATCAGGCGCCGCTCGAGCCAGGTGGCATCGTCGTCGGGATCGAGGGCGTCGAACTCGGCCTTCCAGGCGTCGTACTCCTCGCGGTAGGCGGCGCTGCGGTAGCGATCACGCAGGGTGCGGGCGGCATGCATGGCCGTGCGCGGCCGATAGGTCGGGTTGAAGCCGGCGAAGGCGAACCAGGCCTCGTCCCACAGGAAGACCAGGTCGGGCTTGATCGCCAGGCACTCCTCCATCACCCGCCGCACGTTGTAGACCACCCCGTCGAAGGTGCAGTTGGTCAGCAGCAGCATCTTGACCTTGTGGAGCTGGCCCGAGCGCTTGTAGCCGAGCAGTGTCCTCTTGATCTCGTGCAGCGGCACGGCGCCGTACATGGAGTAGTCGTCGAGGGGATAGGAGTCGAGGTAGCTGACGTGGGCGCCGGCCAGCACCATGCCGTAGTGGTGCGACTTGTGGCAGTCGCGATCGATCAGCACGATGTCGCGGGGCTTGACCAGCGCCTGCACCACGATCTTGTTGGCCGTGGAGGTGCCGTTGGTGACGAAGAAGGTCTGGCGCGCCCCGAAGGCCCGGGCGGCGTACTCCTGGGCCTTCTTGATCGGCCCGTAGGGCTGCAACAGCGAGTCGAGCCCGCCGGAGGTGGCCGAAGTCTCGGCGAGAAAGATGTTGATGCCGTAGAAGTCGATCATCTGCCCGGCCCAGTGAGAACGGGTGATCGACTTGCCCCGCGAGATGGGCATGGCATGGAAGACCCCGGTCGGCTTCTTGCTGTACTCGCGCAGGGCGTCGAAGAAGGGCGTGCGGTAGCGATTGTCGATGGCCCGCAGGATGGTGTGGTGCTGCTCGATGTAGTCCGTCTCGCGGTAGAAGATGCGATTGAAGTGACGGATGTCGCGGCTGGCCGTGGCCTCCACGTCGCCGCTGGTGACCAGGAACTGATCGATCTCGGGGCGCAGCTCGTGGATCATCGAGCTGAGCAGGATGCTGCGTTCGGCCTCCGACTGGAACTCCAGAGACTGCTCGGAGATCCCCTCGAGGTAGCTGCGCAGGGCGCTGAGGTTGTACTTCGACTTGTAGGGAAACTCGTAGCGGATCAGGCAGGCCTGGATGTTGGGATTGACCAGCACCGCGATCAGCGCGTCCTCGAAGCTGCGCACCGTGACCACGTCATAGACGAAGCGATCTTCCGGGCGGCGCATGTTGTGGAAGGCCTCGCGGACCACCTCCTCCTCCGGGGCCGAGAGGTTGTCGACGATCAGCAGCTCGAAATAGGGCTGGGCCGAGCTATTGGAGGTCGGATGGCCGCGCCGCAGCTGCGCCAGCGCATCCAGGGTCTCGAGGTCCTCGGCATCGGCGTCGGTCTCGGAGAGATCGACCTGGCGCCGCCGGTAGGACTCGCTGATCAGCGCCCGCACCAGGCGCTTGACCACCTTCTCCAGCAGCCCGTACTCCTCGCGGTCGAAGAGCGCCCAGAGGTGGCGAAAATCCTCCTTGGAGGGGAAGGCGTGGTAGTCCTCGATGATCTCGAGCCGCGTCAGCTTGACGTCGACCGCCTTGATCAGCTTCTTGGCCCGGCTCTCGTCTTCCAGGCGCACCAGCTGCCCGAGGTCGCGCTTCAGCGCATTCCAGGTGTCGGCACGCAGCTGTGAGATCTTGTGGTAGAAGCCCAGGGCCGTGTAGGGCGTCTCGGTTTGCGTCAACTCTTGCATGGCAACACCCATCCGTGTTCGTTGTTATTGAAACGCGGCGCCGCAACGAAGCGGCGGCGAGCGGGCCGGGATCAGCCGGCATGCAGGCCGCGCGCCCCGTAGCGCACCGTGATCCGCTCCTCGGGGAAGTGATCGAAGCCCAGATCGAGGGTCAGGCCGGGCCAGTGAAACTGCGCGCGCCCTGTCGTGGGACGATAGACCGCGGTATAGACCGTGCCCAGGCCGCGGCGATAGTCGTGGCGGAACAGCGGCGGTGACGAGAAGGCGGCGATCAGCCGCTCCTCGGTGGTGGCCTCGTCGTCCACCAGGATCGACAGCTGACGCTCGCGGATCAGCGTCTCCGAGGCGAGCGCATGGGCGTACCACTCGATCTTCTTCTGATGGTTGGTCGCCACCGGTATGCGCCGGATGCTGGCGCGACGATCAGGGCCGATCATCGCCGTGACGTAGCGCCCGGAGGCGTCAGCCACGGTGATGTTGTAGGCCATGTGGGTGGGGATGCGGGCCAGCACCTCGGCCGCCTCGGGCACGCTGTCGCAGAACTCCAGCAGGTAGCGCAGGATGATCGGCGCGCCGAAGCCCTGGCCCACCGACTTGCGCCCGCCGAAGGCCAGGGACACGGCGAGCCCCCGATCGTTCATGCCGTCGAGCACGCCCCACAGGCAGTCGGTCATGGCGATCACCCGCCGCTCGTTCCAGCGGGTATAGAGAATGGTCCCCTCGCAGAGCTCCGGGGGGTAGTCGTAGTTACGCGCCAGCACCGTCGAGTCGGGACTCGCCAACACCGCCTGAGAGCAGCCGGTGATATAGGGCGGCGGCTGGTAGAGGCTCAGGAAGCGCGCGGCCAGATCGCCACCGCCGGCCAGCTCGCAGAGCGCCCGATAAGTATCGAGCAGCTCCGGCATGTGCTTTCGCAGGGCGTTGTAGCAGGCGAGATACCCCGGCCGCTCACGCTCCCCTTCGCTCAGGTACCACTGCTCGTAGGCCGGCCAGTGGTACGCGAACAGCGCCTGCCAGCGCGGTCCCGCCGTCTCCTCGTGCACGGTGCGGAAATCGAGCATCTTGTTCATGTCGCCCGGCGGCACCTCCCGCGACGAAGGGGAACCGATCCCGGTGTTCACAGGATCTTGAAGTTGCCGCCGCCGACGGCGTGGCTGACGGCCACCTCCTCCACCACCGGATCCTGGAGCGACTGCCCCGCGTACTGGCCGCGGATGCCGTCGATCCACGCCTTGGCGCGATCGTTGAGCTGGAAGTCGTCGTCCATCAGCCGTCCGCGGGTAATCAGGATGCCGAGGTCGGCGCCCTCGTAGCGGAAGTCACCCGCTCCACTGATGCGCAGGAAGAAGCCCTCGCTCTCGTCCTCGGCGGCGTGGGGATGATAGTTGTAGTGGTGATAGCCGACGCTGCCGTCGTCGGCCATCTTCCAGACCCCGGTGCGCGGCGCCTGGGTCAGCAGGTCGACGCTCTCGTCGGTGTGCTTGATGACCAGCTGGCTCCAGCTGTCGACGCTCTCCGGATGCGCCCAACGCTCGTTGATCTCGTTGATGTCGAGGTCGAAGTCGACGTCGGAGAACTCCAGCAGGTGGAACAGGAACAGCGGGATGTCGGAGTGGGCGAAGGCCGCCACGTTGGTCAGCGAGCTGGCCCCGGTGACTCGTGGATTGAGCTCGCCGAGATAGACCTCGCCATTGTCCATGTCGATCAGGAAGTCGAGCTCGAAGTAGCCGCGATAGCCCTCCTCGCGCAGCGCCTCGCCGAACTGGAAGGTGTACTCCCGGGCCTTGTCGCGGACCGACTGGTCGAAGGCGCCGGCGAACATCTCGTTGCCGCACCAGCCGCCCTTGTAGGGCGTCAGCGTCTTGAAGCCGACCAGCTCGGTCATCAGCGGGCCGACCACGGTGCCGCAGCGGGTGGCACAGGCCTCGATGGCCGAGCCGCGGCAGTTGATGCGCTTCATGATCTTGACCTCGGCCTCGGCCTCGATCTCCTCGGCATGCTTGTAGTAGTCGTCTTCGTTGGTGATGAAGAAGGTGGTATGGCCGGAGTCGCCGAAGGCGGTCTGCACCACCAGGTCGTCGCCGAGCTCCTTGCTGACCTCGCACAGCTCCTGATAGCTGCCCACCCGGGCCAGCACGTTGGGCACGCTGGGCACGCCGGCCTTGTTGCCGATGCGCACCGTCTCGATCTTGTTGTCCATGCGCGAGCGCAGCTCGGCCGGCGGGAACGCCACCTTGAGGCCGAGCTGCTGGCAGACCTCTTCGGTGTGCTCATCGAACATCAGGAAGGCAGCGGTGCCCGCATTGTCGCCGTCGGCGCGCGACTGGATGAAGTCGATGACCTCCTTGTGCTCGAGGAGGTAGTTGTTGATGTCCTCGATGCTCTCGAAGTCGCGGGGGAACTTCTCCTTGGGCACGAAGACGTTGCGCTGCTGACCCTCGAAGCAGTCGATGTAGTTGATGTGGCGGAAGTTGCCCACCCAGTCGCCGATGCCCAGCAGGTTGAAGTTGGTGGCCGAGATGAAATAGATCGGCTCCTTATTATTAAGGAAGTGGCGGCGTACGTCGGCAATGGTTGTTATTTTGCTCATCGTGGTCGCTCCATCGGGTACGGGGAAGGCGCCGGGCGCCTGGTGCGCGGCAGGGGCCGCCGGGGTGTTGCGAAACAGGCGGCGCATCAGTCGAGTCAGGTACTCCAGCATGAGATCTCCAGTCGTCTTCGGTACACCGCCCTCAGGCGAGGCTCAGTACTCCTCGATGTCGGCTCGGACCGGCTTGGCGAGCGGCCCCAGGGTATCGAGGAACGGGCTCGAGCCGGTCTCGCTGCGATACAGCGAGAAGTCGACCGTGCGGTCGCGAAAGCTCTTCAACGGCTGGCCCAGGCCGCGCAGGCCGGTCTCGCGCTCGCGACGCACCCGACTGATGTCGACCTCGATGGGCATGACCTCCTCGCCGGTGCCCGCCTGGTGGATCACGTCGCCGGAGGGCCCCACCACGATGGAGCGGCCGTTGCCTAGGGCACCGGCGCCGTTGATGTCGAAGAAATAGCACTGGTTGACCGCCGCATTGGTGCGGGCGATGGACAGCTCGATGTCGCGGTCGATGGTGTCGGTCATGGTCGGGTGCAGGATCACCTCGGCGCCCATGGCGGCCAGGGTGCGGGTGGTCTCGGGGAACCACATGTCGTAGCAGATGGAGACCCCGAAGCGCGCCACGTTGGGCACATCGAAGACGACGAACTCGGTGCCGCCCTCCACGCCCGCCTCGTAGGGACGGAAGGGGAACATCTTGCGGAAGCGAGACACCACCTGGCCGTGGGGATTGATCACCGACAGGGTGTTGAAGATGCCGTCTTCGGTATGCTCGAACATCGAGCCGGGGATCAGCCAGATGCGATGCTGCTCGGCGATCTGGCAGAACAGCGCCTCGGCGCCGCTGGGCAGCGGTTGCGCATGATGAGGCGAGGCTCCCAGGGGCATCAGTTCGCTGAACAGGACCATCTGTACCTGAGGGAAGCGGCCCATCAGCACGTCGATCCGATGGCGCATGGCCTCGGTGTTGTCACCGTGGTGCAGGGCGTGCATCTGCACCCCGGCAATCGTGAAGTAGGACATAGGAGCTCTCTGAGTCAGGCGATCTTGAACACTTCCGGGACACTTTCGAACCCGAACCGACACCAACGATCATGTGCCGGCAGGATCGCCCGGCCGGGTGGGCAAACGCCCACCCACCAAGTTCAGCTTATGACACACAAGGCGATATCACATCAACGCTGCGATTGCGCTCTGATGCGAGGGGAGATCAGGCGAGGTCGTCGGGGCAGAACCCCGGGGAGGGACGCTTCACCGCCTTGGTGACTATGTAAGTAAAGTAGCGCTCGATGCCGGCCTCGCCGGTCAGCCAGGCATCCATGAGGCGCTGGTAGGCATCGATGGAATCGGTCTCGAACTTGATCAGGTAGTCGACGCCCCCGCCGACGGCCACGCACTCGGTGACCTCGGGGGTGGCGTGAACCAGGGCCTCGAAGCGGGCGAAGCTCTCGGCGTTGTGCGCCTTGAGCTCGATCTGCACCCACACCGGGGTGCGCTTGACGAGCGCATCGGGATTGATGCGCGCCGCGTAGCCCTCGATGATGCCGGCCTTCTCGAGCCGCCGCACCCGTTCCCAGCAGGGGCTGACCGAGAGGTTGATCGCCTCGGCCAGCTTCGACTTGGTGATGCGCCCATCGCGCGAGAGTATCTCGAGGATCTTCAGATCGTAGCGATCGAGCTTCATGCCAGCGACTCGACCACCTCGGCGATCACCGCAATGGTATCGCCCATGTTGACCTGCGCCGGGAAGCGCCGCGCGGCGAGGATGCCGCTGCGCTCGGCGCGATACTCCACCGGCGGCGTGCCGCTGCGGGTCATGTCGTAGACCCGGGCGATCACCTGCCCCTTCTCCACCGCCTCACCCAACGCCAGGGTCAGCTCTAGCAGGCCGGAATGCTCGCTCTGCACGTAGCAGCTGGCATCTGGCATATCGAGATAGACCTGGGGCTCAGCGGGCATCTCCACTTGCCCCTCGACCAGCCCGTACTGGATCAGGAAGTTGCGCACGCCGCGCTCGGTGATCGCCAGGCTCTCCGGCGTGGAAGTGCCGCCGCCGCCAAGCTCGGTGGCCACGAAGATCTTGCCCTGGCGCTCCACCGCGGTATCGAACAGCGCCGCCGCATCGAGCTCGAACATCATCATGGCGTAGGGCGCCCCGAAGGCCTTGGCCCCCTCCAGCGCCTGGCGCTGCTGATCGGCGTTCTCCAGCACGTGGGAGGCGCCGAACGGGATGATGTCCAGGGTGCGCCCGCCGGAGTGCAGGTCGAGCACCACGTCGCTCATCGGCACCATCACCCGGGTGAAGTAGTCGGCGATCTTCTCGGTCACGCTGCCGTCCGGGTCGCCGGGGAAGCTGCGGTTGAGGTTGCCGCCATCCATCGGCGAGGTGCGCCGGCCGGCCATCGCCGCCGGCACATTCATCATCGGCACGATGATCACCCGGCCCTTGACGTCGCCGGCCTCGAGGGAGCTCGAGAGCTTCATCAGCGCGGTGATGCCCTCGTACTCGTCGCCGTGGTTGCCGCCGGTCAGCAGCGCCGTAGGGCCGTCGCCGTTCTTGACCACGGTAATCGGGATCATCACCGCCCCCCAGGCCGACTCGTCGTTGGAAATCGGCAGCTTCAGGAAGCCGTGCTGCACGCCGTCGGCGTCGAAGTCGACGGTGGCGCTGATGGGGCTGGGACGCTTGGTCATCGGGTGGTCTCCATCTTCTTGTACAGGTCTGCCGAGACGTCATTCTCAGGGGCTGTGACGACTCGGCACGGGGCTGTTCCGGCGACAAACCTGCGAGCGGGGCCGGCCTACCGGAGGCGCTGTGAATACCTCCCTGTACGCTACTTTTGCCTTCCCTGGCAAAAGACCTCCTCTTCGGTTTGCCCCCGGGCGCCCCTCCTTGGGCGGGATGTTGAGCTCAGCGTACAAACAATTGACGAGGAAAATCGGCCAGGGTCTCGCAGCCGGTCTCGGTGATCAGGATGCTCTCGGTGATCTCCAGGCCCCAGTCGTCCTCCCACAGGCCCGGCATGAAGTGGAAGGTCATGCCCGGCTGCAGGATGGTCTCGTCCGAGGGGCGCAGGCTCATGGTGCGCTCGCCCCAGTCCGGCGGATAGCTGATGCCGATGGGGTAGCCGCAGCGGGCGCCGCCGCGGTCGAAGCCATACTTGTCCATGGCCGAGCCAAGCGCCATGGCGATGTCCGCGGTGCGATTGCCCGGCTTGGCCACCGCCAGGCCGTTCTCGATGCCCTCGAGCAGCGCCGATTCGGCACGCACGAACTCCTGCGGCGGCCTGCCGAGGAAGACGGTCCGCGACATCGGCGCGTGGTAGCGCTTGAAGACGCCGGCGATCTCGAAGAAGGTGCCTTCGCCCTTGCGAAACGGCGTGTCGTCCCAGGTCAGGTGCGGGGCGGCGGCATCCGAGCCGGTAGGCAGCATGGGCACGATGGCGGGGTAGTCGCCGCCATAGATCTTGCCCTGGTCGTCGCGCCAGCCCTCGATGGCCACCCGATAGATCTCCGAGACCAGCTTGCTCTTGGGCAGGCCCGGTTCGATCACCTCGAGGATCCGCGTGTGCATGCCCTCGACGATCTTGGCCGCCACGCGCATGTACTCGATCTCCTGGGGCGACTTGATCGCCCGGCACCAGTTGACCAGCGAGTTGGCATCCATGAAGCGCGCATGGGGCAGCTCGCGCAGCAGGCTCAGATAGGCCTTGGCCGAGAAGTAGTAGTTGTCCATCTCCATGCCCACCACGCCCTCATGCCAGCCGCGATCGGGCAGGATGGTCTGGGCGAGATAGTCCATGGGGTGCATGTCCGGATTCTGGACATAGTAGTCGGGGTAGTAGGTGATGTTGTCCGGGTCGATCCAGCAGGTGCGCAGGGCCCCGTTGGCATCCATCCGCCGGCCATACCACACCGGCTCCCCTTCCAGGCCGACCAGCACGCACTGATGCACATAGAAGGACCAGCCGTCATAGCCGGTCAACCAGGCCATGTTGGAGGGATCGCTGACGATCAGCACGTCGATACCGCGGCTGGCCATCTCGGCGCGCACCTTCCACAGGCGGGTCGCATATTCTTCACGAGTGAAGGGCAGAGAAACCTGAATCATGAATCCACTCGTCATCGCATCATCAACAAATCGGCCCTCTCTGCGTCGAGAAGGCCGGGCCGGGGTGCCGCGCACTGCCGAGGGCCATCCCGGTCACGGGCCGGGGTCGCGCCGCGCAGTCGATCGCTTATCTAAGCGCAGGTTACTGCCAACCCATGGTAGGCGGTCAAGCATTTCTTCGGGGGCGACGACGCGGCCTCAGGGCCGCCCCGACGCCCATGGTGACGGCGCGCAGGCCACACGAGAGTCAGCAGGCAGGAGGGGCTCCCTCACCCCGCCGCCGATCGGCGGCGAAAGCCCCCGGCAGACGACCCCCGAGGCCGCGATCATCGAAGACACGCCGGCGGCCGAGCGCGACGCGGGCCTGAACGGGGCTTTTCCCGCGCCGGCGAAATAGGGAAGATGGATGCCAACGTCCATCTTCCCCCGGAGGTCACCATGCGAGTGCTGGTCCATATCGACGACGCCGAGCAGTGGCGAGAGGCCCTGGCCAGGCGGCTGCCCGAGGCCGAGGTCATCACCAGCGCGGCCCCGGCCGAGCAGCGTCGTCGCGCGGACTATCTCGCCGTGTGGAAGCCCTCCGCCAAGCTGCTCGGCGAGCCGGTGGCGCTCAAGGGCATCGTCAACCTCGGCGCCGGGGTCGATGCGCTGCTGAACAACCCGGGACTCCCCCGGGACGTGCCGATCGTCAAGCTGCGCGATGCCGGCATGGCCGAGCTGATCGGCGACTACGTGCGCTACGGCCTGCTTCACTTCCAGCGCGACTTCGACCGTTATCGCCGCCAGCAGGCGCGCCGCCAGTGGCGGGAGCATGCGGTGGTCGACAAGGCCGACTGGCCGGTGGGCGTGCTGGGGCTGGGCGCCATCGGTGCCAAGGTAGCGGCCATGGTGGCCGCCGACGGCTTCCCGGTGCATGGCTGGAGCCGCTCGCCCAAGTCGCTGCCCGGCATCCACTGCCACCACGGCGACGCGGGCCTCGAGGCGCTGCTCGAGCGGGTGAAGAGCCTGGTGCTGCTGCTGCCCGACACCCCCTCGACGCACCACATCATCGATGCCGCCGCCCTGGCGCGGCTGCCCGAGGGGGCGAGCCTGATCAACCCCGGCCGTGGCACCCTGATCGACGAGGCGGCGCTGCTCGATGCCTTGGGGGAAAATGAGGGCGAGACTGAAGAGAATGGCGAGGGCGAGGCGACCGGCCGGCTGCGCGGCGCGCTGCTCGACGCCTTCCCCGAGGAGCCGCTACCCGAGGCGAGCCGGCTCTGGTCGCACCCGCGCGTCTGGATCACTCCCCACATGGCCGGCCCCACGCCGCTCGAGGAGGCGCTCGACCAGGTGGCCGAGGCGCTGCGCGCCTTCGAGGCCGGGGCGCCGATCGACACCGTCGATCCCCAGGCCGGCTATTGACCGAGTGATCGGGGTGGGGCCGACCGGCCCCGTGCCGCGGCCCCTACAACAACGGCGACACAGCCCCTACCCTGTGGAGGGATACCCAACGACCTCCCGGGAGGTGCGTGATGAGCGTTAACGAGCACTATGATCCCCGCGACGCGCTGCTCGTCGTGGACCTGCAGAACGACTTCTGCGAGGGCGGCGCCCTGGCCGTGAGCGGTGGCGCGGCGCTGGTGCCCGCCATCAACGCCGAGATCGAGGCGGCCCGGGCGGCGGGCGCCCTGGTCGTCGCCTCGCGGGACTGGCACCCCGTCGATCACGCGAGCTTCGACCATCGCGGCGGCCCCTGGCCGGTGCACTGCGTGCAGGACACCGAAGGGGCGGCCTTCCATCCCGACCTCACCCTGCCCACCGACACGGTGCGCGTCAGCAAGGCCACGGCCTTCGATGCCGACGCCTACTCCGCCTTCGACGGCACGGGCCTGGCCGGCTATCTGCGCGAAAAGGGCATCGAGCGGGTGATCGTGTGCGGCCTGGCGCTGGACGTCTGCGTCAAGGCCACGGCGCTGGATGCCCGCCGGGAGGGCTTCGACGTGCGCCTGCTCGAGGCCCTCAGCGCCGCGGTGGATCCCGACGCCGTGGACGACGCCCGCTGCGAGCTGACCGACGCTGGCGTCGAGGTGCGCCCATGAGCGAACTGCTCCCGCTGACGGTGGACGAGGACGAGCTGGCCCTGCTCACCGACCTCTACCAGCTGACCATGACCCAGGCCTACTGGAAGGAGGCCATGGACGGGGTCGCCACCTTCAGCCTGTTCTTCCGCCGGCTGCCCCCCGAGCGTCGCTTCATGCTCGCCTGTGGCCAGCAGCACGCCGCCGCGCGACTCAGCCGGCTGCGCTTCGGCGACACTGCCCTTTCGCGTCTGGCCGACACCGGGCTCTTCGAGGACGGCTTTCTCGACTGGCTGGCCAACTGGCGCTTCGAGGGGGACATCTGGACCCTGCCCGAGGGCACGCCGGTGTTCGCCAACGAACCGCTGATGGAGGTGGAGGCGCCCATCGCCCAGGCCCAGCTCCTCGAGAGCCTGGCGATGAACCTGGTGCAACTGGAGACGGTGCTGGCGTCCAAGGCGGTACGCATCGTGATGGCGGCGCGGGGCCGGCCGGTGGTGGATTTCGGCATGCGGCGCATGCACGGCATCGATGCCGCGGTGCGCGGGGTCCGCGCCTACCGCACCGCGGGGCTTGCCGGCACCAGCAACGTGCTCGGCGGCCTGCGCCATGACCTGGCCCTCAACGGCACCATGGCCCACAGCTACGTGCTGGCCCACGACAGCGAGCGGGAGGCCTTTCGCGCCTTCGCCCGCCACTACCCCAGCACCACCCTGCTGGTCGATACCCACGACACCCTGGAGGGCGTGCGCCAGGTGATCGAGCTGATGGGCGAGGAACCGGAGCTCGCGGTGAAGGCCATCCGGCTCGACTCCGGCGACCTGGACGAGCTGGCCCGGGGCGCGCGCCGACTGCTCGACGCCGCCGGCCATGACGAGGTGCAGATCGTCGCCAGCAGCGGCCTCGACGAGGTCCAGATCGAGGCGCTGCTCGAGGCGGGAGCGCCCATCGACGCCTTCGGCGTGGGCACCCAGATGGGGGTATCAGCGGATGCCCCGGTGATCGACCTCTCCTACAAGCTGGTGGCCTACGCCGGCGAGCCGCGCGTCAAGCACTCGCCGGGCAAGATCAACCTGCCCTGCCCCAAGCAGCTCTATCGCCGCCGGGACGGTCGGGGCCACTACCTCGGCGACGTCATCGCCCTGCGCGACGAACCGATCGAGGCCGGCGAGCCGCTGCTGCGCCCACTGGTGAAGGCCGGCCGCCTGGTCGAGGCCGAGATGGCCCGCGCCGACGAGGCCCGGGAGCGGGTCGCCGACGCCCTGCCCCGCTTCCCCGCGGACGTCCGGCGCCTCGAGGCGGGCGCGAGCGACTACCCGGTCATGCTGAGCCCCGGCCTCGAGCGCCTGCAGTCGCGCTCCTGAACGGCCGGCCGGATAACAGCGCCCTGCCCAGCCACGCGCCTGCTCGACGAGCCCACGCAAGGCACTCACGCAATTCACTCACACAAAGCACTCACACAAAAAACCAGGGCACGGCGCCTCGCACCGTGCCCTGGCTCGTGAGCATCGCTCTTGAAAGCCGATCGCTCGGCGGGCGGCGTGCCCGCCGAACGAGTCGCTTAGAGCGGCTGCTTGGTCGGCCGGATGATCAGCTCGTTGACGTCGACATCGGCCGGCTGCTCGATGGCGTAGACGATCGCCCGGGCGATGGCATCGGCATCGATGGCCATCTCGTAGAGCTCGTTCACGCCCTTGGCGGTCTCGTCATCGGTGATGGTGGAGGTGAGCTCGGTGGCGACCGCCCCCGGCGAGATGTTGGTGGAGCGGATCTCCTCGCCACCCTCCTGGCGGATGCCCTCGGACAGCGCCTTGACCGCGTACTTGGTGGCGCAGTAGACGGCGGCGGCGGGGAAGACCACGTGGCCGGCCACCGAGGAGAGGTTGATGATATGGCCGGCATGCTGCTCACGCATGGTCGGCAGCACCGCGGCGATGCCGTAGAGCACGCCCTTGATGTTGACGTCGACCATCTGGTCCCACTCGTCGACCTTGAGCTGGTCGAGGGGCGACAGCGGCATCAGGCCGGCGTTGTTGATGAGCACGTCGATGCGGCCGTAGGCCTCCCTTGCGGCCTCGGCCAGGGCCTCGACCTGATCGCGGTCGGTCACGTCGGTGACGCGGTAGATCGCCTCGCCACCCTGCTCGACGATGGCGTCACGCAGGGACTGCAGGCGCTCCTCGCGGCGGGCGCCGAGCACCAGCTTGGCGCCGGCCTTCGCCAGGCGATGCGCGGTGGCTTCGCCGAGGCCGCTGCTGGCCCCGGTAATGATCACGACCTTGCCTTGAATCTCGGACATCGATGCGACTCCTTAAAATAGGTCTTTATAGACCAGTCTACTATTAATGAAACAAATACATGTTATTGATACGACACCACCCCAAAACACGCTGAGGTGGCAGGCCTCGCCCGGCTCTTACTCCAATCTATTGCGCCTGACTATTGCGCCGGATCGTTACGCCGAGCTATTGCGTCTCGTCGGAGGCCACCTCTCGGGAGGGCACCTCACGGACCAGCACCTCGCGGAACAGAACCTGTTCGAAGGCCTCCATGGGCGCCAGGGACTTGGTGGTCTTGGCACGCAGCATGGCGCCCTGCCAGCCGGCCAGGATGAAGCCGGCGAGCCGCTCGGCATCGAGTTCCGGCGACACCTCGCCGGCGGCCCGAGCCTCCTCGAGGCATGCCACCAGGCGCCGCTCCCACTGGCGAAACACCTGATCGAGACGCGCGCGAAACGCCTCGCTGCGCGAGGAGAGCTCCTGACCGAGGTTGCCGATCAGACAGCCCCGCGCGTGATCGCAGGAGCGCATGTCGGCTCGCCCGGCGTCGAAGTAACGGCTCAGGCGGGACAGCGGCGGCTGATCCGGGGCCTGGAGGATGGCCACCAGGCGGGCGTCGTACTGCTCGGCGAAGGCGTCGATCACGGCCAGGCCGAAATCTTCCTTGCTCGAGAAGTAATGGTAGAAGGAGCCCTTGGGGACTCCGGCCCGGCTCAACACCGCGTTGATGCCGGTGGCGTTGAAGCCCTGCTCGGCGATCAGCTCGGCGCCGATCTGGATCAGCTTGTCACGGGTGGCTTGCGTCTTCATGCGGTAAAGAATAGACCAGTCGTCTAGTGGCGTCAAATCCCGCCGGACGCGATCAGTCCAGCAGGGCGGCGAACTGCTTCAGCCAGGCCGGGTGGGCCGGCCAGGCCGGTGCGGAGACCAGCATACCACTGGTGACGGCTTGATCGACCGCGATCTCGGCGAAGTCGCCGCCGGCCAGGCGCACCTCCGGCGCACAGGCGGGATAGGCCGAGACGCGAAAGCCCTCGAGGGGCACCGCCGCCGCCAGCAGCTGGGCGCCATGGCAGATGGCCGCCGTCGGCTTGTCGTACTCGAAGAAGTGGCGAACCACCTCCAGCACGCGTTCATCGAGACGCAGGTACTCCGGGGCGCGCCCACCGGGCACGACCAGGCCGTCGTAGTCGTCGGCACTCACCTCGGCGAAGGTGGCGTTGAGGACGAAGTCGTGGCCGGGCTTCTCCGAGTAGGTCTGATCGCCCTCGAAGTCGTGGATGGCGGTGCGCACCTTGTCGCCCTCGCGCCGGTCGGGGCAGACGGCATCGACCGTGTGCCCCATGGCCTGCAGGGCCTGGAAGGGCACCATGATCTCGTAGTCTTCGACGTAGTCGCCGGCGATCAGCAAGAGTCTGGCCATGAAAGTCTCCTCGTTAACGTAAGCTGGGGGACGCGGGCTCGTAGGCGTCGGCTTGTGAACGCGGGCCCGTAATAACCCGTAATAAAAGCGATGCGGCGAGCGCCGCCCTTCACGGCAAGCCTAGCAGCCCCGCCAGGCCTCGCCGAGGCTCACTCGGGCGCGCCGGGAACCCATCGCCCCCTGAGAACTCTCATCCCTGCCGACCAAAGGCCCTGGAGCCTCAACATGCCCTCACTGCCGCGTCACCGCCGCGCCCTGCTGCTTTTGCGGTTGCTCCTACCCTGGCTGCTGATCGCCAGCGGCGCAGGGGTAGCCGCCGAGCCGCGCCCCTTCGAGGCCCGCTACCACCTGGAGGTTGACGGCTGGCCGAACGCCACCATCGAGCACCGCCTCTCCCGCGACGGGACCCAGTGGCTGAGCGATATGCGCGCCGACATCGCGCTGGCTCAGGGCCGCGAGCGCAGCCGCTTTCTCGCCGGCGAGACCGTCCGCTCGCTGCACTATGCCAGCGGCTACTCCCTGCTGGGAGTCGGCAAGCGCTACGCCCTCGACCACCAGGCCCTGGCCCGGCTGCCCGACCGCCAGGCCGCGCTGTTCGAGCTGTCACGACGCGCCACGGCCGCACAGTGCACCGCCCCCTGCCGGCTGCGCTACCTCGACCATCGCGGTCGCGAGACCCTGGTCGAGTACCGGCTGCTGCCGCGCACCGCCCTCTCGCTGCCGGCCGGCGACTTCGAGGCGGCGCGGGTCGAGGTCATCGAGCCCGACGAACCGGATCGCCGGCTGCGCTTCAGCTTCCACCCCTGCGTGCCCGGCCTGCTGCTTGCCATGGAGTATCAACGCGATGGCGAGCGGCGCAGCCGCCTGTCGCTGACCGAGCTCGACCTGCCCCCGCGCTGAGCCTGCTTCCTCCCCGAAGGGAAATTGACTAGAGTGGGCGGCTTTCGGTCGCCACCGGCGACCCCCGACGGGAAGGGAATCTCGATGCTGAGCGGTCTGCTGATCGTGCTGTTGCCCCTGGTGCTGGGCTACCTGGTCCGGGTCCGCGATCCCCGATGGATGACGCCGATCAATCACGGCGTCAACGCCTCGATCTACGTGATCCTGCTGCTGATGGGCGTGAGCCTCGCCGGCCTCGACGACCTGGGCGGCCAACTTTCGCGCCTGGGCGGCCAGGCGCTGCTGCTGTTCGCGGTGATCTCGACCTGCAACCTGACGGCGCTGTGGTGGCTGTCGCGCCGGCTGGGCCTCACCGCCGGCACCTCCACGGTGGTGGCCGGGGCGCCCACCAGCAAGCTTGCCGCCATGCTCGGTTCGCTGGCGCTGGTGGTGGTGGTAGTGGCCGGCGTGGTGATCGGCCTGCTGCTGGAGTGGCTGACCGGCAGCGGCCTGTTCGAGCTCGCCGAGCGCCTGGCGGAGTGGGTGCTCTACGCGCTGCTGGCGCTGATCGGCTGCCAGCTGCGCAACTCCGGCATGCCGCTGCGCCAGATCGTGCTCAACCGCTTCGGCCTGGCCATCGCCCTGACCCTGGGTGCCAGCTCACTGCTCGGCGGCCTGCTCGCCGCGCCGCTGCTGGACCTCGCCTGGAACGAGGGGCTGGCCATGGCGGCCGGCTTCGGCTGGTACTCGCTCTCGGGCATCCTGATCGGCGACCAGCTCGGCCCGCTGCTGGGCGGCGTGGCCTTCTTCAACGACCTGGCCCGCGAGCTGCTCGCCTTCGTGCTGATCCCGCTGGTGATCCGCCGCCACGCGGCGCTGGCCATCGGCTACGGCGGCGCCACCTCCATGGACTTCACCCTGCCGGTGATCCAGCAGCACGGCGGCGTCGCCTGCGTGCCGGTGGCCGTGGTCTCGGGCTTCATCCTCTCGCTGCTCTCGCCGCCGCTGATCCTGTTTTTGCTCACGCTGTGAGCCACGGGCGGCCTTGCCGGCCCCCGCCGCGTGAGCGAGGCTTTCGACAACCTGCACATTGCCTGCACAGAGCCTGAACGAAGGCTGCACGCCGCGCGGCGAGAATGATCGAGTCTCTCGCGGTCCCTCTCGCCGCCCCTCGATTTCGGAGCCTGCCCATGCGCGCGCCTCGCCTCCCCCGCCCGGCCGTCTCGCGACTCGGCATCAAGCTGTTCGCGATCATCCTGGTGGTCAACGTGGCCATCTCGGGGCTGGTGTTCCTGGCCGTCTCGCGCAGCCTCGATCAGGGCTTCATCGAGTACCTCGACAAGACCCAGACCCGCCGCGCCGAGACCCTGGCCGAGGGGCTAGCCGAGGAGTGGGCAAGCCGCGGCGACTGGCAGTGGCTGCGCCAGTCGCCGCGCGCCTGGCACCGTCTGGTGCGCCGTCAGCTGTGGCCCGGCGACACGCCGCCGCCGGAGGGCATCGAGCGGCGCCTGGGCGATCCCAAGGACTTCGTGCTCCACGACGCCGGCGGCCTGCCGGTGATCGGCCTGCCCCCGGACGGCGACCAGGAGGCGGCGGAGCTGCGCTGGCTGCCCATCGAGAGCGACGGCGAGGAGGTCGGCATGCTCGGCTACCGGCCGCCCCAGCAGCTGATGGCGCGCATGGATCGCATCTTCCTCTCCCGCCAGCAGCGCAACCTGGGCATCATCGTCGCCGCCCTGGGGCTGGCCTCGCTGCTGCTGGCCGGCGGCCTCTCCTGGTGGCTGGGGCGGCGCACCCGCGGCATGGCCCGGGCCACCCGACGCCTCACCGAGGGCGACTACAGCACCCGCCTGGCCGAACACGGCCGCGACGAGTTGGCGAGCCTGGCCCACGACTTCAACGTGCTGGCGGCGACCCTGGAGGCCAGCCGCGAGGCGCGCAGCCGCTGGGTCTCGGACATCGCCCATGAGCTGCGCACGCCGCTCGCCGTGCTGCGCGGCGAGATCGAGGCGATGCAGGACGGCATCCGCGCGCTGGACGCCGACAACCTGCGTTCGCTGGCCCAGGAGGTCGGCCAGCTGGAGCGCCTGGTCGCCGACCTGCGCCTGCTCTCGCAGAGCGATGCCGGCGCCCTGGAGGTCCAGCTGGCGCCGCTGGACCTGGCCGAGAGCCTCGCCTCGCGACTCGACGAGGCCGCCGGCTGGCTTGACGACAGCGGCATCCGCCTGGAACACGAGGTCGAGGGGCCGGCCTGGATCCGCGGCGACGTCCAGCGCCTGCGCCAGCTGTGGAACAACCTGATCGACAACACCTGCGCCTATACCCGGTCGCCGGGCCGACTGCGCGTGCGCCTGGCCTGTCGCGACGGCCAGGTGCGGGTGACCTGGGAGGACAGCGCCCCCGGGGTGCCCGAGGCCGACCTGCCGCGGCTCACCGAGCGGCTCTACCGGGTCGAGGGGTCGCGCAATCGCGCCAGCGGCGGCAGCGGCCTGGGACTCTCGATCGCCACCGCCCTGGCCCGCGCCCACGGCGCCCACATGGTGGCCTCGCCCTCCGCGCTCGGCGGGCTATGCTGGACCCTGACCTTCACCGCCATCCAGGACCATTCGTCCAGGGAGGACGCCGCATGAGTAACCACGACGCCGATCCGGCCCAGATCCTGATCGTCGAGGACGAACCCAAGATCGCCCGCCTGGTCGCCGACTACCTGCAGGGCAGCGGCTTCACCAGCCACCACCTGGCCCACGGCGATGCCGTGCTGCCCTGGCTAGAGGCCCGCGCGACGCGCCCCGAGCTGATCCTGCTCGACCTGATGCTGCCGGGCACCGACGGCCTGACCCTCTGCCGGGAGGTGCGCCAGCGCTGGCCCGACATCGCCATCGTCATGCTCACCGCGCGGGTCGAGGAGGTCGACCGCCTGCTCGGCCTGGAGCTGGGCGCCGACGACTACATCTGCAAGCCCTTCAGCCCCCGCGAGGTGGTGGCGCGGATCAAGGCCGTGCTGCGGCGCAGCCGCGCGATCCATGATCCCGCCCCCGGCGGCGGCAGCGACCTGGTCCTCGACGAGGAGGGCTGGCGGGCGCTCGCCGACGGCCGTGACCTGGGGCTGACCGCGGTGGAGTTCCAGCTGCTCAAGGTGATGATGCAGTCGCCGGGACGCATCTTCGCCCGCGAGCAGCTGATGGATCACATGTATCGCGATCACCGCATCGTCTCCGAGCGCACCGTGGACAGCCACGTCAAGAAACTGCGCCGCAAGATCGCCGAGACCTGGCCGGAACGCGAGGTGATCCGCTCGGTCTACGGCGTGGGTTACAAGTATCAGCCGGAGGAGTAGGTGCCAGAGGCGCGCTGAAGGAGGGAGCGCCGGAGGAGTGCTGGAGGAGAGAGCGCCGGAGGAGCGCTAGAATGGAGAGGCCGGCGGATCCACGGCTTTTGCACCGTCGCTGCATGCCGGCTGCACCCCGAGCGACGAGACTGGCACCGTCATCCCGACCCGCCCGGGTCCTCCAGGAGTCCTGCCATGATGAAACGCTCGCCCACCCGCCCCCTGCTCGGCCCTTCACTGCTGGGTCATTCACTGCTAGCCCCTGCCCTGCTGGCAGCTTCGCTGCTGGGGATGGCCATCGCCCCCCTCGCGCACTCGGCCACCGCCTCGTCCGACGACCGGGGCGGGCACCCTGAGCCACCTTACGCCACACATCACGAAGGTCATCACGCCGCTCATCACTCCGGTCAGCACGACGGTCACGCTGACGAACACCACAACGACCACCGCCAGGTCCTCTTCGACCGCGCCGGCATCGACGACGAGACCCGCAAGGCCCTGGAGGCGGCCCGCACCGAACACCGCGAGGCGGTTCGCGAACTGCGCGAGACGCACCGCCAACGCCTGGAGGAGATCCTCGACGATGAGCAGCGCGAGGCCCTGGCCAGGGCGCGCCGGGCACTTTATGAAGAGCAGCGTCAAGAGTGGCGTGACGAGAGGCGCAAGGAGCACCGCGAGGCCATGCAGCAGCGCCTGACCGCGCTGGTCGATAGCTGGCAGCTCTCGGACGCCGAGCGTGAGACGCTTCGCGAGGCCCGCGAGGCGATCTATACCGACATGCAGGCGCTGCGCGCCCGCGAGTTCGATTCACGTGAGGAGCGTCACGAGGCGATGCGCGAGCTGCGCGAGGGGCATCAGGAAGCGCTCGGCCGGATCCTCAGCGACGAGCAGCTCGAGCAGATGCGTGAAACGATCGAACCGCGCCGTCGCCATGGCATGGAGAAACATGGCCACGACGGCGGCAAGGACAGCGGCCAGGGAGAGCCTCTCGACGACTGAGCCTGCCGCGTCTCACTGATATTGCGCCCGGCCTCGTGCCGGGCGCTGTCATTACGAGACCCGCAGGGTGCTCGAAACATCAGCACTCGATGGCGCTGACGGCCAGGCCACCCTTCGAGGTCTCCTTGTATTTTTCCTGCATATCGGCGCCGGTATCGCGCATGGTGCGAATCACCTTGTCCAGCGAGATAAAGTGCTGGCCGTCGCCGCGCAGCGCCATCTGGGCGGCGTTGATCGCCTTGACCGAGGCGATGGCGTTGCGCTCGATACAGGGCACCTGCACCAGGCCGCCCACCGGGTCGCAGGTCAGCCCCAGATTGTGCTCCAGACCGATCTCGGCGGCGTTCTCCACCTGGTCGACGCTGCCGCCCATGACCTCGGTGAGGCCGGCGGCGGCCATGGCGCAGGCCGAGCCGACCTCGCCCTGGCAGCCCACCTCGGCCCCTGAGATCGAGGCGTTCTTCTTGCACAGGACGCCCACGGCAGCGGCGGCGAGCAGGAAATCGACCACGTCGCGCTCGCAGGCACCCTGGCGGAACTGCATATAGTACTGGAGCACCGCCGGGATGATACCCGCCGCGCCGTTGGTGGGCGCGGTGACCATGCGCCCGCCGGCGGCGTTCTCCTCATTGACCGCCAGGGCATAGAGGTTGACCCAGTCCATGGCCGACATGGTGGAGGCAATCAGCGAGTGGTCGTCCTTGCTGGCCAGCATGCGCTGATGCAGGTTCCTGGCGCGACGCTTGACGTTGAGCCCGCCGGGCAGCACGCCTTCGGCTTCCATGCCCTTCTTGATGCACGCCTGCATCGCCGCCCAGATGGTCAGCAGGCCCTCACGAATTTCCGCCTCGCTGCGCCAGGCCTTCTCGTTTTCCAGCATCAGCTCGCTGATGCGCAGGCCGTGTTCGTGACACATGCGCAGCAGTTCGTCACCGGTCTGGAAGTCGTAGGGGATCTCGGTATGGTCGGTATCGAGCTGCCCCTCCTCCGCCTGGGTCTCGTCGATGACGAAGCCGCCGCCCACCGAGTAGTAGGTATTGCGGTAGAGCTCGCCGTCGTCGCCATGGGCGAGCAGGCGCATGGCGTTAGGGTGCTGGGGCAGGCTCTCCTCGAGCAGCCGCATGTCGCGCTGCCAGTCGAAGGCGACCTCATGGCGGCTGGCCAGATGCAGGCTACCCGAGGACTTCAAGGCCTCGATTCGCGGGACGATGACGTCCGGGTCGATATGGTCGGGCCGCTCGCCCATCAGGCCCATGATCACCGCGTGGTCGGTGCCATGGCCGATGCCGGTGGCGGAGAGCGAGCCATAGAGCTCGACCTCGAGGCGCCTGGTCTGCTCAACCAGCTCCCTGGCCTCGAGTTCGGCGACAAAGTTACAGGCGGCCTGCATCGGGCCCACGGTGTGCGAGCTGGACGGCCCGACGCCGACCTTGAAAAGATCGAAGACGCTGATTGGCATGGCGGTGGTCCTTGCAGAGTAATCGTTGTACGTCAGGGCTTATCGCCTCGGAGCAGCATCGTTCGTGGCGGTTCCACCCTGTGCTGCTCCCGGCGCCCTTGCTATGAAGGCCTACGGTGAGCTGACTGGCGGTGTCGTTAACGGTCGAAGACCACGGTGCGCCTGGCGTGCAGGAAGACGCGACGCTCGACATGCAAGGCGACGGCGCGTGCCAGGGTGAGGCATTCGACGTCACGCCCCTTGGCCACCAGGTCCTCGGGGTAGTCGGTGTGGCTCACCGGTTCCACTCCCTGGGCGATGATCGGGCCCTCGTCGAGGTCATCGTTGATGTAATGGGCGGTGGCGCCGACCAGCTTGACGCCCTTCTCATAGGCCTGGTGGTAAGGCCTGGCGCCCTTGAAACCCGGCAGCAGCGAATGGTGGATGTTGATCGCGCGGCCGCTGAGCTTCTCGCACAGATCGCTCGAGAGCACCTGCATGTAGCGCGCCAGGATCACCAGCTCCGCCCCCGTCTCCTCGACCATCTGCCACACCTGGGCCTCCTGCTCGAGCTTGGTCTCCGGCGTGATCGGGAAGTGGTGATAGGGAATGGCGTGCCACTCCGCCAGCTTGGCCAAATCCGGATGGTTGGAGACGATGGCACGAATATCGATGGGCAGCTGGCCGATGCGATAGCGATAGAGCAGGTCATTGAGGCAGTGGTCGGCCTTGGAGACCATGATCACCACCGGCAGGCGCCGCCCGGGGGGCGTCAGCTCGAAGGTCATCTCGAATTCGGCGGCGCGCTCGGCGAACTCGGCCTGGAAGGCCTCGGCATCGAAGCCCTCGGCCTCGGGCCGGAACTCCGTGCGGATGAAGAAGCCCCCACTCTGCCGGTCGTCGAAGGAGTGCTGCTCGGTGATATAGCAGCGGCTCTCCTTGAGGAAGCGGGTGACCACGTCCACGGTGCCGAGCCGGCTCGGGCACTGGGCCGCCAGGATCCAGCGATTGTTGTTGTCTTTCATCTCATTTCTCCCGAAAGGGGCCGGCAGATGCCGGCCCTCTCTCTTCTAACAAGCAACAGCTGTCACCTTGCCACGCCGATGCCATACTCGGCGCCGGCATCCCGGATCCAGCGATAGAGGTAGTCGGCGAAGCTTCTGCGCAGCACCAGCTCATAGCGCTCTTCGCTGGGACGGCGCAGGATCAGGCTGGACTTGCCGAACACCACGCTGACCGCCTTGCCCACCGGGAAACGGCTCGGGTGGACGTCGTAGCTGGTCGACTTCATCAGCAGCTCGCGGGCCTCTTCCCCCTCCAGGGAGACCAGGGTCTGGCCGCCACTGACATCGACGATGGCATAGTGGGCATCGCCCAGGTCGTCGCGCAGTCGCTGCTCGAGCTCGAACTCCTCGCCACCGGGCACGATCACCAGCCATTCATCCGGCGACAGCCACTGAACGCTGCGCTCGCCGCTGGCATCCAGCGCCAGCCCCAGGGGCTGGCCGGGCAGGCTGATGCCCAGCACCTTGCGCACGGCTTCGTCGAGAACGATGGCACCCCCGCGCAGGATCAGGTGGCCCTGGAAGGCCCGCTCCTTGAACAGGACCCGGCTGCCGGGCGTTGCGGCCGGCACGCTGCCCGTGTTAGACGCCACGGACAGCGGTGACTCCATGGGAATCGAGGCGTCCGGATGGGTATTGAAGGTCGCAATCTTGCCGTAAGTGATATCAGACATGCTGACGCTCTCCCTTGGGATCGATGAATACGGGGCTGACGACCTCGACCTCATGGGCCTGACCGTCCGGCATCGGCACATAGAGCTTCTCGCCCATGCGGTCGCGGCCGCCCTTGATCACTGCCAGGGCAAAGCCGCTCTCCAGGTTCGGGCTGTAATAGCTCGAGGTCACATGGCCCAGCATATCCATGGGAATGGGCTGGTCCTTGTCGACGACGATATGGGCGCCCTCTTCCAGCACCACCTTCGGGTCGACGGGCTTGAGACCCACGAACTGCTTGCGGTCCTTGCGCGCCGTATCCGGCCGCGTCAGGGCGCGCTTGCCGATCCAGGAGAACGGCTTGTCGTAGCCGATCGCCCAGAACATGCCCAGGTCCTCGGGGGTCACCGATCCGTCGGTGTCCTGACCGGCAATGATCAGTCCCTTCTCGGCACGCAGCACGTGCATGGTCTCGGTGCCGTAGGGCGTCAGGTCGTACTTCTTGCCGTGCTCGAACAGGGTCTTCCAGACGTGCATGGCGTAGTTGGCCTGAACGTTGATCTCGTAGGCCAGCTCCCCGGTGAAGGAGATGCGGAACACCCGCGCCGGGACATCGGCCACCTTGCCGTTGCGCCAGTCCATGAACTTGAACTGCTCCTTGTCGAGATCGATATCGGTGATCTCGGACAGCAGCTTGCGCGCATCCGGGCCGGTCACGGTCATGGTCGCCCAGTGGTCGGTGACCGAGGTGAAGTAGACCTGCAGCTCCGGCCACTCGGTCTGGTGCCACAGCTCCAGCCACTCCATCACGCCGGCGGCCCCGCCGGTGGTGGTGGTCATCAGGAAGTGATTCTCGCCCAGGCAGCTGGTGGTACCGTCGTCCATCAGCATGCCGTCGTCCTTGCACATCAGGCCGTAGCGCACCCGGCCCGGCGCCAGCTTGGCCCACTTGTTGGTGTAGACGCGACCGAGGAACTCCCGGGCATCCGGCCCCTGGATATCGATCTTGCCCAGGGTGGAGGCATCGAGAATGCCCACGCCGGTCCGCACCGCCAGGCTCTCGCGGGCCACGGCCTCCGCCATACTCTCGCGTTCGCCGTTGGCGGCGTCGGGGCGTACTTGTGGAAAGTACCAGGGGCGCTTCCACTGGCCGACATCCTCGAACTCGGCACCGTGCTCCACATGCCACTGGTGCAGGGCGGTGTAGCGCTCGGGGTCGAACAGATCGCGGCAGTGACGTCCGACGATGGCGCCGAAGGTGACCGGCGTGTAGTTGGGCCGGAACACCGTGGTGCCCACCTCGGGAATCGACTTGCCGAGACAGCGCGCGGCGATGGCCATGCCGTTGATGTTGCCGAGCTTGCCCTGGTCGGTGCCGAAGCCCATGGCGGTGTAGCGCTTGACGTGCTCGATGGACTCGAAGCCCTCGCGGGTGGCCACCTCGATGGCCGCCGCGGTGACGTCGTTCTGCATGTCGACGAACTGCTTGGGCGCCCGCAGGGTCGGCTTCTCGTGAGGCACCTGATAGAGGGCACAGGCCTTGCCTTCGCGGATGGCATCAACCCGGGGCGGCTCGATGGCGCTGGCGGACTTGCCCAGCGCGGCAAGCGCCGCGCACGCCTTGGCCGCGCCGTCATCCAGCCCTTCGGCCAGGTCGTGTACACCACGGGCGCTGCCGGCGGCGTGCACGCCCTTCACCAGGCTGGGCACGAAACCGAGGATCTCGTCGTCCCAGGTCGGACGCGCACCGGTATGGGAGGCCAGGTGAATTACCGGGCTGTAGCCGCCGGAGCTGGCGATGGTGTCGCACTCCAGGACCTCGGCCCCACCGGTGACCTTGAAGGCCGCGGCATCGATGCTCGCCACACGGGCACCGCTGACGCGCTTGTCACCCTTGGCCTCGAGCACGGCCGAGCCTTCGATGATGCGGATGCCGCGAGCCCGGGCCTGCTCGACCAGCTCACCGTCCGGCGCCTGGCGGGCATCGACGATGGCCACCACCTCACGACCGGCTTCATCCCAGTCCAGGGCGGCGCGATAGGCGTGGTCGTTGCTGACGGAGAGCACCAGCTTGTTGCCCGGCACCACGCCGTAGCGGCGGATATAGGTGGTGACCGCACCGGCCACCAGGTTACCCGGCACGTCGTTGCCCGCGTAGACCAGCGGACGCTCATGGGCCCCCGTGGCCAGCAGCACCTGCCCGGCCCGCACCCGATGCATGCGTGAGCGAGAGAGCCGATAGCCATCGACCGTCGGCGCGGTTTCGCCGAGATGCTCGGTGCGCCGCTCGTGCAGGGTCACGAAGTGATGGTCATGGTAGCCATTGGCCGTGGTACGCGGCAGCAGGGTGACGTTGTCGTTCTCGGCCAGCTCGCCGATCACCTGCTCGGCCCACTGGGCGGCCGGCCGGTCGTCGAGCAGCTCACGGCTGGCAAGCAGCGAACCACCCATCTCCTCCTGCTCGTCGCACAGGATCACGCGGGCACCGGCCCGGGCGGCGGTAAGCGCGGCGGCGAGGCCCGCCGGGCCGGCACCGACCACCAGCAGGTCACAATGCTGGTGGAGGTGATCATAGCGATCGGGATCGTTTTCCATCGGGCTACGACCCAGGCCCGCTCCCTTGCGGATGTATTTCTCATAGGTCATCCACATGGAGGCCGGTGCCATGAAGGTCTTGTAGTAGAAGCCCGGCGGCATGAAGCGCCCGCCCAGCTTGCCGACCAGGCTCATGACATCACGCTGCACATTCGGCCAGCCGTTGGTGCTCTGCGCCGTGAGGCCCTCGAACAGCGCCTGCTGGGTGGCACGCACGTTGGGCACCTGGGCCGCCTCGGTGCTGCCCAGCTGGACCAGCGCATTGGGCTCCTCGGCGCCGGCGGCGACGATGCCGCGCGGACGCGAGTACTTGAAGCTGCGGTTGACGAGATCCACCCCGTTGGCCAGCAGTGCCGAGGCCAGGGTGTCACCGGCATGGCCCTGATAGCGCTTGCCGTTGAAGGTGAAGCTCAGGGTGCGAGCGCGATCGATGCGTCCACCCTGGCGAAGACGATTCGGCTGATTCGACTGGCTCATGCCTTGACTCCTTCCTGACCTGCGACCCTTCCCGCCTCGTCGGCGACGTTCACGGCAGCCCCTTGCTCAGCGGACTTGCCCTCGGGATGCTCGGCGCTGACGCGCGGCTGCTCACCCATTCGATAGGTCTCGAGGATCTCGTAGCTCGCCGAATTGCGGGTGATGTTGAAGAACTTGCGGCAGCCGATCGCGTGCACCCAGAGCTCGTGGTGGATACCCCGCGGGTTGTCACGGAAGAACAGGTAGTCGCCCCACTGCTCGTCGGTGCAGGACTCGGGTTCCTCGGGCCGGGCGATATGCGCCTGCCCCTTGGGGTGGAACTCCTCTTCATCGCGGTACTCGTCGCAATAAGGGCAATGGATATAGAACATCGTGTTTCTCCTTAGTGCGCGACGCCGGCGGCGCCATGTTCGTCGATCAGAGCACCGGTGTTGAAGCGGTCGATGGAGAACGGCGCGGCGATGGGGTGCATCTCGCCCTTGGCGAGGCTCGCGGCGAAGACGTGCCCGGAGCCCGGGGTAGCCTTGAAGCCGCCGGTGCCCCAGCCGCAGTTGAAGAACAGCCCCTTGACCTTGGTCTTGGAGAGGATCGGGCAGGCGTCCGCGCAGGTGTCGACGATGCCGCCCCACTGACGGTTCATGCGCACCCGCGAGAAGCTCGGGAACATCTCGACGATGGCCTGCAGGGTATGCTCCACGGTGGAGTAGCTGCCGCGCTGGCCATAGCCCAGGTAGCCGTCGATACCGGCGCCGATGACCAGGTCACCCTTGTCGGTCTGGCTGATATAGCCATGCACGTGGTTGGACATCACCACGGTGTCGAGAACCGGCTTGAGCGGCTCGGAGACCAGCGCCTGCAGCGGATGCGACTCCAGCGGCAGCTTGAGGCCGGCCATCTTGGCCACCACGCCGGAGTTGCCCGCCGTGACGCAGCCGATGGTCTTGGATTCGATATCGCCGCGATTGGTGTGCACGCCATACACCTGGCCATCGCGAATCTTGAAGCCGGTGACCTCGGTGTTCTGCAGGATATCCACGCCGAGGGCATCCGCCGCCCGAGCGTAGCCCCAGGCCACCGCATCGTGGCGCGCGACGCCGGCGCTCTTCTGCCAGGAGGCGCCGAGGATCGGATAGCGGGCGCGCTCGGAGGTGTCGATGACCGGCACGATCTCCTTGATCTGGTCGGGGTAGATCACCTCACTGTCGACGCCGTTCAGTCGGTTGGCATGCACCCGGCGCTGGATATCGCGCATGTCCTGCAGGGTGTGCCCCAGGTTCATCACGCCACGCTGGGAGAACATCACGTTGTAGTTGAGGTCCTGGGACAGCCCCTTCCACAGATCCAGCGAGTGGTCATAGAGGCGTGCCGCCTCGTCCCACAGGTAGTTGGAGCGCACGATGGTGGTATTACGCGCGGTATTGCCGCCCCCCAGCCAGCCCTTCTCCAGCACTGCCACGTTGGTGATGCCGTGGTTCTTGGCCAGGTAGTAGGCGGTGGCCAGGCCATGGCCGCCGCCGCCGACGACGATGACGTCGTACTTTTTCTTGGGGGTGGGGTTGCGCCACTGGCGCTGCCAGTTCTCATGGTGGCTGAGCGCGTGCTTGGCCAGCCCGAAGCCTGAATAGCGTTGCATGTCTCTCTCCTGAAGCCGCTGCTGATTCGTTAAGGCGATCAGACCGCTGACGCGGCATCGGCCTGGGCGTGGGTCTGGTGATTCTGGGCGGCAGATTCGCCGTAGACCGGGTGGCGTCCGCAGAGCTTGGCCACCTTCTCGCGCACCTGCGCCTCCACGGACTCCGTCGTATCCTGGTCGGCCAGCACGTCGAGGATGTCGCAGATCCAGCCGGCCAGCTCACTGCACTCGGTCTCGTCGAAGCCACGGCTGGTCACCGCCGGGGTGCCGATGCGCAGGCCAGAGGTGACGAAGGGGCTCTGGGGGTCGTTGGGCACGGCGTTCTTGTTGACGGTGATATGGGCACGGCCGAGTGCCGCATCGGCGTCCTTGCCGGTGACGCCCTGCTTGATCAGCGAGACCAGGAAGAGGTGGTCGTCGGTGCCGCCGGAGACGACGTCATAGCCGCGCTCCAGGAACACGCCGGCCATGGCGCGGGCGTTGTCGATGACGCGCTGCTGGTAGCGCACGAACTCCTGGCTCATGGCCTCCTTGAAGGCCACCGCCTTGGCGGCGATCACGTGCATCAGCGGGCCGCCCTGCTGACCCGGGAAGACCGCACCGTTGAGCTTCTTGTAGAGATCCGCATCGCCGGTGGCGGAGAGAATCAGGCCACCACGCGGGCCGCGCAGGGTCTTGTGGGTGGTGGTGGTGACCACATGGGCGTGGGGAACCGGGCTCGGATAATGACCCGCGGCAATCAGGCCGGCCACGTGGGCCATGTCGACCATGAACCAGGCGCCCACCTCGTCGGCGATGGCGCGGAAACGACGCCAGTCGACCACCCGCGCATAGGCGGAGAAGCCGGCGATGATCAGCTTGGGCTTGTGGCTCTTCGCCAGGCGCTCGACCTCCTCGTAGTCGATCTCGCCGGTCTCCGGGTTCAGGCCATACTGCACGGCACGGTAGTGCTTGCCCGAGAAGTTCGGCGCGGCACCGTGGGTCAGGTGGCCACCGTGAGCCAGGCTCATGCCGAGGATGGTGTCGCCGGGCTTGACCATCGCCATGAACGCCGCGGCATTGGCCTGGGCGCCGGAGTGGGGCTGAACGTTGGCGTAGTCGGCACCGAACAGATCACAGGCGCGGTCGATGGCCAGCTGCTCTACCACGTCGACGTGCTCGCAGCCGCCGTAGTAGCGCTTGCCGGGATAGCCCTCGGCGTACTTGTTGGTCAGCTGGGTGCCCTGGGCCTCCATCACCGCACGGCTGGCGTAGTTCTCGGAGGCGATCAGCTCGACGTGCGCCTCCTGGCGGACCACCTCGTCGGCGATGGCGGCGGCGATCTGGGAATCGAAGTTGGCGAGACCTACCTGGTTCATGACTGACTCCTGTTGTTATCGATGTCGGGCAGGGTGTACCTCGAATCTATCGCCTACCCATCAGAAGAAAAAATTTGAAATCCTTATGCGCGGATAACCACCACGCTGCGCGTCCGGCAGACGACTCGATTAAAGACGACAGCCAGGAGAAGGGATTGAACAGATGCGACAGGATTCCTGAACGCCGGGCACACTGACCACCACCCGACCGGCGGGGAACAGCAGGCTGCCGTGTGCTTTCGTCAAGGATGAGAACGCGCGAAACCGGGGTGTGGCCGAGGACTCAGCGCGTAGGCCGGCCGTCGATAGGCAGGAAGAAGGGATCGACCCGGTCACTGCCTGGCTGCCCGGCGCGCTTGCGCATTTCCGACGGAGTGGTGCCGAAGGCGCTGCGAAAGTGGCGGGAAAAGTGAGCGGTATCGGCGAAACCGCAGCGCTCACCGATCGCGGTAATGCTCTTGCCGGTGTAGTGCAGCAGCCAGAGCCCGTAGCGCAGACGCAAGTCTCGGGAGAACTTGAGCGGGCTGACGCCAAGCGTATCGCGGAATCGCCGCTCCAGGTTGCGTCGTGAGGTGCCGACGCGCTCGGCCAGCGCCTCCATCGGCATCGCCTCCCCCAGGTGCTGCTCGAGCACGGCGATGGCGCGGCGAACCAGCCGATCCTCGATCTTGCCGAACACCACCGGCTGAGGCTGGGGGTGGGTGCCGGCCCGGGCCTCGTCGAGGAGCATGATGTTGAGGCTCTTCATGGCCCAGGCCTTGCCCTGGTGACGCTCGATCAGATAGGCCGCCAGGTCGGCCGCCGCCGCACCGCCGGCACAGGTGAGCCGGTCTCCGTCATCGATGAATAGTCGGTCGGCTACCGGCTCGATGGCCGGAAAGCGCTGGACCAGGTCGCGGTGGTGATACCAGCTGACGCAACAGCGCCGCCCCTTCATGAGGCCAGCCTGGATCAGCGCAAACACACCGGTACACAGCCCCACCAGTGGAACCCCGACCCCGGCCGCCTCACGCAGGTAAGCCAGGGCTGCAGCATCCTGCCGGTTGCCCTCGGCCTGGACGCCTCCCACGACCACGATATAGTCGAACGCTGCGGGGTCACTGAAGGGTTCACAGGGCGAAATGGCCGCACCGCTGCTGGAGAGCACCACCTCGCTATTACTGGCCATGAAGGTCCAGCGACAACGCAGCTGCCGGCTACGGTCGCCCTCGTCGGCGGCCAGGCGAAGGCAGTCGACGAACGCGGCGAAAGGCATCAGGGTAAAGCGGTGCAACAGGACGAAGCCGACGGCGAGGGGCTCCTGCGGTGGATGAGCTCCCCTCGCGGCACCTGGCAGCATTGTGGAAAGCCTCCCGCCCCGGCCTTGAACCCAATTCATCAGCGTATCCCCCCTTTCTTTTTACTGCCACAATAACGATACGATGATGCATTCGAGATACTTCGAATCCGGCTCGTTGTCTCCGACACTTCCTGAAGTCGGCACTGCTCGCCTTGGGCGACTGTCTGATAGAACGCGAGACTATACCCAATGACTAATATACCCACCGACCTTCTACGAACCTTCGTCACCATCAAGGATCTCGGTGGCTTTACCAGCGCTGGCGAGCTACTGGGGCGATCACAACCCGCCATCAGCCTCCAGATCAAGAAGCTGGAGGAAATCCTCGGCACCAAGATCTTCCTCAGAGGCTCCAGCCTGGAGCTTACCGAGGATGGGGAGTATTTATACAAGGCAGCCAGGCAGATACTGGAGATAAATGACCAGGTCATCGCCAAGGTAAGGGGCGAAAATATCTCGGGAAAGGTTCGCCTTGGTATTCCCAACGACTTCGAGTTGGCCTTCCTGCCCAAGGCGCTACGAAAGCTGTCGCGCGTCTATCCCAATATCGTCGTCGAGGTCGACTGCGAGATCAGCAAAGTCATCCTCCAGCGCTACCAGAAGGGACACTACGATATCGCCATGGCCATGGAGCGCGAGAAGGAGCATGAAGATAGAGACTCTCGCGACTATCGCCTGGAAAAACTTGAGTGGGTGTTCAGGGAAGGCCATCTGGTCAGCGAAACCGATAGTCCGCTTCCCCTGATTGCCTACCCTCATGGCTGTGTCTATCGCTCGATCATGGAGGAGGCCCTGCAGAGCCAGAAGCACCCATATCGGTTCATGTATACCAGCACCAGCCTGCTAGGCATCTTCTCTGCCGTGGAGGAGGAACTTGGCATCACCGCGATGGCCAGCTCTGTCATTCCTGACCACCTCAAGCATGCCGTAAACACGGATTCTCTGCCTGGCCTGGAGCGTGTCTGCATCGGCCTTTACTACAAGGAGCCCGAGTTAAATGTCGCGTCCCGCCATGTGCTCGATTTCCTGAGGACGGGAATCGCCAATATCTAGCCCACTCCAGAACCATCGAAGGCAGGTGGCCCGACAGCGATAACAATCGGCTGTCGGGCCACCTTCCTTCTGCTAACGGCTACCCACCATCCCATCGCCAAGCGAGCTTATTGACGGGCGTGATGGGCAGTCGGGTATCAGGAGCTCGACGCCCCCGGCTTCATTTCGCTGGCGGATACCGTTCGGATATCTCCCTCCTCGCTAACCTTGAGTTCCACATTGGGATCGGGATCGTTGACCATCCTCTCCAGCTCCCTGGTCGCACTGTCTCGACTACGCAGGCGCCGTATGGTGTTCACGATCATCAGAATAATCACGATGGAAAAGGGGAAGGCACCGATGATGGTCCCGGTCTGGACCGTATCGACCACCCCACTGCCCCCCAGGGTGAGCAGTACCGTCGCCACCGCGCCGATGCTGAGTACCAGGACCACGCGGAACCAGGCGCCTGCACGCTTCGGTGCGGAAACAAAGTCCGCCAGGGCGTAGGTGCCGGCATCCAGCGATGTCACGTAGTAGGTAGCCACCAGAATCGTTGCCACTACCAGCAGCAGGCTACCCACCACCGGTATGGATTCCAGCATCGCAAAGAGCCCGCTGGCGACATCCGCATTCACCGCATCGGAGATACCACGACCGCTCTTGTCGTCATAATAGATGGCTGCGGAACCGAGAACGCCGATCCAGAGCATAACGATGAAGGAGGGAATGATGGTGACACCGATAACGAATTCACGCAGCGTGCGACCACGCGAGATCCTGGCGATAAAGCCGGCCACGAAGGGGGAGAAGGCAATGACCCAGCACCAGATGAACACGGTCCACCAGCCATTCCAGCTTTGCTGCCAGGAGGTCAGCGGATCGGCCGTGCTCGGGGCATCGGTCCAGAAACTCATGGGAACGAAGTTCGTGAAGTAGGAGCCGAAGGTCTGGGTGATATTGGAGATGATGAACAGCGTCGGGCCGAAGATGAAGGCGGCCACCACCAGCACGACACTCAGGATCGAGTTCGTCTCACTGATCAGGCGCATTCCCTTGCTGATACCGAAGAAGGCCGAGATCGCCGCGGCGGTACCGAGACCCACGATGACAAACAGCCAGATGGTGGGCCCGGAGGTCACGCCGGTGAATGACGTGAGACCCGCGGTGAACTGCATGGCCGCAAAGGCAAAGGAGGTAGAAAGCCCCAGGATGGTTGCCATGATAGCCAGCAACTCGACAACCACACCCGCACCACCACGCGCCCAGCGCGGCAACAGATCCACCGTCGCCTCGCGGAAGGTCAGGGTCTTGCCCAGGTTGTGGTGCGAATAGGCGAGACACACCGCAACGACGCAGTACATGGCCCAGGCGGTGAAGCCCCAGTGGAAGTAGGCCCAGACGATACCACCGCCCGCCACATTGCCTTCCATTGCCTCGAAGACCGGGCTGGAGTCACGCAGCATGATGGGCTCGGCCACCGACCAGAAGATCAGACCGATCCCCTGACCGCAGGCGAACAGCATCGAGTACCAGGCGAAGTTGCTGTATTCGGGCTTCGCCTTGGGGCCACCCAGCCTGACCCGGCTTCCGACCTTGCTGAACACCAGCCAGCCGCATACCGCGACGGCAAAGAGCGAATAGAGGATAAACAGCCAGGTGAAGCCACCCGTGACATAGGTCCTCATGTCGAAGATGACCGAGGCAACGCCATCGGGGTTACGAAGCACCATCAGGATCAGCGCAATGATGGCGATGGGAGGAGCAAACTGGATGACCAGTCGGCCGATGGGGGGGAGGTCGCGTCCCGTGAATCGTGGGACCGTTACCGGTTCTTTATCTGACATCTTGATACCTCGCTATTATTGTACTTGGCATCATCCCTGACATCTCGGGCCCCGAGCGCTGCTCAGGGCGCATGACAGTGACTCAGTTCAAGTGCGATACGATTCCCGATATGCACTCTTCAAGGATCATCTCCCCCTTCTCCGGCGTCGACTTGAGCGGAGAGGACAGGGTCCCGGACGGTGCTACCCAGGAGGGGTCGGGGGGAAAGACATCGTAGGGAGGGAAGGTGGCCGGCTTCACGTCGACAGCCTTCGACATGTCGACGAGCTCAGGGTGAAGCTTGAGCATGATCGACGTTTCCAGCACGCCTCCATGCTCAACGGCCCAGCCTGTGAAGCCGTCGGGGAACACCTTCTCGATGGTCTCCTCGCTGATGAAATCCCAGTAGGAGAGCAGGTAAATCTTGATCGAAATGCCCTCGCCTTTGCACTTGTTGACCAGCCTGTCGGCGGCTTCACAGAGGTGCATGGAATTCTCGAAGTGGCCATTGATCAGGATAAATTCGCGATTCCCATGGTTGACATAGGCCTGCAGCACATCGAACACATAGTTTTCCAGCGAGGCGCCCGATACGCAGGTCGTGCCGGGAAAGAAGTTGCCTCCTCCGGACTTTACCTGTGACTTGTATCCATAGCTTATGGCGGGAGCCACCAGCATGTTTCTGCTTCTTTCCGCCACCCTTTCGCCAATATGACTGGGAATCAGCACATCGGGATTGAGCGACATATGGGGCCCATGCTGCTCGATGGCCCCCACCGGGAGGATGATCCTGCACTGACCATTTTCCGTCAGCGACTGGTAGGTTACCCAGTCAAGGTTCTCTATCTTGACACTGCTCATCTCGTTTCTCCCCGCACGCTATCGTCAAGAAGGGGGAGCAGAGCTCTCCCCTTTTTCGTTAAAACATTACTTGATGATATTGTGCTCCGGGCCATACGGGAAGCCGGTGATATTGTCGGCTCCGTGTTCGTTGACCACCAGGATATCGTGCTCGCGATAGCCGCCGGCACCTGGCTGACCCTCCGGCACGGTGATCATCGGCTCCATGGAGACCACCATGTTGGGCTCGATCACGGTCTCGATGTCCTCGCGCAGCTCCAGACCCGCCTCGCGGCCGTAGTAATGGCTCAGGGTGCCGAAGGAGTGGCCGTAACCGAAGGTGCGGTACTTGAGCAGGTCGTGCTTGGCGAAGATCTCGTTGAGCTCATGGGCGATGTCACAGCAACGCACGCCGGGCTTGATCAGCTCCTGGCCGCGGCGATGGACCTCGCAGTTCACCTGCCACAGGCGCAGGTGCTCGTCGGAGGCATGGCCGAGGAACAGGGTGCGCTCCAGGGCGGTGTAGTAGCCGGAGATCATCGGGAAGGTGTTCAGGCTCAGAATGTCGCCCGGCTGCACGCGACGGCTGGTCACCGGGTTATGGGCGCCGTCGGTATTGATACCGGACTGGAACCACACCCAGGTATCCATCAGCTCGCTGTTGGGGTAGGTCTTGGCGATCTCGCGCACCATGGCGGCCTGACCGGCCAGCGATACCTCGTACTCCGGCACGCCAGCGTAGATGGCATCGCGCACGGCCACGCCGCCCACGTCGGCGATGCGGGCACCCTGGCGAATCAGCGCGATCTCCTCGGCCGACTTGACCATGCGCATCTGCATGGTGGGCCCCCCTGCGTCGACCAGCTCGACGTCACCCAGCGAATCGAGGAGCTTCTGCTTGTTCTGCAGCGTCATGTGGTCGAACTCGACGCCGACGCGACGCTTGCCTTCGCAGAGCTGCTTGACGGCCTTGAAGAAGTTGTCCTTCTGCCAGTCGGTGTAGACGATATTGTCGCCCAGGCGGTTGCGACGATAGGGCTGCCCGCCGTCGATGTTGGCGGTCACGGTCGTGAAGCGATCCTGGGTCACCACCAGGCCATAGTCGCGGCCGAATTTGCAGTAGACGAAATCGCTGAAGTAGTTGATGTTGTGATACGAGGTCAACACCACGGCCTCGACACCTTCGGCCGCCATATACTGGCGTAAACGATCCAGACGACTCTGCATCTCGGCGTCAGAGAAGGTGGGTACGACCTTGTCGCCGTTGGGAATCTCGATCAGCGATGGAAGTTGCATATTGTTATCTCCTTCGTCTTTCAAGCGACTATCGCCGCGGGTTTGGAACCGATCTTTACGGTCATGCCAGGCCCGCTCTCACCCTGCAGTTCGCTGAATTGCATGATGGAAAGTCGATACCTGGACTCGAGAATCTTCACCAGCCGCATGACATGACCGAATTCGTGATCGTCGGCGAGAAAATCGACGCCCAACAGACGAATCCCGAGACATGTCACTTCATAGATCTCCGCCACTCGCATGAAGGTTTCGATATCGCGCTTTAACACTCTGGTGTCTTGCGGCGCTTCGCAAGCGCTCGCCATGCGCAAGACCAGTCTCCAATGTTTCATGACGTGACCTCCTGCCGGTATCGAAGAATATGGCCAGCGGCGGAAGGCAATACCAATGACTAGTGCAAATCCGCTCATTGGCCAGGGTAATGCCGAGGATTTTCAGTAGTTCGTGCGCCCTTCCCCCGCCTCTTCGCGTCGGATCTCGGGCCTGCGCGCTTGTCCAAACCTGCAGATAGCCGTCGACCGCCGATCCCGGCTGGCAGGCAGGCCACACGGCAAGCGCGGAATGTCGTGGGGAGCTCGAGCAAGGCGCAGGACGCTGCCCGCGCGGAATGGACTGGCTGAGCGGGGTCTGCCGAGAGGTCGCGGGGCGGCGGCTCGCCTCACTCCCGGGCGCAGAGCTCGTGCAGCCAGTCGCGGCAGGCCGCCAGGGCGGGGTTGCCGAGGGCATCGGCCCGATAGGCCAGGTAATAGTCGACGCCGGCCGGCAGCCAGGGCTCGAAGGGGGCCACCAGCCGCCCTGCCCGCAGCTCCTCGCGGACCAGGCTGAAGGGACCCAGCGCCACGCCCCGCCCGGCCACCGCCTCCATGATCGCCAGATACCAGACGCTGAAGCGCGGCCCCGAGCGGGCGTCCACCTGCGGCGCGCCGGCCATCGCCAGCCACTCGCGCCAGCCGGTCACGCGGGGGCCGGGGTGCGGGTCGAAGATGTGTAGCAGCCGCTGGCGGCCGAGATCGGCGGGTTCGGTCAGTGGCGCCTCTCCCTCGAGCAGGGCCGGCGCGCACACCGGCGCCAGGGTCTCGCGCAGCAGCAGCTCAGACACTACGCCCGCCTCCCGCGACGGCCCCAGGCGCACCGCCAGATCGACGTCTTCCCGGCGCAGGTCGACGTTGCGCTCGGTGGCGCCGATGCGCACGTCGACCTCGGGATGGCGGGCGTTGAACTCCCAGAGCCGCGGCACCAGCCATTGAGTGCCCAGCGACGGAGTAACGTTGAGGGTCAGCACCTGGCCGGCCTCGCGACTCTGCAGCACGCGGGTGGCCTGCTCCAGCCGGTCGAAGGCCTCGCTGAGTTCCGGCAGGTAGCGCTCACCCGCCTCGGTCAGCTCGAGCCCGCGGGCGTGGCGGGCAAACAGCGCCACCTCCAGCCAGGCCTCCAGGGCACGGACCTGCTGACTGACCGCCGAGGCGGTGACGTGAAGCTCCGTGCCGGCGGCAGCAAAGCTCTCGTGGCGAGCGGCGGCCTCGAAGGCGCGCAGGCCGTTGAGGGGTGGGAGTCGGCGCATGGATGACCCTTAGTTTTTCTTGTGCATCGATGTAGCAAATCGCGTTTGTCAGAATAGCACTGTGGCCCTATTTTACCTGCCTGCGCCGCGTTCGGCGCCGAATCGACAAGCCCCACTTTTTCTTTCGTCAGGAGCCGCCCATGGCGATCACGGCCCCCCGCCCCGGCACCACTACCGCCTCCGCCGCCTGGAGCCTCTGGGCGCTGCTGCTGGGGGTCGGTCTGCTGATGCTCGGCAACGGCCTGATGGGCAGCCTGCTGGGCATGCGCGCCGCCGAGGAGGCCTTCGGCAATACCGCCACCGGCTTCATCATGTCCTCGTACTTCGTGGGCTTCCTGGCGGGCTCGACCCTGACGCCGCGCAAGCTGCGCGAGGTGGGCCATATCCGCGTCTTCGCGGCGCTGGCCTCGATCACCTCGATCGCCATCCTGGTCCACGTGATGGTCATCGATCCCTGGATCTGGGCCGGCATGCGCCTGGTGACCGGCTTCGCCTACGCCGGCCTCTATGTGGTGACCGAGAGCTGGCTCAACGGCTACGCCTCCAACCAGCTGCGCGGCCGCCTGCTGGCCTTCTACATGGTGATCAGCTACCTCGGCATGGGCGGCGGGCAGCTGATGCTCAACCTGGCCGATCCCAGCGGCGTGATCCTCTTCCTGCTGGTCTCGATCCTGGTGTCGCTGGCGCTGGTGCCGATCCTGTTGAGTCATACCCCGCAGCCGGACACCAGCCAGCCCGAGTCCATGAGCCTGCTGCGGCTGTGCCGCCTCTCGCCGCTAGGCACCATCGGCTGCCTGCTCACCGGCATCGCCAACGGAACCGTGTTCGGCATGGGCGCAGTCTACGCTACCCGCTCGGGCATGGCGGTGGACGAGGTCGCCGCCTTCATGGGCGCCTTCATCCTCGGCGGGGCGCTCCTGCAGTGGCCGCTGGGCAAGCTGTCGGACAAGACCGACCGCCAGAAGGTGATCGTGGTGGTGGCCGGCCTCGCCACCCTGCTGGCGCTGGCCGGCCTGACGGTCAACGCCGACGCACCGCTGCTGAGGATATTGCTGGGGGCGGCGCTGGGTGGCACCAGCCTGACCCTCTACTCACTGTGCCTGGCGAATGCCAACGACGACCTGACCTCGAGCCAGGTGATCGCGGCCAGCAGCAGCCTGGTGCTGGCGCTGGGCATCGGCGCCACCCTCGGCCCGGTCAGCACCGGCCTGCTGATGGAGTGGCTCGGCCCCGGCGGCTTCATGTGGGACATGGCGGCGATCCACGCCCTGATCGTCGTCGTCGGCCTCTACTGCCTGGTGCACTTCCCGAGCCGCGCCTCGGAGACCCACGGCCACTATGTCGCCATGCCGGCCGGCAGCGCGGCGCTGGGCACCACCTGGGCCGAGGAAGCCGCCAATGAAGCCGAGCAGCTGGCGCTCGACCTCGAGGGCGAGGCGCCGGCGGAGAGCGAGGACGCCTGGGCGGATCACGGCGCGCCCCGCCCCTCGCCGCTATAGCTATAGTGAGGTCAGGCTAGTGCCCGTGAGTGGCGCCCCTCGGCGCCCGCCGCGCGCACGAGGATTCTGCCATGGCCACAAACGTCGCGGTGATCCAGTCGCCCCCGGTCCTGCTGCAGCGAGACGAGACGCTGCACCAGATGCTGGCCTCCATCGACGCGGCGGTCGGCGCCGGGGCGACCCTGCTGGTCTTTCCGGAGGCCTACCTCCCCGGCTACCCCACCTGGGTCTGGCGACTCGCCCCGGGTAACGACATGGCGCTCTTGAGCGAGCTGCATGCCCGGCTGCGCGAGAATGCCGTCGATCTCGATGGCGACACCCTCGCCCCCCTGCAGGACGCCGCCGCGCGGCATGGCGTGACCCTGGTCACGGGCATCCACGAGATCGACCGCCGCTACAGCGGCACCACCCTCTACAACAGCGTGGTGGTGATCGGCCCGGATGGCCGCCTGCTGAACCGCCACCGCAAGCTGATGCCGACCAATCCCGAGCGCATGGTCTGGGGCATGGGCGATGCCAGCGGGCTCAGGGTGGTCGAGACGCCCGCCGGGCGCATCGGCTGTTTGATCTGCTGGGAGAGCTACATGCCGCTGGCGCGCTACGCCCTCTATGCCCAGAACCTGGAGATCTTCATCAACCCGACCTGGGATTCGAGCGATGCCGGCCTCGCCAGCCTGCGCCACATCGCAAGGGAAGGCGGCTGCTGGGTGATCGGCACGGCCACCGCCCTCCAGGGCAGCGACATCCCGGCGTCCTTCCCCGAGCGCGACCGGCTCTTCACCCCGGAAGAGTGGATCAACGTGGGCAATGCGGTGGTCATCGCGCCGTCGGGTGAGGTAGTGGCGGGCCCGCTCAATCGCGAGAAGGGCATCCTGCATGCCGAGATCGAGGTCGAGACCGCCCGGCGGGCGCGCCGCTCGCTGGATGTCTGCGGCCACTATGCGAGGCCCGATCTCTTCTCGCTGTCGGTGAACCGCGCGCCGCTGCCTCCCGTAGTGTTCTCGGACGACTGACTGACGCCCGCGCTCACTCGGTCTCGGATGGGCTGCGGGTGAACAGCGCCACCTGGGTCGGCTGGCCGAGGTGGGGGTCGAGTTCGCCGATGCCCGAGAAGCGCACCCGGTAGCCGTTGCGACGGGCGATGCCCTGCCCCCAGTCGCGAAAGCGCGCACGGCCCCACTCGAACTTGTGATCGGGATCGCGAAACTCGCCGGGCGCCAGGCCATACAGCGGGTTGTACTCGCCGTTGGGGGTGGTCATCACCAGCAGCCTAGGGCGCAGGCCGGCGAAGACCGCCCGCTCGACCCGGGAGAGCGCTTCAGGGGGAACGTGCTCGATGGTCTCCACCATGGCCGCCGCCTCGAAGCCGACCAGCGCCGGGTGGGCCTCGGCATAGGAGCCGCAGATCAGCTCCAGGCGCCCCGCCCGGGCGGCCGGCAGGGTCGCAAGCCTCAGCTTGGCCTGGGCGAGCAGCTCGCCACAGAGCTCCAGGCCGACCACCCGCTCGAACTGCTCGTCGCGCAGCAGGTACTGCAGCAGCCCCCCGGAGCCGCAGCCGAGATCGAGGACCCGCCGCGCCCCGCTGCGGCGAATCAGCGACGCCGCCCGCTGCAGGCGAGCCTGATGGAGGTCGGGGTCTTCGAGGTCGGTCATCGCCATATCGTCCGGTCGGAAGCGGGGCGAGTGATGATGACGCAAAGCGGGCGAGGCGTGTAGCGAGCCACGAAAAAAAGGCGCGACTCGCGTCGCGCCGCTGTCGCTGGTCGCCGGCGCCTCCCCGTCCGACGGGCATGGCCCTGGCCAGCCGCCGGCCCCTCATCTCCAGGCGCTCTCCGATCGGGCCGGGTTGGATGCCGAGACCCGCCAGGCCCTGGACGAGGCCCGTGCCGAACATCGCCAGACCATCCGCGAGCTCCGGGCCGATCATCGCCAGCGCCTCGACGAGATCCTCGACGACGACCAGCATGCGGCCCTCGAGCAAGCCAGGCGCGAACTGCATGAGCAGCGGCGCGCGGAACTGCGCTAGGCCCGGCAGGCGCTGCGCGAGGACTTTCGCAAGGCACTCGCCGAGTGGCGCGAGGCCATGCGCCCGACGCCCCCCATCGCCGCGGTGTGCCGGCGCAAGGCCCCGACGCCGGCTGACCGCTCCTTTCCCTCAGCCCCGAGACGCCCGGCTCCTTGCCGGGCGTCTTGCGTTTCCGGCTCCTCACTCGACTTCGAGATTTCCCCCTGCCAGGCGACTTCGACTTGCAGACCGCCGGGGAGGTGCGTATTTTAATTGAACGTTCATTCAAAATAAAACGTCACCCCTGGCGGCAGGAGTCTTGCTGAATGTCGGATAACACTTCCCTTCCCGAGCGACGGGACCGGATCAACCGCACGGTCTTCCACGGCAGCGTGGCAGGCATCCTGGTGTTCCTGGTCCTGACCATGACGTTCACCCAGGAGGCCGGCGCCTTCTTCGACGCCGGCCTGGCCTGGGTGAACGATACCTTCGGCTGGTACTACATGCTGGCCGCCGTGATCTACCTGGTCTTCGTGGTGGTGATCGGCTTCTCGCGGGCCGGCTCGATCCGCCTCGGTCCCGACCACTCGCGGCCAGAGTTCTCGCTGGTGTCCTGGGCCTCGATGCTGTTCGCCGCGGGCATCGGCATCGACCTGCTGTTCTTCTGCGTGGCCGAGCCACTGTCGCACTTCCTGGCACCGCCGGATCTCGCTCCCGAGAGCGCCGCGGCCATGCGCGCCGCCGTGCCCCAGACCTTCCTCCACTGGGGGCTGTCCGGCTGGGGCATGTACGTACTGATGGGCATGGCCCTGGCCTACTTCAGCTACCGTCACCGTCTGCCGCTGGCTATCCGTAGCGCCCTCTACCCGCTGCTCGGCAAGCGCATCCATGGCCCGATCGGCAATGCGGTGGACATCACCGCGGTGATCTCCACAGTGTTCGGCATCGCCACCAGCCTGGGCATCGGCGTGATGCAGCTGAACTACGGCCTGACCTTCATGTTCGGCGTGCCCGAGAGCCTCTCCACCCAAGTGGTGCTGATCGTGCTGGTGGTCATCCTGGCGACCATCTCGGTGGTCAGCGGCGTCGAGAAAGGCATCCGCCGCCTGTCCGAGTTCAACATGGGCCTGGCCGCGGCACTGCTGCTGTTCGTGCTCTTCCAGGGCGACACCCTGCACCTGCTCGACGCCCTGGTGCTCAACGCCGGGGACTACCTGAGCAATTTCGTCGGCTCGAGCTTCGACACCTATGCCTTCGCCGGCGAGGACGCCCAGCAGTGGAAGGGCTGGTGGACCATCTTCTTCTGGGGCTGGTGGATCGCCTGGACGCCCTTCGTGGGGCTCTTCCTGGCGCGCATCTCCCGCGGCCGGACCATCCGCGAGTTCGTCATCGGTGCCCTGCTGATCCCGCTCGGTTTCATGATGGCCTGGATGTCCATCTTCGGTAACAGCGGCATCGAAATGGTGGCCGATCAGGGCCTGGCGGCCCTGGGTCAGGAGGCGCTCAACTCGCCCCAGACCACCATCTACACCTTCCTGGAGCAGTATCCCTACATCGGGATCACCGCCTCCGTGGTGACCATTCTCGGCATCGTCTTCTTCGTCACCTCCGCCGACTCCGGCGCCCTGGTGCTGGCGAACTTCACCTCGATCCTGTCCGACGTGAACCACGATGCCCCGATCCGCCTGCGCATCTTCTGGTCGGTGACCATCGGCCTGGTGACCGTGGCGCTGCTGATGGCCGGCGGCCTCTCGGCCCTGCAGAGCGCCGTGGTGATCACCGCCCTGCCCTTCTCGCTGGTGATCTTCGCGATCATGGCGGGCATGACCCGAGCGCTGAAGCTGGAGAGCCAGAAGGCCGACGCGCGCCGCCAGGTCAGCGGCTCCGCCCCGGGCGGCGACTGGCGCGAGCGTCTGGACCGAGCGCTGGACACCTCCAACCGCGCCGGCGCCGCCGCCACCATCGAGCATTCCATCCGCCCGGCGCTGCGTCAGTTCGCCGAGGAGCTCGAGAGCCGCGGCCAGAGCGCCACGGTGACCGAGGAGGAGGTCGAGGGCGAGCCGTTGCCGCAGCTGACCCTCCAGGCGGACTTCGACGACGCCCACAGCTTCGTCTACCAGGTGCGGGCCCACCGCCTGCGCACGCCGAGCTTCCTGCAGGTGGACGATGACTACTATGTGCGCCTCGACGTCTACCTGACCGAGGGCGGCCTGGACAAGGACCTCAACGGCTACACCCGCGGCCAGGTGCTCGGCGACGTGCTCTTCGAGTACGAGCGCCACCTGCACTTCCTGGCCCTGGCCGGCGAGGGTGGCGCCAGCGTCCAGGCCATGCCCGGCTCGGTGGGCGAACCGCCCCAGGACCTGAGCCCGGCCTGAGCCCGGCCGATGGCCTGAACGCGAGCGGCGACCCCATGGGGTCGCCGCTTTCGTGTGAGTCCGGCACGCCGGGCGGCAGACTAAGCGACGGATCGCACCCATAGTGGATGGATGGGCCACTACCGGCCTCTTGGGAGAAACCCGTCATGCCCACCAGAGTCGCCGTCATCCAGGCCCCACCACGACTGCTCGACCTCGAGGCCAGTCTCGAGGTCGCCATCGCCCTGACCGACGAGGCCGCCGCCGCGGGTGCCGACCTGCTGGTGTTTCCCGAGGCCTACCTGCCCGGCTATCCCACCTGGATCTGGCGCCTGCGGCCAGGCGAGCACGGCGCACCCTGGACGTGGGTGGCCACTACGGACGGCCCGATCTCTTCACCCTGAACGTGGACCGGGCGCCGAAACCGCCGGTGCGTTTCTCCTAGCCGCCGGCTTCGATAGCATGGGGGAATCATGCCCAGGAGCGCTGCCATGCCCTCGACCACCGATCCCGCGGTCATCCGTTACTACCACGCCCACCTCTACTACGAGGACCCGGCCGGCCTGGCCGAGGCCAGGCGGGTGGCCGAGGCGGCCGCCGCCCGCTTCGACCTCGAGGTCGGACGCTTCCACGAAAAGCCCGTGGGCCCCCACCCGCTGTGGAGCTGCCAGCTTTCCTTCGCCGCCGACCAGTTCGGCGAGATCATCCCCTGGCTGGCCCTCAACCGCGGCGAGCGGGACGTCTTCGTCCACGTCGGCACCGGGGACGACCTCTTCGACCATACCCAGGGCGTGATCTGGCTGGGCCGCAGCCACACGCTGGACCTGAGCCTCTTCACCGAAGACCGCTGACCAGGATGTCTCCCATGCGCTTTCCCCTCCGCCCCGGCGCCCTTCGCCGGCTGGCCCCGGCCCTTGCCACCTTCTTGCTCGCCGGTTGCGGCGACGGCAACGAGGTGGGCGACGTCTCCCTGGGGCTGTTCACCACCAAGGACATCAAGATCGAGAGCCTCACCGATCCCAAGGTACCCGGGGTGACCTGCCACCTCAGCAACATCGACGCCGACCTGGACCTGGCCGACCCCTCCGACACCAGCCTTGCCTGCCGCCAGACCGGCCCCATCACAGCGGACATGCTCACCGACATCGATGCTTCTCCGGCGGGGGAGATGCTCTACCGTCGCTCCCAGAGCGTGCTGTTCAAGAGCCTCAAGCTGAGCCGGATCTACGACGCCGAGAGTCAGACCCTGCTGTACCTGGCCTACAGCACCAAGGAGGCCAGCGGCAGCTTCAAGCATGCATTGAGCAGCGTCCCGCTGTGGGGGACCCAAGCCTGGCAGGCGCCCGACGCCCCCTGAGGCCAGGCCCCGGCATGGTCTCGACTACACTGAGGACCATCCACCGGTCCTGGAGCGAGACTATGAGTCATCGATTCATCGAGGTCATCACCGACTATCCCACGACCGAGGAGGAGTACGTCCTCTTGCTGCACCTCGACCAGATCGCCCAGATCCGTCCCGAGAGCGAGGCGGAGAACGAGCCACGCCATGAGCCGGTCGCCGTGATCACTCTGACCAGCGGCGAGATGGTGATCCTCAAGAACAGCTTCAGGAGCGTGATCAAGCGACTCACCGACGCGAAGATGGTGATACGACCCTGAGGCCCGCGGCGGACGGGCCATACGCAAGGACCGGGGTACGGCGCCCGCCGCCCCCGGTCCACCCTTGCCTCCGTCCCGATCAGGTCATGTCGAGTACGATCCGTCCTTCGATCTTGCCGTCGAGCATGCGCTGGAAGACATCGTTGATGTTCTCCAGCCGGGCGCTCGCCACCGTGGCCTTGACCTTGCCCACGCCGGCGAAGTCGAGGGCTTCCCGCAGGTCCTGGCGGGTGCCGACGATGGAGCCGCGCACGGTGATGCCGTTGAGCACGGTGTCGAAGATCGGCAGCGGGAAGTCGCCGGGTGGCAGGCCATTGAGGAAGCACCCCGGGCGGGACCGCCCGGGGCCAGGGACAGAAGGCCTTAGAAGAAGCCCAGCGGATTGATGTCGTAGCTCACCAGCAGATTCTTGGTCTGCTGGTAGTGCTCGAGGGCCACCTTGTGGGTCTCGCGGCCGACGCCGGACTTCTTGTAGCCGCCGAAGGCGGCGTGGGCCGGATACTGGTGATAGCAGTTGGTCCAGACGCGGCCGGCCTGGATGCCGCGGCCCATGCGGAAGGCGACGTTCATGTCGCGGCTCCAGACGCCCGCGCCGAGGCCGAACTCGGTGTCGTTGGCGATGGCGAGTGCCTCTTCCTCGTCCTTGAAGGTGGTCACCGCCACCACCGGGCCGAAGATCTCCTCCTGGAAGACGCGCATGCTGTTGTTGCCCTTGAGCAGGGTCGGCTGGATGTAATAGCCGTTGTTGATGGCAGGGTCCAGGGTCTCCTGCTTGCCGCCGGTCAGGAACTCGGCGCCCTCCTCGCGCGCGATGTCCATGTAGGACATGATCTTGTCGAACTGCTCCTGGGAGGCCTGGGCGCCGACCTGGACGTCGGTGTCCAGCGGGTTGCCGCGCTTGATCTGCCCCACCTTCTCCATGACCTTGGCCATGAAGTCGTCGTACATGCTCTCCTGGATCAGGGCGCGAGAGGGGCAGGTGCACACCTCGCCCTGGTTGAAGAAGGCCAGCACCAGGCCCTCGGCGGCCTTGTCGATGAATTCCGGCTCGGCCTTCATGATGTCGGCAAAGTAGATGTTCGGCGACTTGCCCCCCAGCTCCACGGTGGAGGGGATGATGTTCTCGGCGGCGCACTTGAGGATGTGCGCGCCCACCGGGGTGGAGCCGGTGAAGGCGATCTTGGCGATGCGCTTGCTTTCGGCCAGCGCCTGGCCGGCCTCGGCGCCGTAGCCGTTGACGACGTTGAGCACCCCGGGCGGCAGCAGGTCGCCGACCAGCTCCATCAGCTTGAGGATGGAGGCCGGGGTCTGCTCGGCGGGCTTGAGCACCACGCAGTTGCCCGCCGCCAGCGCCGGCGCCAGTTTCCAGACGGCCATCAGCAACGGGAAGTTCCAGGGGATGATCTGCCCCACCACGCCCAGCGGCTCGTGGAAGTGGTAGGCCACGGTGTTGGCGTCGATGTCCGCGGCGGTACCTTCCTGGGCACGGATGCAGCCGGCGAAGTAGCGGAAGTGGTCGATGGCCAGCGGCAGGTCGGCATTGAGCGTCTCACGCACCGCCTTGCCGTTGTCCCAGGTATCGGCCACGGCAAGCATCTCGAGGTTCTGCTCCATGCGATCGGCGATCCTGAGCAGCACGTTGGAGCGCTCGGCGGCCGAGGTCTTGCCCCAGGCCGGGGCGGCCTGGTGGGCGGCGTCCAGGGCGCGGTCGATGTCCTCGGCGCTGGAGCGGGGAATCTCGCAGAACACCTCGCCGTTGACCGGGCTGATGTTATCGAAGTACTGGCCCTTCACCGGGGGCACGAACTCGCCGCCGATGTAGTTGCCGTAGCGCGGCTCGAAGCTGACGACCGAATCGGCCTGGCCGGGGTTGGCGTAGATCATGGCGTGACTCCTGGCTATTGTCGTTATGGTGTCGTTATGGAGGTTCATCTCTCAGTCTTGGTGAGCGCGGCCGTTCGCGACATACTCCGGTGGCAGGAGCCAGGCTCCTCCTTCGGGAGGAGGCCCAGGCGTCGCGCTCGGTGCGCCGCCACGAAGGCGCGATGGGCATCGCGCCTCGATGAGCGTTACCGGTGGCGTCTCACGACATCATGTCGAGCACCACGCGTCCTTCGATGCGGCCCTCGATCATGCGCTGGAAGACATCGTTGATGTTCTCAAGCCGGTCGGTGGCCACCGTGGCCTTGACCTTGCCCTCGCCGGCGAAGTCCAGCGACTCCTGCAGGTCCTGGCGAGTGCCGACGATGGAGCCGCGGATGGTCAGGCCGTTGAGCACGGTGCCGAAGATCGGCAGCGGGAAGTCCCCCGGCGGCAGGCCGTTGAGCACCAGGGTGCCGCCACGGCGCAGCATGCCCTGGGCCTGATCGAAGGCCTTGGGCGAGACCGCCGTGACCAGCGCCCCGTGGGCCCCGCCGATCTCCTTCTTGATATAGGCCGCCGGGTCGGTCTTCAGGGCGTTGACCGTCACCGCGGCGCCGAGCCGCTCCGCGAGCGCCAGCTTGCCGTCGTCGATGTCGACGGCCGCCACGTTGAGCCCCATGGCCCGGGCGTACTGCACGGCCATGTGGCCAAGGCCGCCGATGCCGGAGATCACCACCCACTGGCCGGGGCGGGTGTCGGTCATCTTCAGCCCCTTGTAGACCGTGACGCCGGCACACAGCACCGGGGCGATATCGAGGAAGTCGACGTTGTCGGGCAGGCGCCCCACGTAGCCGGCGTCCGCCAGGGTGTAGTCGGCGAAGCCGCCATTGACCGAGTAGCCGGTGTTCTGCTGCGACTCGCAGAGGGTTTCCCAGCCGCCCAGGCAGTGCTCGCAATGGCCGCAGGCGGAGTAGAGCCAGGGCACCCCGACGCGATCGCCCTCCTTGACGTGACTGACCCCCTCGCCCACGGCCACGATGTGCCCCACGCCCTCATGGCCGGGGATAAACGGAGGCTCGGGCTTGACCGGCCAGTCGCCGTGGACGGCGTGCAGGTCGGTATGGCAGACCCCCGAGGCCGCCACCTTGACCAGGATCTCCCCGCGCTGGGGCCGGGGCGTCGGGACCTCCTCGATGGTCAGCGGTTCGCCGAACTTGCGCACCACGGCGGCTTTCATCGTTGCGTCCATCTCGAATCTCCTTTGCCTTTTCAAGGGTCGCGCGAAGGAAGGGACCGCGACCTACTCCCCAGTCTTGGTCAGCGGGGCCTTGTGGGACATACTGCGTTGGCAGGAGAGCGCCTCCCCCTTCGGTAGGAGGCGAGACGATGCCAGGAGGATTGCCATGCACACCCTGATGGTCGCCGATGACCATCCGCTGTTTCGCGAGGCCATCGGCGCGGTGATCGCCGCCGGGCTGCCCGACAGTCGACTGCTGGAGGCCGAGAGCCTGGCCCACGCCCTGCAGCGGGCCGGGGAGCATGCGGACCTCGACCTGGTGCTGTTGGATCTCGGCCTGCCCGATGCCAGCGGGCTCGAGGGACTGCGGGCGCTGCGCGAGGCGTATCCCTCGCTGCCGGTGGCGATCCTCTCCGCCGACCAGGAACGGCGCACCGTGCTCGAGGCCATCGATCTCGGCGCGGTGGGCTATATCCCCAAGTCGACGCCGCGCCGGGAACTGCAGGCGGCCCTGACCCGCCTGCTGGAGGGCCAGCTCTACCTGCCGGCGGACGTCATGCGCTGTGCCCCGGCTGCCCCTGCTCGGCCGCCTGCAGACGAGGAGGGGCCACGAGACGCACAGCGCCAGCGCCTGGCCGAGCTCACCGACAAGCAGCTCGAGGTGCTGATCCGCCTCTCCCGGGGCGCCTCCAACAAGGTGATCGCCCGCGAACTGGACATCGCCGAGACCACGGTGAAGACCCACGTCTCGGCGATCCTGCGCAAGCTTCACGTCTCGGGCCGCGTCCAGGCGATACTCGCCGCCGGCGCGCTCGATCTCGAGGCCCTGCTGGCCGAGCGCCACGCCCCGTCACCCTGAGCCGTCGCCTCGCAGTCCGACCAGCTGCATGCGCAGCCGCAGCGGCTTCACGGGTTTGAGCAGGCAGCCGTAGCCCAGCTGGCGGGTCAGGCTCTTGATCGAGGCGTCGTGATTGGCGGTGATCACCACCACCGCCAGCCCCGGCTGGCGCTCGCGCAGCCGCGCGGCCACCGTGAGGCCGTCGGGGTCGCCCTCCCCCAGGTGATAGTCGACCAGCAGCACCTCGGCGGCCTCGCCGGGGGCTTGGGTCTCCAGATCGGCCTCCAGATCGGCCTCCAGGTCGGCCAGACAGGTAGCGGTGCGCACCCCACAGCCCCAGCCGGCGAGCAGCGCCGCCATGCCCTCGCAGATAGCGGGATCGTCGTCGACGACCCAGACCCGCATGCCCGCCAGGACGTCGCCCTCCCAGGCCGGTGCCGAGGCCGGGGGGCGCGCCGGCGATGACGGCAGCCGGCCATAGGGCACGCGCACCGCGAACAGCGAGCCGCGCCCCGGCACCGAGGCCAGGCGCAGGGGATGATCGAGGATCCCGGCGATGCGATCGACGATCGCCAGGCCCAGCCCCAGGCCGCGATCCTCGGCGTCGCGGCGCTCGCCCAGGCGCTGGAACTCCTGGAAGATCGCCTCGCGCTGCGCCTCGGGAATGCCGGGTCCAGTATCGCCCACCAGGATCTCGAGACCGTCGGGGCGGCGACGGCAGCCCAGCAGGACCCGGCCATGCTCGGTGTAGCGGATGGCATTGGTCAGGAAGTTACGCACCACCCGCGCCAGCAGCGCCAGATCCGAGGCGATGACCGCCTCGCTGCCGACGTAGTGCAGCGCGAGCCCTCGGGCCGCGGCCATATGACGAAACTCCTCGGCCAGCACGTCGAGCAGCCGGGCGACGGGGAACGGGGCGATGTCCGGCTCGAGCACGCCGGCATCGAGCCGTGAGATATCCACCAGGGTGCCGAGCAACGCCTCCACGTCCGTGAGCGAGCGGCCGACATGCCCCACCAGGCGGGTCGACGCGGCGGGCAGGTCGTGATCCTCCAGGGCGCTGGTGAACAGCCGAGCGGCATTCAGCGGCTGCATCAGGTCGTGGCTGACCGCGGCCAGGAAGCGCGTCTTGGAGAGGTTGGCCGCCTCGGCTTCGGCCTTGGCGGCATGCAGCTCGGCCAGGGTCTGCTGCAGGGCCTCGGTGCGCTCGCGGACCTGCTCGGCGAGCAGCACGGCATGCTCGAAGGCCGCATAGGGGGCGGCGCCCGCCACCCCCACGGATTCCACCCGCTCCATCAGCGCGGCGGCGATCCGGCGCAGGCGCGCGTTCTCCTCAAGCAGCTCCCGCTCGCGGGGGGAGGCGTCCTCAGGAATCGCCCGCGGCCGGTCGAGATCCAATGGCGACCCCGGTGAAGGTCTGGTTGATGTGCATGCCATGATGCTGCTCCCCATAGGAGTTGAAGCCGATCACCCGCGAGCGCGCCAGCAGCCGCGAGGCCGCGTCCACCCGCTCCAGCGTTTCCAGCTCCAGCCGACGCAGGAAGCAGTCGCAGGCGATGATCAGCGCCGGGTCGCCGAGCCGCTCGGTGAGCCCGGCAAAGACCGCCTCGAGATCCTCGAGCAGGGGTGCCGGGCGCATGGCGGTGAGCACGATGCCGTTCTCCACGGCGCAGTAGAAGCTCAAGCTGCCATCGTCGTTGACCCGCTGGATGGCGCGCACGAAGTACGCCTCACCGAGCCGCACCGCCAGGGGATGGCGGGCGAAGACCGCGGCATCCAGGGCCGCGACCGGCAGGCCCACCAGCCGGGCATACTCCTCGGCGGCCGGCAGGGCGTTGAGCTCCAGCACCCGGCGGCGCTCGCGATCGGCCCGGGTGACCACCAGCTTCTCGCCGCGCGGGCGCAGGTGATGAGTGGTGAAGACCTCGAAGGGCAGCCGAGTGTTGATCAGCACCACCACCGCGGCCTGGCCGTGGAAGCGGCCCTCGGCATGCACATGGGTATGGGCCAGGCGATTGTCGTCGCCGGCGGAGCCGCCGAAGCTGGGGATGCGCCCCAGGGCGGCATCCAGAGTCGCCAGCACCTGCTCCTCGCAGCTGGAGAGGCCGTCGAGCAGCGTCAGGGCGAAGCTGTGCTCGGCCAGGGGCGCCAGGGCGCGATCGCGACAGTCGTCGAGCAGGCCATCGACCAGGCGCTGGGCGCGCATCAGGTCGAAGCCTCCCAGGTCATCGACCAGCGCGCAGGAGACCGCGAAGTGGCGCCGGTCGAGGCCGATGGCGACGATGCAGCCGCGTCCGTAGCCCTCGGGCGCGATCTCCCCGGCGGTGGTGCAGCCCGCCACCGGCACGCCGGCGAAGGCCGCATCCAAGGCCTCGGAGAGCGCCGCCAGGGGATACTCGGCGCTGCAGAAGAACAGCACGAAGCCGAGCTCGGGGTGGCAAAGCTCGCCGGCAAGCTCCCGCGCCGCAGCCCGGGGATCGCCCCGCTGGCTCACGGCCGTGTGCAGCGGCACGCTCTCGTCGGCCGTGCCATCGTCTACCGTGCCCTCGACTGCCATGCCAGCGAGCCCGGGGCTGGCGGGGAAAGGTTCACGCATATCGGCCTGCCTGTCGGGTTTCGGGCAGTGTATGCCCCGGGGCCGGGGGCGACAACGCCGGGCCGTGGTGCTGATTCATCGCGTCGCGGGAAGCGCAGGCGGCCTGGTACTTTCTGCTGATCCGCGACCGAAATTGACCGACATCAAGGAGGGAGAAGACCCCGTGCGTCTACCTTAGTTGAACGGTGCCCGGAAGAGGCCCGGATGATAAAAAAGGAGATGCCCATGCCTGCCTGCCTGCCCGAGATGCACGCCCGTCCCAGTCCCGCCGACCAGCCGCTGTCGCTCACTTACGACCACGAGTCGCGCGAGATGGAGCGCTACCGCGGCCTGGCCCTGAGCTTCCTGCCGACCCGCCCCCACGTCAGCCGCCTGATGGCCACGCTGGGCATCGAGTGCGAGCAGCGTCTGAACGCCCTGGAGACCCTCGCCGAGCAGCTGCAGCGGCGCCACTGCCTGCCGGCGACCCTGGCCCGGCGCCGGGTCCTCGCGGAACAGTACCGGCTGCACCTGTTCATCAGCGACGACGCCATGGCCTCCCAGACCCTGAGCTACGCCCTGGCCTTCGCCCAGCACTCGCTGCAGTTCAGCGAGCTGATGGCAAGGCACTGCCAGCTGGCGAGACTCGATGCCCTGCTCGCGCGGTTCGTCGACGGCAAGCGCCACGAATGCCGGCTCCTCGAGGAGGTTCGGGACCAGACCCAGCGTGCGGCCGTGGGCACCTGACACGCCACGAAGCGGCCGCGACGCTACGACTCGGCCCGGCTCGGCCCAACTCGTCCCGGGCCCGGTTCAGTCGGCTGGCGACCAGGCTTCCAGCGCCACCAGCGTCATGGCCAGGCAGCGATGCAGCTCGCTTACGATGACGGCGACCTCGTCGAGACGCTCCTGCGCGCCGAGCCGCTCAACTTGGCCGGCTAGGCCGGCGAGCCGCGATGCCCCCAGGCTCGAGGACTCCCCCTTGAGCCGGTGGGCGAGATACTCGACCTGGCGGGCGTCCCCGTCGGCCAGGGCCTGTTCGAGTCCTGCCAGGTGCTCCGCCGCCTGTTGCCGATAGAGGGTGATCAGCGCCGTCAGCCCCTGCCGACCCAGGCTCTCCTCCAGCGACGACAGCGCCGCCTCCTCGAGGGACGACTCGACCGCGGGAAGCGATGCGCCGCGCGGGAGGTAGCGCTGCAGCAGCGCCACCAGGGCCTGCTGGAAGAGCGGCTTGGTCAGGTAGCCGTTCATGCCGGCGGCCAGGCAGCGCGCCTGATCGCCGCTCGGCCCGCCGGCGGTCATGGCCACGACCGGCACCTCGGCCGACCAGCCGCCCCGGGCGCGCAGCCGCCGGGTCGCCTCCAGCCCATCCATGCCGGGCAGCTGCACGTCCATGAAGATCAGATCGAAGTGCTCACGAGCCGCCCAGGCAAGCGCCACGTCCGCGGCCTCAGCGACGCTGACCCGACAGCCCAGGCGCTCGAGCATGGCACGGGCCACCTGCTGGTTGACCGGGTCGTCCTCGACCACCAGCAGCCGGGCGTCGGCCAGGCCTCCCTGCGCGGCGGGCACCGCCACGTCGGCCGCGATCTCATCGGCCGTCGCCTCCGGCAGCGTCAACACGAACCAGAAGCGGCTGCCTCGGCCCGGCTCGCTCTCGAAGGCGAGTCGTCCGCCCTGCGCTTCGATCAGGCGCTTGCTGATGACAAGCCCCAGCCCGGTGCCGCCGAAGCGGCGCGCGGTGGAAGGATCGCCCTGCTGGAAGGGCTCGAACAGCTGATGCTGGCTCTCGGGAGCAATGCCGATGCCCGTGTCGACGACCTCGAACAGCACCGGCCCCTCACCCAGGGCGCGAACGCCCAGCCGGACCTCGCCCTGCTCGGTGAACTTGATGGCATTGGAGAGCAGATTGAGCAGCACCTGGCGCAGGCGGCCGGCATCGCCCACGAGGCGCGTCGGCAGCCGAGGATCCAGCTCACACTTCAGGTGCAGCCCCCGCGCCTGGGCCCGCGGCACGAACAGCGCGACCGCCCCGTCGATCAACTCGGCCAGGTCGAAGGGGCGTGCCTCGAACTCGAGGCGCTGGGCCTCGATCTTGGAGAAATCCAGAATATCGTTGATCAGCTCGAGCAGCCGCTGGGCGCTGTCGTGAATGGTGTCGGCGAAGTGACGCGCCTTCACGGGCAGCGGCTGATCCTGCAGCAGGTCGCTCATGCCGATCACGCCGTTGAGCGGGGTACGGATCTCGTGGCTGACGGTCGCCAGGAACTCCGACTTGGCGCGACTCGACGACTCGGCGCGCTGCGCGGTGACCTCGAGCTCGCGGCTCAGGGTCTCCAGTTCGCGTCGGGCGGCGGCGTTGTCGCGAGACTCGCGAAACAGGAAGACCACCACCAGCGATGCCGCCAGGCTCATCGCGAGGATCAGCAGCAGCAGCACAACGTAGAGCGTCTGCAGCGCGTGTCGTTCGCCGGTGGTGGCCTCGGCCAGATGGCCATTGATGGCGATGATCAATCGCTCGGTGACGCCCCCCAGGATCCCCAGCCGCGAGATCAGGTTGCTCCGGGCATCACCGTCGAGGCTCTCCAGGCGGCGCAACTGCGCATCCATGGCGTCGAGATGCGACTCGACCTGCGCCACCAGCTCCCCGGCGATGTCGATCTCGGCGAGCAGCCGGGTGATGTCGCCCTCCTTCAGCAGGTTGAGGCGGCTGTAGAGCAGCTCCAGACGGATGCGCATGGCCAGCAGCGGCCGCCTTGCCGCCGGATTGGGGCGGGCCATGAAGCTGCGCAGCTCCACGGTGTCTCGATCGAGCTTGTAGGCGTGCCAGACGGCATTCCCGCCCACGCTCTCGGAGAGGGCGTGCTGGCGCCAGGCGACCAGGCCGACCACCACCAGGGCGGCGGCGAAGAACAGCAGGGCGGCGATGGCGCCCAGCTTCAGACGCAGGGGGTAGTGCGGCATCAGGCCTCCTCGCCCGGGGCCCCTCAGAGCACGATGATCCGTTCGACGTGCCAGACCGAGCGGAAGCGCACCGCCTCGGTCAAGAGCTCAGGGTGCGCATCGAAGGGATAGACGACGAACAGCGGGCCGTAGTCGCGGATGCCCAGCGGCTCGCCGTCGCGGGACATGGCGAGGATCACGTCGTGAGCATAGAAGTCGGACAGCGGTGCCTGAGCCTCGAAGTCGTTGAGGGCCCGGATGCGCAGGCAGTCGCCGTCGGCCCCGACGGCCTCGATCAGGGCCCGGACCAGGGGCCCCTCGAAGCGCCCCTTGTCGCTATGCCAGGGCGTATGGGTCTCGATGATCCGCGACGGCAGGGCCTCGAGCATGGCGCGATCGAAGTGCGCCTCGTCACCCACGTTGGAACGGGCGATATCACCGCTGAGGGTCAGGATCACCCTGCCGGTGGGCTCGGGCAGGGACGCCGCCTGGGCTTGATCTGACGATGACGGGTGGTCCTGATCGTGGGGGTGGGCCTGGGCGTGAGGCAGCGCGAACAGCAGCCACAGCAGCGGTGCCAGCCGGCGAACGATGGATCCGATCGACATGAGCGGGATTCCTGAGATAAGAAGACCGGCACAGAGTACGTCACTCGGCGTCCGAGGTCAGGACGTGGAGAGCCACAAAGCAGGAGGGGCGCCAAGGCGCCCCTCCTGTCTAGATGGATGTCATGCCACCGATGCCACTGCCGCCAGCGACGAGTATCGTCTCAGCTTTCCAGCTTCTCGAGCGGTTCGATGCGCACCAGATCCTCATAGGCGTGCCAGCTGGCATGGCCCAGTACCGGCAGGATCAGGGCCAGGCCGATATAGAAGGTCATGACCCCGACCAGCACGCAGCCGGTGAGGATGGCCGCCCACAGCAGCATCGGTCGGAAGTTCTTGGCCACCGAGCGGATGCTGGCCTCGATGCCCTCCATGAAGGTGAGATCCTGATCCATCAGGGTGGGGATGGCCACCACGCTGATGGTAAAGGCGCCGAAGGCCAGCACGCCGCCGATCGCGGTACCGACCGCCAGCATGACCAGGCCGTCGGGGGTGGTCAAAAGCGAGGAATAGAGCGTCTCGGGGTTGGGTGCCTCGAGGCCGAAGAACAGCGCAAACAGCAGCGTGGCCAGGCGGATCCAGGCGAGGAAGAAGATCATCATCATCACGCCCATCATCGCCAGCTGGCCGACGTGTCCCCTCCAGGCGCCGAAGGCATCACCGAGGTTGGGAACGCGCCCAGCCTCGATCGCCCGACTGATACCGTAGGATCCCACCGCCACCAGCGGCCCGAGGAACATGAACCCGGCAATCAGCGGCAGCAGCCAGTGCCACAGCCCCAGCGTGAAGGCGCCGGCGGTGATGGCGATACTCAGTCCCACCCAGAACATGCCGTAGGCAAGGCTGACCGCGGTGGCCTGGCGAAAATCTTCGAAGCCCGCCGCCAACCAGGCACGTGGCTTGTCCATACCCACTGACCGGATGTTGATCCTGACACTAGGCGCAGCAGTCTTGTCCCGCTCTCTGGTTGCCGCATTCATGGTCACACCCCTGTTCCGCCTTTGATGTCCCGGTTCTGCCGGGCCGGTTCGGGGCGCATCTCGACGCGTGGCCGACAGGCGCCCGTCATCACTTAACGCCTAATTAATATAGACGACACCCGCCGTTGACGCAGAGCTCGCGGATACGGGCCCCTCAACGCACCGTGTCCTCACGAGAGCGCCGAGTCCAGCTGTCTTGCCCGGAGTCACCCCCCGCACGGCGCCGACGGTACGCCCCACCCTTACGCGAACGCCTCCCATTGAGGGAGGCGTTCGCGGGATGCTGCGTCGTTGCCCGGATCGCGATGCCACCGGTGACGATGGCATCGAGAGCGGCATGGCGCCCACTCAGCGCACGATCATCACCGACACCTTCGAGTGATGCACGACGTGCTCGGCATTGGGCCCGAGTACGTAGTCGACGAACTTGCGCTTGTTGTGGGAGGCCATGACGATCAGGTCGATCTCGAGTTGTTTCGCCGCCTTGATGATCGCCTCCCACGGCGAGCCATCGACGATCACGCTCTGGACGGTGATGTCCTCCGGCACGTGCTCACGGATGAACTCGTGCTGGGCCTCGGAGATCGCCTTATGCGCCTTCGCGGCGAAGTTCTTTGGGAAGTAAGAGCCCACCAGCGGCATGCGGTAGTCGGGCAGCACTGTCACCACGTGCAGCGAGGCACCGAAGCTCTGGCACAGCGACAGGGCCGTGGGCAGCGCCTTCTCCCACGATGCCTCCTCGTTGAGATCCACCGGCAACATGATCTTCTGGTACATGGTTGCGCCTCCTTCAGGCTTGAGCCAGGGCGGTGTCGCGATCACGCCGCCGCCGTTGCAGCATCAGGACCAGGCCGAACACCAGGAAGGCGGGAATCCACATCCACTCCTTGGTCCAGCGGTCCACGGGAGCCAGGACCTGGATGATCTCCTGATCGAAGTCGAAGCCCATGTCGGCGGCCTGGCTGCCGTAGGCGACCATGTCGACCACGGCCCTCTCGTCTTCGATGATCAGTTCCAGCCCGAGGTTATCCAGCCGCTCCTGCCCGTCGGCCCCTTCCGGCACCGGCAGCGTCATGTAGGTGGTCATGGGATCACCGTAGGCGTCCAGACCCGCTATCTGCAGCCGCAGGGTGGTGTCATCGCTGACGCTGCCCAGCGTCTCGACGAACTGGGCCGGCGGGATGTCCTGATAGGGGTCGTGGATCATGTCCATCCAGAACCCCGGCCGGAACAGCGTGAAGGCCACCAGCAGCAGCAGGATGGATTCGTACCAGCGGCTGCGCGTCACCATGAAGCCCTGGGTGGCCGCCGCGAAGATCAGCATCGCCACCGTGGCCACCACGAAGATCAGGATCCCCTGCAGCCAGGAGACGTCGATCAGCAGCAGATCGGTGTTGAAGATGAACAGGAACGGCAGCGCCGCGGTCCGCAGGCTGTAGTAGAAGGCCTGGAAGCCGGTGCGCATGGGGTCACCGCCCGACACCGCCGCCGCGGCGAAGGAGGCCAGGCCCACCGGTGGTGTCACATCGGCCATGATGCCGAAGTAGAACACGAACAGGTGCACCGCGATCAGCGGCACCAGCAGGCCGTTCTGCTCGCCCAGCTGAACGATCACCGGGGCCAGCAGCGCCGAGACCACGATGTAGTTGGCCGTGGTGGGCAGGCCCATGCCGAGGATCAGGCTGAGCACTGCGGTGAGCAGCAGGATCAGCATGAGGTTGCCCATGGAGAGCACCTCGACCACATCGGCCAGCACCAGGCCCACCCCGGTCTGGGACACGGCGCCGACGATGATGCCGGCGGTGGCCGTGGCGATGCCGATGCCGATCATGTTGCGCGCACCGGCCACCAGCCCGCTCCACAGGTCCATGACGCCTTCGCGGAGGTCCACCTGCAGGTCACTGCGCTGACGAAAGATCGAGGTGATGGGACGCTGGGTCAGGATGATGAAGACCATCAGTACCGTCGCCCAGAAGGCCGACAGCCCCGGCGAGAGACGCTCCACCATCAGGCACCAGATCAGCACGATGACCGGCAGGATGTACTGCAGGCCGACCAGCACCGTGGGGCGCGTCTGTGGCAGGGTATAGACCGGCTCGTTGGGATCGTCGAGCTCGAGCTCGGGATAGCCGGAGGCCAGCTTCAAGAGCCCTACGTACACCGCCGTCAGCACTACGGCCACCAGCCAGGGGGTGGCATCGCCCAGCAGCGGTTTGATCCAGCCCAGGCCGTAATAGACCACCAGGGCCGTGACCATCATCAGCAGCAGGCCGCCGAGGAAGCCGATCACCTTGCGCACCAGGGGCTTGGGCGGATTGCTGCTCTGCAGCCCCTGCATGTTGGCCTTGAGGGCCTCGAGGTGGACGATGTAGATCAGCGCGATATAGGAGATCAGCGCCGGCAGGAAGGCGTGCTTGATCACGTCCACGTAGGAGATGCCGACGTACTCGACCATCAGGAAGGCCGCGGCCCCCATCACCGGCGGCATGATCTGACCGTTGACCGAGGAAGCCACCTCCACGGCCCCGGCCTTCTCGGCCGAGAAGCCGACGCGCTTCATCATCGGCACGGTAAAGGTGCCCGTGGTGACCACGTTGGCGATCGAGGAGCCCGAAATCAGGCCGGTCATGCCGGAGGCCACCACGGCGGCCTTGGCCGGCCCGCCCTTGTAGTGGCCCAGCAGCGAGAAGGCGACCTTGATGAAGTAGTTACCCGCGCCCGCCTTGTCGAGCAGGGCGCCGAACAGCACGAACAGGAACACGAAGCTGGTCGAAACCCCCAGCGCGATGCCGAAGACCCCCTGGGTCGTCAGCCACTGATGGTTGACCAGGCCGAACAGGCTCACCCCGCCGTGAGCCAGGATGCCCGGCATCCAGGGGCCGGCCAGGCTGTAGACGAGAAACACCGTGGCCACGATCATCAGCGGCGGTCCGAGGGCACGACGCGTCGCCTCGAGCAGCAGCAGGATGCCGATCACCCCGATGATCACATCCTGCAGGATGGGCGCCCCGGGACGCTGGGCCAGCTGTTCGTAGAACATGAACATATAGGCGCCGCAGAAGGCCGCGACCGCCGCCAGCACCCAGTCCTGGATGGGAATGCGGTCTCGCGGCGATCGCTGCAGCGCCGGGTAGGCCATATAGCCCGGATATTGCACCGGGTTGGTCAGGAGCACCCAGATGACGGGCTCGGTGGGCATGATGGCTCTCAGGGCGTGGAATTGGCTATTTTTTGAGCAATTTCTCGGGCTCCGGGCACACTTCCCCC